>OIWU01000041.1_pt1 | contig 168094 bp, 161 predicted proteins | sample 1587711 | NCBI WGS metagenome assembly OIWU01 (sample SAMEA3888909, study PRJEB22519) | human gut metagenome | biome: human gut; feature: human-associated habitat; material: faeces | place: Denmark | collected 2010 | reverse complement strand
CGCAAAATACGCGGATTAAGTACCGGCGTTTTTATAAAGGTTTCCTTTGACCGATACAATTTTATCTATGTGGCAGTTTCTTTTTAATTACGCTTCTTTTACTATGGCTACTTTGAAATAGCATCCATTACATTTCCTTATTACTGATTTATTTTATTATTGATTCGTTATTATCTTATCCCCGGGGATGGGCTTTGGCGTAAACCTCGCGAATGCGGTTGTGATTCATATTGGCGTAAATCTGCGTCGTGGAAATATCCGAATGCCCCAGCATTTCCTGTACGCTCCTTAGGTCCGCACCGTTTTCCACCAGATGCGCCGCAAAGGAATGCCTCAGCGTATGGGGCGTAATATCCGCCGTAATACCCGCCTTTTTTGCATAATACTTGATCAGCTTCCAAAAGCCCTGTCTGCTCATGGCGCTTCCCGAACAATTTGCAAAAAGAATATCCGAGGACTTGTCCTCAATCATTTTATCCCTCGCTTCGGTCAGGTATTTTACCAGCGCATTTTTCGCAGCCATGCCGAAAGGAATTACCCTCTCCTTATGCGCGTCCCTGCATACGATAAAACTCATGGGAAGATTTACTTCGCTTACCTTTAAGGTAATTAACTCCGTTACCCGGATGCCGGTCGCATACAACAACTCTAACATCGCCTTATCCCTGATCTCTTTCGGCGTGTCTCCGGACGGCTGTTCCAAAAGCCTCACAACCTCTTCGGTCGTTAAAATCTCCGGCATCTTCTTTTCTATCTTGGGCGCCTTCAGGTTTTCCGAAATATCCTTATCAACGATTTTTTCCTGGGAAAGGAAATGAAAAAAAGCTTTTATGGAAGCAATATTTCTGGAAACGGTCGCCGCCGCAAAATGTTGGTCGTTCATGGACGCAAGATATGCTTTTAGATCTTCCTCTTTGGCATTAACCAGTTCAGTCAATCCTCTTGAGCGTAAAAAAGCAATTACCTTCTTCAAATCCCTGCGATAAGAAAGCTCGGTATTTGTCGAAGTGTTCTTTACGTTATGTAAATATTCGATAAACTGATCTACTGCCTGTTCCATAAAATGTAACCCTTCCCCATAAATCTACTTATGTCAATCTGAATTTTATTATAAGCAGATTTTCACAGAAAATCAAATGGAAAATTTACATAAATTTCCCGTAAAATCAAGGATTTGACACAAAATCCCAACATCTATGTCCCTTTATTTTTGCTTTTACTATATGTTGTAACTTTTCTATAAAAATATTTTTGAAAATAATTTTATAAAGAAGGGATTTACATAACATTCCAAGAAAATTCCAATTATGACAACTCCTGCAACCGCGATCAGGCGTCCCCAAATCCCTTCCGCCCTAACCGCTCCGCCTCTTTGGTATTGACCTGAATAGTCAATACTATAATATTGGGCATACGCATAAAAGTAGCAAAGATAATGCGGCAGCAATATCAGCAGATAACCCGGCACCCCCATCCATCCCCATCTTTTTACCATCGCATAGAAGCCGATTCCAAAACCGTTTCCGGTCAGCCACGCCCAAATTCCCAGCCCCAGCCTCCTGCGGTGTATGCAGTTCATAAATATCAAAAACGCCGCCTGCAGCCCTCTGACTTTGGTCAGATAAATCAGGTACGCGATCCTTTCGGCGTCCATATATCCTATTTCCTCAAACAACCCTTCTCCAAAAAACATCTCGTCCCGGATCAGATTGCTGCCTCCAAGCCATAAAATTCCGAAGCTGAAAATCATCCCGCCTATCATCGGCAGCCACTTTTGCATCCATTTCGCCGTCCGTCCCTTCCCTATCGACCTTTTCATTTTCTTCTCTGTCCTGTCCCCGGTTCTTATCACTCCTAATATATGTCTGCTTTTACAAACAAATTCGCACAGATGTTATCCCTGCGGGTATCTTTCCGCCTGGGACAATATCTGTGCGAATATCTGACCTTACGACCTTTATTCCGGTTTTTTAGTCTCGCTTATTTTTCAGTTTCTGTTTGCTCTTCCGTTTCTGTTTGCTCTTCCGGTTCTGTCTGTTCTTCCGGTTTTACTTTTCATATTTATGAATATAAGCCATAACAGCCGCGATGGTCTTGGAATCCTGTATTTTCCCTTCGTAAATCATCCGGCTCAATTCCTCCGTGGTACAGGGACAGACGTTGATAAATTCATCCTCGTCCAGGTGTTGGCGGCTCCTTACAAGATTTCTTGCCACATATACGTCGATCCTTTCGTCACAAAACGCTACTGTCGTGCGTATGGTAATCAAAAACTCCATGTCCTCGATTTCACATCTGTATCCGGTTTCCTCTTCCAGCTCCCGGTGACTGCATTCGATAAACGGCTCTTCTGCTCCGTTTAGACCGCCCGCAGGTATCTCCAGCGTTTCACGGTCCAACGCGTTGCGGTATTGCCTTACCATGAGTATCCTGCCGTCCTCCAGCACGGGAACAACCGCAGCCGCTCCTTTATGCTTGATAAAGTCCCACTTTACGACATTGCCGTTGGGCACCTGCACGGTATCCTCATAAAAGTCTACGATATGTCCCTGATACACCAGTTTCCGGTCAATTCTCTCAAATTGATCTGCCATCTATTTTGCCTCCAACAGCTTCTCTACGCTTACCAGCTTCACACACAGCACAAAGATCTCCGTCGCGTCCGCAAGCTCCCGGGGCGTAGGAAAGGTAGGCGCAATACGGATATTACTGTCCTTGGGGTCTTTTTTGTAAGGATAAGTAGCGCCCGCTCCCGTCATAACAACGCCCGCTTCCTTACATTTTGCAACAATCGCCTTCGCACAGCCTTCCATCGCGTCAAAGGAAATAAAATAGCCGCCCTTAGGCTCAATCCATGACGCAATCTCAAGCTCTCCCAATTCGTTTTTAAGCGTTTTCAGCACAGCTTCAAATTTCGGTCTGACAGACGCCGCATGCTTCATCATATGCGCGTTCATTCCGTCGATATCCTTAAAAAATCTCACATGTCTGAGCTGATTCATCTTATCATGTCCGATTGTCTGGATCGTCAGCGCTTTCTTAATATATTCCAGATTCTTCGCCGACGACGCCAGCGCGGAAATTCCTCCGCCCGGGAAGGATACCTTGGAAGTCGATGCAAATTCGTAGACCAAATCCGGATTTCCCGCTTTTTCACACTCGGAAATGATATCCAATATTTTTACCTGCTTTTCCGTTTCTTCATATAAATGATGGATTGCGTAAGCATTGTCCCAATAAATCCTGAAATCCTCCGCAGCCGGTTTTAACGCCGCCATTCTCTTAACTGTCTCGTCGGAATAGCAGACGCCCTGGGGATTGGAATATTTGGGAATACACCAAATTCCCTTTACGGCGGGATCTGTCTCTACATACTTTTCAACCAGATCCATATCCGGTCCCGTTTCCGACATCGGAATGTTGATCATTTCGATCCCAAAATACTCTGTAATTGCAAAATGCCTGTCATATCCCGGAACCGGGCATAAAAATTTCACTTTATCCAGCTTACACCATGGTGTCGATCCGCATACCCCGTGCGTGACGGAGCGCGCAACCGTATCAAACATAATATTCAGACTGGAATTTCCGTATACAATGACGTTTTCCGGTTTTGTATCCATCATATCCGCCATCAGCTTTCTCGCCTCCGGAATCCCTTCCAGCACTCCATAGTTTCGACATTCCGTCCCCGATTCGGATTTGCAATCGGCTTCGGAATGGAGCATATCCAAAAGTCCCATACTCAGATTGAGCTGTTCTGCAGAAGGCTTTCCTCTGGACATATCCAGCTTCAGCCCTTTTCCTTTCGCATCCTCAAATGCCTTGGACAACTCTTTTTGTAACTGCTGTAACTCTTCTTTTGACATGTTCTTATAAGCTTTCATCTTAACACCATCCTGAAATTGTTTAATTGTATACAATCATACACCTCGCATATTATACACTATACAGAATGGAAATACAAGAAAAAAGAAGCCGTTTTTCATAAAAACAGCTTCTTTTATACTCTTCATTATGATACTATGCTATTTTGCATAATCAATCACTCTGGATTCACGGATTACATTGATCTTAATCTGTCCCGGATACTCCAATTCAGCCTCAATCTGCTTGGAAATATCCCGTGCCAACAGAACCATATCTGTATCTGTAATCTGTTCCGGAACTACCATAACACGAATCTCTCTACCTGCCTGAATAGCAAAAGATTTTTCTACACCTTTGAAATTGTTTGCGATATCTTCTAATTGTTTTAATCTGGTCGTATATGTTTCTAAAGTCTCTCTTCTTGCGCCCGGTCTTGCCGCAGAAATCGTATCCGCCGCCTGAACGATACATGCGATCAGGGTCTGCGGTTCCACATCGCCGTGATGGGACTCTACCGCATTGATAACCGTAGCCGATTCTTTATATTTCCTACATAACTCAGATCCTAATTGAATATGGGACCCTTCCATTTCATGGTCTACCGCTTTGCCGATATCATGAAGAAGACCGGCACGTTTCGCCATTCTCACATCCAGTCCCATCTCCGCTGCCAGCAAGCCGGACAGCTGTGCAACCTCAATTGAATGCTTCAACGCGTTCTGACCATAACTGGTCCTGAATTTCATCTTACCAAGCAGACGCACAAGCTCGGGATGAATACCGTGTACGCCGACTTCCAGCGTCGCGGCTTCGCCTTCCTCCCTGATCATGACTTCTACTTCTTTCTGCGCCTTTTCTACCATTTCCTCGATTCTCGCCGGATGAATACGTCCGTCCAAAATCAATTTTTCCAAGGCAATGCGCGCCACTTCTCTTCGGATCGGATCAAATCCGGAAAGAATGACCGCTTCCGGCGTATCATCAATAATCAGATCCACGCCTGTCAATGTCTCAAGGGTCCTGATATTGCGACCCTCTCTGCCGATGATACGACCTTTCATCTCATCGTTGGGAAGCTGTACAACCGATAAGGTTGTCTCAGACACATGGTCCGCAGCGCATTTCTGTATTGCGTTGACCACATACTCCTTCGCCTTCTTATCAGCTTCCTCTTTCGCCCTGCTCTCCATTTCTTTGATCATGACAGCAGTTTCATGTTTCACTTCATCTTCAACAATTTTCAATAAATATTCTTTTGCCTGTTCGGAGGTTAATCCGGAGATTCGTTCCAGTTCCTGTACTCTTTGCTCGTTTAGCTTTTCTATCTCGGCTTTCTGCTTTGACAGTTGCTCTTCCCTTGCAATGATACTTGCTTCTTTCTTCTCGATGGCGTCAGCTTTCTTGTCGATATTCTCTTCCTTCTGCTGAACGCGTCTCTCAAATCGCTGTACCTCTGCTCTTCGTTCTTTGATTTCCTTATCCAACTCGTTTTTGGTACGAATGGATTCTTCCTTCACTTCAAGCAGTCCCTCGCGTTTCTTTGCCTCCGCGGTCTTCAAAGCTTCGTCAATAATTTCCCTTGCCTTTTCGTCCGCATTTCCCAGTTTCTTCTCCGATACCTTTTTGTGGTATTTCGTAACGATCAGAGCCGTAACCGGAATGGCAATCACAAGCGTCACAACAACGGCTATGATACATGCAACAACCATTGTACAGGAGCACCTCCTTATTAAATTTTCATTGTACAAATATCTCTATATAGAATGATATGTAAGTAATATTCATTCTAAAGCGCGATTTTACAACACTTAGATTTTAAACTTATTTGTGCATTATGTCAAGTACTATGACAAATATCCTACGCATTTTATCCAATCACATCTTACATTTTTACAGTTTCTTCGTCATTTTTACCATAAGACTGCAAAACCGCCGCAATCTGGTCGTAGCGAAAGCCTCTCTGCATCAGGGCTCGTATCATCTTATTTTTCTTTTCCTGCGCCAAATCTCCGTCGGCAGGCACATATTTTTTCTTATCCAAATAGTTTCTGATCAACCGGGCGTCGTCCGACGCCTCTCCGGTTTCGCAAAACTCCTCATAGGCTTCCCGTATGGTCTCTTCGGCAACGCCTCTTTCCATAAGTTTCTTATAAATCTGTCTTCTATTGAGGGTTTTCCCGTGATAAAACAAATAGTCCGAGGCATACCGGCGATCGTCCACATAACCGAAAGACTTCACATAGGCAAGCGCCTGCTCGACGCACACAGCCGGGTATTTTCCCGCCTCCAGCTTCTCTCTGAGCCTTTTTTCCGTATACGCCCTGGACTTTAAAAGGTTCATTGCCCTTAGCTTTGCCCTCTTCGTCAATACCTCTCCCACAATCCTGTCATAGGTCGCTTCATCCATTTCCCGCCCCTGACTGATCCCGTATAAATGAAGTTCGCCTTTGTATAATACAAAGGCAAACGTATCATCAATCATAATCTTGCATTGTTTTTTTGACAAATCTATAATATCCGTTACCGTCATAAGTCCGCATTCCTGTTTTCCGCTTTATCGCTTATATTGCTGTGGCACTTCTTTTATGTTTTTGTTCTGCGATTTTTCTTATGCCTTTTTCTTTTATGCTTTTTCCTTTTTTGCAGCTTTTTCCGAAGCGGGCTTCTCCTCTTCCGTTCCCGGCTGTTTCGCCTGGGCGTCCGACGGCTCTGCGGTCTTGATCAAGCCGAAATGTTCTCTTACCTTCCGCTCGATCTCATCGCACATTTCCGGGTGCTGCTGTAAGAAGAGCTTGGAATTTTCCCTTCCCTGCCCAAGCTTTTCTCCTTCGTAGGCATACCATGCGCCGCTCTTATTAACCACGTCGCAGTTTGCCGCAAGATCCAGAATGTCGCCCACTGCGGAAATGCCTTTTCCAAACATAATATCAAACTCTGCGATTTTAAACGGAGGCGCAATTTTGTTTTTCACAACCTTTACCTTCGTCCTGTTTCCCACAGCCTCGCCGTTTACTAAGAGCTGTTCCTTTCTTCTGACATCCAGTCTGACGGAAGAATAGAATTTCAAAGCGTTGCCGCCGGTGGTCGTCTCGGGGTTTCCAAACATCACGCCGACTTTCTCACGCAACTGGTTAATAAAAATAACCGTACAATTTGACTTGCTGATTACCGCGGTCAGCTTCCTGAGCGCCTGGGACATCAGACGCGCCTGCAGACCCACATGGGCGTCTCCCATATCGCCGTCGATTTCCGCCTTCGGAACCAGCGCCGCAACGGAGTCCACAACCACAATGTCAACGGCTCCGGACCGCACCATCGTCTCGCAGATTTCCAACGCCTGTTCGCCGCAGTCCGGCTGTGAAATATATAAGTTGTCTATATCAACGCCGATATTTTTGGCATATGCCGGGTCCAACGCATGTTCGGCGTCAATAAAGCCCGCAATGCCGCCTCTTTTCTGCACTTCCGCAATCATATGAAGGGTTACCGTCGTCTTACCGCTTGATTCCGGTCCGTAGATCTCCACAATACGTCCCTTGGGAATCCCTCCAAGCCCCAGCGCAATATCCAGACTTAAACTTCCTGTGGGGATCGTCTCCACGTTGATCTGATTTGCCGGATCGCCGAGCTTCATGACCGCTCCCTTTCCGTAGGCTCTTTCAATCTGTGAAATAGCGGCATCCAATGCCTTTAATTTTTCTTCTCTTTCCATACTGTTCTCCTTTACAAGGAACATTTGTTCGTTCTTTTATTAGAATAAAACAAATGTTCGATTTTGTCAAGATTACTTTTTCTTTTTATCAAATAATATTTGATCTGCACCTATAATAGCAAAAATACTGTCCTTTAAAACTCCCTCAACGGCATCACATCTTTTCTTTTTTTATCTTACATGGGAAAAACGGCGAAACGCCATAAAGCAGAACGCTTTTTGATGCCATTACTTTATCATATTACCGCAAAAAAAGCAACACATAATAAGAGCTGTCTGACACAGCCGCCGGACAGCTCTTACTTTCTGTTATTTTATTTTAAATACTGTTCGTAATCCACGAGCGTTGCCGATACCCAGCCATAACGTTCTTCGGTCTCATAATTGATGCCGACCTCAAGACCGCAGGGCGTATAATAGATAATGACATCGTCCCTGTCCTCAAAAAACTCTCTCAGCTCGTCGTTATCCAACTCGTCAAATATGGAAACCGTTCCGTTCTGATATTCGCAGATGTCTTTATATTCTTCCAAAAATTCATCCGTGACATCCAGCATTCTGTTATTTTTCATAATCTCGCCCGTCGTCAGGTCTATATTGACGCCGTATAACAGTTTTCTGACGCTGGTTGCACTTTCATAGTAAATATCGGATACAACGCTGATTTTTTCTTCATCGTTGTATGTAACATAGGATTCTACCGATACGACATATCCTGGACCGTACTCCTCAAACTCTTCTGCAAAGTCATCCGCCATATCGAAATAGATATCTCCGGGCCATGCCGCCTGAAATCTCAGTTCTTCATTGATTTCGTCCAGATTGGGGATATCTCCCTCCAACTGATAGTAGTTTACACGAATGCAGACGTTTTTCTCTTCATCCAGTTCTTCCCAATTGTTATACACCATATCGTAGGATACGTTTTCATCCATACAACTGCAAAGGCTGATATAGCATTCATAATAGTCGTCATAGACTTCGTCCGGCGTGTAGTTTTCAGGCTCTTCCTTCCAGGAAGTGTCGCTCCAGTCAATCTCATCCACAAAGGCTAAGAGGTCTTCGTCATAGCTGCCTCCCTCGTCATCCCATGCGTCGCTGTCCCATTCATCGTCCGCGTCATCTTCTCCGGATTCAGCCAGATCTTTCATCGCATCCAGTTCATCGTCATCCATGATGTAATCCTCAACGTCATAATCAGGAAGGCTGCTAAGATCCTGAGACGAGCTGCCTGTATCGGTATCTTTTCCTGCCGCGGAAATGACCAGCGCTATCGCCGCCACAATCAATGCAATGCAAAGCACAACGGCAATCACCACCGCAATGACAACGCCCTTTTTGCTCTTCTTCTGCTCCGGCGGCTGATTGCCGTAATAATTGTTTGCGCCGGGCTGCTGGTAATACATATTCTGCTGTCCGCCATAACCGTTCTGGTTTTGATAATACAGGTTATTCGGATCGGCGTTATTCTGGTAATAACCGTTTTGGCTCGTGTTTTGGTTTGAGTTTTGATTCATGTCCTGATTCATATTTTGGTTCATGGAAGCCTGATATCTCTCATAATTGCGGGGTTGCACGCCTCCCTCCGCACCTTCCTGTCCGTTATTTTCGCCATAGCCGCAGCTGGGGCATACGCCGTCCCGCAAAAGCGCGCCGCACTTGGGACAAAATCCATTGTTCAACTGATCGTCCATTTCCATCTCCCTTTCCCTTTTTCATCAGTTCTTTTTATTCTGTTTTCCGTTGCCGAAGGTAACCTCGCTGAAATATTCCAGCACGCACTGACGAAGCAGGGTCAGTGCCGCTACAACCGCCGATTCCCTGATCTTCATGCGGTTGCCGCTGAAATGGTATTCCGCCACCTTGGTTTTCCCTTTTACACTACATCCGATATATACCAGTCCCACCGGTTTTTCCTCGGTCCCGCCGTCCGGTCCCGCCAGCCCGGTTACCGAGAGCGTCACATCCGCCTTTGTCAGCAGAGACACGCCCTGAGCCATTTCCTCCGCGACCTTGGCGCTGACGGCGGTATACTTTTTCAACGTAGCATGTTTTACGCCCAATACCTTGCGCTTTGCCTTGTTGGAATAAGTCACATACCCCGCTTTGAACACCTCGGACACGCCGGGTACATTGATCAGCCTTGCGGCGATCATTCCTCCGGTACAGGATTCCATGGTGGATATCGTCAGCCCGTTGGCGAGCAGCAGATCCACGCAAGCCTGTTCCAACGTCACATTTTCGTTTGTAGTGTAGATATATTCCTGAAACCGGTTCTTCAATTCCTTGATCACCGGTTTAATCAGCTTAACAGCCTCTTTTTCGTCCTTTGCAGACGCCGTTACCCGTATATGTACCTCTCCGGTCTTGGCGTAAGTGGCAATGGTAGGATTGTCCTGACCGTCAATCAGATCCTCCATCATGCTTTCCACCATGCTCTCGCCGATGCCGCAGATCTTCACGGTCTGGGAACGAATGACCCGATCGGTCTTTGCCTGCAGATAGGGATAAACCTGTTCCTCAAATAAAGGCTTCAGCTCTCCGGGCGGTCCCGGCAGCAAAACCGCTGTTTTCCCGCCTTCTTCTATGATAATGCCCGGCGCCGTGCCGTTATCGTTATCCAATACGATCGCTCCCTCGGGAACCATCGCCTGCTTCCAGTTATTGTCCGCGATCTTTTTACCGCGGCTGTGAAAATAAGCCGCAATCCGCTCTCTTGTATGCTCGTCCATGACAAGGGTCTTTCCGAAAGCCTTAGCCACGGTCTCTTTGGTCAGATCGTCCTGCGTAGGACCTAAGCCGCCGCTTAAAATCAAAATATCCGCCCGGCTCTTAGCAAGCTCTAACGTCTCCAACAGCCTTGCCTCATTATCCCCGACGACGGTCTGATAATAACAGGATAACCCTAATGCGGCACATTGTTCGGACAAATACGCCGCGTTGGTATTGACGATATTTCCCAATAAAATCTCAGTTCCGACGCTGATCAGTTCCACTACCATTTAGTCCACATCCTTTAATACATCTTTATTCTTGATCAGATAATCAATTAAAGAAACGATTGTTAAAATCAGCGCGATGTACATGGTAACATTTCCTGCAATGCGGATATAGCGGATGGGTGACGGCGGCGCCGCCGAAACGGACCATAAATACCAGTCCATCGTTACCATCTGCAAACACAGCATAATCATCTGAAAAGTCGTTTTCCATTTGCCCCACATACTTGCCGCAATGACAACGCCTTTTTCGGCGGCAATCAGCCGGAAACCGCTGATAATAAATTCTCTTGCGATAATGACGATTGTGATCCATCCCGGGATCACGCCGAGGGAAGACAGCCCGATCAACGCAGAGCAGACTAACAGCTTATCCGCCAGCGGGTCCATAAACTTCCCGAAATTGGTAATCAGATTGTATTTTCTGGCGATCTTTCCGTCCAGAAGATCCGTCAGGCTCGCCACAATAAAAATGGCAAGCGCAATCCATTTAAAATAAGAAAACTTTGGTGTCAGAAGCAAAAAAGCCACAAAGAACGGCACCATAATCACTCTTGATAATGTCAGCTTATTGGGTAAATTCATTTTACCAGTTCTCCAATCAAATCGTATTCATAAGAAGCGGTTATTCTCACTTTGACAAAGTCGCCGCTTAACAGTTCCTCATCCGTATTGATAAAAACCAGTCCGTCCACGTTCGGCGCGTCCCGATAGGTCCTGCCCACATAGGCGTTTTCGTCGGCAACCTTTCCTTCTATCATCACATAAAGCTCTCTGCCAGTCATTTCCTCCGCTTTCTCAAAGGCGATTTCCTGCTGCAGCTCCATGATTTCCGCCTGACGTTCCTTTTTTACTTCCTCGTCAATCTGATCCGGAAATTCCGCCGCCGGGGTATTTTCTTCTGCGGAATAGGTAAAGACTCCGAGCCTGTCAAACTCCATTTCGTCCACAAAAGCCATAACTGTCTCGTGATCCTCTTCGGTTTCGCCGGGAAATCCCGTAATCAGGGTCGTCCGCAGGCAGATATCCGGAATTTCTTTTCTCAGCCGACCGATAATGGCTCTCAGATCCTCATTGGAGGTCCTTCTGCCCATCCTTTTTAATATGGTATCGCTTGCGTGCTGAATAGGAATATCCAGATAATGGCAGATTTTCTTTTCTTCTTTGATCACGGAAATCAGATCGTCCGTCATCTCCTCGGGATAACAATACAGGATTCTGATCCAGTACAGTCCCGGTATTTTACAAAGTTCTCTCAACAGCCGGGGCAGCCTCTTTTCTCCGTAGAGGTCCGCGCCGTAAACGGTGGTTTCCTGCGCCACAAGAATCAGTTCCTTAACGCCGCCCTGTGCAAGCGCCTTAGCTTCTTCAAGCAGAGTTTCCATGGGAACGCTTCGGTAATTGCCGCGCACCTTTGGAATAATGCAATAGGTACAGTGTTTGTCGCATCCTTCGGCAATTTTTAAATAAGCATAATGCCCGCCTGTGGTCACAAGCCTCTTTTTCCCGGAAACGGGTACGGCGTTGATATCCTCCATAAAATCGGGACAATGCTTTGCCGCGACCTCCTCCACCGCTTCCGCGATCCGGTCAAAGGCGTTGGTGCCCACGATAGCGTCCACCTCGGGAATCTCCTCCCGGATTTCTTTCGCATATCTCTGGGCAAGGCAGCCCGTGGCGATCAGCCCCTGCAGCTTTCCTTCTTTTTTCTTTTCTCCTAAAGCGATCAGGCTGTTGATGCTCTCTTCCTTTGCGTCATTGATAAAACAACAGGTGTTGACCACCGCGATATCCGCATCGTCCTCGTCGTCCGTAAAGGAATATCCTTTTTCGGAAAGGATTCCCAGCATCATTTCGGTATCCACCAGATTTTTATCACAGCCTAACGAAATAAAAACAATTTTCATCAATCCGTTTTACTCTTTATTCTTCCACTTCTTCGTCGCCTAAAATCTTGATTTTGCCCTGATTCAATTCGTCAATGGCAATAGATAAAGGCTTTCTGCCCTCTCCGTCCACAAGGGGCTCTTCTCCGTCGATAATCTGTCTCGCCCTTTTGCTGGTCGCCATAACGATAGAATAACGGCTGTTGACTACCTTTGCCTCGCCGGGCTCAACCTCACTGTTGACTACCTTCATTAAATCTGAATAAGATGGATGTATCATGTTTCTTCTCCTTTCGACAACATACTCAATTCCTGACTGATCTCTTTTATGGTTAAAATTGATTGGTCCGCTTTGCAGCGGGACGCTTTCGCGATTGCGTGAATGTCCTCCATGCAGCGGTCCAGATCATCATTGATCACAATATAATCGTAGTTTTCTATTCCCCGGGCTTCCTCTACCGCCCTGGACAGGCGGCTGTTAATCACATCGCTTGTCTCGGTGCCGCGCCCCACCAGACGTTTTTTCAATTCTCCGGCGCTTGGCGGCGTCACAAATACGAGAACCGCTTCGGGAAATTTCTTTTTGATCTTTAAGGCGCCCTGGATCTCGATTTCCAAAATCACGTCCTTGCCTTCCTGCAGACACCTCTCCACATAGGCTCTCGGCGTCCCGTAATAATTGCCGCAGTACTGCGCGTATTCCAACAGTCCGTCAGCTTCAATGTTCTGTTCAAATTCGTCCTTAGTGACGAAAAAATAATGTCTGCCGTGTTCCTCTCCGGGTCTGGGCGCTCTGGTGGTCATGGAAATGCTCAGGGCGTAATTGTCATGGCTTTCCAACAGCCGCTTCATTAACGTCCCTTTCCCCGCGCCGGAAAACCCCGACACAATCATCAATACTCCTGTTTTATTCATGCTCCGCTCCTTCGGATTTTTCTCTCGCGCCTGCCCTTCCCGCAATTGTTTCCGGCATCAGCGCCGACAACACCACTTTGTTGTTTTCCATCAGTATAACCGATTTCGTCCTGCGCCCCTGGGTCGCGTCCACCACGCTGCCGTCTTCCTTAGCGTGCTGCACCAGCCGCTTGATCGGAGCCGAGTCCGGGCTGACAATGGCGATGATTTTATCCTTATTGACAATATTTCCAAATCCGATATGAATCAAAGTATTCATGCTGCTCCTATTCTATATTCTGAATCTGTTCTCTTACCTTTTCAATCTCGGTTTTTAGCTCTATCCCTCTGTTGGAAATTTCCAAATCCGTCGATTTGGATAAAATCGTATTCGCTTCCCGGTTCATTTCCTGAACGATAAAGTCCAATTTCCGTCCGACGCTTCCGCCCTCGATCAAGGTATTTTTTACCATTTCGATATGGCTCTTCAGACGGACGATTTCCTCATCCACACAGATCTTATCCGCAAAAAGCGTAACCTCCATCAAGAGCCTGCTTTCGTCAATACGGTTGTCTTCCAACAGCTCATGGACCTTATTTTGGAGCTTCTGTTTGTATTCGTCAATGATTTTGGGCGAATTTTCTTCAATATATGCCACATGGGACAGCATACCGTCCAATTTGCAGCAAAGGTCGTTTTTGAGATTCTCTCCCTCTTTGACCCGGGATTCCACAAATGCCTCCGACGCAAGGCGAAGCGCCTTTTCCAGATCTTTCCAGATGCCTTCTTCGTCTATTTCCTGTTCTTCCATCGTGAGCACTTCCGGATATCTGGACAGGTTGGATACTCTTATGTCGTCCTCCAGCCCGAATTGTTCCGCCATCTTCCTTAAATAGCAAAGATAAGAAGCCGCCACGTCCTCGTGGTATTTGACGCTGACGGTCTGTTCGGAAAGATCTTCATAAGTAATATAAAGATCCACCTTGCCCCTTTGCATATATTCCTTTAAAAGGTTGCGGATAGACGCCTCAAAAAAATTCAGTTTCTTGGGCATCTTAATCGATACGTCCAGATAACGGTGGTTGACCGCTTTGATCTCAACCGTAAATTTACGCTGACCAAAGGATACCTCCGCTCTGCCAAAGCCTGTCATACTTTTTATCATATATAACCCTCTAATCCGTTTGCGACCCCATTTCCTTTTTTCTTTTGCCGCACACTTCTAATTATTATAAATCACATGGGGAAAACCGTCAAGAATCGCTTGCCTGTGATTCTGTTTATACGCTCCCCTGTATTTTCCCTACGATTCCGCCATGGCGATCCCCGAAATATCCGTATCGATGACCATGGAATAATTGGTATAGTAGACGACGAATCCCGGCTTTGCCCCGCCGGGCTTTTTTACATGCTTTTTTTGAATATAGTCAACCTCTACCTTGCCTTGGGCGCCGCCCCGGGAATAATGCGCCGCCAGTCTCGCCGCTTCCTCAAAGGTTCGGTCGGGCAGGTCCGCCCCCTTGCACTTTACAATCACATGGGAGCCCGGCATTCCTTTGGCATGGAACCACCAGTCCCCTCCCTCGGCAAGCTGGAACGTGATTTCCTCATTCTGGTAATTGTTTTTCCCTACATACATATGAAAGCCGTCGCTGCTGATATAATGGAGCGGTCTGCTTACAAGCTTCTCTTTTTTCCCGCTTCCTTTTTTCTTGATATAGCCGCTTTTTACCAGTTCTTCCCTGATCTGCAAAAGGTCCTCTTCCTCTTTCGCCAGGTCTAACGCCATCATAACGGTTTCCAGATAATGCACCTCTTCCTGCGTTTCCTTGGTCAAAACGTTTAGCGCCTCGTAGGTTCTTTTCAATTTACCGTACCGGTCAAAATATTTTGCGGCATTTTCAAGGGGCGTCAGCTCTGCATCCAGCGGTATGCACAATTCCTTCCCGTCGTAATAATTCGTAACCGTCAGGGATTTGTCGCCTTCCTTCGCCTCATAGCCGTAAGTATGCAGCAATTCGCCGTATACCTTATATTTTTCTCTTTTATCCGTATCCTTGAGCTGCTTTTGCTGCAGATCCAGCTTTTTGCTGCTCCGTTCCAGGGCGGTCTGTACGATTTTACGCAAGTCCGCGGACTTTTGCCGGATACGCGTTACGGCGCTCTTTTCTTCATAATATTGCTTTAACAGCTCGGAAACCGAATCAAACTCCTTAACCTTCGCTCCCGGGAAAATCCGATAGGAAAATACGCCAAATTCCTTCGGCTCGTTTCCTTCATAGACAATATGGGGCGAAAACTCCTTTTTGCGGATTTTTGTTCCCAGCTCCTCCAGCGCCCGGTACAGGTAATCCTTTTCCTCCGCCGTCAGTGCGTTTGTGGGCTTATCCGCGTCTACGCCCGCTTCATAGCAGAGCTCCGCCGCCATAATCGGGGAAAGCCCGGTATAATTCTGATATAAAAACCGGCTTGCCGCGACGCTGTTTTCCTCCATGCGGCTGTAAAATCCTGCATCCGGCATGTTCCCTTCCTGCAAAGAAAGCAGATCCAGTTTTTGATCCGCCCCCGGAATAAAATACGTCCTGCCCGGAAGCACCTCCCGGACGCTGCTGACCGCCGTCGAAATATGTTTCATGCTGTCGATGATTTTATCGCCGTCCCGGAAAATGATATTGCTGTATTTTCCCATCAGCTCGACGGTCAAAATTTTCCTGCAAAGATCTCCCATCTCGTTGAGGTGCTCTAACTCCATATGGACGACCCTTTCCAGTCCGGGCTGCGTAACCGACAGGATTCTCGCATTTTGAATATGTTTGCGAAGAAGCATACAAAAATTCGGCGCATTCATGGGACTTTTTTTATTGTCCTTCGTCAAATATAAAAGGGGGAGAGAGGCGTCCGCACAAATCAGCAGACGATACTGCGCTCCGTTATTTTTTATCGTCAACAGCAATTCGTCCTTCTCGGGCTGGGCGATTTTATAAATTCTGCCGCCCTCCAGAGTCCGTTTCAGCTCCTCCGTCAGAGCCGCTATTGTAATTCCGTCAAAAGCCATGCTATTTCCTTTCAAAAAGGGGCTGTCCCACAAACCGGATTCGTCAGATATCAAGTGTGTTTCCGTGATATCTGACTTGACAAATCCAGTTCGTGCAACAACCCCCTGATTTGCTGTTTTTGTCTAACCAATCAGCCAATCGTACATTTCCTGATAATTCTTTGCCGATACATGCCACGAGAAATCCGCCGCCATCGCCCGGTCGATCATCTTGTTCCATTCACGCTTTTTCTGATAAAATACATATTTCGCGTAACGGATCGCCGCAAGCATTTCATGGGCGTTGTAATTGCGGAAGCTGAAACCGGTTCCCGTACTCTCGTACTCGTTATAGGGCTCCACGGTATCCTTTAAACCGCCCGTCTCCCTGACAATCGGGATCGTACCGTAACGCAGCGCCATCAACTGGCTGAGTCCACACGGCTCGAACAGGGACGGCATTAAAAATGCGTCGCTCGCCGCATAAATCTTATGGGACAGCGCGTCCGAATAATAAATATTAGCGGATACCTTTTGATTGTACTTCCAGTCAAAATGGCGGAACATATTTTCATAACGTTCTTCGCCGGTGCCAAGTACAACGATCTGTACGTCCTCCTGGCAAAGCTCATCCATAATATATGCAATCAGGTCAAAGCCTTTTTGATCCGTGAGTCTCGATACAATACCGATCATAAACTTTTTATCGTCCTGCTCCAACCCCAGCTCAGCCTGAAGTGCTCTCTTATTTTTTACCTTTTCTTTGCGGAAATTCGCCGCGTTATAAGGGCTTACGATATTCTTATCCGTCTCCGGATTGAACTCGTCGTAGTCAATCCCGTTGATAATGCCCCGCAGGGAATTTGCCCTTGCGTTCAGCAAGCCGTCCAGTCCCTCGCCGTAAAACGGCGTCTTGATTTCTTCCGCATATGTAGGGGAAACGGTCGTCACGGCATCGGCATATACGATACCGCCCTTTAACAGGTTGGCGTCCTTATATGCTTCCAGCTTATCCGGCGTAAAGAAATAATCCGGAAGTCCGGTAATGCTCTTAACTGTATTGACGTCCCATTTTCCCTGGAATTTCAGGTTGTGAATCGTCATAACGGATTTGATGCCCTTAAAGAAATCATTTCCCTGAAAACGTTCTTTTAAATAAACGGGAACCAGTCCGGTCTGCCAGTCATGGCAGTGGATCACATCCGGTCTGAACCCGATTAACGGCAGAGCGGATAACGCCGCCTTGCTGAAAAATGAAAACTTCGTGATCTCCTCGATCACATTGTCGCTGTATATCTTAAATCCCGTAAACATGGATTCATTATCGATAAAATAGTAAGTAATGCCGTCTACCTTTGCTTCTAAAATACCAACATACTCGCTCTTCCAATTGAAATCCATATAGAAGTGCGTTCTGTATTTCATCTTATCTTTCAATTCCTGTTTGATACAGGAATATTTGGGTATCATAACCCTGACATCAAAATATTTCTTATCTATACATTTCGGCAGAGATCCGACAACATCCGCCAAACCTCCTGTTTTAATAAACGGAACCCCTTCCGACGCTACAAACAGTATGTTTTTCATGATATCCCTCCAATTAACCTGATCCGGACAGCCGTTTCCCGCATTCTGTCCTCTGCCACATTATACCATGCCGCAGGTTAATTTAAAAGTCTTAATTTCTGTATAACAGCCTGATTTTGTCGGCGATCAGCGCAATAAATTCGGAATTGGTGGGTTTTCCCTTTCCGGTATTGATCGTGTATCCGAACAGCGCGTCTAACGTTTCCATCCTTCCCCTGCTCCATGCCACTTCGATCGCATGGCGGATCGCTCTTTCCACACGGCTCGGCGTCGTCTGGAATTTTTTGGCGATGGTCGGATACAGCACCTTGGTAATGGAATTGAGCATATCCATATCCTCCACCGACATCATAATCGCTTCTCGCAGGTATTGGTAGCCTTTAATATGCGCCGGCACGCCCAGCTCGTGGATCATGTCCGTAACGTCCTTTTCCAGATCCCGTTTCGCAGCCGTTTCTTCCTCCGCCTTCGGGGAAATTACCGTCACGTCTTCGCCTTTTCCCGAAGACGGTACGGAAATCATAATCTGAAATTCCTTGTTCTGACTGAGTAAGCTTTGGAGCATTTTGTATACGCTCTCTTCATCTTTGGTATTGACAACGTTTCGTTGTTCCATGTCAATCCCTCCATTCTTTTGACATGGATTATAGCAAAAGGACTTTTTATGATTCAAGTCTTACTTATCGCAGAATTTTTTACCTTTCGCTATTCTTTCCCAAGTTGTGCAAAATAGTTCGCACTTTGCTGTCGGCTTATTTACTAATATAGTTCTTTTACACGCAAAAAATGTTGCACCGGGAAAAATCCGGGTGCAACACTTTTCTTGAAAAAAATAATATTATGTTTTATTTTGTTTGTGCGTCTTTTTTTGCAACGACTTTTTTCGCGGTCGCTACCGCGGCTTTTTTTGTCGCTTCCGTAGCTTTTTTAGCGGCGGTCTTTGTGGTCTTAGCTGCATCCGCTGTAGCTGCGGGTGCTTTTTCTACTGCTTTTTCCACAGCCTTTTTCGCTGTTTTTACCGTCTTCGCAGGCGCTTTCTTAACGACTTTTTTCTTTTTGTTCTTTAAAATATTGCCGAATTCCTTTGCCTTCTCCAGGCTTCCTTCTACCTTTAATCCGCCTGTCAGATAAGCGGCTACAGCGTCTTTTTTGCCGTCCACAATATCTTTGAAAACATCTGCGGATGCGATCAGGATTGCATCTCTATCAAAATATTCATACGGCTCCACCGCGACGGTATCGTCGTTTAATTCGACATAAAACGCGCCTTCGCCTTCCCCTGTAATATTTACCTGTACGGCAAGATGTCCTTTGTGACCGCTTACATCTGCATCAGCTATTTTCTTTTTAGCATAAGCAACGATTTCTTCGTAGGTCATATCAGTTACCTCCTTCTAACCTGACTAACTGCACTTATTATATAGTCTGCCCGATTTTTTCTCAATGTATCTTTTTACCGAAAATTAAATATTTTTCCACTCTTTTCAGTACAATTTATACATGACCGGTTATAACCGGACGGTCCTGCCGCCGTTCATGACTAACCGCTCAGGATTACCGTCAGCATATTGGTAAGAGAAAAGGTACTCCTTCTTCCGACCACCTGTTCCATATACTCCAGGTTCCAGTCGGAATGCTCCACTTCCCTCGCATAGCGGTAAACGACGCGCAGCATTTTTTCCCTGGGCAGGGAACGGTCCTCCCGCAGCCAGAGGGCAAACAGCAATTCTTCCAAAAGCAGGATATGTACTTCGCACATTTTTAATTTGCGGTATGCCTCCCCGTCGTAGACCGCGCCGCAAAAATAGGTGTAGACAAAATACACTAGCAATTGTTCCTTTTGGATCTCCCATTCCGGATTTCCTTTTAAAAACGCCTTCCTGCGCCGGATATACTGTTCCTTCGTCATCGACCCGTATAAAAGCCACTCATCGTTCCACAGTTCTCCCCGCCAGGTATCCTGCAGCCGTTCCAACTCGTGGAGCGTCATGATCATTTCCTGAATCAGCTCATACCTTCTTTCCGGATCGTTCCCGTATGCCGCCAGCTTTTGCAGCGCCCGGTCCGTAAACGCCCAGCTCTGAAAGCGTTCCAGCATCGCGTCTATATCGCACAGTCTTTCGGAAGAAATTCTTCTTTGGAGATCGTGAACCGTCGCCGCGGCAACAGCCATTCTGTTAGCCATAGATAACTCTCTGTTTTGTATGATGTCGAAAATCATCTTTCTCATATCCGACAGTTTTGTATAGAGGAAGAAATCAAAGTCCTTATCGTTTTCCTCCTTTTCCTCCCTGACCTGCGTCACAAATTCCGTTTTCCCGCGGCGGCTTAACATGATTGTGGCAGCCTCCGGGCAGGAAAGGGACAGCGATACTTCCCGGACGTTTTCATATTCCTCCGTATGCCTCGGATATTCGGCGCAGGTTTTGCAAAGATATTCCTCCCCGATCTCCAGACAGATATCGCACAGGTTCCCGTCGTTTAAAAGCGCGCAGCGATCCTGATAACGGTAAAAGCACGACTCCTTCCTGTCGATGGAATTTTTCAGCCGGTTTCCGAAAGGTCCTTTCAGGCGCAAATACTTTTTCAGACTCTTTTTGTCGATACAGATCTGCCATCCGGCGCAGCAGGTGTCGGGACACCGGTCCGCCGCGCAATGAAATTCTTCATAATAATCGGGATAGGTATACTCCATGATTGTTCTCCATGTTTGTTCATACTTTCTTTTTCGCCGGCGCCATCTGTACAAAAATACCTCCGATGATCAGCACAAGCCCGGAAAGGGACCACAAATTTAACGCCTCTCCCAGTAAAAAATGGGACAACAGCATGGCAAGAAACGGCGTCAGATAAGCAAGGTTGGATATTTTCGCCGTCTCCCCTCCGTTTAGGGCGAGGCACCAGCTTAAATAGCCGATCGCATTGACAAAAATACCGATCCAGAGGATTCCCGCAAACTGTCCGGGTCCGATTGCCGCCGCTTCCTCTGTAGCGAGGGACAATACGCCGGCGCAAACGGCGCTGACTAAGAAAAAGAACATCATGCTTAGGTTCTGGTCATAGGCTTTCTTTTTGTTATAGACGGAAAACGCACCGTAACAGACGGCGGCTAAGACACAGCTCAAAATCCCCTTCAGGTTCGCCGTATCCGTTCCGATCAGATCGCCTTTGGTTGCCACCAGCGCCACGCCCAGAAAAGAAAGGACAATCGCCACGCCCTTTCTGAACGTCATTTTCTCCTTTAACACAAATATTGAAAAAATAACGATCATCAGCGGCCAGAGATAATTGATAATGCAGGCGTCCTGGGCGGGCATCACGGAAATGCCGTAATAATACAGCGCCGAATACAAAAACAGCCCCACAAAGCCAAGCAGACACACCGTCCCGTAATCCTTTGCCTTCCACTCCTTCAGCCCTTTAAGCGCTCCCCTGACCAGATTCAGCCCCAGCAGAAATAAAAACGCCACAAGGCTGCCGATACACAACACTTCCATATTGGGAAGTACCTCTAATACCATTTTGGTTACCGGCGATAAAGTAGCCCACATAATTACCGCCGTCATCGCAAGCCCGTATTCTTTTTTCATAACATGCCTCTGTCTTTTATTTTTCAGAAAAGCATACCCCGAAAGTCGAAAAATGTCAATGAAAAAACCGCTGCGGAGCAATCTCTTCCCCGCAGCGGTTTTTTTCATGGATTATGGCATTCAATTTATTGTCCACAGTGATGACTGCAATTTTTACAATCGCACCCGCACTGTAATGACTTACCTGATTTCTTGTCGCGCACCATACTGCTTATCACAGCGGCGACAACCAAAACCAATATGGCTCCTACTACAACAGTTCCCATATCGTTTCACCCCTTTTTAAATGAGAATGGCTTTCATTTACTTTTCTATAGTATATGATATCCCATCCTGTTTGTCAACACCATTTCTCAAAATATTTCCTTTACCGGGTTACGTTCCTTAACCATTTTCCCTGTTTATAGCGCCATGTGGACAGAGGGATTTTAATTACCTCGTCGCTTAATAAGATCATATATACGATGGTAATCGGCAGTTTCCATACAAAGGCTGCGAGGGCGCCGATAATAATTGAACATCCCCACATGGTGCTCACGTCCATGATCAGCCCGAATTTGGTATCTCCTCCGCCTCTGAAAATTCCTACGATCATCGTCGTATTATATCCCTGGCAGATGACGAAATAGCTCATAACGTACATCATCATGGAAAGATAGCCCTGCGCCTGTTTTGTCAGTTCCATCTGACTGATTAAAACCGGGCGCAGCAAAAGCACGATTCCGGCTCCCACCAGGCTTACCGCGACAGTCAGCCTGATCAAATAGCCTCCGTATACCTTCGCCGCCTTCATTTCTCCCTGCCCGATCGTTTTGCCTATGACGATCGCCGCAACGGACGCGATGCCGAAGCTTACGACCGTAACGAGCTGTCTGACAACCTGCGCTACGGAATTGGCAGCCACTACCGATTTTCCAAGATGCCCCATAATCGCCGTATTCATGGAAGTCCCCAGCCCCCACATCAGTTCGTTCAGCACTACGGGCATGGAAAATACGATAAAATCCTTCAGCAAAATCTTATCCATGTGAAGGAAATAACGCCACCGAAAGCGGATAGGCACTTCTTTCCCCGCCGCATAAATACAAATAATCAGCACTTCTACCGCCCTGGCGCACACGGTTCCGATGGCGGCGCCCATAATGCCCATTTGGGGAAAAGGACCGATGCCGAAGATCAACAGTGCGTTGATCAATACATTTGTCAGAAAAGAAATACCGTAGCACACGGTGGCAATGACGACCCGTTCCATGCTCTTCATGACGTTTAAATAGACCATGCTGATTGCCATCAGTACATAGGATATGCAGACGATCCGCAGATATTTCACGCCTTCAGCCATAACGTCCGGCTCCGAGGTATAGATCCGCATCAGATATTCCGGCACCGTGATTGCCGCGATCACAAATACCACGCTGACAACAATCGCCGCCTTTAAGGCGATTCCCAAAATTTTCTCAATGGCTGTAACGTCCTGCTTGCCCCAATACTGAGCCGTCAGCACCGTCGCGCCCGATGTGATGCCAAAGAAAATCAGGGTCATAATATAGGAAATCTGACCGCCCAGGGACGACGCCGACAGGACGGTTTCCGACACCTTTCCGAGCATCAGCACGTCAGCCGCCTGCACACCCACGTTGATCAAATTCTGCAACGCTATGGGAATGACCATGGAAATAACCATTTTATAAAACTCTTTTTTCGATAACATATTTGCTCCTTATCCGTATGCCGCATTTTACAGCAGCGGAGCAAACAGCCTCAAGATGCACTGTCCTATCCGCAGCATGGCGGATCTTCCCGTACGATACTTTTCCGTCACTTCGCTGCAAACCGGCAATACCCGGTCAAAATCTTTTTTTACTTCTTTTACGGCGCGGCAGTCATAGAAATATACCCCGTTTTCAAAATGAAAATAAAGGCTGCGATAATCCAGATTGATCGTTCCCACCGTCGCCGCCTCATCGTCGCATACGCATTGTTTCCCATGGCAAAAGCCGGGCGTATATTCATAGATCCGGACGCCGCGTCTGACCAGTCCCGCATAATAAGAACGGGTAATCCGGTAAACCAGCTTTTTATCCGGGATTCCCGGCGTCACAATCCGCACGTCCACGCCGCGCTTTGCCGCAAGCCCCAGTTCCCGGTTCATTTCATCCGTAATAATCAGATACGGAGTCATAAAATAAATATATCTCTTTGCGTTTTTAATCAAATTCAGATAGACATTTTCCCCTACATGCTCTTCGTCCAGAGGAGAATCCGCATAGGGCTGCACATATCCGGATTCTACCGCCTGATATGAGATTTTTGGCAGATATCTGTCGTAGTCGTCGTCGGTCTTTTTGATGACGTTCCACATTTCAAAAAACATAACGGTCAGGCTTCTTACCGCGTCGCCCTTTATCTGCACGCCCGTATCCTTCCAATAGCCGTAAGGATGCGTCAGATTAAAATACTCATCCGCCAGATTGTAGCCTCCGGTAAAGCCGGTCTCTCCGTCTATCACCGTGATTTTCCTGTGATCCCTGTTGTTCATAAACATATTTAGAACCGGATGCACGGGATTGAACACGCGGCACTGAATACCGAGTTTTTCCATCCGTCCGATAAAATCCCTGTTGATAAATCCTATACTGCCCACATCGTCGTAAAAGATACGGACCTCTACGCCTTCCTTTACCTTTTCGGCAAGTAGATCCCTGACAGCCCCGAAGGACTCGGCGTCCTCAATGGCATGATATTCCATAAATATGAAGCTCTTCGCACCGCGGATCGCTTCCTTCTGCGCTTCCAGCCCGTCCGCCGCTTCGTCGAAAAAAATAATGTCCGTATTCTGGTAAACGGGATATTTCCCATAATTTTGAATATAGCGGGACTGGTTCGCAATCGCCAGATCCTGTTTTTCCAGCCGCCTTGCAACCTCTGTATCCTGTACCAGCTTTCCCGAAAGACTGTCCTGGATTTTTTCAAACTGCTGCCGTTTCTTTTTGGTCAGATCCGATTTGCCCATCATCAGATACAGGCTGACTCCCAGAACCGGAACCGTCAGGATCAAAATAATCCACGGCATCTTTAACGCCGCATTGGTGTGCATCCCGTAAATACGCAGCGCCAGCAATACGGCAATCACACGGGTTGCCACCTCTATCCAGGCAAAGTATCCGTTCAGCGCAAAGAGCGCAAATAAAATCCATCCCACCTGCAGCAATACGGATACCCCTGCAAAAACCAATCTTCCTATGCTGTTTTTTACCGTTACTTTCTGTTCCGCATCCATTTTTTACCCTCTGTAACCGCTGCCGTTTCTTTTCCGAAAGCTTTTGCCTTCGTTCCTTTCCCGCAAAAGATTACGGTAAAGGATTAAGGCAAAATAACGACATCGCAGTATTACAATATGTAACACTATTTTCTTAAAAAGTCAACACCGTCGAAACATGCCGTCAGAATTTTCTTTCGTAAAGCAACGCGGCTATCATCACGACAAACACCGAACCGGCGTTGTGCACCAAAGCGCCGGTCGTAGGATTCAGGATTCCCAATACGGAGCATGTGACAGCCGCCGCATTGATACACATGGAAAGCCCGATACTGAATTTAATCGTATTGACGGTAGCGTCGGAAAGTCTTTTTAAGTACGGAATTTTTGAAATATCGTCGCTCATCAGGGCAATATCCGCCGCTTCCACGGCAATATCGCTGCCCATGCTTCCCATTGCCACGCCGACGTTTGCGGTCTTTAAAGCGGGCGCGTCGTTTGCACCGTCTCCTTTGCTTTTGGACGAATCACATCGGACAAGACAATCACGCCAAGACACCTGTCCGGCACGGCTACAAGGACGGTAGCTTTCCCCTGGGCGCGCAGTCTCTCCAATTCGGCGCGGTCCCCGCCGTCTACGGCAACGCCGTTTTCTTCCAGGAAATTTTCATTTCCGCAAAATATTTTTTGTTCACCCGTCTCGGCGTAAACGCCTTTTCCCATTGCCATCCGAAAGGAATCGGAGTCCGCAAAAGCGACGCCTTCTTCTTTGGCGTACGCGACGATCGCTTTCCCCAAAGGATGTTCGCTCTTTGCCTCGGCGCAAGCCGCAAGGGAAAGCAATTCGTCCCGGCTGATCTTCCCGTCAAAGGGAATCCTGTCGCAAACTTCTAATTTGCCATAGGTCAGCGTACCGGTCTTGTCAAAGGCGATGGTACGCACGCGCCCCATATTCTCCAGCGCCTCGCCCGACTTAATAATCACGCCGTGCTTTGTCGCCTGACCGATCGCAGCCATAATCGCGGTAGGCGTTGCGAGCACCAACGCGCAGGGACAAAACACAACCAGCACGGTAACGGCGCGGACAATATCCCCGGTAACACATCCCGCGGCGACCGCGATCAACACGGCAAGAGGTACCAGCCAGCTTGCAGCACGGTCCGCAATCCTTGCCATAGGCGCTTTTTTATCCTCCGCTTCCCGCACCAATTGAATCATTTTTTGCAGAGAGCTGTCTTTACCGACCTTTGTCGCCCGGATATCAATCGCCCCAAAGCAATTGATCGTTCCGCAATAAACCTCGTCTCCGGCTTCCTTGTCCACCGGCAGCGATTCTCCCGTCATAATGGATTGATCCACCGAAGTGGCGCCCTTGATCAGTACGCCGTCTACAGGAACCGCTTCTCCGGGAAAAATCCGCAGTATATCGTTTTTTTCAATTTTCTCTGCAGCTATCATTTCCTCTTTGCCGTTTACAATTCTTCTGCCCTTAGAAGGCGTCAGCTCCATAAGCTGTTTTAATCCCTTTTTCGCACGGTTTGTCGTCATATCCTCCAAAATCGCGCCAAGCGCCATAATAAAAGCGACCTCGCCGGCTGCAAATAAATCTCCGATTGCAATGGCGGCAAACATTGCCACAACAATGAGCAGCGCCGAAGAAATCTTGCTGATACCCGGATTGTAAATGATTCTCCATAGCGCCAGATATAAAAGCGGTATCCCGCAGATGATTACCGTGATCCACGCGGGATCTGCCGACAGGTCAATCCCCATCCTCGAAAGCGTAAAGCTGATGATCAAAAAGACGCCGCCTATGACCGTCATTGGTACGCCCGCCAAAAAATCGCTGATCTTTTTTAACATCCTGTTTGTCCTCCTTATTCCGATATGATACAATATATTCATAAACGAACACTTTGTACGGTTTTATTATGAATTTATTATAAAGACGTATGTTTTCGATAGCAAGAAACAAAAGACGGCTTTTATCGGTTAGCGAACATTTTACTTTATTTGTACGGGAGGTTTTTATGGACAGACGGCAGAAAAAAACAAGAGAAGCCATTTTCAAGGCGTTAAGCGCCCTGTTAGAAAAGAAGAAATATAACCATATTACCGTTCAGGACATCATCGATCAGGCTGACATCGGACGGACAACCTTTTACGCGCATTTCGACACAAAGGACGCTTTATTGGAAGCAATGTGTACGGATATTTTTACTCATGTTTTTTCTGAAGAACTGAGTTGTGAAAAAACGCATGATTTCTCGGGAAATCATTCCGGCTTAAAAGCCAGGCTTACCCATATTTTATACCACCTGCAAGACAGCCGAACGGATATCACAGGCATTCTTTCCTGCGAAAGCGGAGAATTGTTTATGGATTATTTCAAAAAATACCTCTCCGAAATGTTTCAAAAATATCCCGGCATCCTTCATTCCGAAGCGCCCGTCCCCTTTCAACTGTACTATCTGTCGGGAAGCTTTGCCGAAACGGTCAGGTGGTGGATCTCTGAAAAAATGGAGCACACGCCGGAAGAAGTCGCGGGATATTTTATTTCCATGGTCAGAATGTAAGACTTTTATTTTACCATCCAAGCCAGAGCGGTTCTTTTGTATTTTCGATTTCGCCTTCTAGCGCTTCTGAAAGGGATTGCGATACTCCGCTACCTCTCCCAGTTCTTCCTGAATGCGTAATAGCTGGTTGTATTTTGCCACACGGTCCGACCGGCATGGCGCGCCCGTTTTGATCTGTCCCGCGTTTGTCGCCACCGCCAGGTCTGCGATAAAGGTGTCTTCTGTTTCGCCGCTCCGGTGGCTGATCACGGCTTTATAGCCGTTTTTATGCGCCATTTCAATCGCTTCCATTGCCTCGCTGACCGTACCGATCTGATTTACCTTGACAAGAATCGCGTTTGCGACGCCTAATTTGATGCCCGCGTCCAAACGCTTTGTATTGGTCACAAACAAATCGTCGCCCACAAGCTGTATTTTATCGCCGAGGCGTCTGGTCATTTCTTTCCAGCCTTCCCAATCGTCCTCCGCAAGCCCGTCCTCAATGGAAATAATCGGATATTTTCCGATCAGCTCTTCATAATACGAAATCATTTCGTTGGCGTCCCGGATGACCTCTTCGGTATCCGCGATCGTTTCCTGGGTCGTGCCTGCCTCATACGCGCCGTTTGGAATCGCGTCGCCTGATCCCGCAATGTTTTTACGTCTCCGGCTCTCGGTCTCTCCCGGAAAATGATACATGCCGTCGGACTCGTCATACAACTCGCTGGAAGCAACATCCAAGGCAATCTTGATATCCTCGCCCGGCGTATATCCCGCCGCCTGAATAGCGTCCACAATCAAAGAAAGCACCGCTTCCGCATCGGGCAGATCGGGGGCGAATCCGCCTTCATCGCCGACGCCTGTCGCCAGTCCCTTCTGCTTGCAGATCTGCTTCAAATTGTGGTAAACCTCGGCGCATATTCTGAGGCAGTCCCCGAAATCCTCCGCCTTGACGGGCATAATCATAAATTCCTGAAAATCCACCGTGTTATCCGCATGCTTTCCGCCGTTTAAAATATTCATCATCGGCACAGGCAAAAGGCTGGTATGCACGCCGCCCAGATATTGGTACAACGGAATGTGCAGGCTCTCTGCTCCCGCTCTCGCCACCGCCATAGACACCGCGAGCATGGCGTTCGCTCCCAGATTTCCCTTGTTATCCGTTCCGTCTATGTGCTGTAATACCCGGTCTATTTCAATCTGATTGAGCGCATTCATATTCATAATTGCGTCGGCAATCTTCGTTTCGATATTGTCCACCGCATTTCTGACGCCCAGTCCCATATAACGGGTTTCTCCGTCCCGAAGCTCCACCGCCTCAAACTGCCCGGTGCTTGCCCCGCTGGGCACCGCCGCCCTTCCCCGGTAAAAATGTCCTGTCATGGTGTCCGTGACGGTAACCTCCGCTTCCACCGTCGGATTTCCCCTGGAATCCAGGATTTCCCTGCCGCGCACCCCTGTAATTCTCATCATTGATTTCATAAAAAATGGACCTCCTTTTTTACAAAGGGTGTCCATTTTTATGAAATCCATACATTTTTCAGTCTTTTATATTTTGACGGCTGATCAGATCCGTGCCTCCGTCAGATATTCGTCCTGACTAACTTCGGCTTATAGCCGTTTTCCTCCAGCGCCTTCATAATCTCCTCTTTATGCTCCGTGCCAAACGCCTCCATGGTAATCCGAAGCTCCACCGCCGCGTTTCTGTTTGTGGAAACAAACTGGTTATGCTCCAGCTTGATGACGTTGCCGCTTGCCTCGGCGATAATGCCGGAAACCCTGCAAAGCTCGCCCGGCTTATCCGGCAGCAATACGGATACCGTAAAGATTCTGTCTCTGAAAATCAAGCCCTGCTGTACGACGGAGGACATGGTAATCACGTCCATATTGCCGCCGCTTAAAATTGAAACAATCTTTTTGTTTTTTACGTCCAAATGCTTTAATGCAGCCACTGTCAGCAGACCGGAATTTTCCACGATCATTTTGTGATTTTCCACCATATCGAGAAAAGCGACAACCAGCTCCTCGTCCTCTACGGTAATGATGTCGTCCAGATTTTTCTGCAAATACGGGAAAATATTCGCGCCCGGCGTTTTTACCGCCGTACCGTCGGCAATGGTATTGACGTTTGGCAGCGTCACTACCTTTCCCGCTTTCAGGGATTCCTGTAAACAGTTAGCGCCCGCAGGCTCCACGCCGATAACCTTAATCTTGGGATTCAACAGCTTCGCAAGGGTAGATACTCCTGTAGCGAGTCCGCCGCCGCCGATGGGCACCAGAATATAATCCACCAGAGGAAGTTCCTTGACGATTTCCATGGCGATGCTGCCCTGACCGGTAGCCACCACAGGATCATCAAAGGGATGGATAAAGGTATACCCCTGTTCCTCTGCAAGCTCCAGCGCCTTTTCACACGCTTCGTCATAGACGTTTCCGTAAAGCACAACCTCCGCGCCGTACCCTTTCGTACGGTTGACTTTAATTAACGGCGTTGTCGTCGGCATGACGATTACCGCCTTTGCGCCATAGCGTTTCGCAGCGTAGGCAACGCCCTGTGCATGATTGCCCGCCGAAGCGGTAATAATGCCTTTCTTTCGCTCTTCTTCGCTTAAAGTGCTCATCTTATAATAAGCGCCCCTGACCTTATAAGCGCCCGTAAACTGCATGTTTTCGGGTTTTAAATACACTTTGTTGCCGGTCTGGTTGCTCAGATACTCGCTATACACCAGCTCCGTAGGCAAAGTCGCCTCCTTTACTTTTTCCGAAGCCTCTTCAAATTTTTCCAACGTCAACATTTCACTACTCATTTCAGCCTTCTTCCTGCTCTTTATCGGGAGCCACGTCAAACAATGCGTTTACAAACTGATCCGCATCAAACTTCTGCAAATCTTCAATACTTTCTCCTACGCCGATATATTTTACCGGAATCTGCAATTCGGACTGGATTGCCACGGCAATGCCGCCCTTTGCGGTTCCGTCAAGCTTTGTCAGAATAATTCCCGTCAGATCTGCAACCTGCGAAAACTCTCTCGCCTGATTCAGGGCGTTCTGCCCTGTCGTGCCGTCCAGTACCACCAGATTCTCGCGGTGGACGCCGGGAAATTCCCGGTCGATAATGCGGTTGATCTTTTTTAACTCCTCCATGAGGTTTTTCTTGTTGTGAAGCCTTCCCGCCGTATCGCACAGCAATACGTCCGCATGTCTCGCCTTCGCCGCGTTTACCGCGTCAAAAATGACGCTTGCCGGGTCCGCGCCCTCGCTCCCGCAGATAATATCCACGCCGGCTCTGTGCGCCCATTCCTCCAACTGTTCGATCGCCGCCGCGCGGAAGGTATCCGCCGCCGCCAACAGCACCTTTCTGCCCTGCTCCTTCAGCTTGCCCGCCAGCTTTCCCACGGAGGTCGTCTTTCCCACGCCGTTGACGCCGATGACCAGCACCACCGACTGTTCGGTTTCAAAATCATACGCCGTGCTCTCTACCCGCATCTGCTCCTTGATGCTTTCGATAAGCAGATGCTTACATTCCGACGGTTCCTTAATATGCTGTTCTTTTACCTGTTCCCTTAACCGTTCGATAATCTTCGTCGTGGCATTGACGCCGATATCTCCCATAATCAGGATTTCTTCCAGCTCCTCGTAAAAATCCTCGTCAATATTGGAAAAGCCGTTAAACACACTGTCGATTCCATGAACGATATTGTTTCTTGTCTTCGTCAGCCCTGCTTTCAGCCTGCCAAAAAAACCAAGTTTTTCTTCCGACATCATGACCTCCTGTCTGTCTCTGCTTCCCGCATATCCGTTTCGCAGACGCACGCAATTATTCTTCTATTTGATATCCTTATCGATCAGGTCCACGCTGACCAGTGTGGATACGCCCTTCTCCTGCATGGTAATACCATATAGCCTGTCCGCCTTTTCCATCGTGCCGCGCCTGTGGGTAATCACAATAAACTGCGTATGCTTCGTCAGCTTATGTAAGTAATTGGCAAAACGTCCCACGTTGGATTCGTCTAACGCCGCCTCGATCTCATCCAGCAGACAGAACGGCGAAGGCTTTAAATTCTGGATCGCAAACAACAGGGCGATCGCCGTCAGCGCCTTTTCTCCGCCGGATAACTGCATCATGTTCTGCAGCTTCTTGCCCGGAGGCTGGGCGATGATTCTTATGCCCGCTTCCAGGATATCTTCGTCCTCGATCAGCTCCAGCGTACCCTTGCCGCCGCCGAACAATTCCTTAAATACTTTGTCAAACTCTCTGGTTATCTCGGCAAATTTTTCTTCAAACTGCTTTCTCATCGCCGTGTCCAGCTCGTCGATAATGCCCAAAAGCTGTTTTTCCGCCTCGATCAGATCGTCGTACTGTCCCTTTAAAAACGTATAACGTTCCATAACGCTCTTATAATCCTCAATGGCGTTGACATTGACGTCTCCAAGGCGCTTAATCGCATCCTTGATCGCCGCCGCATCCCGTTTCATCACGGTTAAATCGGTCATTTCCGCATTGCGGAGCGCCGCCGCGTCGGAAAGGGTAATCTCATATTCGTTCCACATATAGTTGATCTGGGATTCGATATTTTCCTCCAGCCGTTCTTTCTGGGCGTTCAGACGGTATACCTCTTTGTCCAGAGACGTCATACGCTCCGACAACGTTTCCCGATCCGTAAAGAAGCTCTTCTGTTTTGCCGACAGCTCTTCCCGGCGCTTCGTATTTTCCGCCAGCTTTTGTTCGTTTTCATTCTGGCTGTCATGGGAAGCCGCAATGGTCTTTTCTATCTCTTCAATATCGGCTTTTTTCTGTTCGATATCGCCGGCGGTTTTTTCCATACCGGACAGGATTTCGGCTAACTCTTCCTCGTATCTGCCGCGTTCCGACAAAATACGGTCCAGATTCTGCTGCTCGAAGGACTGCTTCTGGATTACCTTTTCCATCTCCACGTCCATTTCGGCGTTTCTTGCAGCCTGTTCGCTCTCCTGCAGCCGGACCTCATCCAATTCTTTTTGAAATTCGGCGATCCTGATCTGTACGTCCTTTTCCGTCTGTTCGGAATCGGCAAGCTCCGCCGCGGCGTTTTCCTTGCCTTCGGCGATTTCCGTAAGCTGCTGCTCGATCTCCGTCTGTTCTTCCTTCAACTGCGTATAACCTTTTCCGGTTTCGTTTTTCTTTTCCTGCGCCTGAATCACATTCAGCCGCGCTGTATTCTGGGCGATAAACCGCTCCTGAAGGGTCGCCTTTACTTCTTCGAGACTGCGCCTTACCTGCATTCTCTCGCTCTTGGTCTTTTCGATATCGTCTAGCAGAGTGTCAATCTCCTTCAGATATCCCTTTACCTTTGCCTCCAGTTCGTCCATCTCGCGCCGTCTGCCCAAAAGGTTGCTGGAATTTTTGAACGCTCCTCCGCTGATGGCTCCGCCGGGCACCAAAAGCTCTCCCTCGATGGTAACCATACGGATACCGTAATCAAACTTTCTTGCGATTTTCACCGCGTTGTCCACATGATCAACCACAACGATACGTCCCAGCATCGCTTTCGCCACGTTGCGGTATTCCGGTTTGGTATCGACCAGCTCGTCCGCCATGCCGATGACGCCCTTTTCCTTTAAGACCCCGGGCGTCTTAAACTCCTGGGGCTTCGTAATGCTCGTTAAAGGCAGGAAGGTCGCGCGTCCAAACTTATTTTTCTTTAAAAAGGCGATCATCTTCTTTGCCGTATCTTCATCGTCGGTTACGATATTCTGGATATTGCCGCCCAAAGCCGTCTCAATCGCCGTCTCGTATTTTTCTTCCACTTTGATAATATCCGCAACAACGCCGATAATACCCTTATTGTGTTCCTTCTGTTCCATGACTTTGCGGATACTGTTGCCGTAGCCGTCGTAACGCTCGGTCAGGTTGCTGATCGCCTCCAGCTTGGACTTGGACTGGTGATACAATACCTGCGTATCCCGCAGCTTCTGGTCCTTCGCGGAAAGCTCGTCCGTGATCTCATGATTTCTCTCTTCCAAAGCGGTCTGCTTTTCATTCAGGCTGCCGATTTCGTTACTGACCGCCTCAAACTCGTCCTGGAGCCTGGTAATGGTCTCCTCCTGCTTCGCCTCGTCGGATTTTGCCCGGAGCAGACGGGAATTGAGTTCCGCCTTGCGGATCTGCACCTGCTCCAGCCTCGTGTCAAAGCTGCTGATGCGGGATTTGATTCCCGCCCTGTCATTCAACGCCTGAATGATGGAATTTTTTCCGGATTCGATCTGTTCGTTCAGTTCCTCCATGCGGCTTTGCAGACCGGAAAGCAAAGAAACCGCCTCGGCTTTCTGCTCCTCCATTTTTGCAAGAGCGTCGTCAAACTGCTTCTTTCCCGCAAGGATACCGTCTTTTTCCTGATCTTTTCCCGCAATCTGCGCCTTTAAGGAAGCCTGTCTGTTTTTCAGGTGCTCTTCATTGCCCTGCGCCGATAAGATCTGTTCCTTTAAGACGTTGATCTGTCCCTCCAGCCTGCCGCGCAGCACGCTGGTATCGGAAAGCGCCGTGCGTTCCTCTTCAATGTTTCGTTCCAGCTCTTCCAATTCCTGTGCAATCTTATCATATTCGGATTTGATATTTTCATACTGCTCCGTGGTCTGATTCAGATCGTCGGAAGCGATTTTCCATTTTTCCTGCACGCCGTCCAACTGTTCTTTAAGCCGGGCGTTCTCCAGTAAAAACATATTCACATCGAGAGTTTTTAATTCCTCTTTCTGCTTCAGATAGATTTTTGCCTTTTCAGACTGCTTCTCCAAAGGACCGATCTGCTTTTCCAACTCCGCCAGAATATCGCTGATGCGGATCATATTCGCCTTTTCGTCCTCCAGCTTTTTCTGCGCGGTCACTTTTCTTCTTTTAAACTTTACAATGCCCGCTGCCTCGTCGAAGAGCTCGCGGCGCTCCTCGGGCTTGCCGCTTAAGATTTTGTCAATCTGTCCCTGTCCGATAATGGAATAGCCCTCTTTACCGATACCGGTATCGTAAAACAATTCGTTGACGTCCTTCAATCTGCAGGGCGCGCCGTTAATCAGGTATTCGCTCTCGCCGGAACGATAGATTCGCCTCGCTACCGTAACCTCTTCAAAATCAATGGCAAGGGAGTGATCGCTGTTGTCCAGCGTAATCGCAACGTAAGCATAGCCTAACGGTTTGCGGTTCTCCGTACCGGAAAAAATAACGTCCTGCATACTCGACCCGCGCAGTTGTTTGATGCGCTGTTCGCCCAACACCCAGCGGACCGCGTCGGCGACGTTGCTCTTGCCGCTTCCGTTGGGACCTACAATGCCCGTAATGCCCGGATGAAACTGAAATACTATTTTATTGGCAAAGGATTTAAATCCGTGAACTTCGATACTTTTTAAATACATAGTTTTCCTCTCATATGCCCTTTTGCTTCAAAAGCGCATCGTACGCGGCATGCTGCTGCGCCGTTTTTTTGCTCTTTCCCTGTCCGGTTCCGATGGTTTTCCCGTCCAGCAGAGCCGCCATGACAAATACTTTGTCATGCTCCGGTCCTTCTTCCCGCAAAAGCTCGTAGGTCAGCTCGCCGAGCTTTTCTTCCTGGACCCGTTCCTGTAAAATAGACTTGGCGTCGTAAAACAATCTTTTCTTTTCCAGATCGTTAAGCACAAAATGTCTGATAAAAGCCGTCGCCTGATCCAACCCGCCGTCCAAATAAATCGCGCCGATGATCGCCTCCACCGCGTCGGCGATAATCGAATCCCGCTCTCTGCCGCCGTTGTGCTCCTCGCCCTTTCCGAATACCATATAACTTCCCAGCTCTAATTCTCTCGCCGTTATGGCAAGCGCCTGCTCGCAGACCGCAGCCGCCCTCATTTTCGTCAGGTTCCCTTCAGTTTCTTCCGGATAGGTCCGGTAAAAATAGTCGCTGCTGACAAGCTCCAGCACCGCGTCGCCCAAGAATTCGATCCGCTCGTAATTTTTCCATTTGTTGATTTTCTGCTCGTTGGAAAAAGAGCTGTGAGTCAGCGCCTGCCGCAGCAATCCTTTCTCATGAAACCGATATCCGATTTTTTGTTCCAGTTCTTCTAATGCCACCATGATCCTGCCGCTTTCCTTACAACGAAAAAGCCCGGATGGGCTTCATCTCGCTTTATTTCAAACTTACTTTTTATTCTCCGCCTTTTTGATATATTCCACGGCTTCCGATACGCAGGTAATCTGTTTCACGTCCTCGGAAACCGTCTCAATGCCGAAGGTTTCTTCCATCTGCATTAAGACCTGGTACATATCCAGCGAATCGGCGCCCAGATCGCCCTCAAAGGTTGCTTCCGGCGTTACTTCGTCCGGGGCGACCCCCAGTATTTTTACCAGAATATCCCGCAAAGCTTCCAATTCCATTGCCATGCCTTCCTTCCTATTCGCTTACCGGGGCAAGTCCTTCTTTTATCTTTTCGTTGATCTTTTGTTCCTTAAAGGTTACGCACTGGAAAATACAGTTTTTGATCACAACCGCCTTGGAATTGCCGTGAGATTTTACCACGAGACCGTTTAACCCAAGAAGCGGCGCTCCGCCGTATTTGTCAACGTCAAAATCCGCAAGAGTCTTTTTCAGGGCGGGTTTAATCAACAGCGCTCCGATCTTGGTCCGAAGGTTGGTCATGAGACTGCCCTTGATTTTTTTAATCAACACCGCGCCGACGCCTTCGTAGGTTTTTAAAATCGCATTTCCCGTAAACGCTTCGCAGACAACCACGTCCGCCGCGCCCATGGGAATGTCCCTTCCTTCAATATTGCCGATAAAATTGATATCCGGGCAGTCCTTTAACAAAGGGTGGGTTTCCTTAACCAGCGCGTTGCCCTTCTCCTCTTCGGTTCCGTTGCTTACCAGCGCCACCCGGGGATTCTTTACGCCCATGACGCTTTCCATATATATAGAACCCATCTTTGCAAACTGCAAAAGATGAGAAGGTCTTGCATCCACATTGGCGCCGCAGTCGATCAACAGCACAACGCCGTTCATGGTAGGCAAAAGCGGCGCAAGAGGCGCTCTTTCCACGCCCTTAATCCTTCCGACTAAAACCGTTCCTCCTACCAGCACCGCCCCGGTACTGCCTGCGGAAACAAAGGCGTCCGCTTTTCCTTCTTTTGTCATCGCCATTCCTTTGACAATCGAAGAATCCTTTTTCTTGCGGATCGCATTGACGGGAGCTTCCGCCATCTCAATGACGTCCTCCGTATGTATCACTTCAATTCTGCTTTCATCATAAGTATATTTTGCTAACTCCGCCTTAACCAGGTCTTCCTTTCCCAGCAAAAATACTTTTACGTTGTCCTTTTCCTGAACCGCTTCCACGGCTCCCTTTACAATTTCTCCGGGCGCGTTATCTCCGCCCATTGCATCAAGCGCTACTTTAACCATTTCTCCCATTTCGCATAAACCTCCATACTTAAATAAATATACTAGAATCAGGAAGAAAAATCAAGTAGAGGGGCTGCCGCAAGAATAAAATAACAAAAATGCCGGACATCACGGAAACACGCTCTCGCTCTATAAAAACGCAGCGGTACGTAAATCCGCAAAATACGCGGATTAAGTACCGGCGTTTTTATAAAGGTTTCCTTTGATATCTGGCATTTTTGTTATTTTATTCTTGCGTCAGCCCTTACGTCATCTCTTATATTCGTCCCTTATTTTGATTTTAAGGCATGTCGTATTTCGTTTTCTTTACTCCACAATGGAAAAGGATTCGTTTGCCCAGCGGCTGCTTTCCGACGTAACCATAATAACTCCGTCGGCGTCAGCCTTTCCGTACAGTGTCATATTCAATCCTTCCAAAATAATTTTATAAGTGTCCTTTTCGTCCGTCTCTTCCCATGTTCCCTGATAAGTATCCACATCAGAGCCGTGAACCTCCTCATAAGTACAGGTACCGTCTTTGTCAAATACAAAGGTATCTATTCCGGTACTTCCAAGGTAGGCGGCATCTTTGATTTTATTGGACCCGCATCCCACAAGAAAGAGCAACATCACGCCGACCGCGTTATTTGCCCCTTTCAAGTATATCTTAGATGCCATTCATGTTATCTTTTCCTGTCTTTTTTCTCCAAATTCCAACCGCCATACATACCGCGCCCGCCACAAAAATTCCGATCAGTACCAGCAAAAGCACATTATTAGCGCAGGTTACGTTATCCTGCCAGTTGCTAAAGTCCGCTCTGATATGAAAGGGCGAATACAGGTTTTGATTTTTCCAATGATAACACAGGACATAAATTTTGTCCCCGATCCATGGCGCCAGCCAGACCCAAATCCCGGTCCACCAAAGTCCCGCTCCCGCGCGGAACCACCGCCCGACGGGCAGATAGCGCAAAACGCCTAAAAGTCCCCACGGCAACAGCAGGCAAAGCGCAGCGCTCAAAAGCCCCGCCTTACCGGCGCCTTCCCAGACCATGCCGGCAATGAGCAATACCGACTCAAAGCCCAGATAGGTAAGCGCCCTGTAAGGTTTTACAGGAATCTGATCTTTCGCCAATAAAAACGGCAGTATGACAACGGATACTCCGAAAACGGTCCAGACCGACGCGCTTACAAACCAGTCGCCGCCGTCTGCAAAACAGCGCACGCCGTAAAGCGCCAGCAAAAGAACCAGTCCCGTGCCAAAATATAACAGCGCCTTCCGCTTCTTCCATTCTCCCGGCAGGGGAAGCTGCCGCAATACAAACGCGCCGAATATCAGCCACGCTGCAAGCAGGATACCGGCAACCGCCGTCAGATACCAATCGCCGCCCGTTGAAACACAAATTACGCCAAGCTGTATAAACAACAGGCAGAGCACCGTTCCCAGATAAATCGAAAATTTCAGATTTTTCAGATTTTCGGGAAGAGGCAGCGCATGTAATACCGGTCCTAAGAAAATCACGCCCATGCCTAAAAGAACGCTTGCCGCCGCGGTTAAGAACCATGCGCCCCTGCTGTAAATGCAGCATACCAACAGTAAAAACAACAAAGAAACCGTAAAACTGCCAAGGCTGCACAGCCCTTTCCTGCCCTCCGGCACCAGAGCCGGCACAAGGGTCACGGAAGCCGCCATCAGCTCCGCTGCAACCACGATCCAAAACCAACTCAGCGTATGCTGCACCGCCAGATTGCCGATGCCGCAGGCTAAGGCAGTCAATCCGTACAAAAGATACCAGAATACCCGGTAATTGCGTAACAGCTTCAAATATTTCCTGGCGAGAGTCTCCGCCCTGCGCCCTTCCGTATCCTCGCTTGCGGACAGCAATTCTTTTTCGCTGATCTGCAAAACCTCGCAGATACTCTGTAATAAAGTAATATCGGGATAAGCAAGTCCTCTTTCCCATTTGCTGACCGCCGAGTCCGTCACAAATAATTTTGCGGCAAATTCCTTCTGGGTCATATTCAATTCCTTCCTGCGCCGGTTGATAAATGCGCCGAAGGTTTTCTTATTTTGTTCGTTTTCCATATCCTCACGCTCCTATGATCCGATTTGTCCTGCAGGATTAACCTCATCATAAAAAGTGGAAAATAAAAAGTCAACAAATTATGCCCTTCCTGCGGCTCGACCGTTAGGAAAGTCCCGTATTTTAGCGCCTTTCAGCGGGATTGCTTTTTTGAAGCGCCGCTACGATCAGCTCCGCCGCTCCGTCAATTCCCAGCTTATCCGTGTCGATGCAGAGGTCATAATTGGACGCATCGCCCCATTTCCCTTTGGAATATTGATTATAATAAGCGCTCCGTTCTTTATCGACCCTTGCGATTTTCTTTCTGCTCTCCTGTTTTGACATGCCCTCTCTTTCCGATACTCTCTGCCCCCTTGCATCCGGGGACGCCGTAATAAATACGGAAAATGTGCTGCCATGATCCTTTAAGATCCGGTCTGCCCGTCTTCCCACGATGACGCAGGGACTCTTTGCGGCGACCTGTTCGATAATTTCCTTCTGCGCCCGGTTCGCCATATCCTCGACAAAGGTATACTGCCCGGATGTGAAGCCCGCATATTGATACAGCAGACTGGACGATACCGGTTTTTCATCCATCTTTTCCAAAAATTTCTGATCGAGTCCGCTGTTTTTTGCCGCTTCTTCCAAAAGCGCCGCGTCATAATAGGGAATACCCAGCCGCCTAGCCACCGCTTTCCCGACGCTTCTGCCGCCGGCGCCATAGGAGCGCCCGATAGTAATCACGGCGTTTACCGCTGCAGCCGTCTCGTTTTGCACAGCCTTTTCCTTTGCCGTTTCCGCGGCAGGCTCTATTGCGGTCGCGCCGTAAGTTTTTGTTTCCGCGCACTTTAATTCTTTGTTCGTCCGCGCAATCACGATTGCGGAGGCGATAAAGGTCAGAACGTCCGCCACAGGCATGAAATATAAAATGCCGTCAAGCCCCCAAAAAACCGGAAGCAGCAAAGGCAGCCCCACGCCAAAGACAATTTCCCGCATCATGGACAGCGCCGTGGACTGTTTTACCTTTCCGAGGGACTGCATGAAAATAAACGTCCCCTTATTGACGCAGGACAAAACAAGCATACAAAGGAAAATACGGATACATTTTACCGCAAACTCCGTATAATAGACGCTTTCGTTTCCCGCGCCGAATATAGCGATCAACTGATACGGGAACAACATAAAAATTAAGGTCGCCACAAGCCCGACCGCCGCTTCCGCCGTCAGCAACAGCTTCATCATGCCTCTGACGCGGTCATTTCTGCCGGCTCCGATATTATAACCCACAATGGGAATGCAGCCTGCCGCAAGCCCCACGGAAATGGAAATAATAATCTGGAAAAACTTCATAACAATCCCGACAACCGCCGTGGGAATCTGCGAATATTCCGGCTGACTGAAAATTTCATCCATCGCGCCGTATTTTGTTACCATATTCAGTACCGCCGCCATGGAAAGAACAATGGAAATCTGGGACAAAAAGCTGGTAACTCCCATGGGAATAATCTTCTTCATCAGACTCCACCGGAACCGGAAGCTGTCCGCGTTTATCTTTACCGCCTTCATTTTAAACAGATAAGCCAGAGACATAAGCGCGGATACGATCTGTCCGAAAATCGTCGCAACCGCCGCGCCCATCATTCCCCATTTGAAAAGGTAGATACAGATCGGATCAAAAATAATATTTAAAACCGCGCCGGTCAATAAGGTCGCCATTGCAAAAGCGGGGCTGCCGTCGGACCGGATAATCGGGTTCATCGCCTGTCCGAACATATAAAAAGGAATCCCCAAAGTAATCCAGAAGAAATATTCCTTTGACAGCCGGAAAGTTTCGTCGTTGACCCTCGCGCCGAACATCGTTAAAATCGGTTCCTGAAAGATCAGAAAAATAGCCATCAGAACGATTCCGACCGCCACAACGGTCAAAACGGAGCTTCCGATCCCCCTGTGGGCATTGTCCTTTTCCTTCGCGCCAAGACTGATACTGACAAAGGTACAGCATCCGTCTCCGATCATCATCGCAATGGCAAGCGCCACAACGGTCAGCGGGAACACCACCGTATTCGCGGCGTTTCCATAAGACCCCAGATAGTCGGCATTGGCAATGAAGATCTGGTCAACAATGTTGTAAAGCGCCGCCACCAACAGGGAAATCACGCAGGGAACCGCGTATTTTCTCATCAATTTTCCAAGTCTTTCCTTTTCAAGAAAGTCGTTTGTTTGTGTTTCACTCATTTTTTTACCTCCAAAATCAAAAAATCCGGCAATTTTTTGCATAAAAAAAGACACATGCAAGCCATGTGCCAAAAATAAAAACGACACATGCCATATCGCCGCGCACCGTTTCGTATCAGCGTCTTTTCCCTATTGCCTGTATCGTGTCATTCTTTTATTCAATTTACTGCATCAAGCATTTTACCACTATTTTTCTTTGAAAAGCAAGTAAAATTTAAAAAAGCCGCCGGTCTGCTGCCGACAGCTTTTTGTCTCGTATCATTTTCGTATCATATATTAGTCTACGCTGATGATCTCTCTCTTATTGTATGCGCCGCAGGATTTACATACTCTGTGGGGCATCATCAAAGCGCCGCATTTGCTGCACTTTACCAAAGTAGGAGCGCTCATCTTCCAGTTTGCTCTTCTCTTATCTCTTCTACCTTTAGAAGATTTGTTTTTAGGACAGATAGACATCGTTACACCTCCTTATTCGCGTTAAAGATATCTTTTAATACTGCCATTCTGGGGTCCGGCACGAAGGTATCGCATCCGCAGTCCCCTTGGTTCAAATCTTTACCGCATTTCGGGCAAATACCTTTGCAATCCTCTTTGCATAAGATTTTACCAGGCCAGTTTATCAAAATTTCATTACCGATAAGCACCCCAGTATCCAACTGATACCCGTTTAAAAAAGGATAATTACCGGCTTCGGCAGGATTTTCAATCTGCTCTGTTCCTATTGTCTCATCAATACCAACTGTAACAGTCACATCAACTCGGGTCAGACAGCGGTCACACCTTGTCCGGAACATAAGATCTCCTGCTCCGGTCACGCTCATCTTGCCTTTTCCCTGATTGCTTAAAGTCAGGACAATCGGACCGTTTCGCAGCACCTTGAACCGCCCCTGCGCCGATTGAAAATAATCCGCCTCATAAGTAACAGGTATTTCTTCTGATTTGCCTTCATTTGATAAGATGTCTGTCAGGTTCAGTAACATTTCATACTCCTATCCACACTCAAACGATTATACATAACTTGCGGGTATTTGTCAACAACGATACTTAACTTTTTTAATTACTTTTTTACCATTTTTTCAGCGTCTATTCTACAACTACGTTTTTTCAAATCATACCAATTTCTTTGACTGCACAGGCTTAATATAGTTTTTCTTTAAAGTTCTTTCATCGCCGAAAAACAACCGTTCCGATTTTGACAGCGCACCGCCGGCTCTTTTTAAATCTATCAGTTGTATTGTGCATACCAGATCTGCAACTTGAAACAATCTGTACTCTGCAGGCAGCACTTTCCTAAACTCCACATTATCCAACAATGTATTAAAAACCGCCGCCAATATTTTATTTACTTCAACTTGTCCGTTATCATAATAAATTATAACCTTATCATAATCCAAAAAGAATTTATAATGTTCCCTGATAAAACAGGCAATTTTTTTACTCAACTTTGCTGATGCCTCAACAGAATCAACAATATGCTTCTTCTCTATGTAAAAACTCTCGCAAATAACGGGAATACGCCTCAAAAATGACATTGTTTTTTTTAACACTTTCCTACGTTCTTCCAATGTCATATATCGATATTCTTCCTCCTGTCTGATAACAGGACCTGCATGTACACAATGCCCCATCAGCCCCATATTTCCCAATTCATGCTCCAATCTGACAAACTCATCCAATAGATCAGTCCGCTGATCATGCAGGACCATTGAAATAATATAATAAGGAGAGCGATAATCATATTCGCCAAAATCGCCAGATTCATCTATAAAAACACTTAATTCTTTCAATGAAAATTCCTTTCAAAAAAATTGGCGGGTGTCTTACCCGCCAGTTGGTGGACCCGGGTCTTACGACCAGCCCAAATTGTAACATGTTACAACTATATTATATTCATACCTTAGCATAATCATTCAGAGATTACAAGTATTCTTCCGGACTTTTCTTCTAATTTTCTATTATCTTTTCTGTTATATGCAAAATATATCCTTTTTCTTTTAATTACTTTTTCCATCCTCTGTGCTATAATGAGCATGAGCAAGCGTATCCTGTGATATCGCGGGCAATCGAAAACAGGAGAAGGTTTATGAAAACGATCAATTTCAAAAAAATCCGCCTGCTGCTTCCCGTTGCAGCACTGCTATTTTATATTCTGCACGCCTTTTTGCTCCGCAATCAGGTCCGTAATATTTTTGCACAGGATATCGTCTGGGGCAGGACGCAGTATGCCGCCGTTGCTTTGTCCGCGCTGTTCGGATACGGCGTTTATATCGGTATTTTTTTTGTTATTTATTTTATCGTTACCAAAAATCAGACTTTTTTCAGGCTTTTTAAGGAATTTCTGATCTATTTTATTCCGATGTTTTTTCTATTATTATGTACCTGGCCGGGGATTTTTAAAGGCGATGAGTTTTATGTGCTCAAAGCCGTCCGCAGCCTGACCTTTTCTCCCGCTCAGACGGGAATTACAAGCCTGTTTTATATCGCCTGCCTGAGATTTTTCCCTTCCATGGGTTCCATTGCCTTTTTCCAGATTGTAATCATCTGCTGTATTTACGCTTATCTCTTTTATGAATTAAAGGTCGTATATCCGGGCAGGAATCTCATTTTGTGCCGCATCGTCTGTTTCCTGCTGCCCGTACTGGACGGCAATCTGTTTACCCTGCGCGCCACATTGGTCGGGTGGATTTTCCTGCTGATTATGTGTATCTGTCTTTTTGCCTGGAAAAAACAGCGGCTGTCCCTTCAGCAACTGCTGGTGATTTCTCTGCTTTGCGGTCTGATCATCGCATGGCGGAGCGAATATATCTATCTGCTGCTGTTCCTTCCCCTTGCCGTTAAGTTTGTATACAAAAAGAGCTTAAAACAGGTTATCCTCTGCTTCCTTGTGATCCTGGTCTCTTTTCAGTGCTTTAATATTCCCAACAAAATCGCCCTGCAGGGCAGCAATAAGTATCCGATTTCCCTTGTCATCAATCCTTTGGGAAATATCCTTGCACAGGATGATATCCGCGGGGAAACGGCATACGACGATATTATGACGGTCAACGAGCTGATCGACGTACAGGCGCTGCGCCGCCATCCTTCGGTACGCAATATCAGCCAGTATTGGAACATTCCCGATATTTTGCCCGAAGATCAGCGAAATGAATTTATGGCTGCTTCCATCCGCCTGATCCTCAACAATTTTGATGATTTCCTGTATTACAGATGGCAGACCTTCCTGCATACCAACGGCTGCGTGCCCGATGAGATCAATCATCCCACGGCGCCGACCTCAGAAACGATCTACACGCTGACCTATTACGGGGAGGATTATAAAAACAATTACTATTTCATGCAGGCTCCCTTTGGGGAAACCGTCAGAAATACGGTAATCGACCTGCTCTCCTGCCGAAATTATACGGAAAACAATATAAAGACCAATGTTCTTTATCCGGTCTTTTATAATTGTATCCCGACCTTTATCATCGCTTTTGCCTGCATGATTCTATGCCTTGTAAAAAAGAAATTTGTGCCTGCCGGAATCCTGTTTTCAACCGGCGTACAGGTTGCGCTCATTTTCCTAACCGCGCCCGCCATGTTTTTTATGTACTATTTCTGCTTTTATCTTGCGGGCTACTTTCTATCTGCGCTGGCGGTGCTGGAATTAAAATCCGGCGCTTCGTGACTTTCCGATAACACCGTCCCGCCTGAAAAACACGGGCTGCCGGATTGATAAAATTTTATCACTCCGACAGCCCTTTTGAATAGCGCTCTCTTTCCGACATCATATCAGTATCAACAATCCGGTAAACATGACTGCTCCTATGATTGGTGCAGAGACAGCGATATAAACATAATCAGCGTCGCTGCGTACATAATCATGTAGATTGGTTTTGAAAATTGTTCCACATAATCACAAATTGCCAGATAGCCGAAAATCTCCAGCGTCATCGCTATAACGCCCAAAACCATAGCATATGCAAGATTCTTAAGAGACATTCCGCGGAACGCTTCATGAGATTTATCATAGTCCTTAAAATCCGACAGATTAACCTTTCCGTTGGGTGCATAAGTAAGCAGGTAATCGGAAATACCGCATAATATATGACCTGCCAAAGCCATACAAAGAAACGCTTTCATCTTTCCTGAGACCTCCGTAACCTATCAATAACAGACGCTATACCAACTGTGCCTGTACCGCGGTCAGCGCAACGACGCCCACAATATCCTCCCAGGAACAGCCTCTGGACAAATCGTTGACGGGCTTTGCGATTCCCTGAAGCATAGGTCCGTATGCCTCCGCCTTTCCCAGCCGCTGTACCAGCTTATAAGAAATATTGCCGCAGTCCAGATTGGGGAATACCAGTACGTTTGCCTTGCCCGCCACTTCGCTGCCCGGCGCCTTTGATTTGGCGATATGGGGAACCAGCGCAGCATCCGCCTGCAGCTCGCCGTCTATACAAAGGTTCGGATAAGTCTCCTGTGCGATTCTTGTCGCCTCCACCACTTTATCGACCAGGGCGTGTTTTGCACTTCCTTTGGTAGAATGGGAAAGCATGGCGATAATCGGTTTTGCTCCCACCAGATTTTTAAAGCTCTTGGCGCTGCTCTCCGCAATTGCCGCCAGCTCTTCCGCATTGGGGTCCTGATTCAAGCCGCAGTCCGCAAACAGGAAGGTGCCGTTTTCACCGTATTCGCAGTCGGGCACGTCCAGAATAAAGAAACCGGAAACCAGCTTCACGCCGGGCGCCGTTTTCAAAATCTGCAATGCAGGTCTTAAAGTATCCGCCGTCGCATGGCACGCTCCCGCCACCATACCGTCCGCATCGTTCGCCTTTACCATAATCACGCCGAAGGTCAGGTAATCCTGTTTCAGGATTTCCGTCGCTTTTTCGAGCGTCATTCCCTTAGCCTTTCTCGTTTCATAAAGCAATTGTACGTATTCATCAAATTTTTCACAATCCTCGGGATCAATGACCGTCACGCCGTCCAGTTCCACTTCCAGCCAGCGGGCGCCGTCCATAATCTTTTCCCGGTTGCCGACCATAATGATATCGGCGATTTCTTCCTTTAAAATATTCGCCGCCGCAATCAGGGTGCGTTTGTCATTTGTCTCCGGCAGCACAATGGTTTTCTTATCTGCTTTTGCTTTTTCTTTGATCAAATCTATGTATGACATTGATCCATATCTCCCTTCGCAATCTTCTCTTATTTTATTATAATCCATTCATATCACAATCACAAGATTTTCCATACGCCAAATATTGTCCTTATTTCAATACAATTTAGTGAACAATCTATGAATTTTTATCAATTCGGTTGTTTGGAAATTTAAAACGTGTTATCTTTTTCTTGTTGATACCGGAAAACTTATTCCTGCCGGAAACGGACAGTTACCCGTATCGAGCCATGAAAAAACAAATCGGAGTGTGCAGCCATGAAAATAACAGGCATTATCGCGGAATACAACCCGTTCCACAACGGGCATAAATATCAGATACAAAAGGCGCGGGAGCTGACCGGCGCGGATTATATCATCGTCGTTATGAGCGGCAGTTTTACCCAGCGCGGAACGCCCGCTCTGATCGATAAATACAGCCGCGCCAAAATGGCTCTTGCAGGCGGCGCCGATCTTGTGCTGGAGCTGCCCGTCTGCTATGCAACCGGCAGCGCGGAATATTTTGCAGCGGGCTCCGTCGCCCTTTTGAATCAATTGGGCTGCGTCGACTCGATCTGCTTTGGCAGCGAATGCGGGGACATCACGCCCCTTAAAAACATTGCCCGCGCCCTGGTAAACGAATCCTCCGATTACCGGAAGGCGTTAAAGACCAATATCAAAAACGGCAGCACTTTCCCCGTTGCCCGCAACGCCGCCCTCGCCGAAACTTTGGAGGGTTTTAATTCCTTTGATACGATCCTGGGCTATCCCAACAACATCCTGGGAATCGAATATATCAAGGCTCTTCTGCGCCAGAACAGCGCCATTGAGCCTTATACCAATATGCGGATCGGTTCCGACTACCACTCCTATAAACTCGCCGACGCTTTCAGCTCCGCGATTTCCATCAGGCAGTCCCTTGCCATGCAGGACAATCTGGAAGCGGTGCGCTCACAGCTTCCGGAAGAAGCCTATGCCGTCATGGCGGAAGCGTTTCACAAGACTTTTCCCGTTTTTACGGACGACTTTTCCTCGATGCTCAAATTCAAGCTGGTACGCGAGCGTGAGGAAGGCTTTCGCAACTATCTGGATGTAACCGGGGCGATTTCCGACAAACTGGTACGCGACACCTTTCAAATGCAGGAATATGACGATTTCTGCGATATCTTAAAGAGCAAAGACATCACTTACGCAAGAATCAGCCGCTGCCTGTCACATATTCTGCTGGACATTTACGCGGATGACGTCGGACAATATATGGAATCCGGCATTGTCTTTTATGCCAGGGCTTTAGGCTTCAACTCCGCGGCATCCGCTCTGACTAAAAAACTGAAAAAAAACACTTCGATACCGCTCATTACCAAAACAACTTCTGCGGCGGCTAACCTGTATCCTCTGGGCAGACGGCAGTTTGAACAGGATGTTTACGCTACCCATGTATATGAATGTATTGCCGGGACCAAATACCACGCCGGTATGCGCGACGAATACCGCAGACAGCTTGTGAAACTGTAACCTTTTACATTTTTGACGAATTACTTGTTTTTTTGACGAATTGTGTAATTTCTTGGACAAGACTTTTTACAGCTTATTTCTCACTCTTCGGGAAGGTACACTAGAAACAGAATTGGTACGAATTTCCATTCATTCTCGGAGGTGCGGGTATGAGCAATCACGGTACGGTCGTTATACATCTTGACGAATTGATCAAAGACGCGGGGATCAGCAAAAACAAGCTGAGTCACCGCGCAGAAATGCAGAGGACGCAGATTAACAATTACTGCAACAACAAAATCACCAGACTGGATATCGACGTGCTCGCACGTTTGTGCGACGTACTTCATTGCGGCTTAAACGACCTGCTGGAATATGTTCCTCCCAAAGAAGAAAATTCCACGTAAAAACGAGGTTTTTGTCAGGTAAGGGTAACACTTCTAAAGGTTTGCCTTTATCCCAGACAGGTGTCCATGACTAACATCAGGAAAAAGCCCGCCATCAGCGCATAGGTGGCGGCAAGCTCATTTCCGTGGCTGTGGGTTTCCGGTATCATTTCATCGCTGACGACATAGAGCATCGTTCCCCCTGCCACACTGAGGGCGAAAGGCAGGATCGACGCCGCTACGCTGGTCGCCGCATAGCCCAGAAAAGTCCCCAGCACTTCAACCAATCCCGTAAACGCAGCAATAACAAAGGTTCTTTTTTTACTGATCCCCGCCATCAGCATAGGGGAAATGATAATCATCCCCTCCGGAATATTCTGTAAAGCAATTCCCAACGCCACACTGATCGCATTGCCGATGTTGCCGCCGCCAAAGGATACCCCTGCGGCAAGTCCTTCCGGCAGATTATGCAGACCGATGGCAAATACAAACAATAAGACCTTATCAATATCTCCGTTATGATGGCTCTCGGAATCCACGCCCGACAAGTGGTGCAGGTGGGGTGTTACCTTGTCTAAAAAGTTTAACAACAGCGCCCCGCATAACAGACCGATCCCCACAATGGGAATCCCTTTTTTTCCGGTTCCTTCCAACGCGGGAAGGACCAGTCCCACTACTGCCGCCGCCATCATAATCCCGGCGGCAAAGCCCATCAGAATATCATTTAATTTTTGAGAATAGGACGGGATCAGAAACCCTATCACGGCTCCCACCACAGTCGCCCCGCCGATTCCCAGTGCAGTTACTATAACTAATTGCATCCTTCTTACTCCAAATACCGGGTTTTTGCAGCCTTAATTCTTAAAGCTGTGGATCGGTGCCGGAATCCGTCCGCCTCTGTTTACAAAGTTATCACAAGCAAACCCATTAACGGGCATAATCGGCGCATAGCCCAACAGTCCGCCAAATTCCACGGTTTCTCCCACGCCCTTTCCGATTACGGGAATGATGCGGACAGCCGTCGTCTTTTGGTTTACCATACCGATCGCCATTTCATCGGCAATAACGCCGGAAATCGTCGTCGCCTTCGTATCGCCGGGAATCGCGATCATATCAAGTCCCACGCTGCATACGCAGGTCATCGCTTCCAGTTTTTCCAGCGTCAGCGCGCCGGCGTTGACCGCGTCGATCATCCCCTGATCCTCACTGACCGGAATAAACGCCCCGCTTAAGCCTCCCACATAAGAAGAAGCCATGACGCCGCCCTTTTTGACCTGATCGTTTAACAACGCAAGCGCAGCCGTCGTTCCCGGCGCGCCGGGATGCTCCACGCCGATTTCGGTTAGAATATCGGCTACACTGTCCCCGATTGCGGGCGTCGGCGCCAGCGAAAGATCTATAATACCGAAAGGAATCCCTAACATCCGGGAAGCCTCTTTTGCTACAAGCTGTCCCACACGGGTTACCTTAAACGCCGTCTTTTTGATCGTCTCGCAAAGCACTTCAAAATTCTCTCCGCGCACCTTTTCCAGCGCGGTCTTGACAACTCCGGGACCGGAAACGCCGACGTTAATAATCTTATCGGCTTCGGTCACGCCGTGAAAAGCGCCTGCCATAAACGGGTTGTCGTCGGGCGCATTGCAAAATACAACGAGTTTGGCGCAGCCCATGGAGCCGTCGTCTTTGGTATATTCCGCAGTCTCTTTAATAATCTCTCCCATCAGCTTTACCGCGTCCATATTGATTCCGGTCTTGGTAGAGCCTAAGTTTACGCTGCTGCAGACGCGCTCCGTCCTGGATAAAGCAAGGGGGATGGAACGGATCAGCATTTCGTCCGCCTTGGTCATTCCCTTCGCTACCAGCGCCGAATATCCGCCGAGGAAATTGACCCCGACTTCTTTTGCCACCTGATCCAGCACCTCTGCGATCTGTGCAAAATCCTCGGGAGTTTTACATGCCGAACCGCCTACCAGCGCGATCGGGGTAACCGAAATTCTTTTATTGACAATGGGAATCCCAAATTCTTTTTCGATTTCCTCTCCGGTCGCCACCAGATCCTTTGCGGTTTCTTTGATTTTCGTATAAATATTTTTCTTTAACGTTTCCAAATCCGAATCGATACAGTCCAACAGGCTGATGCCGAGCGTAATGGTACGCACATCCAGATTTTCCTTCTCAATCATTTTATTGGTTTCGTTTACTTCATAAAAGTTAATCATGTCTTTTCTCCTGTTACTATGACAATCGTCTGATTACCGGCTCTTTGCCATCTTTTTGCCGTCTGTTAAATCCTGTGCATCATATCAAAAATGTCTTCTCTCTGGCATTTTATCATAACGCCGATGTCCTCGCCCAGCTTTGCCAGTTCATCCACTACAGTGTCAAAAGGGACGCTCGCTTTCCCCATATCGACAATCATCATCATGTTGAAATAATCCTGTACGATCGTCTGGGAAATGTCCAGAATATTGACCTGATGATCTGCAAGATAGGTGCAGACTCTCGCGATAATTCCCACAGTGTCTTTTCCGAGTACGGTTATAATTGCTCTTTTCATTTTGGTTCTCCTCTTTGTATTATTTTTATCCGGCGTCTGTAAGACGCCATAAAGCCGTCTAATGTTCGTCGCAAACCTGAAAAATATAAAACTTCAAATAGTAAGATTCGTCCGCCGCCCAAAGAATGGGGTGATCGGGCGCCTGGGTGCGGTATTCCACCTGCCTGAGCCGCTTGCGGACATTTCTTGCCGCCTGCCCGATGGTCTGGGTAAACAATTCATAAGTCATAAAATGAGAGCAGGAACAAGTGCAAAGATACCCGCCGTCCTTTACTAACTTCATCGCCCTTAAATTGATTTCCCGATAGCCCTTTACCGCATTTTTAACCGAGCTGCGGGACTTGGTAAATGCAGGAGGGTCCAATATGACCACATCGTATTTTTCCTGCTGCTCCTCCAGCCTCGGAAGCAGATCAAAAACATCCTCACAGATAAACCTGACGCGGTCGGAAAGCCCGTTTAACGCCGCGTTTTCCGTTGCCTGCTCCACCGCCAGCCCGGAGGCGTCTACGCCTGTTACTTCCTTTGCCCCGGCTATTCCCGCATTTAAAGCAAAAGAACCGGTATGGGTAAAGCAATCCAGCACCCTTGCCTCCCTGCAAAGCTTTTGCACGGCAAGACGGTTATATTTCTGATCCAGAAAAAATCCCGTCTTTTGTCCGTCTTTCACATCTACTATGTATTTTACGCCGTTTTCCACGATCTGCACCCTGGTGTCAAAAGGTTCTCCGATAAAGCCCTTGTACTGCTCCATGCCCTCCTGACTTCTGACCTTTGCATCGCTTCTTTCATAGATGCCGCGGATCATTATGCCGTCTTCGGCAAGCACCTTCTTTAACTGTTCCAGAATCACCGGTTTTAACCGGTCGATCCCCAGCGCAAGGGATTGTATGACCAAAACGTCCTCAAATTTATCGACCACAAGCCCCGGCAGGAAATCCGCTTCCCCGAAAATAACGCGGCAGCTGCCCGTATCCACCGTCTTCTTGCGGTAGTCCCACGCTTCCTTTACTCTTTTGTAAATAAAAGCCTCGTCGATCTCCTGATCCTTTTTCCGGGTCATCATCCGGATGCGGATCTTGGAATGGGTATTGATAAATCCCCTTCCCAGAGGAAAACCGTCAAAGTCATGGACGATGACGATTTCTCCGTTTTCAAAGGAACCTGCTACGGAATCGATTTCATTATCGTAAATCCAGCTCCCGCCGGCTTTTAAGGCTCTGCCCTCTCCTTTTTTTAATGTTACGATTGCCATATGCCAAAATGATCCTTTCTGCTACTTAGCCGTTAAAAAAGCCGCATAGCCGCATTTTGCTTCATATAAATCCGCTTTAGAAGTCGCCTCATAGGGCGCGTGCATATTGAGCACCGCCACGCCGCAGTCGATGACATTCATGCCGTACAGGGAAAGAATATATGCGATCGTGCCGCCGCCGCCCAGATCCACCTTTCCAAGCTCCGCCGTCTGGAAGGAAACTCCCGCTTCGTCCATTACCTTTCTGATAAAGGCAAGGTATTCCGCATTGGCGTCATTGGAACCGGATTTTCCTCTGGAACCCGTAAATTTATTGAACACCATGCCATGCCCCAGGTAAGCGACGTTCTTTTTATCAAAACTTGCCGCATACAGCGGGTCAAAAGCGCTGCTTACATCGGAAGAAAGCATTCTGGAAGCGGCTAACGCCCTTCTTAACGTCAGTTCGCTGAATTGCCCCAGCAGATCCAGGATTTCTGCAAAGGTATTTTCAAAAAATTTGGACTGCATTCCCGTAGCGCCCACGCTGCCGATCTCTTCCTTATCCACCAGCAGACAGCAGGCGGTTCTTTCCGGATTCTTAACGGCAAGCATCGCTTCCAAAGAGCTGTAAGCGCAGACTCTGTCATCCTGTCCGTAAGCAAGCACCATGCTTCTGTCAAAGCCCGCTTCCTTCGCCTTTCCCGCCGGGACAATTTCCAGCTCCGCGGAGATAAAATCTCCTTCTTCCATATCATACTGGTCTTTTAACAGTTTCAAAACGCCCGCCGTGATCTTATCCTTTTCCTCTCCTTTTAGTGGTTTGTTTCCCACGATAATATCCAGCGCTTCCCCTTCGATGACCTTATTCGCCTTCTTTTCCATCTGTTCAGCCGCCAGGTGCACCAACAGATCGGATACGAAAAATACCGGATCGTCTTCTTCCTCTCCCACATTGACAATGGTCGTCGTACCGTCTTTTTTAACGATAACGCCGTGCAGGGCAAGGGGAATCGCCACCCACTGATATTTCTTGATGCCTCCGTAATAATGGGTATCAAAATAAGCGAAATCTCCTTCTTCATAGAGCGGATTCTGCTTTACATCCAATCTCGGAGAATCAATGTGCGCGCCCAGGATATTCATACCTTCTTCTATCGGCGCTTTACCGATCTGGTACATGACAACGGATTTTTCCATATTGACCGCATATACCTTGTCTCCGGGTTTCAGCCCTTTCCCTTCTTTTCTGATCCGGGCAAGCTCCACATAGCCCTCTTCTTCAATACGATTTACAATTTCGCTGACACATTCCCGCTCCGTTTTCCCACAGTCGAGAAACGCACGGTAAGACGCACTCAGCTCCTCCAATTCCTCCAACTGTGCGTCGCTATATTTTTCCCAGACATTTTCTGTTTTCATTCCAATCATTACCTGCCTTTACAATTTTTATTCCCGCGGGCAGTGAGCCAAGCGGACGCGCTTGCGCGTCCATTTGGCGAACGCCGCGAGGGTCAAATACCCCGATGCTTGCATCGCTTCTAGCTTGATGCCCCGTATGCTTGCATCGGGGTATTTGACTTCCAACGTACCGCCCCTCTTTGGTACAGCGCTTTTTGCTAGTTTTTCCTGTTTTTACCGTCTTATACTTCCACAATGGCTTTTTTCGGGCATTTGGAGGCGCAGACGCCGCAGCCGATACACTTATCCTGATCGATATGCGCGTTGAAGTTTTCTATGGTAACCGCCCCTTCCGGACAATTCTTAGCGCAGAGCGTACAGCCGATACAGCCCACCTCGCAAGCCTTCATGGTCACGGGACCTTTCTCTGTATTGCTGCATGCCACCGCGTATTTCGCCGCATAAGGAATCAGTTCAATCAAATGCTTCGGACAAGCCGCCACACATTTTCCGCAAGCCTTACATGCTTCCTTATCCACGACCGCCACGCCGTTTACCACATGAATCGCGTCAAAGGGACACGCTTTTACGCAGGAACCGTATCCGAGGCACCCCTGGTTACAGGATTTCGGACCGCCGTTTGGTACAAAGCTCAGCATATTGCAGTCGGTTACCCCGCTGTAATCATAATCCACCTTTGTCTTGTCGCAATCGCCCTTGCATTTTACAAATGCGACCATACGGACGCTTTCGCCCGCTTCCACGCCCATAATTTCCGCAATTTTTTTCGCTACGGGCTCGCCGCCCACCGGACAGGTGCCGACCTCCGCCTCGCCTTTTGCGATAGCCGCAGCTAACCCGGAACAGCCCGCGAAGCCGCAGCCGCCGCAGTTATTTCCCGGAAGCGCGGCAAGCACCGCTTCTTCCTTTTCATCCACTTCAACTTTAAACTTTATACCCGCAACGCCCAAAAACAGTCCGATAAAAAGTCCGATCCCGCCTACTAAAGCGGCGGCGATTAAAATTCCGCTTACATTCATTTGCCACACCTCCTATAACAGACCCGAAAAGCCGCAAAATGCAATCGCCATCAAGCCTGCGGTTACCAGCACGATCGGCATTCCCTTAAAAGGCGCCGGGATATCGTTATATTCTATTTTTTCTCTGATCCCCGCCAAAATCACAATGGCAATCGTAAAGCCTACCGCCGTCGCAAAGCCGTTTACGACGCTTTCCAGAATACCGTAGGAATCCTGCACATTATTTAATGCCACGCCCAGTACCGCGCAGTTTGTTGTAATCAAAGGAAGATATACGCCCAGCGCCTCATATAACGAAGGCATAAATTTCTTTAAAAACATTTCCACAAACTGCACCAGTGCCGCAATGACCAGAATAAAAACAATGGTCTTTAAGTAATCCAGCCCCAGCGGGTCCAGCACAAACTTATAAATCACAGCCGCCACAAAGGACGCAAGGGTAATGACAAAGATAACCGCCGTTCCCATGCCCGCTGCGGTGTTGGTCTTTTTAGAAACGCCGAGGAACGGACACAGCCCCAAAAACTGACTTAATACTACATTATTGACCAGCGCCGAGCCCAACGCAATGATAATCAACTCACTCATTTGCATTTACCTCCTCTGCTTTTGTCTTGGATTCCGGTTCCGCCTCTGCTTCCGCTGTTGTTTCCGCCTTCGCTTCCGACACAGCGGAATTATCATAGAATTTGCGCGCCGAACAGCCGGATTCTTTGCAGCTCATACAATCCTCGCTGCAGCCGGAACCGATTTTGCTCATATCCCTGCCTTTCTTTTCGCCTTCTATCTTGACTTTGTTCTGGATCGCAACCAGAATGGCAAGGACAAAAAACGCACCCGGCGCCATAACGAAAATGCTGACCGGTACATAAGACTCGGGCATAATCCGGAACCCAAACGCCTCTCCCGCACCGATGATTTCCCTGATCAGACCGATGACCGTCAGGGAACAGGTAAAGCCAAGCCCCATGCCCAAGCCGTCAAACAAAGAAGGAATCACAGGATTTTTGTAAGCGTAGCTTTCCGCGCGCCCAAGGATAATGCAGTTTACGACAATTAACGGTATGTAAAGTCCCAGCGCGCTATATAAGGAAGGAATAAAGCCTTCCAGCAAAAGCTCCACAATCGTAACAAAGGAAGCGATAATCACGATAAACGCCGGGATACGGACCTTATCGGGAATAATCTTGCGGAGCATGGAAATAATCGCATTGGATAAAGCCAGCACCACCGTCGTCGTCAGCCCCATACCCAGACCGTTGATCGCCGAAGTCGTAACCGCAAGCGTCGGACACATGCCGAGCATCAGCACCAGCGTGGGATTTTCTTTAATAATACCGTTGTATAATCTTTCGCCGATTTTATTCATTGCCGCTGCCCCCTTCCTCCGGATCTTCCGGCAGTTGCACGCCTATTCGGGCGTTTTCCTGGATTGCCTGAAAATAAGCAAGTCCCGCGTTGACGCCGTCCGTTACCGCGTTCGTCGTAATCGTCGCGCCCGAAATCGCATCAATCTGATCGTCGGACGCCGCGCCGGTTTTTGTATAGGTAAATTGCTCTACATTTCTGCCAGGAAACTGATCCTTTAAGACAGGATCTGCTTTCATACCAAGTCCCGCCGTTTCGGAAATGCTCAGGATGGAAATCCCGTTGAGCGTACCGTCATTTTGGATTCCCATGGAAAATTGAATATCTCCGCCATAACCTTCATGGTTGGTCACGGTAATCACATAGCCAAGGCTGTTGCCGCTCCCGTCCTTTGCCGCCATGACTTCATCAATGGTTGTCTGATAAGAGCTTTCTATCTCCTGCACAGCAAGACCGGAGCTTATATCAGCGCATTCGCTAAACTCCGCCGCGTCGGGAAACACTTCCCTGTACGCTTCCTGCTTCGCCTTTTCCTGCGCCGTGGCAATCGGCTCTTTGGTCACTTCGTATACCAGACCCAAAAGACAGCCGGAAATCAGGGTAATCGCAAATAGAATCGCCGCTTCTTTTAACATGCTTTTCATATTTTCCGCCCTCCTTTTCCAAAACCTTTGGGAAGCGTAATCTTCTCAATTAACGGCACCAGAATATTTCCCAAAATAATCGCATAGGAAACGCCCTCGGCGCTCGCTCCGAAAATCCGGAAAATACCAGTCAGAATACCCAGCAATATGCCGTATACATACTGCCCTTTTATGGTAATGGGTCTGGTCACATAATCCGTCGCCATAAAGAACGCGCCAAGCATCAGTCCGCCGCCGGCAAGATGCGCCGCAATAAAATCAAAATCAATGCCGTGCCCGCCGAAAATGCAGAGAAACACAACAAAGCTTACGATATAACTGCCGGGAATCCGCAGATCGATCACTCCCACCAGAATCAGGAAGCACGCGCCGATCACAATGGCGATCATCGAAGTCTCGCCAATCGTTCCCGCGGTACGTCCCACCACCATATCGAATATGTTGACGCTTTCTCCCGCTTTTAACGCCGCAAGAGGCGTAGCTCCCGTATAGGCATCGCAATCAAAATTGGTCATAATGGAAGTAAAGGAAATCAACAGAAAACATCTTGCTCCCAAAGCCGGGTTCATAAAATTCTGCCCCAGCCCGCCAAACAGCATTTTGACCACAATAATTGCAAAAGCGCCGCCGATCACGCCGATCCACCAGGGCGCCTTAGGCGGCAGATTCAGCGCAAGCAAAAGCCCCGTTACAACCGCCGACAAATCGCCGATGCTGTTTTTCTTATGACAAATCATGTCAAACAGAAATTCACTGAGCACACAGGACGCGACGGTAATCAGAATTAACAGCAACGCGTTCCATCCAAAATGATACACCCCAAACGCTGCGGCAGGCAGTAAAGCGATCACAACGCAAAGCATGATCCTGCTCGTACTCATTTTTGAGCGAATATGCGGATTGGATGAAACTTTCATTAAATCACTCATTTTCTCTTCCTCCTACTTCTTTTTCCTGTCCGCAAGGATGATTTTTCTCATAGACTTAATCTGCTGGGTCAGCTGCCGCTTTGCCGGACAAACATAGCTGCAGCAGCCGCATTCGCAGCATTCCATTCCGTTCCACTTTTCAAAGCTCTCTTTGTCCCCTCTCGCCGCAAAGTCCGCAAGCCTGCTGGGAACCACTCTTCCCGGGCACGCGTCCACGCAGCGTCCGCAGTTGATACAGGGGCTTTCTTCTTTTTCCGATACCTCGTCATGGGTCAGGCACAGCAATGCCGAAGCCGTCTTCGTCGTCGGAATATCCAGATCAAAAATTGCAAAGCCCATCATCGGCCCGCCGTTTACAATTTTTTCGGGCTCTTCTTTAAAGCCGCCCGCTTCTTCCACCAGCTCGTGATAATTGGTCCCGATCCGCACGCGGAAATTGCGCGGGTCTGCAACGGCGTCTCCGGTCACCGTCACAATACGGTACATCAGAGGTTTATTTTCCCTGACCGCGCTGTTAATCGCCACCAGCGTATCCACGTTGTCGACAATACAGCCTGCGTCGGCGGGAAGCATTGTTGAATTGATCGCCCTGCCGGTAACCGCATAGATCAACTGGCGCTCCGCGCCCTGGGGATACTTGGTCTTTAAAGCCTTAACCGTAATGCGCGGTTCGTCCTTTGTCAGATCCTTTAACAGTTTAACGCAGTCCGGCTTGTTATCCTCTACCGCAAGAATCCCTTTCGCATTGTCAAATAAAGCAAGTACACATTTTAAGCCGTCGATAACCTTCTGCGGTTCCTCTAACATCCTGCGGTAATCCGACGTCAGGTAAGGCTCGCACTCCGCGCAGTTGCCGATGACATACTCTATCTTGTCCGGTTCCTTGGGAGAAAGCTTGACATGCGTCGGAAAGCCCGCGCCGCCCATACCGACTACGCCCGCTTCCTGCACTTTTTTGACAATCTCCTCCTTTGTAAGTTCCTCTAAGGGCTTACATTCTCCGTAATCCACTTCTTCGTACAAACCGTCGTTTTCAATCACAATCGCATCGACGCAGTCCCCTACCGTCACGCGCCTGGGTTCGACCGCCCTGACCGTACCGGACACGGTGGCATAAATCGGCGCGGAAACAAAGCCTGCCGCCTCCGCAATTTTTTGCCCGGTCAGCACATGGTCCCCTTTCTTTACGATCGGGACCGCCGGCGCCCCGATATGCTGAGACAGCGGGTATACCAGATCTCCCTTGGGCAAAATATCCTTTATCGGCTTGTCTTTACTCAGATCCTTGCCGTCAAAGGGATGAATCCCGCCTGTGAAAGTTCCTCTTGCTCCCATAAACTTTCCCTCTTTTCTATGTATTTCATGGCACCCGCCCTTTTCGCCGGCGCCTCTTTATAATGTATACACCACATCTATTTTACTATACTATTTTTTTGACGGCTTTGCCACAGAGATTGATAAAAAAGTGCATTTTTTTCAATAGCTAAGATATGCAAAATGTGATATGATGGTTTTGCCGATCAACTCCAATGGTTTTTGGGAGGAAAGACATGAAAACCTATACAGATGATTTATCTTTAGAACCAATCAGCTATCCCTTATCGCAGATCAGCGACCCGGATAACATTTTATTTGTAGATATCGAAACGACGGGATTTTCCGCCAGAACCGCTTCCTTATATGAAATCGGTTGTATTTACTTTAAAGCAGGAGCACCGCAGCTGATCCAATATTTCGCCGAAACCCCGGATGAAGAAAAGCAGATTTTGGAAGCGTTTTTTGCGCTCTGCAAAGAGCGCAGCCTTTTGATTCACTATAACGGAAACACCTTTGACATTCCTTTTATGAAGGCAAAAGCGGCTCAATACGGTCTGACCGCTCCTTTCGACCGCATGGAAGGCGTCGATATTTTTAAGCGCGTCTCCCCCTACAAAAAAATACTGGGGCTTTCAGACTGCAAACAAAAAACCGTCGAACAATTTTTAGGCATCCAGAGGGACGACCTCTACAACGGCGGGCAGTTGATCGAAATCTATCGCGATTACTGCAAAAATCCCTCCGAGGAAGCAGAAAAATTGTTGATTTTACATAACAAAGACGATATGAAAGGTATGTTGAAGCTGCTGCCCGTTTTAACCTACTCGGACATCTTTTTGCAGCCTTTCCGCGTCGTAAAAGTACAGGCAAATCACTATGTGGACGAAGCCGGAAACGCCCGGGACGAGGTACTGATGAAAATACGCTTCTCTGCCCCTTTCCCCAAACCCATATCCATGCGGAAAGCCGACTGTTACTTCAGCGCCGAAGGCGGCGAAGGCTTTTTAAAGGTGCCCCTCTATCACGAGGAAATGAAGTATTTCTATGCTAATTATAAAGACTACTACTACCTTCCCATGGAAGACGTCGCCCTGCATAAATCCGTCGCTTCCTTTGTAGATAAAAACCACCGCAGACAGGCAAAAGCCTCCAACTGCTATACCCGCAAGGAGTCTTTGTATCTACCACAGTGGGATATTCTTTTTACACCTATTTTTAAAAGGAATTATGAGGATAGTCTCTGTTTTTTTGAATTGACGGAAGAAATGAAGAAACAACCGGAGATTTTCAGACAGTATGCGCTGCATTTGCTGGATATGATGGCGCATGCGAAGGGGTGATGGAATGATTTTTTGCTTTGTGTAATAAACTCCACATCCAATTTTGCGAACCCAGGCTGCTGCCCAAAACCATTCCGTTACATACCATTGAAGCCTTCGCAGACGAGCTTTCCAAATGCAAACAGTTGTTTGTCACCCCAACCGTCTCGAGCATCGCTTATCCGAACAATCAGTCCGTCTGATGATCAATCATGATTGTGAAAAAGCAGATATTGAAATACATATTGCGCCGCATATGTTTCGCCATTTTTTCGCTGCTTGGCAATTTGCTAATCCATCTCTAACAAAACATCTATAACATCATAGATCTTTTTAGTTTCCCGCATATTTAGTTTTGCCATTTTCTCTTCATATCGGAGCATTCGCGTTTGATATCCCGTTTTCATTGTGCCATACAGCAATTCATCCGCCGTTGCATTCAGCTCGTCTGCAATCACAATAAACGTCTCCAAACTCGGAGTCCGCATTCCACGTTCCAACATTCCGATATAGGCAACGCTTAAATTTGTCCGCTCAGCCAACTGTTCCTGCGTCATCCTATTGGCAATTCGTTTCTGTTTAATTCTTTTTCCCATATCTGTAAAATCCATTAGTGCAACCCCTATACTATTTGTTTTTATTAGTATAGAATTTTTACAGAATAATATACAGAAACCTTTCGTACGACTGTAATACTGTTTGTATGATAGTCTTAAAAATTAGCGGCTACCGGTTCAACCGGCGCTTTGATATTAGCACTAAAAGGATCGTATAATAGCCACTTTTTTAAGTTTGTTACTCTGATCTATGGAATAAGAAAAAGCGGTCAGAAACTAATCTGATCCGCATTTTTCTCCCTTTTACACAAGCAATATTATAAACTGACAAAGAATATATGTAAAGCGAAAGGCATCGCGGAAAATCGCGGAATTTTGACAAAAATTTTGAATTATAGACATAAATTGCGTATCAACGGCTCCTTTTGAGCCGATAATAGTAAGTCTGTTTGCAAATATTGTTTTCATCAAGCCACGGCTTGACATTCATGCCTTTCGGTCTTTGCAGGCATTGATTGATGATATTTTTCAAAAATCTTTGCCTATCAGTTCAACTGACTTTTTTGTATGACAAAATTTCCCACTTGATTGTAAACATATTCCTCATAGATATTACCGTTCAGATACGCATAGAGGATATACTTGGTGGCATAATATTCTTCTGAAAAAACAATGAATATTGTTCCTTCTTCTGTTTCTACTCTGTAAAAATATTTCGGAAGCACAATTCCGGTGATCCCCTCCAGATGATTGATACATTCCCTATCATAATAAATCTTTTGTGCAGGATAATCCGAATAGTAATCTTCAATTATTTTATCCAGCGCCGTTTCCGGATAGCGCTCTCTTTCTTCCAAAGTCTCCGCCAATCTGAAGCCATACTCTGCCTCTGTAAAATCCGGAAGCTTCGGGTAATAGTCAATAATGACCGGAACCGTATTTTCCCCTGCTGTCGCACTCTGACCGATACAATCGGTCAGAGTGTTTTTTTTCATAATATATTTTTGAAAAAAACCGTTATTGTCATCAATATAGAAATACGCCTTATACTGGTTCGCAGTAAAATCTGCTGTTTCAAATGTGCCTAGTATAGTCTTATCTAATTTCTCCGAAAAACAAGTATACCAGCGGGAACAACTGTACACTTCACATCCCCAGATTCCATCCTTATAATTCATTACTCTGATTGTCTTTTCACACTCACTTCCTCGAGAAATTTGACTATAAAAGTACACCTTTCCTCTGGTTATCATCATAGATTCCTCCGGATGGTAACCTGAATAGGCTTGTAAGACAAGGGGTTCCAGAGGCTGATCATACCCGTTTTCATTTCCCGGATAAAGATAAAATCTTTTTTCATCCACACCCTTACTATAATCATACCACCAAACACTCATTCCAAGATCATAAATTCCATCCCCATTAAAATCCCCAATGCCACAATCTGTAACAAGACTTGTCTCATTTTTCTGCCCTATTTCTATAGGATTATAAACATTTAACGCTTTATCAATTTCCTGCTTCCATGGTTCTTTTTCACAATCTGATAAAGAATATAATTTAGTATTGGGAACGGATAAAAACACAGAGGCAGATTCAACGGGATTCCCACTGATATCCAGGTCCGTCAAATAAGCCAAGCTACAAAGACTATCAAAATTTGCAATTCTATTATTTTTTAATGACAATTTCCTAATGAATACAGCCCTGCTTAAAGAAGTGATATCCGTTATACCTGTATTATCCATATTCAAATACTGCAGATGTTCCAACAGGCGTCCCAGTTGCCCCGGATCTTTTAGCGGATTCCCATCAAGTTCCAATTCCATTAACAACTCCATTTCAGAAAGGGGACTGACATCATAAATCTGATTTCTACTCAAATATAAATATAACAGTCGGTTCAATTCAGACACCGGAGTTATATCTTTAATGGAACAATCCCTCAAATCCAGTAAATACAGTTCACGAAGCTCTGAAACAAATGAAATATCATTCAAATTACTATCATGAATAGTCAGGCACTGAAGATTAGGAAAATTACTTAAATAATCATAATCTAATATTTTTTCTTCTTTCGTACCTGTTTCTACAAAAATTGTTAATTTAACCAACCAGATTCAGCATATAAACAATATCAATTTATACAAAAATCCAATCTGTACTGAAAGCAAAAACCTTCCATACAGACCAGAAATCCCTACGCCGTATTTAATTATCTATAAATATCCCTCAAACTTCCAGACTATCTCAATCCTGTTTCCCGGATAGACAACGACCTTTTCTATCAGCTTGTCTTTCATATCCTCTGTCATTTCTTCCTCTTCCAGAAATGCCATAGCCTGGTCTGCTTTCCTCCCAAAGCCTTCCTGTTCGCTTTCCTCTTCTTCCTGTGCCTGCTGGAGTACCGCAAATTCTTCTTCCAGCTTCTCCATATCATTTCCCCCTGATTCCCGTACAGGTCCTGCCCGAATTCATCATACCCATAGGTTTCCCGGAGGGTTCCTTCTTCATTTATCAGGCGGATCGGGCTTCCCAGTTCATCCTGGAAGTAGTAACAGGTGCCCGGTTGATTGGAACGGGCTGTCATTCCGTTCTTTTCTCTTCTTTCTTCTTTCATTCCTGCCACGTTTCCGTCCCACAGGTAGGTCTGCCTGCTTCCTGTTTCTTCTTTCTGTAACAAGTTATGGTAGCCTTTTGTCAGGTCGATGGTGTGCCGGATCTTTGTCTCCGGGTCCGGGGGCAGTTGGTTCTGTCTTCCCAGGGGATCGGGGGGTGTTGGTTCTGCGGCGGGGGTTATGGTTTTTCCTGTTCTGTGTCCCAGTCCGTTGTATTCATAGGCTGCCGCTTCCCCTTTGCCGTTTACCGCTTGTTCAAATGGCTTGTTTTGCTGCGGTGCAGATTTCTTCTATGTCGGTTTTCTGGAATATGCGGTCCATGGTTTCTTTCTCCTTTTACATTTCCTTTTCGTAAGCTCGCTCTAATGGAACGAAATTCGTTATGCCGTGCTCATGTATAATGGAATCCTTTTCTTTTTCAAAATTCTCTATATTTGAAAAGATAGTTTTTTCCCCATTGCTACTTTGCTTATTAAAGAATCGTTTTGTCTTACTCTCAGTCAGAAGGTCTCCCGAAATCACAATTTCACAAATTTCTTTGTGGTCACAAGGAATTTTTACAATACATTTTTTATTTGTAAGAAGATGTTCTTCGATTCTCCACAAAAAAACACCTCCATCTGTCTTTTTTATCTTTATAAAAAATTCATAAATATCTACATGCCCTGTATTTTCAATAACAAGATATGAGTTTTGATCCATTTCGGAATTCTTGTCTTCCTGCCATATGATATCATTCTGTTTCGGATCAGCAATAAAATTTATGTCTATATCAGCTCCACGATTCATCTGCTTTTTTTCTATAACGTTTTGCAGCAGATACATTAAAAATGGTAATATAAATACACTATATAATCCTGCCAATGCTATATTTGTGAGCATTCCTATAATCGGTGCTATTAGAACACACATAAAATACAAAATCATATAATTATCCTGTTTTTGAACCCATTTTTCTATTCTATTCACTTCATTTTCCTCCAAAGTTAATATAATAAATACTGTACACTATAAAAAATAATTAAATAATCTCTGGGACGTAACATAACTTCTCAAATTTTTCTTAGCCGTTGGTCTTAATGCAATCTCAAAAGGTAATTCCAAATATTTATTGGACAAACGCTTACATGATTATAACCATCTATAGTTGCTGTTAGAACACCAGTGCTATTAACTGCCCCAATTGTTGTTGCCATATAAGGTTCTCTAACATGTGGGGCAGAAAATATGACAATCCAGTTATAAGATGTAAGACTGCTTTCATTACCACTACCTATTCGATAAATAGGAGTTGCATTATTTTGTTTTATTATAGCTGTAGGTTTGTCAAACATTTGTTACAGCGATGCAAGATAATCCATCAATACCTGTTTTGGAGTTTTCCATCCCAACGGACGCATAGGAAAGTTGCTATAATCCCTGCGGTTGTAGAACTTTAATTGCCTGCTGAAGTCCTCAAAGAAATAAAAACTATGTGTAGCATAAAATCGTTCATTATCCTTTCGATGACTTCTTTCCACTTTACCATTGCGTCTGGGAGTAAATGGTCGGATCAGTTTGTGTTTTACGCCATGTTCCATGAGTCTGACTTGAAAAATTGTAGGTTTATCCGAGCCACCATGTGAACCGAAACGTTTGGTGAATTCCTGCCCATTATCAGTCTGAACACATTTGATGGGACAAGGAAACGCCTTGATCAGATGTTCCAGAAACAGGGCAGAGGAATAAGAACTATGTTCTTCAAAAGCTTCCACAAAACGTCATCTGGAGTATTCGTCAATAGCAGTATACTGATAGAAATGTTGTCCTTTAGCTTCATTTACCATGCAGACAGAAGGAACGAATTTCACATCGATCTGGATGCGTTGACCTGGATACAGCATCTGCTCATAAGGTTTGGCAACGTATTTAGGATTAGCAGGTTTCACTGCCATAATACCCTGTTTACGGAGAAAACGATATAAACCGGGAATAGAACGGGAATATCCCCGTTGTGTAAGTTTTACCCAAAATACAACCAATCCGGCGTCCGGATTACGCCTGCACATATCCTGTGTTATAGTAGCCATAGCAGAATTCTCCTTTGTGGGTGTTTTTGTTGTGGTGACTAAAATATAACACAAAGGCAGTGTCTCTGCTTTTTAATATTCAGTTGTAACATATGTATTGTAATCCTACAAGTTGCATTATTTTGTTTTATTATAGCTATGTTGACTTTTTTCATTTATACTTTATTATGGTCTTCCAACAGTACCAACAGCTTCCCATTTTCCATCCCCTGTTCTTTCAATTAGAATTACAAGCCAATCTCTCCCCTTATTTTCTTTACCATCATCATAATTTGCTACATTAACACATGTCACATAAATTTTCCCTTTCTCTATTCCGCAATAAGCAAAATATCGCTTAATATCACATGTATAAACATTCTCTCCCAATGGTCTGAATCGAGCATATGGTGTACCACTCTCTACAGTTACTTCTCCTGATGCAACTTTTTTTGCCATCTTCATAACTGCATTAGTTGCTAATAAAACATATATATAGTATATAAAGACCATTATAAGAACAAAAATTATCACCTTTCCACCTCTTTTTTTATTCAATACAATTACCTCCTTCACAATCTAACTCATCCTTTATTCTCACAATATAAACACCTCCATAATTTCCCGTTTGTAATGCATCTGCTAATGGGTAATCGTATCTTCGTGTTGTATTTCCAGAATATAATATCTGACCATCAATAATATTACTAATAATTGTTGCATGTTCAACATTTCCTTTTTGATCAATAAAATACATTAAATCACCTTTTTGAATATTATACTCATTTACCTTTTCTTCTATTTCATCCACAGACGTAATTATAATATAATCTCCATTAGCATAACCATTTTTCGTATCACTAAAATAATCAAATTGATCCTGAGCCAAACGCCACGCTGGTGCAACATCATATTCATAATATGTAGCAGAATGATTTCCACTCCCACTTATCCATTCTACACGTTTTTTATTTGAATACCATGAACTATTTTGATTTATCCCACCAGCATACATACATTGTGAAACAAAATTAGCACAATTAGTACTATAACTATAATATTCTCCATTTCTACCAATCCCCATTTTTCCAAGAACAGTTTCCAATGCCGGATGAATTCCCTGCATTGAATTTGACCATTCCTCTGCATATTCAATAGCAGCATCTCTATCATAAGTATAAGTATCTGTTTCTTTTTCTTCCTCTGGTGTCATACCATCCCGATCCACCAACACCATCGGATTCCCAAAACAGTACCCATACTCATTCAACGTATACGGTGCCGCTGTATATCCCTTGATGATGTCCCTTCCGGCAAACCTTCCCAGTTCCGCTCTGTACTCCCTCGCCTGGGCATAGTAGGTCCCTGCGATCCGGTCGCTCTGGTAGCCGGTGTATCCGAAGGGCTGTATTTCCCCCTGGTTCCCGTACAGGTCCTGTCCGAATTCATCATATCCGTAGGTTTCCCGGAGGCTTCCTTCTTCATTTATCAGGCGGACCGGGCTTCAATACACTATTTTTAAAGTAATAAATGTAATAAGATAATGCTTCTCCATCTCTTCTCATTTATATGAAAATCTGTCATAAATATTGTCATGCTCCATATATTCTAAGCATAAATCATATCTGTAAAAAACTACTAACCGTAGTCCCCACTTATTTAATAACCAGTATTTCTAATTTTGGCGGTTCACGCCGTAAACAAACCTTCTCTTCTTTATATTCCTCTCCGATATAAATATTCTCTGCTGTGATTGATATCGTAATTTTCTGATTTGCCGGAATTATTAAAGCATCTTCTTCCCTATCAACTTGACCAATTCCTTCCATAATCTGTAAATCAACAATTTCATATTTTTCTTTTTCCAAATTTCCTCTTTTATATTCTTCTCCGCCATCTATATTAAATCCAACTATTTTTTCTTTACTTGTTCCATTATATAGTGTTAAGAAAATTTGGGCTTCCACCCTTTCCGTTTCATCTTTCCATATACTACCCGCAACTGACTCTTGAACGATTTTCATTTTAGATAAATGCCATATAATTCCTGCTCCAATAATACCTATACATAATGCAACAAATATACTAATATAAAATTTTTTTCTCATTCCTAATCCACACCTCCACAATTATAATAATATGAATATATTCCCAAAATCTGTTTCATCTGCTCTTCCCATGTTAATCCACCAAGCTCTATCTGTTCATAATTAATAGCTTGCAACATTAACTTATCTTCGTCACTTAACTGATCTATCCAATCATTACTATAATTTTTTAACCATCCTCTATTTCTAGAGAAAAAACTCGTTTCATTTTTAATAACTGTAACATCATGCCATGATATGTGCAAATTATAGTCCGTGGGATTCGCCAACCATATTGAATGTGCTGCATCTGCTTTTTCTTGATCAGAAGTATATATATAATTTGGATCAATTATATCATTCCAAGTATATGTTAAATCATATGTTGTATTTCCATGGCTATCTTTACTTATAGTTCCATTTATTTGAAAATCTCCTGCATCAGCATTTGTTCCATGCAAAAACTGATAACCAACAGCCCCTTCTCCGTTGTCTATAATCATCGACATATTCATATCAATCTCCATTGTTTCTCCGTTTTCTAAAGCGTTTCCAATCGGTATTACAACATCACCAACTTTTCCTGTTAAAATTGCATTATTCTCCATATATGATTGCCATCCATCCTTCTTTCCGATAACACTTGAATCAGAATATATATTAATATCTTCTCCGCCTCCAAATAGCCAATGTAATCCAATTTCAATTCCATATGTATCCCAATCACCTTTAGCATAATCCTCAAGTGTATCTATAGCCTCTCTACTATCCTTGCCCTCTGGATCAATAAAGTTTAATGTATTATTCCCACAATATACATATAGATTCCATGTTATTGGATTTATTATCTTATAATATTTATTTTGATCCTTTGATGCAAACCTTCCCAGTTCCGCTCTGTACTCCCTCGCCTGGGCATAGTAGGTCCCTGCGATCCGGTCGCTCTGGTAGCCGGTGTATCCGAAGGGCTGTATTTCCCCCTGGTTCCCGTACAGGTCCTGTCCGAATTCATCATATCCGTAGGTTTCCCGCAGGCTTCCTTCTTCATTTATCAGGCGGACCGGGCTTCCCAGTTCATCCTGGAAGTAGTAACAGGTGCCCGGCTGGTTGGAACGGGCTGTCAGTCCGTTCTCTTCTCTTCCTTCTTCTTTCATTCCTGCCACGTTTCCGTCCCAAAGGTAGGTCTGCCTGCTTCCTGTTTCTTCTTTCTGTAACAGGTTATGGTAGCCTTTTGTCAGGTCGATGGTGTACCGGATCTTTGTCTCCGGGTCCGGGGGCAGTTGGTTCTGTCTTCCCAGGGGATCGGGGGGTGTTGGTTCTGCGGCGGGGGTTATGGTTTTTCCTGTTCTGTGTCCCAGTCCGTTGTATTCATAGGCTGCCGCTTCCCCTTTGCCGTTTACTGCTTGTTCCAGGCGGTTCAGTGCTCCGTAGGTGTAGCTGTTTTTCATGGTCCCGTTTTCCATGACGAGGCTTAAGTTTCCGCGTCTGTCATAGGCATAGGTTTCTTCATTCATGGCGTCCACACGGCTCATGAGCTGGTTCATTGCATTGTAGGTGTAGGTTGTCTCGTGCTCTCCTTCCGTCATGCGGGTGCGGTTGCCGTAGGCGTCGTAGCCGTAGGTTCTTAAGAGGTTTCCGTCTTTTGTTACTTCGGACAATCTTCCCAGGGGGTCGTAGCCGTAGGTATAGAGTCCGCTTTCTTCCGGCAGTCCTCTTCTTTGTTTTTCGATGGCGGTCTTGTTTCCCATCCGGTCATACCGGTAGGCATAGTGGTCCAGGATGCCTTCCGTATCGCTGTGGGTCAGTCCGGCGAGGTGTCCCTGCGGGTCGTAGGCATAGTCCGTCCTGCAGCCGCCCGGGAAGGTTTTTTGCGTCAGTCTTCCCATGTCATCATAGCTGTAGGTAACGGTGTCTTTTCCGTCTTTGAGTCCCACAAGTCTGATTTGTTCATCGTAGGTATAGAGGATGGTTTTTCCGTCCGGGTAGGTAATGGAGGTTCTTTCTCCTGTCTTTCCGTAGGTGTAGGAGACTTCTTTTCCATCCGGGTATTGTACTTTTACGGCTCTTCCCAGGGGGTCGTTTTGGATCTTTGTGGTTCCCAGCCAGTCTTTCATTTCTTCCAGCTGTCTTAGGGGGTTGTAGGAGAGTCTGACTTCTTTTCCGTCCGCGTATTGGATGTGGTTTAAGTCTCCGCATCCTGTGTAGCCGTATTTTGTCAGGTATCCTTCTTTGTCCAGTTTTAAAAGAAGCTGTCCTTTGGCATCGTAGGTATAGTGTTCTGTCTGTCCCAGGGCGTCAGTAATGGTTTCCACCTGTCCCAGGGTATTTCTTTGGTAGCGGGTCACATGGCAGGTGCGGTTCTTTCGGTTCCCGGTTTGTGCTTTTAGAAGGTCCCGGTCTATTCCGGGGGTGGGTTCTGTTTTTTCTCCGTACTGGCGGATTTCTGTCAGGCGGTCACACAGGTCATAGGTGTATTCTGTTTCATTTCCCAGGGCGTCGGTGACTTTTGTGAGTTGTCCGGTCAGGGAGTATTCATAGCGGGTGGTGTTTCCTCCTGCGTCGGTCATGGCGGTCACGTTTCCCACGGCGTCGTAGGTGTATTGTTTTTTCTCCCCGCCGCTTCCTTCTGTTTTTATGATGCGGTCCAGGCTGTCGTAGGTATAGGTCAGGGTGTGGTTTTCTCTGGTGGTATGGATTTTTATGTTTCCGTTCGGGTCATAGGTGTAGGTTTCTTTGGTTCCGTCGCTGTAGGTAACTTCGGAGAGTCTTCCGCCGGGCAGGTAGGCATAGGCGGTGGTGCGTCCTGCTTCGTCTGTCACGCTTTTTATTTTTCCTAAGGGTGTGTAGGTATAAGTCCTGCTGTATCCTAAGGGGTTTGTTTCTTTTATGAGTTGTCCCGCTTCGTCGTATTCCATGGTTACGGTGTTCCCAAGGCTGTCTTTTGCTTCTGTCACGTGTCCTTCCCGGTCGTAGGTATAGGTCATCGCACTTCCTTCCGGTCCTTCTGCATGGATCAGGCGTCCGATGGCATCGTAAGTAAACCGGGTGGTCTCTCCGGTCGGGTCTTCTTTTTTTATGCAGTTGCCGTTTCCGTCGTAGGTGTAGCGGGTCACGTTTCCTGCCGGATCTTTGATGCGGCTTAAGCGGTTGTTTTCGTTGTAGAGGCAGGTGGTTTTTGTCCCGTCCGGCATGGTGATGCGTGCCAGGTTCCACATGGCATCGTAGGTGAGGTTTGTTTTTCTTCCCTGCTGGTCGGTAATGGTTTCGGGTTTGTTTAAGGCGTTGTAGGTCCTTTGTATGGTGCTTCCGTCAAAGTCTGTGATTTTTGTGACTTTGTTGCTTTGGTTGTATTCGTAGGTACGTTGGTCTCCTGCTGCGTTTTTGAGGGTGTGGATGTTTCCGGCGCTGTCATAGGTCAGGGTCAGGGTGTTTCCTTTGGGGTCGGTCATTTTTATGACGCGGTTTAAGGCGTCATAGGTGTAGGTGGTTTTTTCTCCCGCGGCGTCGGTCAGCTCCCGGATGTTTCCTTTTTCGTCATAGGTTATTTTCAGGGTGCTTCCGTCCGGCTGGGTGATGGTTTCCGGGAGTCCTGTTTCGTTGTATGTAAATATGGTTTTTCTTTGGAGGGCGTCCCTGGTTTCCAAGAGGTTTCCTTTTTTATCATAGGTGTTTTTTTGTTTTTCTTTTCCGTCGATCTTTACGTTGGTCGGTTTGTTGTGTGTTTCATAGGTGATGGTAAGTTTGGTCCCAAGGGGGTTGGTGATCCCTGTCAGGTTCCCGCGGTTGTCGTAGCTTAGGCGGGTTTCGTTTCCCAGTTTGTCCGTGATTTTTGTTTTCTGGTTCCGGGAGTTATAGGTAAAGCTTTCTTCTCCGTCCGGGTAGATGTTTTTGATGTTGCGGTATTGGTCGTCATGGATATGGATGGTCTTTGATCCGTTTCTCTCCGTCAGGGTCACGGTGTGGTTTTCGTCGTCGTATTCGTAGCTCATGTTTGTCCCGTCCGGGAAGTTCTGGCGGGTGGTCCGGTGGTTTTCGTCGTATTCGTTTTCCACGGTTATGATCCCCCGGGGGTTGGTCACGGATGTCAGTTTTCCGTTTCCGTCATAGCTGTAGGTAAGGGTTCCTCCGTCAGGGCGCACGGCTTTTATCAGGTGGCGGTCCCTGATTTCATAGGATACGGTTCTTCCTGTATGGTCTGTTACGGTTTTCAGGTGTCCTTCTTCGTCATAGGTCAGGGTGAAGGTTTCTCCTGTGTCTTTCCGGATGCCGGTCAGGCGTTTTGTCCGGTTTCCTTTCCGGAAGGGCGCAGGGGTTTCTGTTTCTGTTGTTTCTGTTGTTTCCGCTGTTTTTTCTGTCCGGGCAGGGATGGTTTCATAGGTCAGTTCATACCCCTGTCCGTTGTTGTCCTCGTGGCGCAGGTAGGTGCCTTCCCTGTCAAAGATGTTTTTTTCTCCGCTCAGGGTGGTATAGGTGTAGCCTTTTTCGGTTTTTTCCAGGACTGCAAGGCTCTGGTTCCCCGGTGTGTAGCGGTTTCCTTCCACGGGCAGGAAGGTTTCTTCTTTTCCGTCCTCTAAGAGGATGGTCACTTCGTCTTCCCCGGGTATGTCGCTTTTTTGGAAGGTCAGGGACAGTTCGTAGTTGTGGTTCCAGTCTGTTCCCAGCGCTCCTTCGTAGCGGTTTCTGGAGTTATAGAACCGGCGGAAGGCAAAGGGGGTGGTTCCTTTGATTTCCAGGTCGGTTTTGTCGTAGATGAAGTTGCCGGTGCTTAGGTTTACCGGGTCTTTGGAGAATACGGTGCTGATGGTCTCGCATCCTTTGGTGTTCGCAAGGACTTCATCCAGGGTGGCTTCCACTCCGTCCAGGGTCTTTTTCCATTTGGTTTCTTTTGCTTTTAAGAGTGCCTCAAAGTCTTTCGACGGGGTGGTCAGCGGGGTCTCCAGCATGAATTCCTGCAGTTCTTCTATGACTTTTTTGATCTTTCCGGTTTCTTCGGTTATGGTCTGCATCTGTCCCGCATACTGGGTGTCGAATGCCGGGATGACGGTGCATGCTTTTTCCCTGCACTGGTCCAGTTTGGTCTTTGTGGTGTCGTAGTTGTCTTTTTCCAGTTTCCCGGGGAGGGCGGATGATACTCCTGCAAGGTCGCCGCTTTTTGCCTCTGCCGGGATGTTTCCTGCTGCGGCGCTGATGGCGCGCGCGGTGCTTTTGATGTCGTCTATGCAGTCTTTGGTGTCGGTAATGGCTTGTTTTGCTGCGGTGCAGATTTCTTCTATGTCGGTTTTCTGGAATATGCGGTCCATGGTTTCTTTCTCCCCTTTTTCTTTTAGTTGGTCATCATATTTCTCATTGCTTCGTCTACGTTTTGGAATGACTGTGCCGCTGTAGCTATGCTTCCTACAAGCTGCAGGCATGCTTTGGACATGGCACTGACCACTTCCTTTTCGGCTGTGATCTGGTCTTTGACGGCTTCAAACATTTCGCCGGCTGATTTTGTCATGTTATCAGTCAGTTTCTCATAATCCGATACAATATCGTCAAAACCTCCGCCGTTTGAAGTGCTGATATCTGCAGATAACTGCTGTACCTTTCCATAGTCTATTGCTATATTTTGTTTACCCATTTCTATCCCTCCCCTTTAACAACAAGTATCAACATTATCAATTGTTCGCTGGAAGCTGTCGATTGTTTCATTTTCTGAATTTTGCAGTCGCTCGATGGCTCCCTTGATCGTATCAATCGTTGTTAGAAGTTTTTCCACGTTTGGCGTCAGATTTTCAGCATAAAAACCTCCGCCTTTACAGTTTACCTGTTCTATTTTACTTTTTACTTTTTCAATTTGTGCAATAAAGTCATCCTGTGCACTTTTAAATTCCGAACACAACAAAGTGTATTCCTCTTCCCCTACTCCAACTTTTGCTGCCGCCATAATCTGCTTCCTCCTTACCTATAACTGTCTGACCAAAGCCGCTCTCTGGCTGGAAAGCCTGCTTTCATACGCTTCTAACGCACCGATCTGGGTATTTAACGCACCTAATAGATTTTCACTATCCGAAATGCCTGTATTGATATCCGATACCACAGTACTCATATAAGTTTTTAAACGGTTTGCCATTTCTCCTTCAAATACATCTGTCGTTACAATTTGTGTATATCTGACATCACTATTTAAAGTTGCTCTTACGCCTACCCAGCTCTCAATTTCCGAAGCCAGTGAAGCCTTATAACCGGATAGCGTGCCTCTTACCTGTTTGCTTGCGCTTATTTTTCCGTCAATCACACTGATCTGTCCCATAATGGCACTGATTCTCTGCTGTTCCTGTTGCGCTTTCCTTATATCTGCCATTTGCTACACCTCCATATACTTTGCTAACATTATTTTTTGATTTACACCGTTCGTATGACGATATCCATATTCTACTCTACGGTTTTCCTCTCTAAGACCGGTAAACTCAAATACCTTTTGCTCTTTGATATTTCCTAAAATAATACCCGTTTTGCTCTGTCCCACCAGCTCCATAAACCTTCCTGAACGAAGTGGAATTTTAGGCTCTGAAGATACAATTACATAAATTCCCCATTTTACCGCCTCCTCTAAAATGTCCATTTCTTCTGCTGCTCCTTTGCTTTGCAGCAACGCATATAATTCCTGCACAATATCAATTACAACATACACAGGTTCTTTCGTTTGCAGAAAATCATATAAAGTAAGCGTAAGATTATCCAATTTTGCTTCCTCATAGTCTTCTTTCCTGCATTGACACTCTCTGTCTATATCACCCAGAATGCGATGAATGGAATCAAAATCTGCGCCATAATCAAAGTTTTCCACATTCATAAACTCCGCTGATGTACGCTTTTCCTGGTCAAGAATCCAGACTTTTCTTCCCTGCAGATAATGCAAAGTCTGATGAATCAGATTCGTGCGTCCTGTACCGGCTCCGCCAATAATCATTCCTACGCCTTTGCTTATATCCAGATATTGAACATTCAGATCATTCACTTCTATGCCTACCGGGATCTTATGGCTGCTCTCCTCATACCCCTGATACTGCGGCAGCATTTCGGAATACAGTTCTTCCGGCAACATGGGAATGCCTTTGGCACGTTCTTCCGTACTGGCACTTGAAATTTCACTGACCAATGCTTTTAAATTTGCATTATATGCTAATTCAGATTCACATGGCACAGGGGTATAGACCTGCATAACATTAACATTATCGCGTTTTACCAATACCCTTCCCTTTTTGTCTTCCGGCAGATTGTAATCGCTGCGCCCTATTAACGATCTGTTTTCTCCTGACTCAAAATTATATCCTGCAATTCGTTCCTTAATGTTATTTAACACGGCTCCTCTCATAGAATTGATCCTGCCCATAGTGATCAACAGATAAATTCCCAATCCCGCTCCGTCACGGGACACCTTCTGAATAAACTGATCTGCTCTATCACCCAATTCTTTAAAGGAGTCAAAATTATCTATCAAAATTACCAAAATCTTCAAAGGCTCCGGCTGGCTGGAATTATAAACAGAAATACTTTGCGCCATGGCTTTTGCAAATTTCCTTTTTCGCTCTGCCATTTCATCTAAGATCAGTTTTTGGAATTTTTCGATTTTCTCACCGTCATCCAATCCCATATAATCCGCCACATGCGGCAGCCCTTTCAAAGGAATCAGACCACTGTTTCCCAGATCTAAAATATAAAAGTTCAAACTTTTAACAGAGTTTTTCATGGAAAGCCCTAAAGCAATATTTGTTAAAAACATTGTTTTTCCATATCCGCTGGATGCCATATAAAGTAAGTGACCATTCTTTGTCAGATTTAACACATACTCTTCCTGCAGCTGTTCCTCCGGCACATCGATCATACCGATCCCCAGAGTATAATCTCCCTGTTGAAATACCGCGCTGTCCTGTACCTGTTTTGTATACGGCGATTCCATTAATTCCGGTAATGACGGCAGCCACGGCTTTTTTACTTCCACCGCTTTTTCAGTTTCATAAACATCATGAAGATGTTCCACAATGGCATCTAACTGGGTCGCTTTCATCTGATTGCTTTCTACCGAACCGCTCAGATCCTGATTGATCAATCTGCCCTGTCCCAACGGACTGATCAGATATACCCTGTCATCTTCTTTCTCCTCTTCCGTCTGCTCTCCGCTATAGGTAGCACCGCTCCATGCTGATTGAAATAATTCATAGATTTCATTATTTCCCACCTGTAAATAGGCTCTTCCTGCCTGTGTAATATTTGCTGCATCCGGAGTCTTTAACATCTCTTTGCTGTCTCCGGCATTCTGCACCTTCAGACATAGACGGAATTTACTGTTTGTCCATATCTGATCATCCACGACCCCGCTGGGTTTCTGAGTTGCAAGAATCAAATGGATTCCCAAGCTTCGACCAATACGTGCCGTTGAAACCAGTTCACTCATAAACTCCGGCTGTTCCTTTTTCAGCTCTGCAAACTCATCGCTGATTAAAAACAGATGAGGCAATGGTTCCGCTACTTTACCCAATTTAAACAGCTTATTGTATCCATTGATGTGATTTACATTATTATCACTAAAAATCCGCTGTCTGCGGGATAACTCACTTTTAATGGATGCCATTGCACGCATACTTTCCGCTTTATCCAGGTTTGTAATGGTACCCAGTAAATGAGGCAGCTTTGCAAATAGATTCGCCATACCGCCGCCTTTATAGTCAATCAGCAAAAATCCCACTTCATGGGGATGAAAATTAACTGCAAGTGACAATATATAGGATTGTACAATTTCTGATTTTCCCGAACCTGTTGTTCCCGCCACCAGTCCGTGAGGACCATGGGCTTTCTCATGCAAATTCAATTCAACATAATCATTTTCAGCCCTTACACCAAGCGGCACTGCTAATGATTTATGGGACTCATTTTTCTTCCAGCGTTCTTTAATCTGTAATTCCTCAGGATGGGTAATTCCATACATATCAAAAAAAGTAATGGATTCCGGTATCTTACTGCTGACGCCCTGCTCATGGATCAAAGCGCTTAAGCTTCTTGCCATCCCTTCCAGATCAACTTCATTGATATGCTGAACCTGAAATTTTCTGTCCTTCTTTTCACCTTCTTCTATGAGCAACGTTCCGCTCTGGGAATCGTGTAATATACAGACCGTCCTGATATTTTCAGGCAGATTCGCCTTTTGATCCGTAGTATAAATGATACTGAATCCCAGTGTCATCTGTTTACTCTGCAAATATTCCATGATCGCATGATTGAGAATCAATTTTGGTTCGTCAATAATAAACAAATAATACGGCGAAAATACTGTTTCCTGCTTTTCCTCCTCCTGCTTCATTTTTCTCTCTTTTAATATTTGCTGTATACTTCCTAATATCTGATCTCTTGCCTGTTCCGAGCTTATCCTTCCATATACATTGATTGCCTGTATCCGCAGGTGCGGATACCAGTTAGCATATTCAAACTCCTCGTCATATGCCTTATTATGAATCAGGATGATCTGTAAATCCCTATAGCTTTGAAAAAATGTGATCTGTGCAAGCAAATATTTAATCTGTTCATGCACATTCGCCTTGGAACCCACAAGTCCCAGATGCGCCCTCTTTAAATCAATCTGAACCGGAATATGGTCAACTTTGCGGAAATCCTTTGGAAGCGCTTTTGCTTCCTCTGCCAATTCATCCTTTTTTATCTCCAGATCCTTTAACTGTGTTGTTACCTCTACACTGGATTTTCCTCTGTAATAGCCCAGATTTACATTCAAAAAATCATCATCCAAGATACTTCTTTCATAAATACGGCTGCTATAACTGTTAACCATATATTCCAATTCCGAGAGTGTAGGATTTTGATATTCCAGTGCAGTTTTTTCTTCCTTTCTTGCTTTCAAAATACGTTTTCTGGTATCTAAAAGGTAATTCTCATACATGGTTTCACGATCTTTATTTTCTTTTTTGATATTCTTTGTATCCGAAATAAATTTTTGTACAGAAAAAATAGTGGTAATAATTGTCATTCCGATACTCATGAAAATATAAGATCCTCTTTTTAATAAAACCCCCATAGCTATTGTAAAAGCCAGCATACAAACCGGCGGAATAATCATTTGCGCCAATCCGCCCTTTGTCAGTTCCTTTTTCTGAGGCGGACTTTGGATTTCTATTTTTTCTTTCTGAATCTTGTAAATAACCCTTGGAGAGCGCTTATAGAAAGGGAAGCCTTCAAAATAGTTATTCCTGTTTTTGCAGGGTAACAGCGTTGTCTGTATGCGCTCCTCATCACCTTCCATTTCCAGATAGGTATCAAAAAATGTAATTGAAATCTGATCAAAAGTCAGCGTATCTCCTTCTGATATTTGTAATCTTTTTTCCGTTACAGGCGTATCATTGAGACACACTTTATAAGACACTTCGCCTTTTATCACAACATCATTTTTGTCAATCAATACTTGTATTGACAGGTCATGAATCCGAATATCTGTATGACATATCTCATTCTGGTCTGCAATCCAGATTTTTTCTTTCCGTTCATAACAACGCATCTGTTTCTGCTCCTCTGTATTACTGCTCTTCTGTCGTATATTTTTCTCCCAAAGCTTTGATTTCGCTATTTAATGTATCCAGCCTTGATTTCTTTTCTTCTCCATCCATGTCGTTTCTGTTTTCCAATATATCTACTTCTTTCATATATGCGTAAATCAACAGCTTATCATCAGACAATGCCAATGCTATATTTTCTGCCTCGGAAACATCCAGCCTGCCCAGATAAATCCAATACTCCAGTTCCTTTTCATTGCTGTTAACAGATAACCTGGAAATGATTTCACTGATTTCTTCCTGCTTAAAACTCTCCGTGCTTGCATATGACACTGCCAGAATGTATTTGGTATGAGTATCCATATCCCCTACTTCCATTTTTTTCACACTGTCAATGCACCCTACATAATCCTTGGTAATAAATCTCTCATTTGCCATAACTAAAGCCTTTTGTTCGGGAATGACAAATCCTCCGTAATAGATGGCAAGTCCCCCCGCTACAATGCCTGCAAACAGCATGACAATCGCCAACGTTCTCCATACGCTATACTTTACTTTAGATACCTGGCGAAACTTCTTTTCGTTATTTTTAATAAAATCGTCTCTGGAGCTTCTCAATATGCCGACCAGCTCCTGTATATTCTCCGCCGTAACAATATCACTCAGGCTTTTATCTTTCTTTAAAATTTCCAGCCCGCTGTCCAAAACCTGGTTGATCTTGTATTTCCTGCTTAAAAGCCCTCCTGCTATACATTTATAGGCATATAAAAAATCACTTTCTTCCGCTTTTCCTTCTCTACCATACAGATCCCTTGCTTTTACATAGGGAAGCATGTTTTCATCATAAAAAATATTTTTTTCATTTATTTCAATATGATATTGCTCAAAAACCTGATATAATCGGGCAAAATTGATCAAAAACTGTCTTTTTCTTTCTTCTGTTTCCTGCTCAATATCTTTTAAGGATTTCAATCCTGTCAGATCATATTCAAAAATTACCTCCTCTAACGTTTCTTCAAATGTGCAGGGTATCGTTCCCTGTACATCCGCTGTTATTTTTAAATAATCAAAAGTATCCTCCGCGGCAATTGAAGATTTTCTGATCGTTTCTTTTGCAAAATTGTTTTCCATAATACTTTCTGCTTTCTGCACTTTTGTCTCTCCTTATCTTTCGTTATTCACTGCAAAGCAGTAAAATATCTCCGCTAAAAATCATTTCATGTTCATAATTTCTGCTTAAATCTATTCGTCTTTTTGTCCTTTGGGACTTTACTTTCACATTGTCCGAAAGCCCTTCCATAATATCTGCCATATTATCTTCCAAGACCCTGATTGTCGTTCCGATTTTCTGCCCGTTATTAACCTGAATATTGCATTCTCTGTTACTGATGCAGTTTTTTATGGTAATTGTTATTTTCATTTTCTTTTTCTCCTTCGGTCAATAACCCACAAAATTCCTCCGGCAACGGCAATCCCGCAAAAAATATAAAAAATCGCAAAAAAATCAAAGCTTTTTGCACCTTCAGATGTATAATCTGCCTTAATGATAACATCCGTATCTGCCGCCATCACGGTTGCAAATATTTGTTCATTTTCATCGTTACCTGTTTTATCCTGAAACATCACATTTTCAAAAATGTCATCTATCGTTTCCTGTTCATCCTGTTTAACTTTTTGTTCAGCCTGTTCAAATTCTTCCGTAAACATATGTATTTGAAATCTGTCACAAAGAGAAGTCGATTGTTTTCCCTGCCAGTTTAAATCATCTACATTGAGATTTAATACCGCATCTGTTCCTGCATCATTTTGGCTGACAGAGTTAGTATCTGAGATTAAATTGCTCACTTGTATTCCTCTATATAGAAATCTTCTCAGCAATGATTGCTTTGAATCTTATTCTTATTCCTATTATTTTGAATCTATCATCAAATAGTTATTGTTATTTACTGTTTGTTTAGATTATAACACATGACCTGTAAAAAACACAGGTCATGTGTTTCACCCTGCAGGGACACTGATTACATCTGTCCTGCCATGTCGGAATCTGCCTGTGCAAAATTGTCCGAAATTGTCTGCATCTGTGTAGACATATCTTCGATCAACTGCCTTACTTTTTCCAAAGTGGGTTTCGCATCTTCAAACTGCTCAACATATTTATCGCAAGTTTCTGCTTCCCAGATTTCAGGCAGTTCGCTGATAACCTGTGACATCGTAGTGATACAGTCTTCAAATGTATCCCCCTGCTGACTTAATGTTTTTGCTGATGATGCTAACGCTTCATAATCCAGTCTTAACATTTCTTTTCCTCCTTCTCCTTTTTCTTTATAACCACATAAGATTTATCTTATGAAAAGTTATCCGCCATATCTTTTTCCTGCACGCTTATTTTTTTAGAAAATACCCAAAACCAAAACAACAGGATCGTCAATACCGCCAAAATAATAATGACCACTAAAACATAATGCTGGTAATTGCTCTTTATATCCAAAATAGTCTGATCAACATAATTTTCTTTAAAGTCTATGGGAGATACAATAAAATCATATGCTTCCACTTTTCCCAGAGATCCTAATCTGGTATAAGTCAGCTTATTGGTAAAATCCTCCAGCAAATCTTTATTTTCGCTGGTTGTTTCCGATTTACTTTCTTTTAATAACGCAATGGTATGATTAACATTTTCCTTTGTGATTTCCTGAGCTTCCTGCAAATTTGTATCAAACGCTTCCTGGTTCGCTTCCGTAACCTCATAAATTTCCTGCATGAGTTCCCAATATTCTTCATCATGTTCTCCCTGTTGTGTTTCAACTTTTTCTATATTTTCCTTAAATATTCCCAGGCTTTTATCCAATCTTTCATTGTCGATATAGTCAAAGGGATCATAATCCAAAACAGCTTCATTATATAATTCCATTTCCTTTAACAGATTGCGATTCTCGTTCCGAATCAATTTCTGCATATCGGACTGCTGTGTCAGTAATTCCCCGATTATCTGATCGTCTATAATGCTGCAAACATCATTCATACTGACGCTGGTTGCGCTATCCACAGCGTCGGTAAACTCAGCGGAAAACTGTTGATCCTGCGTTAATATGGCAATATCGTTTTCACTGATGCTTCCTGCCGTTTCAAATAAATTTATTTTATAACCCTCTGGAGAAGCAACTCCCTCTAAACAATCTCTTAAATCAATAAAATTATATAAATTATTCTCACTGACTCCTAACCCGGCATAATAATTATTTACATTTACCATATACCTTTCCATATCGGCTATTATATTTTCCAGATATTCTGTCCGATAACTATTTTCACTCAGAGAAATGCTATTGCTTAGTGATTGTTGCAGAATCTCCAATTCTTTATTGACTGCCAGGACCCCCATTCTGTTTGCTTCGCTTCTTGCCAGCGCCTTAATATTCTCCGCATTCCCTTCCTGCGCCGCATTATATCTGGCAAAATTCTCACTCAAAGTCAGAATGCCCTCCTGGTATATTAAATTCCCATCCGCATCATACCCCGGATGATAGCTTTCAATAACACTTTGTAAATGATCAGACGCATTTAAAACAGTTGTACTCTGACTTTGCACATCCTGATAAGCCGTTTCCCCATTCAGGATATCTGATTTTAACCCCTCCTCTATCTCGTTACTTAAAAGGTTGTTCGCATCAAATAATTCCTGAAAATTTAAAACCTCTACCTCTCTTTCAACTTGTCTTAATTCCGGATACATAAAAGCTTCAATTAACTCTTCCGAATCGACCGCAAGCAATTGTTCTTCATCAGCCAGATCATTCTCCAAAATTGTCTTTGAGGAATCCTGAACATCATGAAAATCCCTTAGAATGGCGCTTACATATATGTAAGAAATATCATAATTGATGTCTTGACTAAACGATTCCAAATTTTTAATTGTTTTTTCCTTTGCGTCATCATTAAGATACGGATTGACAGCATACGTTAAGCTTGCTTTTTCCGGATCATAATTTACACTTTCGACTTTTTCTGAAAAATCAGCCGGAAGAATAATATATGCCGCAAATCTCCCCTCCAAAATTCCATTACGGGCGCTTTCCAGGGAAACCATATCAAAATCCACGCTATTGTATTTCAATAATTCATTGGAATAGTAAAACTTTTCGTCAGGCTCGTTATGCTTGAAAACCCCTTCATCTAAATTGACAACCGCGATCTTTTCCGTCCCTTCATTGGAAACACTCTGCATTTTCTGTTCCACGCTTGTTCCTGCATAAAAGCAGGAAAGCATAAGTATAATCATTATCATCGCTGCGGAAATATTTCTAAGAATTTTTATTCGCATTTTGTCAACTTATCTCCTTTTCATTTGTGCAGATCTTCCCTGCTTTTTATTATAATGGAAGTTTTTACCTATAAAAACAAAAAACGCATGAGTGTCGCAAATTAGACACCGAACGTCATTAAAAAAAACACAATAAACATTCGATACTTCTTTGCAACAACCATACGTTGTTTTTCGTCTTAATTTTATACAATTTGTTGTTTTATTTAAAGTTTAGAGTTCTCTGAAAATTCCTCATTTATCCTTTTCTTATAAACGCGTCCAAACTCCAAGGTTCCATAATTATCCTTTAATATAATTTCTCCTCTCCCCATATCAATTTTCCGTATATATTTTCTATTAACCAGAATATTACGGTTACATTGAAAAAAATTATATGCCAAAACCTGTTTCTTTACCTCTTTTACCGTTTTATAGTATAGGGTCATTGTTCCCTCTGTACTTACAATCTCAAGCTTCCTGTCCTGACTTTTTATATAAACGATATCATTGATATTCTGCTCAATTATAACATCACTATCCTTTATACGGATATACTCTTCCACCTCATACCGGTCAGACATCTCCAGAGCCTCTTTGATAATGCTTTTTGCCTCGACCTGATCAAACGGCTTTTCCAAATAATGATAGCAATGTAATTGATCATACGCGTATATTTTTGAGTCATAAACAGAAGTAATAAATATAACCGGCGAAAATTTGTATTGACTCATTGCTCTGATATGGCGTACAAAATTCAAACCGGATACATCGTTGTCCTGACTGGTGTCCAGGATAATGTCTACCAAAAAAACATCGATGGTTTCTTCTAATACCAAGTCGCACGCATCCTGATAGTCTTTACAACAATATACCTCCAGCGTGCTGTCAATTTCTTTTAAAATGCTATATAATTCTTCAGCTACACATTTATTGTCTTCCACAATAAGCGCTTTTCTCTTTTTGTCTTTCATTTTGCTACCCCGGTAAAAAATTTCCCCTTAATCCCTTTTCATCAGTATATTAAATACTAGTCCGTTCCCGGCAATCCTAATTTCATCAAGTCCATCCGTATTCCCTCTATACTATTTGTTTCACTTCCAGTATAGAGGTTTTCAGTTTTAAGATACAGAAACCAATGGTTTTTATCAAAACTATTTGTCTAATATGTTCAGATTTTTATGAAAAGCAAAAAGAAGCCACCACCACGGCAGCTTCTTTACGCATTTTATGATTTTCCTTATGGTTTCCCATAATAAAACGAATCTTTTCTTTCATATCCGATCTGCTTATAATTGATAATCTGTTCGGTACTGCCGATAAATAAAACGCCTTTATGCGCCAGAGACTGATAAAACTTAGCGAAAATCTCATCCTTCGCCTCTTCGGTAAAATAGATCAGCACATTTCTGCAAATGATGAAATGACAATCCGTCGGATAAGCGTCTTTCAATAAATTGTGCTTCTGAAATTTGACCCTTTCCTTAATCTCATCGGCAATCCGGTAGGAAGGACCTACCTGCGTAAAATATTTCCTTTTTAAATCCGCAGGCACCGAAGCGATACTCTTTTCATTGTACAGACCGGCTTGCGCCTTCTCCAATACCTGATTGTCAATATCCGTCGCATAAATCGTTATCTGGTTAAGCGGCAGGTGTTTTGACAATGCCATAACAAGAGAATACGGCTCATCTCCGGTAGAGCACGCCGCGCTCCAGATCTTCAGCCTCGGACCGAAGTCCCGAAGCAGCTGCGGGATCACTTCCCGGTCCATATATGCCCATTGCTCCGGATTGCGGTAAAACTCCGAAACATTGATCGTCAGATAATTGACAAATTCATTGAATTTTTCTTTATTCGTACGAAGTAAATCTACATAGCGGGCATATCCGTCAATGCCGTTTTTGGCAATCAACGTATCGATCCGGCGTTTCATCTGCTTTTCTTTGTAGCAGCTTAAATCAATCGTCGTCAGTTGATATACCGCCTTCTTAAACTGTTCATAATCAAACAGAGCCATTTTTACTCAGCGCTTTCTTCGTTTTCTTCAGCGATTACTTTCTCAATATCAACGGATACAACATCCGCATCTTCGTCTTCGGCAGCGGGTTCGGGAGCAAGCAGGGCTTTCATGCTTAAGCTGATCTTTTTCTCCGCTTCGTTGAAATCAACGATCTTAGCCGTTACTTCTTCTCCCACCTTCAAAACATCGGAAGGTTTCTCAATATGGTCCTTGGAAATCTGGGATACATGCAGCAATGCGTCCACGCCTACTTCCAATTCCACAAATGCGCCAAAGTCAGTCATTCTCGCAACTTTGCCCGTTACTACGTTTCCGACGGCATATTTGCTTGCCGCATCCTTCCAAGGATTGGAATCCTCAAACTTTAAGCTCAGGGCAATCTTCGTGCCGTCGATATCTTTGATCAGAACCTTTACCTGATCGCCGACCTTAAATACCTTCTTGGGGTTTTCAACTCTGCCCCATGACATTTCGGAAATATGGAGCAGTCCGTCAGCGCCGCCCAAATCGATAAACGCGCCGAAGTCCGTCACATTCTTAACGGTTCCTTCCACAACGTCGCCGATATGGATTTTTTCGAACAATTCTCTCTGCTGTTCCGCTTTTCTTGCAACCAAAAGCTGTTTGCGGTCGCCGATATATCTTCTTCTCTTCGGATTGTATTCGCTGATCACAAATTCAATTTCCTGATCCGCGTATTTGGATAAATCCTTCTCATAGACATTGGAAACAAGGCTTGCGGGAATAAATACCCTGACCTCGTCCACAACTACGCTTAAACCGCCGTCCAGCACCTGGGCAACCTTCGCGGTCAGCACTTCCTTATTTTCAAAAGCTTCCTGAATCCTCTTGTTGCCTTTTTCCAACGCAAGCCTCTTATAAGAAAGAAGAACTTGTCCCTCTCCGTCGTTGACTTTAATAACCTTTACTTCCATCTTGTCGCCGACGTTTAACACGGTAGTCAGATCTACGTTCGCTTCGTTTGTGTATTCATTTCTGGTAAGAATACCATCAGATTTATATCCAATGTTCAAAACCGCCTCATCCGGTTTTACCGCAATGACGGTTCCTTCTACGACTTCTCCATTTCTGATTGTTTTTAATGATTCTTCCAACATTTGTTCAAAAGTTAATTCTGACATAATTTTGAACCTCCTCAATAATATTATTTGGGGTTGACGCCCCCGCGGTAATTCCCACCAGTCGAGCCGAATCGGATAATTCCATATTCAAATCATCCAGTGTCTGTATAAAAAAAGTGTTCTCACATTTCTCGCTGCAGATTTCAAACAGTTTCCGCGAATTGGAGCTGTGAGTACCGCCTATCACTATCATGGCATCGACCTTAGCTGCAATCTGTGCAGCTTCCGTCTGTCTTTCCTCGGTAGCATTACAAATCGTATTTACAACATTTATATCATAACCTTTTTTAGAAATAATTTCAACTAATTCTTGAAATTTATTGTAGTTAAATGTCGTCTGGGAAACAACGCAGACCTTCTCTTTTGGCGGCAGCAAAAGATTTTGCGCCTGCTGCGCCGATTCCACTACAATCGCGGGATTTTTGCACCATCCCTTAATACCTTCCACCTCCGGATGGGAATCGTTTCCTATTATAATAATCTGTTTTCCCTCGTTGCTCTCTTTCTCCACAATCCGGTGAATTTTTTTGACAAAAGGACAGGTCGCATCGATACATTCCAGTTCCTGTTTTTGCAGAATATCATAAATTTCCTTCGGCACGCCGTGAGATCTTATGACGACGCTGCCGTCCCTGATCTCCTTCAGGGCTTCCACGTCCTCTATGACCGTTACGCCCCTGCGCTCCAGATCGGCAACGACGGATTCGTTATGAATAATCGGTCCGAAGGTATATATCTTTTTCCCTTTTTCTATCTGTTCATACACTTGTTCCACAGCACGCTTTACGCCGAAGCAAAAGCCCGCCGTTTTTGCCAGCCTGATTTCCATTCCCGACTCCTTTATGATATTTCTTTCCGGCATGTCCCATGCTTATTCTTTCATGGCAATGATTTTTTCCACCACTTCTTCGACGGACAGATCCGAAGAATCCACAAGCACCGCGTCCGCTGCCTGCTTTAGCGGCGAAAGTTCCCGGTTCATATCCCGCTCGTCGCGTTCCATAATATCCTTTTCGATCTGATCAAGATCACAGGAAACGCCTTTTGCCGTCAGCTCGTCGTATCTGCGCTTCGCGCGCACTTTGGGGCTCGCGGTCAGATACACCTTTACGTCCGCATCGGGCAGCACGCAGGTGCCGATATCCCTGCCGTCCATTACCACGTCCGCCGTCTTTGCAAGCTTTTGCTGTAAGGAAACCAGTTTTTTCCGCACATCGCCGCTGACGGAGCTTGCCGACGCCATATTGCCCACTTCTTCAGTCCTGATCAGTCCGTTGACATTCTCGCCGTTTAACAGCACGACCTGTTCCCCGTCGAGATATTGAATGGTAATATCCGCATCCTTGCAGGCGCGGCTGATCGCCGCGCTGTCCTTCGGATCAATCCCTTTTCTGAGAATATGCAGCGCCATGGCGCGGTACATGGCTCCCGTATCCACATAGATAAATCCCAACTGCTTTGCGATTTTTTTGGCAATGGTACTTTTCCCTGCTCCCGCAGGTCCGTCTATTGCAATGTTGTAACTCATGATTTTCCTCTTTTCTCCTTGATTGCTATTTCCCGGTTTCCTCATCCGAAAGGCGTCCGTTATTTTCAGCCCTCCGGCTCCTGTCGGTCAGCCCGCCGACTCTCCCGCCAGATGCCCCGTGGACCAAGCGATCTGCAGATTATAACCGCCCGTCAGGGCGTCCACATCGATCAGTTCGCCTGCAAAATAAAGCCCTGCAATGATTTTTGATTCCATGGTAGAAGGGTTGATATCCCGGACGCTGACACCGCCTTTTGTCACAATCGCCTCATTAAAATCGGCGGTTCCGGTAATCGTCATCGGCAGTCCCTTGATCACTTCCGCAAATGCGTTCCGTTCTCCTTTTCCGATTTCCCCCGCCTTTTTCTCGGGATCAATACACGAAAGCTCCAGCATGACCGGAATCAGTCTTGCGGGAAATAAGCCGCCAAGGGCGTTTTTAAACTGCTTTTGACGGTTTTGCTCAAACTCGCGGATCAGGCGCTTTTGCAACTGCTCCATGGTCAGCGCCGGCTTTAAGTCAAGCAGGAGGCGCAGTTCGTTACCCGATGCTAACTTATTGATATAACTGCTGGCGCTTAGTATCAATGGTCCGCTGACGCCGTAATGGGTAAAAAGCATTTCCCCGAAGCCTTCATATAAGACTTTTTTGCCGTTCTTAACCGTAACCGTCACATTTTTTAAGGCTAATCCCATCAAATCCCTGCACCAGTGTTCCCTGATTCGCAAAGGCACCAGCGCCGGATAACAGGTCGTTACCCTGTGTCCGGTTTCTTCCGCCATCCTGTGCCCGTCTCCGGTTGAACCGGTAGACGGATAGGAAACGCCTCCGGTAGCAAGAATGACCGAATCAGCGGCATAGGTTTCGCCGCTCTCGTCGCGGACGCCTGCGATACGGCTTTCCTCCACAATCAGTTTATCAACCTTTGTATGAAGACGGATTTCCACGCCCGACCGGCGCAGCTTTTTTTCCAGCGTTTTGATGACATCGGACGAATGATCGGAAAAGGGAAATACTCTGTTGCCCCGCTCTGTTTTTAACCGCAGTCCGTTTTCTTCAAAAAAGGTCATACACGCCCGATTATCAAAGCCGTACAGCGCGCTGTACAAAAATTTGGGATTGGTCACGATATTTTCAAAAATCTGCTCCATATCGGAAGCATTGGTCAGATTGCAGCGCCCTTTACCCGTGATAAAAATCTTTTTGCCCAGCTTTTCGTTTTGTTCCAAAAGCGTCACTTTATGACCGCGTTCCGCAGCCGCCACGGCAGCAATCATACCTGCCGCGCCGCCGCCCACAACAACTACTCTACTCATATTCTTCCCTCGTCAGGGGATTATGCAAAACAGGCTCTTCATCGATAAAGTTGATTTCATCATTCAGGTAAACCTGATAATTGCCCCACACCTTTTCCAATTCCTTTAAATTTCCCGTTACCTGCTCCGGTCTCCTCAAACAAAGGGCGACCACCAGGGCGTTGATCAGACTCAAAGGCGCCACAAGGGAATCCACAATGGAAACCATATCGCTTCTTGCACACAGGTTGCAGGAAGAATACAAATTCATCGGCGAATGTACCGAATCCGTAATGGCGATGACTTTGGCGTTTCTGTCGTTGGCAAATTCCATTGCCTTTAAGGTTCTCATGGAATATCTGGGGAAGCTGATACCGATGACCACGTCGTTTTCATCCACCCGGATCATCTGTTCAAACAGCTCTGTCACGGACGTGGTCCTGATCAAAATCACGTCCCCCCTGATCATGGTCAGATAAAAGCTCAAAAAATCCGCAAGGGGTTCGCAGCTACGCAGTCCTACCACATAGACATGCTTTGCTTCCAAAATGATATCCACCGCGGCTTCAAATGCAGCCACGTCCACGTTCTGCAACGTATCCGCTATTTTTTCGATATCCGAATTTAACACGCTTGTCAGGATTTCGGACTGCGTGCTCTTGCCGTATTTCATACCGACCTTTGCCACGCTGTTCCACTGATTTTTAACCCATGCTTCCAAAGCATGCTGAAACTCCGGATAGCCTTCAAAGCCCAGTCCCGAAGCAAAACGCACGACCGTAGATTCACTGATCTGCACTTCTTTTCCCAACTGAGCCGCCGTCATAAATACAGCCTGATCGTAATGATCCATAATATAGGTTGCAATTTTTTTGTGGCTTTTACTCATCTTTTCATAGCGCTCTTTGATAATCGCTATGATATCTGTGTTTTCCGCCGTCGATTCCGTTGTATTTTCCGTTCTGTTTGTCCCTTCTGCCATATTGTTTCCTCTTACGATTGCATTTATTTTACAAACGACGCATAAGACGCTTCCAGCAGTCCCTTCGTCTCCTGCATGGAGAGATCATAGTCGCCGGTCATCATCATACATGCGGCGCCATGAATAAAAATCCACATTTTCATAAAAATGCCGCCGGGGTCTTTCGCGCCCTGTTCCTTTGCCTTGGCAATTTCCTTGTGCAACGCATTGGTCTTTCCGTTTAAGATACCGAATAAGGAAGCGCCGCACCTCTTTTTTTCCATAAATAATATGCGGAATAGCTGCGGCTCTTTTGCCGCAAACTCAATATATGCCATGCCCAGATTTGCAAAAGGTGTCTTGCTCTCCGCCGGATACTTCCCGTAAAAATCCGAAAAATAAGCGACAGCATTTTGATAAACCTCGTCGTACAATTCTTCCATATTGCTGTATACACGGAAAATCGGCTGCGTGGAGCATCCCGCCCTGGTCGCAAGCTTTCTTGCCGTCACTTCCGCAAGCCCTTCTTCTCTCGCCATTTCAAAAGCGCTCTTAATTAACATTTCTTTCGTAATACTGATTTTTCTCGCCATAGCTGTAACCCCTTTTCTTCCTCATCGGTAGAGTTCCCGAGCAAACAAATGATAACATATGTTATGTTAGTATAAAACAATGGATTTGTCAAGAGGCGGCGCAAAAGACAGCCGCTGCAATTTTTTACAGCAATTCTCTATTCTTTTGTAGTTTGCTTATTTTCATTTCTCTTCTACGTACTCCATAAAGCACTTATAAATATCCGGATATTCTTTTTTCATCCGGACCGGGGTCATATTTTTATCCACAAAACAATGGGAGCTTTCTCCCACGGCATGAAGCTTACCGGTTTCGGGATCAGTCACCTCGTAGCTCACATAAAACTTCACGCCGGTGAATCGGGTAATCCGAAGTTTTATCTGAAACCGCTGACCGAAACGCATGGCATATTTGTATTCGCAGGAAGCCGATAACACGGGTATCAAAATTCCCGATTCCTCCATCCTGCCATAGGGAAGTCCGATTTGACTAAGGAAGTCAATCCGCGCCTCCTCAAACCACCTGATATAATTGGAATGATGCACAATCGCCATCTGATCCGTCTCATAATAAGCTATGCTCCGCGAATAAGGAACAATCTCTTTTCTCATTCTTTCACTCTCCCTGATTTTTTATAATTCGCATTTCGTGACCGGTATCCGTTTTGCCGGTGCGCCGGTGCGAAAGACGCCTCTCCTTAACATATACAAAAAAGCCCATGCAATCGCCTTCTGGCAATCGCATGGACTCTTATCCTTTATCTTAGACCGGATATGCTCCGTTCTTGGTATCCGCCTGGGTCAGGTCGACTTTTTCTTCCTGTGCCTTACGGTATTTGAAGAAATCAACCGCTACCTGAGGGAACAGCGCGTAGGACAATACATCCTCATCGCTCTTAGCCCACTCTTTGCATTCTTCTTTGAGCTTATCCCATTCGGGCTCTAACAGATCGGCAGGACGGCAGGTAATCACTTCCGCATCCCCGATAACCTTTTTCTGTACTTCGGGATTGAACGGTTTTACGGTTGCGCCGTATTTACCGCTTAACAGGTCTTTGGTCTGACCGGTAGCCATCTTATAAGGCTCGCCCATCAGGACGTTCATAACAGCCTGTGTGCCGACGATCTGGGAAGAAGGCGTTACAAGCGGAGGCTCACCGAAGTCTTTACGTACCTTCGGGATCTCTTTTAACACTTCATCGTATTTATCTTCCGCATTCTGCTCTTTCAACTGGCTGACCATGTTGGAAAGCATACCGCCGGGTACCTGATATAACAAAGTCTTGATATTTACGCCCATTACCTTCGGATTCAACAGACCGGATTTTAAGCACTCTTCTCTGTACGGAGCAAAGTAGTCGGCGATTTCCGCCAACAGATCCTGATCCAGACCCGTATCGTATTCGGTTCCTCTGAAGGTCTCAACCATAACTTCCGTTGCAGGCTGGGAAGTACCCAGCGCGAAAGGACTCATCGCCGTATCGATTACGTCAACGCCGGCTTCTACCGCCTTTAAGTAAGTCATACTTGCCACACCGGAGGTATAGTGCGTATGTAACTGGATCGGCAGGTCGGTAGCGCTCTTTAACGCGGATACTAATTTGGTCGCTTCATAAGGAACCAACAGACCCGCCATATCCTTAATACAAATGGAATCAGCGCCCATATCCTCAATTCTCTTTGCAATATCCATCCAGTACTGCTCTGTGTAAGCGTCGCCTAATGTATAGGATAATGCGATCTGAGCGTGTCCGCCCTCTTTCTTACAAGCCTTTACCGCAGTCTCAAGATTGCGGAGATCGTTTAAACAGTCGAAGATACGAATGATATCAATACCGTTTGCGATGGATTTCTGAACAAAATGTTCTACAACATCGTCCGCATAATGACGGTATCCCAATACGTTCTGACCTCTTAATAACATCTGTAACTTCGTGTTTTTAAATCCGTCTCTTAACTTTCTGAGTCTTTCCCACGGATCTTCTTTCAGGAAACGAAGAGATGCGTCGAATGTCGCGCCGCCCCAGCATTCTACTGAATGATAGCCGACTTTATCCATTTTATCAACAATGGGAAGCATCAATTCGGTAGGCATTCTGGTCGCAATCAGCGACTGATGAGCATCACGTAAAATTGTTTCTGTAATTTTAACAGGTTTTGCCATTACTTTTTTCCTCCATATTTTTTATTTTACCACAATATCCAAAAACAATATTCAAAACTTAGAATACTCCGAAAATAGCCATGAATGTTCCGGCTGCAACCGCAGTACCGATAACGCCGGCTACGTTAGGTCCCATAGCGTGCATCAGCAGGAAGTTGGTAGGATCGGATTCCGCTCCGACCTTCTGAGATACACGAGCCGCCATAGGAACCGCGGATACGCCTGCGGAACCGATCAGCGGGTTTACCTGACCGTGCGTCATCTTACACATCAGCTTGCCGAACAATACGCCTGCCGCAGTACCGAAAGCAAATGCGATCAGACCTAAAGCAACGATCTTTAAGGTATCTGCATTTAAGAACGCTTCCGCGCTTGTGGTTGCGCCTACGGATGTACCAAGCAAAATAACGACGATATACATCAATGCGTTGGATGCGGTCTCTGTCAGCTGTCTTACAACGCCGGACTCTCTGAATAAGTTACCTAACATCAGCATACCAACCAACGGAGCGGTTGTAGGAAGGATCAGGCTTACTACGATCGTAACAATGATCGGGAAGAGGATCTTCTCCAACTTGCTGACAGGACGAAGCTGTCCCATTTTAATCTTTCTTTCTTTTTCGGTTGTAAACAGTTTCATAATCGGCGGCTGGATAATCGGTACCAGTGACATATAGGAATATGCCGCCACGGCAATCGGCCCGAGCAACGCCGTCTGTCCCAGCTTACTTGCTAAGAAGATGGAAGTAGGACCGTCAGCTCCACCGATGATGGAGATTGCCGCTGCCGCTTTATCATTAAAGCCCAGCGCAATCGCTCCGAAATAAGCTGCAAAAATACCGAACTGAGCGGAAGCGCCCAATAAGAAGCTCTTTGGATTGGCTATCAGCGGACCGAAGTCCGTCATGGCGCCTACCCCCATAAAGATCAGGGACGGCAGGATTGCCCATTCATCCAATAAGTAGAAATAATACAGTAAGCCGCCGGCTTTCCCGTCTTCAATGGGAGCCATAATATCCGGATAGATATTAACCAACAGCATACCGAACGCTATCGGCACCAAAAGCAACGGTTCGAAGCCTTTTCCGATAGCAAGATAAAGGAATACACAAGCAACAATAATCATCAGATAATTTCCCCATGTCAGGTTAAAAAACGCAGTCTGATGAAGCAAGTTGTTCAATGTAGTTGAAATATATTCCATTTCGTTAACCTCCTGTTTTATTTACAAACGCAAACGGTTTGTATTAGTTCAATGTAGCAAGTACTGCACCTGCTTCAACAGGATCTCCGACATTTACATCGATGCTTGCAACCGTTCCGTCTTCAGGCGCTACCTGAGGGATTTCCATTTTCATAGCTTCCAGAATCAGCACGGTGTCGCCTCTTTTTACTGCCTGACCTACGCTTGCTTCAATCTTAAATACCTTTCCTGCCGCGCCGGCTTCAATCTTGATGCTGCCTGCGCCGCCTGCTGCCGGTGCCGCTGCTGCGGGAGCCGCTTTCGGCGCCGCCTTGGGAGCTGCCTTAGGCGCTGCTGCAGGAGCGCCTGTGGACGCGCCTTCTTCTACTACTACGTCATATACGTTTCCATTTACGGTAATGGTATAATTTTTCATCTTACATATCCTCCTATATTAGGCTCTCTGCCACTTGTTTGTATTCGCTCTCTTAATGCTTCTTACGACAAAGCCGTCTGTGCCTGCCGCGCCTTCGCTTGCTGCAATCGCCGCCGCAATGACGGCTACCAGCTCCGCATCATCGGAAAGCTCCTCTTTTTCAATAATCTGTGCAATCGTATTATCGACCGCATCTTCCGTGTTTACTTTTTTCTTAGCTTTTTTATCGGCAACTGCCTTTTCTATCTTTGGAATAACGCCGAACGCCATAATGATGAACATGATTAAGATCAGCACAATAAATACGGTACCCATGCCGAGCAATGTATTTAACGCCGCTTTTTCCATCTTCTCGCCCATCGTGTAATGGGGGCTGATCATCATATCGGGGAATAATAAGGTATCCTCGGTGTAATACATTTCAACATCAGCGTTGCGGTTGCTGCCTTCGATCTCAAAGGAAAGGGTGTATTCCGTTTCCGTTCCTTCGATATCCATGGAATCCGCTACGATTCCTTCATAAGAGCCGATTTCCTCCGCGGAGCTTTCCCAGAGGTCGCAAGCCGTTATGAATTCGTCTCCGATGCCGTCTGCATACTGGAGATCAAACATTTCCGCAGCCTCTTCTACCTGATCCTGATCCGTTGCATCCTCCATAATCTGAAATACAGAGTCGGTTCTGGCTTCCATTTCTTCCGTTACAGCCGGGGCATTCTCTTCCTCAGCCGTATCGCCGCATGCCGTCATTCCGAATACACAGCCTGTAAGAGCTAAGACTAACAAGAATTTTTTCATATCTTATAACATCCTTTCTTATACAGTTCCATGTTTTTTAGCAGGACGGTCATCTCTTTTTGTGAAAAGCATTTCAAAAGCGCCGATCACATATTTTCTTGTGTCTGCCGCTTCTACGATCTGATCAACATAACCTCTCTTAGCCGCACCTGCAGCGCTTGTCTGAACCTCGGCATATTCTTTTGCCTTCTCGGCAATCACATCGGAACCCTGTCCGTCATACATGATCTGAGCCGCCGTCTTTGCATCCATCGCGCCGATCTGAGCCGTAGGCCAAGCCATTGTGATGTCCGCACCGATCGCTTTGGAATTCATCGCCACGTAAGCGCTGCCCATTGCCTGTCCGATTACAACGTTTACTTTCGGTACTGTTGCGTTTGCAAACGCATATGTAAGTCTGGCAACTGCCTTTGCGATCTTTTTCTCGGAGCAGACGGTCGCTTCAAAGCCCTTTACGTTTGTCAGGGATAACACAGGGATATTGAACGCGTCGCAGAAAGTAATAAAGCCAGCGGCTTTTTCACAGCCCTTTGCCGTTAAAACAGCGTCGAATTTTTCCGCAGCCTTTCCTTCTTCGTCGCATACCTCGGTCCGGTTCGCAACCGCGCCTACCGTCATGCCGTTTAATTTGATAAAACCTGTAACCATGTCTTTTGCATAATCAGCCTTTGTCTCAAAGAACAGATTGTCATCTGCGATTACGCTCAATGCAATAGAGGTATCTCCCACGCAGTTAGCAAGCTCTGCGGATGCACGGTTCAAATCGTCTGTGCACTCAACATAAGAAGCGTCGTCCTCGTTGTTGCCGGGAAGCATGGATACCAGAGTTCTGATCTGTGTCAGGATCTCTGCCTCGTCTGCAACCACATCCACAATGCCCGCTTCCGCACTCTGGAACGCCGCTGCCGCCGTATCGCATTTTTCCGTATAATTTCCGTCCAGCGCGTTAGGAGAATTTACAAACAGTTTCGCCTTCGTCCCTTCCATAAATGTAAAGTCGGTCAGGGTAGGGAACATTGCAAGTCCGCCGCCGCATGCGCCAAAAATTGCAGTAATCTGCGGAATCACGCCGGAAGCCAGCGTCTGTTTCATGTAGATTTCGCCGAACGCATTAAGCGCATCCGTCGCTTCCTGCAGTCTAAGTCCGGCAGAATCGATCAACCCGATTACAGGCGCGCCCATTTTCAATGCCAGATCATAGAGGTTGGCAATTTTTTTTGCGTGCATTTCGCCTACGGTTCCGTTCAGTACGGATGCGTCCTGGCTGTAAACATACACAAGATTGCCGTCAATTACTCCGTAGCCGGTTATAACACCATCTGAAGGAGTTTCAGTTTGTTTCAGGTTAAAATCAGTCGCTCTTGCCGTAACCTGAGCACCGATTTCAACGAAACTGTTGTCGTCGAGTAAAGCTGCAATTCTTTGACTCGCTTGTGAAGAATTACTCATTTTTCAGACCTCCATTTTATATTAATTAAAAAAATAACGATTTTTGCGGATGGGCAGAGTAAACCCATTACCGCATCGTTAGAAGTATAACATAGAATTCAAAGTCAGGCTAGATGAAATTTGCATTTTTTACGGTTATTTAGCGGATTTTTCTCTTGGATTTTTACTTCGCTCCATACAGAAACAGACTTAACAAACGCTTCAGACAATAGGGATACGTATACTTCTCCGTATTTCCCGCAGTTTCAATGGGAATCACGGAATAGGGCTCTCCGTTTACATAGGCCTTTTCATATCCCACAATCTCTCCTTCCTCCACAGGCGCCTCGATTTCATCCTGCATCTCGATCTTTACATCCACCGTATCCCAGTCCGCCAAAAGCAGGTTGATATCCTGCCACTCCATCGTAAGGGACACCCGGTCCTTTACGCCCTCCGAAACCGCAATCCACTGGGGAATTTCCTTTTTCTCAACGGACCGGCGGCTGTAATCCTCCGTTCCCATTTCCATCAGCGCGCACGTGTCGGACCATTTATAGCTTTTATGCGGCGGCCATCCGCTGGCAAGCACCACGGATACCAGCGTGCGGTCTTCCTTCCTGACCGCTCCCACAAAACAATACCCCGCCTGATTGGTAAAGCCCGTTTTGATCCCGATGGCGCCGTCCATCATATTTAAAAACTGATCCTTATTGCTCACCTGAAAGCTCCGCCCGCTCTGCTGTTCGGAAAACTGATAGCTTTTCGTCCCCACCAGCGCCACGAACAGATCGTTTCCCACCGCGTAGGATGCAATCTTTGCAAGATCATAGGCGGTTGTGGAATGTATTTTGTCTCCTTTTGCGGCGTCCAGTCCGTTCGGCGTAATAAAATAAGTATCCTCGCAGCCCAAATCCCTCGCCTTCTGGTTCATCATTTCAGCAAAGCCCTCGACGCTTCCCCCGATATGCTCCGCAATCGCCACGGCGGAATCGTTATGGGATTCTAACATCAGAGAAAACAAAAGATCCTTTAATTTGTAGGTTTCCCCCTCCCTCATGCCCAGATGCACCTTGGGCATGGACGCCGCGCGGGAGGAAACCGTCACGGTATCCTCCAGATTGCCGTATTCCAGGGCAAGGATCGCCGTCATAATCTTGGTCGTGGACGCCATCGGCAGCACCTCGTAGCCGTTTTTTTCATACAGGACCCGGTTGTTGGAAGCGTCCATTAAAAGCGCCGCCTTTGCATACAGCCTCAGCTCCTCCTGTTGCGGCGCCTCCGCCTCCTCCGCGGTCTGCTCCTTTGCCCGCACCGCCGCAGCGCTGACAAATGCAGTATTTCTTTCCGACAGTGCCGTCACAATTGAAAAAATCAAAAAAAAGCACAGAAAAAAGATGCTCTTTCTTCCTGTGCTTTTCCGTCGTCTGTTTTGCATATGCTTTTCCCCGCATCGCTTTTTAACAGTATATTCGCGCGGGTTCTTAAATATCCAGTTTAAGTTGTACCTCTTTTTCCGCCTGTTCCCGGAACTCTTCGAGCCGGTCCGTATTCATCTTTGGCAGCTCCTCCAAACTGGTAACGCCAAAGCTTCTTAAAAACTGTTCCGTCGTCCCGAACAGCAGGGGTCTTCCCGGCGCGTCCAGACGCCCGACCTCCATGATCAGATCAAAGTCCAACAGCCTGTTCACCGCATGATCGCAGCTTACGCCGCGGATTTTTTCGATTTCTATTTTCGTTACCGGCTGCTTATAAGCGATAATGGATAACGTCTCTAACAGGGAGTCCGTCAGCGTATATTTTCTCGGCGAAGCGGCGATTTTAATCAGCCATTCATACATGTCCGGCTTGGTGCACATCTGATAAGCTCCGTCTAACTCCATCAGGGTAACGCCTCCTGCCTCATCCTGATCATACTCCGTCTTCATTTCCTCCAAAAGCGCTTTTACCTCTTTTGCAGGCGCCTCCAGGACCTGGGAAAGCCTGGCAATATCCACGGACTCTCCCATGGTAAACAAAACGGCTTCCAGGACAGCCTTCATTTTTTCTTTTTCCAACTATGCCGCCTCCTTTGAGGTAATATAAATATCTCCGAACGCGGTCTCCTGTTCGATCAGGATTTTTCCCACCTTCATCAGCTCCAGAATGACCATAAAGGTTACGATCACTTCCATTTTGGAGTGCTGTTTTTCCAAAAGATTGCGGAAGCTGCACCGCTTCTTTGTATAAATATAGTCCTCCACATAGACAAACTTGGCGTCCATATCCACTTCGTCTTTTTCAATCTTGCCGAAATTGGCGCGGATCGGATCGATCTTGTCCTCCCGGCGCTTCATGACGGAATCAAAAATTTCCCTGAGCCCCGCGAGATTGACTCCTCCGATCAATTGCTCGTAATCCACGGGAGGCGTATATTCCGTGACCTCCTTGGGCATCGTTTTTTGTTTAAACCAGATCTTGTCCGCATCTAACTGCCTGTCCTTCAATTCATAGGACATATACTTGTACATTTTATATTCCAGAAGTTTTTCCACAAGCTCCGCCCTGGGATCTTCCTCTTCTCCGTCCTCATTGACTTCCTTTGGCAGAAGCATTCTGCACTTAATGTCAATCAGAGTCGCCGCCATAACCAGAAATTCGCTCATGACGTTCATATCTTCCCGGCGCATCTGCCTGATATAGTCCAGATACTGTTCGGTAATATCCACAATGGGAATATCATAAATATCCACTTTATTTTTTTCAATCAGATACAAGAGCAGATCCAGCGGACCTTCAAATACCTGTAATTTTACCTCTAATGACATAACAAACCCTCTTACTTTTTTCGTGCCAGTCCATCATACTACATCTTGGGTCTGATTGCAAGAGGGTACTAGATATTGTTTTGTGATTCCGTCCTATATTTCCGTAGGACTTTGCCCGTTCTCCGGCTGCAGGACAATCTCAATCAGTTCCCCGGGATTGAAAAAGCGCACGGGCAGCGTATGGGTTCCCAGCCCTCTGCCAAGGACCATGGTCGTATGTCCCTGCCTGAAAATGCCGCCGTCATATTTGGGAAACAGGCAAAGGCTCGGAGAAATGACCCCGCCAAGCAGGGGCAGCCTTGCAATGCCTCCGTGGACGTGTCCCGAAAGCACCAGATCGGGACCGTACCCGGCATAAACGGGAAAATACGCCGGATTGTGGGCAATTAACATCGTATATCGCTCTTTTTCCGGCTTTCCCAGTTTTTGCTCCAGATAGCTTTCCGTCATTTCCGGCGCCCGGAATTTTTTATAATATTCGCGGTCGATTTCCAGCCCGCAGATCACAATATTTTCCCGGGGCAGAAAATACTTTTCATTTCTCAGGCGGAAGATATTCGGATGCTTGATCGCCCGCTCAAACCTTTCCGACATATCCCCGTATTTTTCCGGATAAATGCCCATGCGGTATTCGTGATTTCCGCTTCCGTAATAGACCGGATACCGGTCCGCAAGCGTCCGGATAAAGGTTACGGTTTCGTCAAAATTTTTTCCCGGCTTTGCCGTGATCATATCTCCGGCAATAAGAATACCGTCCGGATTCAGTTCGTCTATTTTCCGAAGCAGGCGCTCGTTGCCTTCGCCGAAGCTTTTGCCGTGCAGGTCCGACAGCAGCACAAAGCGGCAGCCTTTCTTCAGTTTTTTACCCGTAAAGGTATAGCTTCTGACAACAAAACGGTGGACGTCGCAAACGACAATCCCGGCAACCATGCAGATCAGTATGATCAAAAACAGCAACAATTTCATATCTTATACCCGTTTTTCATCCGATCCCCGTTCAGCACTCCGGTCAGATCAGATAAATTCTCCAAATCATTTTCAGATAGTCTATGTATTTCGCCTCTCTGACATCCCCGCCGTAAAGCACATTGACGCTGCCGATTTTATTTCCGTCCAGAAAGTAAATCGCCTCGCCCGCCACGTCTCCCGCCGTTATGGGTGCCTGATGCTCTTCCTTTAGCCGAATTTCCTTTGTAATCTGACTAAGATCCCTTCCCGAAACATCCAGATAGGTAAACGGCGTTTCATAGACCAGTCCGACCTCTTCCTCCACGCCGCCCGTTACCTTTGCGGGCGTCAGATCGTCCTGATGGGGGTCTTTATAAATCTGGCTGACGGAATAGCCGTACTGCAGCAGCTTTACCGCGTCCTCAAAACGCACCTTATAATCCGGCGCCGCCATTACCACCGCAATCAGATCGATCCCGTCCTTATTTGCGGTTGCGGAAAGGCAATATTTTGCAGAGCTGGTCGATCCCGTTTTCAGTCCCGTCGCATAAGGATATTGCTTCAACAGTTTGTTGGTGCTGGTCAGCGTAAAAGGCGTGCTTCCCTTTTCCGTCGTGTGCGTAATATCTTCCATCCATATTTTGGTATAGTCGTAAATCTGCGGATACCGGGTAATCAGTTCTCTGGACATAACCGCCACATCCCTTGCGCTGGTAATGTGGGTATCCGAATCGGTCAGTCCGCAGCAATCCTCAAAATGCGTCGCGGTCATATTGAGCCTTGCAGCCTCTTCGTTCATCATCTGCACAAAAGCCTCTTCGCTGCCCGCAATATGCTCCGCCATCGCAACTGCGGCATCATTTCCGCTCGCCACCGCAATACACTTAATCAGGGTATCCACCGTCTGGATCTCGCCCTCCTCCAAAAACACCTGGGAGCCTCCCATGGATTTTGCATAGGCGCTGGTGGTAACCTGATCCTCCATATGAATCTGCCCTTTTTCCAAAGCCTCAAAGGTCAGAAGCAGCGTCATGATCTTCGTAATGCTTGCGGGCTTTAGCGGTTGATCCGGATTTTTTTCATAAATAACCGTTCCCGTGGACGCTTCCATCAAAATGGCGGAGGGAGCCGCAATATCGATCGCCGGGTTGTTCTGCGCCGTCTGGTCCGTCCCTTCCGAGCCGGTCTGCTCCATCCCTTCCGATCCGGTCTGCTCTGTCCCTTCCGATCCGGTCTGCTCCGGTTCGTTTTGTTCCTGCCCGGTCGCTTCGGCGGGCAGTACGGCGCCGCGAACCGGCATAACAAGCAGCACAAAGCAAATCTGGAAGCTTAAAAACATCATTATCAATTTTTTCATGCTGAAACCATCTTACTTTTATTACTACTATCATAATAAAAGTCCGGTCAAATTATGCCTGTTGCCGCAAAAAGAAACGCGATTTCTCCTCCGCCGCCCTTTTCCCGGCTTTGTCAGCTCCACCTTTCGCGGAAGTTGCGGTACGCTTCCTTTACCCGTTCCTTCTGCGCCTTCATATCATATCCTGTCGCCTCCAGAAAATGGTAGGAAAAATCCAGAAAATAGTATACTATGACAATCATGCAAAGCCTTCTTCCCACGGTAAAAGGGACCCTGCTGACCAAGCGCATCATGCGTCCGTTTAAAAACTTCACAATGATAATGGCGTAAAAGCCCCAGGCGATCGTGCTTTCCAGACAAATGATCCCTTTATAATTAAAGGGCTTCTCATGATAATCCCACCATACCTCATGCAGCGTCTTCTGCATCAGCACGCCTACGAGATATTCAAATACGGTGGCGACAATCGCCCCCGCAAGGTAGAGGCACACCAGATGCCCGCTTAAGGGCTTCATCAGCATATTGCCCACAACGCCGCCGAATCCGTAAATCGGGCAGAAGGGACCGAACACAAAGCCCCTGTTCGTCCACTTGCGGTTACAGAAAGACATATATAGCGATTCCACCACCCAGCCGATCAGACTGTATAAAATAAAACATTCCACCAGATAGATCAGTTCCGTTCCAAAGATTTCCTTCATCCACATACACATTCCTCCGTGCCCCTGCTGCCCTTGCAGCCTTTCTTTATCCAATCTATGCCGTACTGCAAAAAAATTCCCCGACATTGCGCCGGGGAATCCTGATTAGTTATATTTACGTTTTCTTGCCGCTTCAGATTTTTTCTTACGTTTTACGCTGGGTTTTTCGTAATGCTCTCTTTTACGAATCTCCTGCTGAATACCGGCTTTTGCACAGCTTCTTTTAAAACGGCGTAAAGCGCTGTCTAAAGTCTCGTTCTCTTTTACGATTACATTTGACATAAATCACACCTGACCTCCCTTCAGTCCCTTCAAGTATCACGACTGTTGGGTAATTATTATACATATTCACATATGCACAACTAGAATTATAGCACAAAAATCGTATCCGTCAACTGTTTTTATTGAATTTGTCCCTCTAAAACGTTCTTTGCCTCGACAATAGCCGACGAAATCCCTGCAGGATTCTTACCTCCCGCCTGCGCCATATTGGGGCGTCCGCCACCGCCGCCGCCTACAAGCGCTGCGATTCCTTTGATCAGATTGCCCGCATGAGCGCCTTTTTGCATTGCGCCCTCCGTCGCCATCGCTATGAGATTTACCTTGCCGTCCGTATCGGAAGCAAGTACGACCACGCCCTCGCCCAGCTTTTCTTTTAACTGGTCTCCCAGATCGCGCAGACCGTTCATATCCACGCCGCTTACCTTTGCGGCAAGGAGCTTAACGCCTTTTACTTCCGTTACCTGGTCCATAACGTCTCCCAGCGCGTCTTTTGCCGCCTTGGATTTCATGGATTCCAATTCGCTGTGGAGCGCTTTGTTTTCCGCCATCAGATGCTCTGCCTTTTCAACCAGGTTCGCGGGGCTCGCCTTCAATACCTTTGCAGCCTCCTGCACCTTTGCTTCCATTTCTTTATAATACTTCATCACGCCGTTGCCTGTCAGCGCCTCAATACGTCTGACGCCTGCCGCAACGCCTGATTCCGAAAGAATCTTAAACGCGCCGATGGCTCCCGTATTCTTCACATGGGTACCGCCGCAAAATTCCTTGGAAAAGTCTCCCATCATAACGACGCGGACCGTCTCGCCGTATTTTTCGCCAAACAACGCCATGGCGCCGGTCTTTTTCGCTTCCTCCATGGTCATAACCTGCGTGTCCACCGACAGGTTTTCAGCGATCTTCTCATTGACGATCGCCTCTACCTTTTCCAGTTCCTCCGGCGTCATCGCGGAGAAATGGGAAAAGTCAAAACGCAGTCTCTCGCCGTCCACATAAGATCCTGCCTGTTCAACATGGCTGCCCAATACGGTACGAAGCGCCTTCTGCAGCAAATGGGTCGCGCTGTGGTTTTTACAGGTATCGGCTCTGTTTGCAGCGTCTACGGATAAGGTAACCGTATCGCCTACCTTAAACATACCTTTGGTTACCGTACCGATATGTCCTACCTTGCCGCCTAACAGCTTTACGGTGTCGCTGACGCGAAACTCTCCGCCGTCAACGGTAATCACGCCGGTATCCGCATTCTGACCGCCCATGGTCGCATAGAAAGGCGTTTCTTCCACGATAATCGTCCCGACCTGTCCGTCCGTCAGCGCTTCCACCAGCTCCGTTTCCGTGGTCAGCACGGTAATCTTTGATTCATGCACCAGTTTATCATAGCCTACAAAGGTCGAGGTAATGCCCGGATCAATGGACTCATAAACGGTCACGTCGGCTCCCATATAGTTCGTTACCTTACGCGCCTTTCTCGCCTTTTCCTTCTGCTGCGCCATCGCGGCTTCAAAGCCCTTTTCGTCTACACAAAATCCTTTTTCCTCCAGAATTTCCGTCGTCAGATCCAGCGGGAATCCGTAAGTGTCGTATAATTTGAAGGCGTCGTCGCCGGAAAGCTCCTTTTTGCCTTCTTTTTCCATCTTCTCTTCCATCTCGCTCAAAATGGAAAGTCCCTGATCAATGGTCTTGGCAAACTTGCTCTCCTCCTGGGAAAGCACGTTGAGAATAAAATCTTTCTTTTCCTCGAGTTCGGGATAACCGTCCTTGCTGCCTTCGATAACGGTTTCGCTCAATTTTGCAAGGAACGCGCCCTCGATGCCGAGAAGCTTACCGTGTCTTGCTGCGCGGCGGATAATCCGGCGCAGCACGTAGCCTCTGCCTTCATTGGTGGGCATAATGCCGTCGGAAATCATAAAAGTCGCGGAACGGATATGATCCGTCACGATACGGATGGAAACATCCCACTTGTATTCCTTCTTATATTCTTTGCCAGCAAGCTCGCACACTTTATCGCGCAGGGCGCGGATCGTATCCACGTCAAAAATGGAATCCACATCCTGTACAACCGCCGCAAGCCGCTCAAGCCCCATACCGGTATCGATATTTTTCTGTTCCAGCTCCGTATAATTGCCCTTACCGTCGTTATCAAACTGGGTAAAGACGTTGTTCCACACTTCGATATAACGGTCGCAGTCGCAGCCTACGGTACAGCCGGTTTTGCCGCAGCCATACTTCTCTCCCCTGTCGTAATAAACCTCCGAACAGGGACCGCAGGGACCCGAACCGTGCTCCCAGAAGTTGTCCTCTTTTCCGAAACGGAAAATCTTCTCCCTGGGCACGCCGATCTCTTTTTCCCAGATTTCAAAGGCTTCATCGTCATTTTCATATACGGAAGGATATAATCTTTCCTTATCCAGTCCCACGACCTCGGTTAAAAACTCCCAGGTCCAGCCGATTGCTTCATGCTTAAAATAATCTCCGAAGGAGAAATTACCCAGCATTTCAAAAAAAGTACCGTGACGCGCGGTTTTCCCGATATTTTCAATATCGCCGGTACGGATACATTTCTGACAGGTCGTCACTCTCCTGCGGGGCGGAATCTCCTGTCCTGTAAAATATGGTTTTAACGGCGCCATGCCGGAGTTGATCAGCAATAACGAATTATCGTTATGAGGCACCAAAGAAAAACTCTTCATTACAAGATGTCCCTTGCTTTCAAAGAACTCCAAAAACATTTTTCTCAGTTCATTTACTCCATAAGCTTTCACGTATGTTTCCTCCAAATTATTTATACTCGCGTAAATTATAGAATTTTTTTCTCCATCTGTCAAAAAAATTATGATTTCTTGCGATAAGCCCAAAACTTATTCAATACGAAATTGATCGGAATCGTAATAAAAATGTTGGCGAAAGTCCCGATATACAAAGGAATATGCAAAAGATCGCTCTCCACCCACAAAAGAACGGCGGTTAAAAACAGCCCCGTAAAGGAGTAGGAAACATAGACCTTGACCAATCCCGCCAGAAAGGACTGCTCCTTTGCCGTCTCCCGGAAAACAAACCTGCTGTTCGCCATATAAGAAATAAATACCGTAATCACAAACGCCGTCAGGTTTCCGATCTGCTCATTGATATGCCAGACATAAAACATGACGTTGACAATCACATAGGATAATATGGTATTAAAGGCTCCCACGATGCCGAATTTTACAAACTGGACAAACGCCTCGGCTTTTTTCCTCTTCTCTTCCGGCAGTCCCGCCAGAAACGCCTCATATTTTTGTTTCATATCGTATCCTTTTCTTTTATCACTTCGCCCATTGGGAAAGGGGATACACGGATTCCCACATATCCCCTTATCACTTTATTCTATCCGTTCCACCGCCTGTCAATACTGCCTAGAACGTAAATTTATCCGCAAAATACGCATCCAGATCGGCAATTGCCACTCTTTCCTGCTCCATGGTATCGCGGTCGCGGACCGTCACGCAGCCGTCCGTCTCGGAATCAAAATCGTAAGTCACGCAGAAAGGCGTGCCGATCTCGTCCTGACGGCGGTATCTCTTACCGATATTGCCTCTGTCGTCAAATTCGCAGTTATATTTTTTGGAGAGCTCCGCAAAAATCTTTTCGGCTCCCTCGTTCAACTTCTTGGATAAAGGAAGCACGCCGATCTTAACCGGTGCGAGAACCGGATGGAAATGAAGCACGGTACGCACGTCGCCCTCCCCGATTTCTTCCTCGTCGTAAGCCGCGCAAAGGAAAGCGAGCACCACGCGGTCCGCTCCCAAAGAAGGCTCAATGACATAGGGAATGTATTTTTCTCCCTTGGTATCGTCAAAATAACTCATATCCTGTCCGGACGTGTTCTGGTGCTGGGTCAGGTCATAATCGGTTCTGTCCGCAATGCCCCAAAGCTCGCCCCAGCCGAAGGGGAATAAAAATTCGATATCGGTCGTTCCCTTGGAATAGAAGCACAATTCCTCGGGCGCATGGTCCCTGGCGCGCATTTCGTCGTCCTTAATGCCAAGGGATTTCAGCCAGTCGATACAAAATTGTCTCCAATACTGGAACCATTCCAGATCGGTGCCGGGTTCACAGAAAAACTCCAGCTCCATCTGTTCAAACTCTCTGGTGCGGAACGTAAAGTTGCCCGGTGTGATCTCGTTTCGGAAGGATTTACCGATCTGTCCGATGCCGAAAGGAATCTTTTTACGGGAAGTCCTCTGTACGTTTTTGAAGTTTACGAAAATGCCCTGCGCCGTTTCCGGTCTTAAATATACGGTATTCTTCGCATCTTCGGTTACGCCCTGGAAGGTCTTGAACATCAGGTTAAATTCACGCAGCTCCGTAAAATTATGCTTGCCGCAGGTCGGGCAGGGAATCTGCTTTTCTTCGATAAAATCCTGCATTTCTTCTTTGCTGAAAGCATCAATGGGCTTCTCCAGGGAAATGCCCTTTTCCTCGCAGAAATCCTCGATGATCTTGTCGGCGCGGAACCGCTCGTGGCACTCCTTACAATCCATCAAAGGATCGGAAAAGCCCGCAAGGTGACCGCTTGCGACCCAGGTCTGGGGGTTCATCAGAATCGCACAGTCGACACCCACATTATAGGGGTTTTCCATAATAAATTTCTGCCACCATGCTTTCTTCACATTGTTTTTCAGTTCTACGCCCAGATTTCCGTAATCCCATGTGTTGGCGAGACCGCCGTAGATCTCGCTGCCGGGATATACAAAGCCTCTGGACTTCGCCAATGCTACGATTTTTTCCAATGATTTTTCCATTTCTTTCTCCTCGCATTCTTATAATTGACAGGCGCTATGTACCTGTTCTATTCGTAAATAATATAGGAAAGGCTTTCTCCGTCGTCGGGAAGGGTCGCCGTCTTATCCGTTACCGATACGCCTTCGCTGGCATAACTGATCCTGCCGGGCGTCTGGATATTTACCGCTTCCTCGCTGATCACGATCTTTTTATCGCCCATTTCCAGAATGTCCGCTTCCGAAACGGCGCTTCCCGTCTTCTGATCGATCATGGATACAAAGGTATATCCCGCCTCGTAAGCCTCAGAAACGGTGCCGCAGAACAATTCTCTCCCGTTCATCTGCGTATAATCGGCAGCCGTGGCGTATCCGATCTCCAGCCGGATCTGTCCGCCGTCCTCAGTCTGTTCAAAGGAGTCAAGCTTTACCTTCTCTCCGCCTGCCGTACCGTTATAATCGCCGATTTCTTCCGTAATCATCTGTTCCAGCTCATCGGCGTTATAATAATCCTTGTCAAAGTCCTCCACAATTGCCTCTGTTACCGCGCCGCTTTTATCAACGATGATCGTGGTCGTATCCACCTTACCGCCGAAAGCGCAGCCTCCAAGCAACAGCGCCATGCCTGCTGCCAAAAGCAGTCTATTCTTTTTCATAATCTACCTCCTGCATACTGCTATAATATTATAGCGGACACTTCCTATATTTTCAACCCACAAATGTTTCCCTGCGCTTTCCTACACAAATATTTCCCGCGCTTTGCTATGTATCTTTTCCGGGCGCAATTCTAGACACCGCCCTGTTATGTCGTAAGCGCCAGCATTTCTTCGAGAATTTCCAGGCTTTTGAATTTTTTGTTTCCAAAGCCCTTCCGGTACTCCCCGGCGCACCGGGACAGTTCCTTTAGCACCTCGTCGGATACGACAAAGGTATAAAGTTTATCCAGTCCCGCCTTTTCTATATAATCAATGGTATATCTGGTATCCGCGAGAAGTTCCAGGTCCGGCAAAACGCCAGGAAATTCTCCGTTTACCACAAGCGCCTTGATTTCAAATATGTATCTGATCAGCTCATTGGGAATCGCAGGCACGGAAAGCGCCCGTAAGGATTGATATAAAAGCTTTAACATATCTTTTTCATCGTTGTTTTCACGGGTATAATAATCCGCCACGTCCAGAAAATACATTCCGTACATGGCTCCCTCCAGATCCTCTCTGAAGCCGTCGAAATAATTGGTAATCTCCGCGTCGGCAAGACTGTACGCGCTCCTGCCCTCATATAATTTGAAGGTGCCGAAACAAAAAGGATTCGTCCGCGCCATCAGCCGGCTGTTCTGCCTCCTGGCTCCTTTGGCAAAAGCGGAAATTTTTCCTCTCTCCTTTGTCAGCACCAATACCCGTCTGTCATATTCTCCCATGGGAAGCGCCTGTAAAATCATTCCCGTCACTATTACAAAATCCTGCATGTCCTACAGCCTTCTCCCCTTCCTTACCGGATACTTCACGTCTTTCTTCTCTGACGGAATTTGCTACGGCTTCCCGGTAGATCAAATAGTCCTCTACGCTTCCCGTCTTACAAAACTGCTGCCACTCTTTTGTTTCCATGTAAATTCCCTCCTTTGTTTTCTAAAAAGTAGGGTCTTCCATTTCCACATTTCTATGCGGTGCAGCCCGCAAATAAAACTGGAAGTTTTTACAGCTCGTTTTCCTTCTCGTTGTACCCGAAATTTTTTAATAAAAAGTCGCTGTCGCGCCAGTCCTTTTTGACTTTTACCCAAAGCTTCAGATTGACCTGGCAGCCTAACAGATCCTCGATTCCCTTTCTTGCATTGGTCCCGATCTTTTTGAGCATACTCCCGCCCTTGCCGATGATAATGCCCTTGTGGGAATCCCTTTCGCAGATAATCGTCGCGTCGATATCCGTAATCCGCTTTCCGTATTTCATCCTTTCAATGGAAACCGCAATGCCGTGGGGAATTTCGTCCTCTAACAGGCGGAGCGCCTGTTCCCTGATCAGTTCCGCCACAATCTGTCTCTCGGGCTGGTCCGTAACCGTGTCCTCGTCATAAAACATGGGACCGTAAGGCAGATAGGAAAAGACGGTTTTTATCACGTCCTCCGTCCCCTCTCCGCTCTTTGCCGATACCGGAATGATCTGGTCAAAGTCCATTTCCCTGCGGTAAGCGTCGATATACAGCAACAGTTCTTCCTTTTTCTGCACGGTATCGATCTTATTGATCAGCAAAATCACAGGCGTACCGACCTTTTTTAACTGTTCGATAATATGTTTTTCTCCCGCGCCGATAAAGGAGGAGGGCTCCACCAGAAACAGGATCACATCCACTTCCTTTAAGGTGCGCTCCGCCGCGCCTACCATATAATTGCCCAGCTTGTTTTTCGCCTTGTGGATGCCCGGCGTATCCAAAAAGACAATCTGCCCTCTTTCATCCGTATATACAGTCTGAATGCGGTTTCTGGTTGTTTGCGGCTTACTGGAGGTAATCGCAATTTTTTGTCCGATCAGTCTGTTCATCAGTGTGGATTTGCCCACGTTCGGTCTCCCGATCAGGGTCACAAATCCGGTTCTTTTCTGCTCTTCCATGGTTATTTCGTTTCTCCCCTGTGCTTCCTTATCCTTCGGCGCCGCTCATACCCAGCAGATTCTCCGTATGGGCAAACAGCCCGCTGTTTTCTTTGATCTTTTCCTCGCTGCCGATAACGCAGATATAATCCTGCTCCATAAAGGCGCTGATATAATCTCCGAGGCGACGGATCGAAGCCTCGTCCGCGCCGAGAAGTTCGTCCCTTTCCTTCTGCTCCATGGCAAAATCATAGTCCGCAAAGTAAGCGGTCATGGATCTGACGCCCTTTGCCTGCGGCGTCAAAGGCATATCCAGGTCGCTTATGGCGCCGATAATATATTTGGTCATGGTACGCTCATCCGCGCTGAAATTCCTGATATAATCCGCCGCCTTTTCATAGATCTGAAGCGTTTCCTTCAGATTGGGGTCGCGATAAGAAACGAAATAACTCTCCCCTGTCTTCTGGAAATTGCTCATACAGCCGTAGGCGCCGCCTTTCACGCGGATATTCAGCCACAGATAATCATATCCCATCATAACCTTTAATACGCGCAGCGCGCCGTGATAAGGCAGTCCCTTTGCCTTAAAGTTTCCGCACCGGCACACAAACTGCACCTGTCCCGACGTCTTAAAGCCCTCGTTATAAGCCTTCGGTTCGATGATAAGCTCCGCCTTTTTTACAGGCTCCGTAAACAGCTTATCCCTGCATACGCCGATCCGCGCGGTTACCTCGGACAAGCCCTCTTTCGTCCCCGTATAATCCACCATAAATTCATCCGGTCTGCATATTTTTTTCACCAGCGTCCGTAAACCGGCAATCAGTTCGTCCGCCTTGGAATGATAATTTCTGATCAGCTCATCCAGTTGTTTATAAAATGCGATGCCCCGCATGTGTTCTTCGATATAAGCGGTCTTACTGAAATAGGACGCCGCCCGCAACTGCGCCGCCGCATGTCCCGCTCCCTGGAGATTCGCCTCCAGCTTGGACTTCGTTTCTTCCAGAATTTCCAACAGACGTTTTTTATCCGAAAAATCCGTTTCCAGCAACAGCTCCTCCATCAGGTCAAAGGCACGGTCAGCCTGCCCGTACAAAGCCTTCGCCTTGCATTCCACATGGAAGCGGAATTTCCCGTCCTCTCTTGCGTTGGAATAAGTGTTGACAACCGGAGCGATGCCGCCGGTATTCATATAAATTTCATGGAAGAAATCGCCGTAGCTGTGGCGCGCCGTATCCATCAGTCCCCAGACCGATTTTAAAACGCCCAGGGTAAACAATTCTTTTTCCTCCAGATTGGTAACCGGGAAAATCAGCCTGATATAAGAAACGCCGTTTGTAAAAATATCGTGGAACAACACCTTGACGCCGTCCTGTTCCAGTTCTTCATTGACAAAGGGTTCTGCTTCTTTTTTCAGGTCCCCGCGCTTTAACATGGGGATCTTGGCAATATCCTCGGGCGCGTCCTCCGATTCCTGATATGTTTCCAGCGCTTTTGTCTCTTCCACCAGCTTCACGATCTGGCTTTCGGTCATCTGCGCTTTCTGATCCGCAAGCTTCGCTGCCAGCGCTTTTTCCTTCTCCACGTTCAGCCCGGGTTTGGGTACGACGCAGACATAGGATTTGTGCGGGTTATCTAACAGATAGGTTTTAATCAGTCTTTCAAAATAATCGGTTCCGATCCGTTCCCTTAAAAGGGCGAAGGTTTCATTCGCTTCCACGTGCATAAAAGGGCTGTTGACGTCATACAGCCAACTGTCGAACATCTGCAAGCCGTACATCAGTCCCTTGGGATACGATCCGAAATCGGCTTCGCGGTACTTAAATTCAAAATAATTAAGTCCCGCCTGCAAAGACTTCTCGGGAATCCCTTCCTTCACAAGACGTTTAAGCTCCTGCTCCACCGTTTCGATAAACGTTTCCTTCTGATCAAAATTTGCGTTTTTCGCCACGATGGAAAAATAGGGCTGATAAACGCCGTTGTCGTAAATGCTGTAAATCTCCGTGCCGATTCCTTTATCGGTCAGCGCCTGCTTCAAAGGCGCTCCCGGCGCGGAACAAAGCGCATAATCCAGGATCTGGAAAGCGATATATTTTTCTTTGTCCAGCACGTTGCCCACGACCGCATTATAAGAAAGATAGGTGTTGTTTTCTTCCGTTTCGTCGCTGGTAACGGAATACTCCTGCACAACTTCCACCGGCTTCTCAAAAGGCTTCTGCTCCCGGATCTCAGAATCCACCTCCTGGTATTCAAAAGCGGAAAGATAATTTTCATCGATCCAGTTGAGCTTTTCTTCCATATCCATATCGCCGTAGAGATACAGGTAACTGTTGGAGGGATGGTAATATTTTTTATGAAACTCCAGATAATCCTCATAGGTAAGGTCGGGAATATCCTCCGGCGCCCCGCCCGATTCATAAGCATAGGTATTGTCGGGAAACAGCGTATTCAAAACAGCGCGGTCCAGCACGTCGTCAGGCGAAGAAAACGCCCCCTTCATCTCATTATAAACCACACCGTTGATCTTTAAGTCGGCGTCGGCATCTTCCAGCTCATAATGCCAGCCTTCCTGCATGAAGATTTTCTTTTCCTTAAAGATATTGGGATAAAAAACGGCGTCCAGATAGACGTCCATCAGATTCTGGAAATCGGTATCGTTGCAGCTTGCCACCGGATAAACCGTCTTATCCGGATATGTCATGGCGTTTAAAAACGTATTTAAAGACCCTTTGACCAGCTCTACGAAAGGATCTTTGACCGGGAATTTGCGGGAGCCGCACAAAACCGTATGCTCCATAATATGGGCAACGCCGGTGCTGTCCGAAGGCGTCGTGCGAAAGCCGATATAAAAGACCTTGTTGGGATCGTCGTTCTCCAACACAACGATTTTCGCCCCGCTCTTTTTGTGCACGAGAAGCGCCCCCTTGGAATTTAAATCGGGAACGTCCCTTAATTCCTTTATTTCATATGCCTTGCAGCGTTCTAAATTCATTTTTATTAACCTCCTGATAATATTCAGTATTGACCGGATGAACGGCTCTTAGACATGCAGTCCCATCAAATGTCGTTTTTTAAAGCTGATTTCCTGTATCAGATATTGTTCCGGATTTTCCCGGATTCCTTCCTCTTTCATAAAATCATCCAGCGCATAATCCTTTGTGATGTATTTTTCCTTTACCGAGCCTTTCTTATCCTGCACGCAGGTAAGGCAGGTCACCTTGATCCTGATCCGCAGCTGTTTGTAGGCAAGATACCCCATGCCGCCGTCCTTCAGTTTCATCAGGTGCTCCCCTACGGTTACCTCCGGTTCCGTTTCCTTTAAGAATATGCGGTAGACCGCGTCCTTAAAACGCCCCGGCGCGTCGTCGTTTTCTGCAAGCTCCCCATAGGAAAACCTCGCCCCGATATAGACGTTGGAAAAATCCTCCAACACATATTTATAGTCGTTTTCGTTTAATTCTATCATCGTTTCATCCTATTCTTTCGCAATATCCAGCGTATCGATCTTCCTGCCGCTTAAGCGGTACGCTTCCTCGATTTCCGCTATGGTCAGGTCCGTTTCGTCCGCAAGTTCTTGCGGCGTTACCTTTCTGCGTAAATCCTGATAAAGCTCCTCGGCGGCAAGCGCCACCCGGTTGACCTGCTCCAAAATCCGGTCGTCTATTTCCTTTTCATCCGCTTCGGCGGACACCAGCACCTCCATGGCGTCCATAATCATTCCCGCAAAAAAGCCTTCGGCATCTCCGGGCTTCTCCACGCAGCTCGTCATGGAAACCGCCGCCGCAAGCGCCACGTTGCCCTCTCCGACCAGATCCTCCATCAAAACGCCCTGTCCCGCATAGAGCTTTGCTATCTCGATTACCTTTGGCAGAAATACCTCCAACAGTCTCCCCTGCGCCGCCGCGTCATCCTCCATCGCTTTCAGGATCAAAGCCTCTTTTTCCTCCTCCGTCAGCCGGGGAAGCTCTTTCAGCTCTTCCATAAACACGGCAAGGTAATCTCTGTCCTCCTCGCTCATCGCCTCGTCGGGATCAAACGCCTCGTCTACGGCGATTTTGTTTGCCGACAGATAATCATAAATAAAGGAAATCTTCGTTTCGTCTATATTGGAAGCCGGAAACGCCTCCTTTACCTGCTCCGCCGAGAGCCGGTTGCCCTGGTTCTTTCCCAGCCGGACCAGCTCTGCGAGCTCTTTTTTAAAAATTTCTTCCTGTCCCGTCATCTTCTCATTCCTCTTGCTTTACTGACCTTTTTTAATATGGGTATGCGTATAAATATGTCTCGAGCAGTATTCATAATTACCCTCGCACTTGGAACAGAAACGGAATTGCTCGTCAGGATCGCTTTCCTCCGTTCTGCCGCAGATCGCGCATTTATGTCTGGTAACCTTTTTCATCTTTACCACGTGCCGCTGGAAGTCCTTCTGCCGCTTCGCCTGTACCGGCGTGCGGAAATTCTTTCTCGTCACGATAAAGAAAAGCAGGACGTTTAACAGGGAGAATATGATAACGGTGGCGGTTGCCGCCCCGTACAGCCAGGAAGCCGAAAACGCCGTGAGAATCTCATACGCCATCAAAAGCACATAAATAATGCCGAGCACCTTTGCCTTGATCGGGATAATAAACATGAACAGCATCTGCGAATCCGGATAGGTAATCGCAAAAGCAAGGAAAATCGACATACTGATATAGTAGGTGCTGAACATGTAAGCCACCATGGGAGAAACGATCGCCAGACTTTCCAATGCTCCGGCGGGCGTTCCCGAAAAGGCAATCGCCAGAATGCCGTAGAGCACAAACGCGCCGATAATCGTAAAAATTATGCCGGAGAACATAAACACATTATACTTAAAGCTGCCCCAGGTCCGCTCCAACAGCGTGCCGATACTGAAATAACAGTACAGCGTAACCAGCGTGAAAAGATCGAAAGCACCGGGGGGGATCAGAATCCATGTCACCAGCCTCCAGATCTGTCCGTGCAAAATCGCATAGACATCCAGCGTCATATAGGAAAGCAGGGTTCCGGTCACTTCATTGCCAAGCTGCGCCGAAATCTGAAGCACATATCCGATCGCATAGCAGATAATCAGATACCACGTCAGGTTCCTGATCGCGTATTTTCCGTACTTCTGCTCCATTTTATAAAACCAAATCATCTTCGCTTACGCCTCCGTTTTTTATCGTCATAACCTTAATCATAATTTTATTAAACAATCCATAATATTTTATCATGTGCCCCCGCCGCTGTAAATAAAGGAGCAAAAAATTCATTTTTCTTTCATAAACTTACCAATCTCTTAACCGTTGAAACAATTGAACTTTTAAAAATCATGTCGTATAATGTAAATCGTATGCAAAAAGCGAATTAAAGGAGCGAACCAAAATGAGTGAGCAGCAATATACACTGGGAATTGATATCGGTTCCACAACCGTAAAAATTGCAATCTTAGATAAAGAACACACGATTTTATTTTCAGATTACCGCAGGCATTTTGCCAATATACAGGAGACCCTTTCCGACTTATTAAAAGAAGCCGTGACCGAGCTGGGCGATTTAAAGGTCAGCCCGATGATAACCGGTTCCGGCGGACTGACTCTCGCCAATCACTTGGGCGTGCCTTTTGTGCAGGAGGTCATCGCCGTATCCACGGCTTTGACGGATTACGCGCCCCAGACCGACGTGGCGATCGAATTGGGCGGAGAGGATGCCAAAATCATCTATTTTGAAGGCGGCAACGTGGAACAGCGCATGAACGGGATCTGCGCCGGCGGCACGGGTTCCTTTATCGACCAGATGGCTTCCTTATTACAGACGGACGCCTCGGGACTGAACGAATATGCCAAAAGCTATCAGTCCCTTTATACCATTGCGGCGCGCTGCGGCGTATTCGCCAAAACGGATATCCAGCCGTTAATCAACGACGGCGCCACCAAAGAAGACCTTGCCGCTTCTATTTTCCAGGCGGTAGTCAACCAGACCATTTCGGGACTTGCCTGCGGCAAACCCATCCGCGGTCATGTCGCCTTTTTGGGCGGTCCCCTTCACTTTCTGTCGGAATTGAAGGCTGCGTTTATCCGCACCCTGAAACTGGACGACGAACATATTATCGCGCCGGAAAACTCCCATCTGTTTGCGGCGGTCGGCTCTGCGTTAAACGCCAAAGAAGACGCTTCTCTCAGCTTGCGCGAGATGGCTGACAGATTATCCAACGGCATCAAAATGGATTTTGAAGTAGAGCGTCTGGAACCGCTCTTTGCCTCCAAAACCGAATACGAACTGTTTACGACCCGACACAGCAACAGCCGGGTTGCCACCGGAAAACTGGAGGAATATAAAGGAAACTGTTATCTGGGTATCGACGCCGGCTCCACGACGACCAAGGTTGCCTTAATCGGCGAGGACGGGCGCCTGCTTTACTCCTTTTACAGCAACAACAACGGAAGTCCGTTAAAGACGGCGATTTCCGCTATTTGTGATATTTATAAAAAACTGCCTGAGGGCGCGAAGATCGTCCACTCCTGCTCCACGGGTTACGGCGAGGCGCTGATGAAAGCCGCTTTCCTGTTGGATGAAGGCGAAGTGGAAACCGTCGCCCACTATTATGCCGCGGCGTTTTTCTCTCCTGATGTGGACTGCATCCTGGACATCGGCGGACAGGATATGAAATGTATCAAGATTAAAAATCAGACCGTCGACAGCGTGCAGTTAAACGAGGCGTGCTCCTCCGGGTGCGGCTCCTTTATCGAGACTTTTGCCCAGTCCTTAAACTACAGCGTACAGGACTTCGCTTCGGAGGCGCTGTTTGCAAAACACCCGATCGATCTGGGTACGCGTTGTACCGTATTTATGAATTCCAAGGTAAAACAGGCGCAAAAGGAAGGCGCAAGCGTCGCGGATATTTCCGCAGGACTTGCCTATTCCGTCATTAAAAATGCCTTATTTAAGGTTATCAAAGTCTCCGACGCTTCGGAACTTGGCAAAAAAATCGTCGTACAGGGCGGCACTTTTTATAACGACGCGGTGCTCCGCAGTTTTGAAAAGATTGCCGGCTGCGAGGCGGTCCGTCCCGATATCGCCGGTATCATGGGCGCTTTCGGCGCGGCGCTGATCGCCAAAGAGCGTTATCACGAGAAGATGAATAAAGCCTGCGACGGCTGCGAACCCGTGCAGGAAACGACGATGTTGTCCATCGACAAAATCGAGTCGCTGGAATTTACGACCCGCATGGCAAAATGTAAAGGCTGCACCAACAACTGCCGCCTGACCATCAACCAGTTTACCGGCGGACGCCAGTATATTTCCGGCAACCGCTGCGAACGGGGAATCGGCAAGGAGAAAAACGCCAACCACCTGCCCAATCTGTTTGAATATAAAAATCAGAGGATTTTCGGCTATGACCCCCTTCCCATCGATCAGGCTCCCCGCGGACAGGTCGGCATTCCGAGAGTGCTGAATATGTATGAAAACTACCCGTTCTGGTTTACGTTTTTTACGAAGCTGGGATATCAGGTAGTGCTCTCTCCCGCTTCCACCCACAAGATTTACGAGCTGGGTATCGAATCCATCCCCAGCGAATCCGAGTGTTATCCGGCGAAGCTTGCCCACGGGCATGTGACCTGGCTGATCCGGCAGGGCATAAAATACATATTTTATCCCGCCCTGTTTTATGAGCGCGACGAGGTAAACGGCGCGAACAACCATTATAACTGCCCCATCGTTACCTCTTACTCCGAAAATATCAAAAACAATGTGGAAGAAATCGGTCAGGGCGATATTAAGTTTCAAAATCCGTTTATGAATTTCCGCGATACGACGACCATCGGCGACGTTCTGGTCAAAGAGTTTCCGGATATTCCCGCTTCCGAGGTACGCGAGGCGGTTGCCGCCGCCTGGGATGAGCAGGAAGCCGCAAGGGACGATATGCGTAAAAAAGGCGAAGAGACCTTAAAATATCTGGAAAAAACCGGCAGACGGGGCATTGTCCTCGCCGGACGTCCTTATCATATCGATCCCGAGATCAACCACGGCATTCCGGAGCTGATCAATTCCTATGATATCGCCGTTTTAACGGAGGACAGCATTTCCCATCTGGGCAAGCCCGAAAGACCGCTGCTCGTATCCGATCAGTGGATGTATCATTCCAGGCTTTATGCCGCAGCGGCGTTTGTCCGCACAACGGATAACCTGGATCTGATCCAGTTAAATTCCTTCGGCTGCGGTCTGGACGCCGTAACTACGGACCAGGTAAACGATATCCTCTCCGGCTCCGGCAAAATCTATACCTGTTTAAAGATTGACGAGGTTAACAACTTAGGCGCGGCAAGAATCCGTATCCGCTCCCTGATCGCCGCATTGCGCGTAAAGGATCAGAAAAAGGAAGAACGTATCGTGCACTCTACGGCAATGAACCGCGTCATCTTTACGGAGGAAATGCGGAAAGATTATACCATTCTCTGCCCCCAGATGTCTCCGATCCACTTTGAGGTGCTGCAGCCCGCTTTTGAAGCGTGCGGCTACCACTTTGAAGTCATTCCGGAAAATAACCGCCACGCAGTGGATACCGGTTTAAAATATGTCAACAACGACGCCTGCTACCCTTCCCTGATCGTCGTCGGACAGATTATGAACGCTTTAAATTCCGGCAGATACGATCTGAACAAGGTTGCGGTCATCATTACACAGACGGGCGGCGGCTGCCGTGCTACCAACTACATCGGCTTTATCCGGCGCGCTCTTGCCAAGGCAGGACTTGAGCACATTCCGGTTATTTCGTTGAATATGAACGGCATGGAAACCAACCCCGGCTTTAAGTTAAACGCCGATATGCTGCTGCGCGCCGTCTACGGGGCGATTTTCGGAGATATCTTCATGCGCTGTCTCTATCGCATGAGACCTTATGAAAAGGAAAAAGGCTCCGCCAACGCGCTGCACCAAAAATGGCTGAAGGAATGTCAGGAATTTGTATCCTGCAAGCATCCTTCCTACTTTAAGTTTAAGAAAATGTGCAAACAGATCGTCTATGATTTCGACCACCTGCCCATTACGGATGAAAAGAAACCCCGGGTAGGCGTCGTTGGAGAAATCCTCGTTAAGTTTTTACCGGAGGCAAACAATCATCTGGTAGACCTTCTGGAAGCCGAAGGCGCCGAAGCGGTCTGCCCGGATCTGATTGATTTTATGATGTACTGTTTCTACAATCAGATATACAAAGCGGACCAGCTCGGCATGTCCAAAAAGACCGCGCGCACAAGCAGGCTGGGAATCTGGGCGATCGACCGTTTCCGCGCTCCCGCTGCAAAGGCGTTGAAAAAGAGCGAGCACTTCGATCCGCCTGCAAATATTTATGATCTGGTGGATTATGCAAAGACCGTGGTATCCATCGGCAACCAGACGGGCGAGGGATGGTTCTTAACGGGAGAAATGTTAGAGCTGATTCACTCCGGCACGCCCAACATCGTATGTACGCAGCCTTTCGGCTGCCTGCCCAACCATGTCGTCGGCAAAGGCGTTATCAAGGAACTGCGCCGGCAATATCCCGACAGCAATATCGTCGCCATCGATTACGATCCGGGCGCAAGCGAGGTCAACCAGTTGAACAGGATTAAGCTGATGCTGTCTACGGCATTTAAAAATTTGGAGAAATAAAAACAGGGGCTGTCAAAGCCGCAGCGCGCCCTTTATGACGTCTTCAATATTTTAACGATAAATTCATCTTTTCCTCTCCGTCCTAACCGTAAATCACGAATCCTTTCTTCCATGAAAAGGATAATACAAAAAAAGAAGATGGCTGCCCTTCCTCCATTTGACAAATGTCAAACTTTGAAAGGGCAGCCATCCCTTTTGTATCCTTCTTCCGGAATAATTTCCGTCACATTTCCTTAACCGATCGAAATGTACTTATGCTCCTCTACCGCAGGTTTTGCTTCCTTCTTGGGAATTACGACCTCAAGGATACCGTTTTCAAACTTCGCCTGAATATCCTCGTGCGTAATATCGTCGCCTACATAGAAGCTTCTCTGGCATTTACCGCTGAAACGTTCACGGCGGATATATTTGCCGTCCTCTTTTTCTTCCTTGGTGTCGGTATGCTCTGCGTTAATGGTCAGATAACCGTCCTTTAACTCAGCCTGGATATCCTCTTTCTGATAACCCGGCAGCTCCAGATCCAACTGGTACCTGTCCTCAAACTCCTGTACATCGGCATTCATGCTGCTGACCGCCGCCTTTGCGCCTGCTCTGGAAAAACCAAAGGGAACAGAAAATACATCATCAAAAATATCATCTACAAAATTGTTTTCAAAAATGCTGGGTACTAACATAATAATTCCTCCTTTAAATTCTTTGCCATCAACCTTCGATAGCGATTGTTTGATTGTGTTTCGTTTGCGGCGTTTTCGGAATTTTGACTCTCAAAACGCCATGTTTGTAAGTTGCTTCAAGATCTTCCTGGGAAACCTCCGATCCTACGAAGAATGTCCGTTCATACCGACCGTAACAACATTCTCTTTTCAAAAATTTCCCGTGACCTTTTTCCCTCTCCTGATTCATGGAAGCAGCGATATGCAGATAACCTTTGTCGATATAAGCCTTAATGTCTTCCTTGCGGCATCCGGGTAAATCAATCTCAAGAAGGTAATTGTCTTTCTTTTCTCTGATATCACTCTTCATTGGATAATGCTTCGTTGACATCATATTAACTCCTCCTTATCTGTTTCCATTTTTCTCTTTTCCATGTACGGTAAGAACTCTTTTTTCTTCTTACGATTATGTTATATACCCAATTGTTAGCACTGTCAAGCATTGAGTGCTAATTTCATTTTTTCTTAATAAATTTTAGATTTACATCACTTTTTACCGTCTTTTTTGGCGCAAAAAAACGGGCTGCCGCCTAATGGCAACAGCCCGCATTCCGTTTCTCTTTTTATTCAACTACTTTTGTAAATGTCAAAGGATAATCAATACCTTCAATCATTTCATCCGGATCAACTTCCGCACCTTCGGGAATATCAACCGTCAGGGTATCTCCTTCAATTGAGAATACATCATATACATTAGGAGAAACTTCGGTCTCATCCATAAACAGCTTGTCTCCCTTTGCTTCAAACACGCCGTCAGCGCGCATATCGGATATCAGATCGTCTGCGTCAAAGCTGGAAGAATAAACCTCTCTTACATACTCTTCAAGCGTATATCCGTACTGCTGCTGCATTGCCTCGTCCACTTCTTCACGGCTCATACCGCTTTCTTCATAGTCTGCGTATGTCGCTTCGGTATCGTATGCGATCAAAGCTTCTACGAAATTGTCTACCGTTGTTTTTGCGTACTCTTCATCGGCATACATGCTGTATGTACCGTCTTCATGAAATTCCAAAACCATCTTCAGATCAAACGCTACATCCATGTCCTCATAGTCTGAACCCATCTCACTCTTCATAACGGAAGAATAATCCAATACTGTCTCCCATGTTCCGATCAGTTCCTTTGATGTGTCGCCGCATGCACACAATGAAAATGCAAGTACCATCATCATGAGCATAGCGAAAATTCTTTTACACTTTTTCATTTTTCCCTCCATATTGCAAGTTTATCTTGCTGTTTTTATTCCTAGAAGATTATAATACCATATTTCAATATTGTCAATCTATTGTTAATAGTATGATTAAAATTCCAATCGTTTTACTGGAATTTTACGCATTCGTCTCTTCTCCAAATGCCATTTTGGTAAATCTCCAGGAATCACGGCACATTCTCTGCAAATCGTATTCCGCTTCCCAGCCAAGCTCTTCTTTTGCCTTGGTGGCGTCCGCATAGCAGGTCGCAATATCCCCGGCGCGGCGCGGTTTGATTTCATAGGGAATATGCACGCCGTTCGCCGCCTCAAACGCTTTAACAATGTCCAGTACGGAATATCCCTTTCCCGTCCCCAGATTGTAAATATTGACGCCTTTAGAAGCGACGACCTTCTCAATGGCGTTGACATGTCCCTTTGCCAGATCCACCACATGAATATAATCGCGTACTCCCGTGCCGTCGGGCGTATCATAATCGTTGCCGAAGACGCCCAGACAGGGCAGCCTGCCGATTGCTACCTGTGTGATATAGGGCATCAGATTGTTGGGAATGCCGTTAGGACGTTCTCCGATCAGACCGCTTTCATGAGCGCCGATCGGATTGAAATAGCGTAACAATACGACGCTCCAATCGGGATCAGGCACACAAAGATCCGATAAAATCCGCTCCAGCATCAGCTTGGTCGTACCGTAAGGATTCGTCGTACTGAGCGGAAAATCCTCTTTGATCGGCACAGTCTTTGGCGCGCCGTATACGGTTGCCGAGGAGCTGAAAATAATTTTTTTGCAGTCATATTCCTTCATCAGTTCGCAAAGCTGTAACGTACCTGTCAGATTATTATGATAATATAACAGCGGTTTTTGCACCGACTCTCCTACCGCTTTCAAGCCCGCGAAATGAATGACCGCATCGATCTTATGTTCTTCAAAAACCGGGCGCATGGATTCCTGATCCAGCATGTCCGCTTTATAAAACGCGATCTTTTTCCCCGTAATCTTTTCAATCTTATCCACCACGTCAATCTGTGAATTAAAAAGATTATCAAAGACAACCACTTCATGCCCCTTGTTTAATAATTCCACGCAGGTATGTGACCCGATATAGCCCGTACCGCCTGTTACCAGTATTTTCATAGTCGTTTTCCTTCCTTATCGTTTCGTCTTCTCTATTTTACTCCAATTATTCCGGCATGAAAACCCCGTAAAATACACTTCTTTTTATTTGACTTTCTGCGGGCTTTCCATTATTATTCATATTTGGCAGCCATTTGATGCGGTCAAAAGCAGAAAATAAGCTGTACATACTTATCAAAAGAAAAGAGGATTTCCATGAAAATACTGAAAGAAAAATGCCCCGGACTGCTGCTCTGCCTTGCCATTGCGGTTCCTTCCTGGTTTCTGGGCAAAAAATTCCCCATTATCGGCGGTCCGGTCATCGCCATTCTTGCCGGTATGATCCTGACACTGCTCATCAGGGATAAAACCGTTTTTGAAAGCGGTATTAAATTCACTTCCAAAAAAATTTTACAATGGGCGGTTATTCTGCTTGGCTTCGGACTAAACTTAAACGTCATCTTAAAAACAGGCGCGCAGTCCCTGCCGATCATCCTCGCAACAATCAGTACTTCCCTGATTATTTCCTTTGTACTCTGCAAAACCCTGCACATTCCGGGTAAAATTTCCACCCTGGTCGGCGTAGGTTCTTCCATTTGCGGCGGCTCTGCCATCGCGGCTACGGCTCCCGTCATTGATGCGGATGACGAGGAGGTCGCTCAGGCGATCAGCGTAATCTTTTTCTTTAATGTGCTCGCCGCACTGATTTTTCCAAATCTGGGCGCGCTGATCGGTTTTGATCCCACAAGCGGAGAAGCATTCGGTATCTTTGCGGGTACGGCAATCAATGATACTTCTTCCGTTACCGCGGCTGCTTCTACCTGGGACGCCATGTACAACCTCGGCTCCCGGACGTTGGATAAAGCCGTTACCGTCAAACTGACCCGTACCCTTGCGATCATCCCAATCACTCTGGTCCTTGCCCTGATCCGCACCAAAAAAGAAAAGGACGCAGAAAACGGAAAAGTAGATATGAAAAAAATCTTTCCTTTTTTCATCCTCTATTTCGTTCTTGCCTCCGTCATTACTACGATCGCCACAAACCTCGGCGTCCCTGCTTCGGTATTCAGCCCGGTCAAGGAATTGAGCAAATTCTTTATTGTCCTTGCCATGGCGGCAATCGGCATCAATACAAATATTGTAAAATTAGTAAAAACCGGCGGTAAACCGATCCTGATGGGGCTTTGCTGCTGGATCGGCATAACCGGAGTCAGTCTGTTATTACAGCATATTTTGGGAATCTGGTAAGCGCTTTAGACGTCTTCCAGCCTATAGCATTTTTTATCCCCAGCCTTTGCCCTGTCAATCTGAAACTGCTGAATGCGGGCATACTGCTCTGTTTTGAATTTAAGACGCCCTGCGAAAGCTGCTGCGTCATCAAACATACCGGATCTGCGAAGCAGATCCACAATCCGCAGTTTCAGTTCGGGCAGTTCCCGTTTCGGCACTTTGGAGGCGTCCACCTCGTTATAGCAGGAAAGCGCCCTCTTGCGGCAGACAATCGCCGTCACGTCCAGTTTCTCATCGTCGCACACCCACGCAGCGCAGAGAAAAGCATCCCCCGCCTTTTTATATTCTTTACAGTGCTGGTAAATCAGCGCCAGCTTGACAAAGCGTTTCCCGAGCTCCGGCAGCCCCGCGATTCCCGCGCAATTGACATATTCCTTTGAATCAATATATTTTTCTTCATACTCCGGCATCGGTTCGGAAGTGGAAAAAACATTTCTGCAATAATCGCACTTGTGCACCCACAAAGGCATAGCACTTCTGCGTACCTCCGGCGGTCTGAAATCCAGATCGGCGGTTCCCCGGCTGGAAGCCATCGCAAGGATCGTTACCTCGTTGCTTCTGCCGCAAATATTACATTCCATGCTCTTTACCGCGAATTTTGACACGTCTGTTCCCTCCCAATACGTCTATTCTGTTTCCTATTTTAGCAAATTCCTCTTTTTTCTTCAATATAAACTATGGTATGATTATCATATAAAGAAACAAACGGAGGTTTACATAAATATGGCTGAGACATTTGCAAAAGATACTTCCCAAAGAAGCAAAAAAGATTGGGCAATCGCCCTGATTGTGCTCCTCGTAGGATTGATCATCGCCCATTTGGGCGTTTCCATGTTTTTGGTATCCGCCATGGGCACGGATACCTTCACGGTATTTATCCAGGGACTCTCCCTGACCTGTCAAAAAATAACAGGCACGGGATTTCCCACCGTCGGAACGGTACACGTGGTCATCCTGTGCCTGATTATGGTCATTATGCTGTTTACGACAAAGGGCTATATCAAGCCCGGAACGGTCATCTGCGCCTTCTGCGGCGGACCGATCATCGACCTTTTCAACCTGCTGCTCTCTCCCCTGGTCAATGAGGAAAGCCCTGTTTATGTACGCGCCGCCGTCATGGTAGCGGGCTGCGTAATTTTGTCAGCGGGCATGTCCATAGTCATCAACAGCGAAGCCGGAACCGGTCCCAACGACCTGATCGCCATTGTGATCTCCGACAAGCTGCCAAAGGTACAGTTCCGTTTCGTCCGCATTGCCTGTGACGTATGTTTTATCATCATCGGCTTTCTCCTCGGCGGCGTAGTCGGCATCGGCACCGTAGTCGCCGCGTTCCTGACCGGACCCCTGGTACAATTCTGGCTGCCCAAAACAAAAGCGCTCATCAGCAGGCTGCCTTATCAATAAAACAATATCTGTCTTTTTACTGCTGGCGCAGCGCTTCGGCAAGCTTTTTAATTTCTTCCCTGTTGGCATCGCTTAACGTAGATCTGACGGAAACAACCGGCTCTGCAATCTCGATTTCTTTCATGGTCTCCAGCATGGCGCGCATCTGCTTTGCCGCCATGGGAGCCCAACTGCCGTTTTCCATTAACGCGGCTTTACGTTTCTGATAATTTTTTGCCTTCAAATGATGCAGAAACTCTTCCATGGGCGGGAATACGCCGCCATCGTAGGTAGCCGCTGCTAACACAATCCGGTCGTAACGGAAAGCATCCTCTACCGCTTCCGCCATATCCTCTCTTGCAAGGTCGCAGACGGACACCTTTTCCTCCCCGGCTTTTTTCAATTCCTCCGCCAAAAGTTTCGCCGCTTCCCCGGTATTGCCGTAAACGGAAGCATAAGCGATGAACACGCCCTTATCCTCGGGTTCGTAACTGCTCCATGTCTGATATTTTCCGATATAATAAGCAAGATTCTCCTTTAAAACCGGTCCGTGCAGCGGGCAGATCGTCTGAATATCCAGTCCTGCCGCCTTCTTTAACAGCATCTGCACCTGTACGCCGTATTTACCGACGATATTAAAATAATATCTTCTCGCCTCGCACGCCCAGTCTTCCTCCGTATCCAGCGTTCCGAATTTACCGAAAGCGTCCGCAGAAAACAGTATTTTTTCCTTTTTCTCATAAGTGACCATAACCTCGGGCCAATGAACCATGGGCGCCATATAAAATACAAGCGTATGCTCCCCTAAAGAAAGTTCCTCTCCCTCCGCCACTACTATTTTTTTATCTTCCGAAACGGCGGAGAAAAACTGTGCAATCATCGGAAAGGTCTTTGCATTTCCCACGATTTTCGCATCAGGGTATTTATCCATAAATTTGCTGATCAATGCGCCGTGATCCGGCTCCATATGGGAAACAACCAGATAGTCGGGCGTCCTGCCGCCCAATCCCTTTTCCAGATTGGAAAACCATTGCGCTTCCGCCCTGATGTCCGCCGTATCCATAACGGCAACCTTCTCGTCCAAAATCACATAAGAATTGTAAGACACTCCGTTAGGCACTGCATACTGACTTTCAAATAAATCGATATCGTGGTCGTCCACCCCGATATACTTCACGTTTTCACTGATAAACATTTTACTACCTCCATCTTTTTGTTTATATGAAGCTGTGCTACCTTTTCTAAAAATTCTACCATTATATGGCTTGATCCGCAACTGCCGGATCATGATATGACTGCAGATATTGATAATCATTTGAGATTATATACAAAACACTGCATATAGCGGTATGGATTTTAAACCATCCCTTTCACCAAAATTTTTGAGAGAAAACCGAATGGTATACGCCGGTTTATATGAATCCACAAATACACTGAGACTGCGGGAGCGTACATGCTCTCCTTTTTTTACTTCAATCCCTATAATCTGATTTTCCTTTTGTAATACAAAGTCCAGTTCTGCCGTACTTTTGCTTTGCCAATAATACAAAGGATAGCCTTTTGCCGCAAGCTGTTGCGCTACATAATTTTCCGTTACGGCTCCCATAAAAAGATTTCCCTCTCCCGACAAAACAGTCTGGGCAGAAATACCCGATTTCATCACCAAAAGTCCGATATCCGCCATATATATTTTAAATGCCGACAAATCGGCATACACGGAAATCGGTTCAAAGGCTTCGTTTAAACGCTGGCATTTCAAAATAACACCTGCCAGATTCAGCCATTCGATGGAAGCGCCAAATATAGCAGCCGTGCCGCCTTTTTGCACAACCTTATATTGAAACTTTTTATTCTCCTTGGCGAGCTGTGCCGGAATAGAATTATAGCAGGCGCGGATTTTCACACTTTCCGTATTGCTGGAATATTTTGCCATATCCGCTATATAGTTATCCAAAATCCCATTTTGCACCAAAGATACATCCAAAAAGCTTTTCTGATTCAGAAAAGCATTGATACATGCAGGCATACCTCCAACAATCAGATATTCCCTATACAACTCAACGGCTTCTTGATGAAGCGCTTCAGGCAATGCCTCCATTGTTTCATATGCGCGGCGGATTTCCTCACTGAGCAATTCCCTTCCTCTTGCCCACAAATATTCTTCAAAATCAAAAGGATACAATGTAAGCGTCTCAACTTTTCCGACAGGAAACGAATACCGGCTGCGGTTGATTGCCACTCCCAAAAGACTGCCTGCTGCCGCAATGTGAAATTCCGGTGTCTCTTCACAAAAATATTTTAAGGAAGTCAAAGCTCTTTCACAGGATTGAATTTCATCAAAAATAATCAGTGTCTCTCCGGCTATGATTTTTTCTCCCGTGGATACCTCAAGGTAGCGCAGGAGTTTTTCCGGAGAAATATTATCTCCAAAATAAGATGCCACCGAATAATTTGTTTCCAAATTGACATAAACAACATTTTGGAAGTGTTCTTCTCCAAACTTACGCAACAGGTAAGTCTTTCCCACCTGTCTTGCCCCATTGATGATCAAAGGAAGCCTTTTCTTCCCTTTATCCTTCCATGCAAGCAACTGAGATTCAATCTTTCTCTTCATATGCTACGCCTTCTTTCAGATGCTTAAATTTTAACAATAAGCAACAGTTAAGTCAAGAAAAATCAATTTTTTATGATTTTTCTTGACTTAACTGTTGCTTTACTTACCTATACAATTGATAAATTAAACTAAGGATTTTTTTCGTTACAACTTTTATTTCAAGTAGTTGCGGCAGAAAACAAATCATTTATTACTTTAAAGTTGAACGATACGCCATTTTTAGAGAGGCGTTCAACTAACATGATTGTTTTAAAACCATCATGTTACATCTGCTCCACAATTCATCTTTATATGGAAACACATCTTTATCAATACTTCTTTCAACAAAGCCGACTTTTTCATAACATTGTTTCGCTAACGCGTTTTCATTGAAAACATTTAGTTGAACCGCATTTGCGCCGGTTATCTGAAAGGCATATTGCAAAGCCAGATTCAGCATTTCTTTTCCGTAACCTTTTCCACGTTTCGCCTTATCAACAATTACAAATTTAAGAAAACCGATATTGTCTGTTGTATTGACGGAGTAACAGAAGAAGCCTACTGCCTGTCCGTCATTTTCAGTTGCTATATAAGCGTTGTCCGTCCAGTCTACAGCGTTTTTCTCTAAAAAAACATGGAAAGACTGTTGCGTGATTGGATATGGTAAGCGGTTTGCACACCAAAAGGCATGGGTTCTTTCGTCATCAACCCATTTTGATACATATTCGTAATCCTTGCCTGGTATATATGGTCGGATTCTCATAAATGGAATCTCCTCTCTGAAAACATCCGGTTAAATTCTTCCATACACATCGGCTTCGCATAATCAGAAATTGGTCTAATTGCACAGAAATATGGTTCTATCATATCCAAATCTCTTATATCCTCATAAACAACCGATAAAGATGCTACTGTTTCTTATGGTATGACGTTAGATGCTGGTAAATTTGCCTTAGAAAATACATATCAAGGTGTTGTCTCCATTGATAAACTCAAAAATCTCCATTTTTATCCCCATAACAACTTAAATAACTGATATCCCCTCTAAATTCAACATTTACAGCACTTTTCTATAATTCATACGGCGTAATCTGATATACATAATAATTGAGCCAGTTGCTGTAGAGATTGTTGCTGTGGCTCCTCCACTGCAAACGGGGGCGCTGCGTCGGATCATCGTCCGGAAAGTAATTCTTGGGAACCGCAATGGTAAGCCCCTTGTTGACATCCCTGAAATACTCGTCCCGCAAGGTCAGCCTGTCATACTCCGAATGCCCCATGACGAAAAACTGCTTTCCGTTCCCTGCCATGGCGAGGTACACGCCCACCTCATCGGATTCCGCCAGAACCGTAAGCGCCTCGCAGTTGTGGATATCCTGCGCCGATACCTCCGTATGGCGGCTGTGAGGCGCCATAAAGTAATCGTCAAAGCCTCTGACAATGGGAATCCTCCGGTTCATAACCTTATGCTCAAACACGCCGAACACCTTGTTGGGTAAAATGTGCTTGGGCAGTCCGTAATGGTAATAAAGTCCCGCCTGCGCTCCCCAGCAGATATGAAAGGTCGAAGTCACATTGGTCTTGGACCACTCCATCACTTCCACCAGTTCTTCCCAATAATCCACTTCTTCATATTCCATATGCTCCACCGGCGCGCCTGTAATAATCAGCCCGTCGAATTTTTTATCCTTGATATCATCAAAGGATACATAAAATTTATTCAGATGATTCGCCGATGTGTTTAAGGAAATATGGCTTTTCATATTCAGGAAAGTCACATCCACCTGCAGAGGCGTATTAGACAGGGCGCGCAGCAATTGTAACTCCGTATCCTGCTTGACCGGCATTAAATTCAGAATACAGATCTGCAGCGGTCTGATATTTTGATGCAGCGCCCTGTATTCATCCATTACAAATATATTTTCATTTTCCAGTATCTCCTTTGCCGGGAGATCGCTTTGTGTCTTAATCGGCATATCTGTTCCTTCTTTTTCTTAATGTTCTATTATACTAACACCTTTTAGGGAAAACGTAAACCCACATCATACAGCCCCGCTTCATTTCCGGCATACGGTCGCGCTTCATTGCAAATATGCAGCCGCAGCTTGTCGCAAACCTAAAGCATCTTTAGAAACTCCTCTTCCGAAATAATCGGTATGCCGAGTTCTTTTGCTTTTTTGTTTTTGCCGGAGGCGGACGTCACGTCGTTGTTAATCAGATAATCCGTCTTGCCCGAAACGCTTCCCGACACCTTTCCGCCTTTGCTTTCGATCAGTTCCCTGACTTCATTCCGGTTGGCAAAATGCTCGACACTTCCGGTAATCACAAAAGTCTTGCCCGCAAAAATCTGCTCGTTCGTGTTTGCAGCCGTTTTTGTTATCCGCAGTTCTTTCATCAGATCCTCTACGGACGCCAGTTTCTTTTCATCCCGGAAAAAGCCGTAAATGCCTTCGGCAAGTACTTCTCCGATCCCTTCGACTTCCGATAACTCTTCCACTGTGGCAGACTTTATCGAATCGTAATCGTCATCAAACGCCCTGCAAAGCATTTTCGCGTTCGCCACGCCGATGCCGCTGATTCCGATTCCATATAGCAATCGCACCAGCGTCGTATCTTTTGCCTTTTCTATGGAATCGATCAGATTTTGATAGGATTTTTCTCCAAAGCCTTCCATGGTCGTGATCTCCTCCCGGTAGCGGTTCAGCCGGAAAATATCCGCAAAGTCATGGATAAAGCCTTTCCCGATAAACTTTTCCAGCGTCGCTTCGGATAAGCCGTCGATATTTAGCGCGTCTCTGCTGACAAGCAGAGTAAACGCCTTGATTTTCTTCGCTTCACAGTCATAGTTGGGGCAGACCAGCGTCTCCGCGTCGTTTTCCTTGCTGATAATGGTTTTTGCGCCGCAGACGGGACAAAACTCCGGGATCTTCAGATTGCCGCTTCCGGTAAGATTTTCCGCGATCTGCGGAATAATCATATTCGCCTTATAGACCTTGATCCGGTCCCCGATGCCCAGTCTCAGCGATTTCATAATGCTTAGATTGTGCACGCTCGCCCGGGATACCGTAGTCCCTTCCAGCTCCACCGGCTCAAAGATCGCCACCGGGTTGATCAGCCCCGTCCGGCTGGGGCTCCACTCGATTTCCTTTAGCGTCGTCTCCGCCGTTTCGTCCGCCCATTTAAAGGCGATGGAATCTCTCGGAAACTTTGCCGTCCTGCCCAGGGATGCGCCGTAATCCATATCGCAGTAGGTCAGCACCAGCCCGTCCGAAGGCACGTCGTAATCCGTGATTTTTTGTGCAAAACCTTCAACCGCCTCCAAAATCGTCCCGGGCGTTACCCTCACATATTCCACCACGTCGAACCCCTGCTCCTTCAAAAACCGGAACTGATTCTCCCTGTCGTTACCAAAATCCACCTCTTTGCCATCCTCCTCGGCGCTTACCAGCGCAAAGGCAAAGAGGCGCACATTTCTTTTTGCCGTAATTTCATTGTTTAACTGTCTTACGGACCCGCTGCACAGGTTCCTCGGGTTTTTGTATTTGGCTTGTGCATCCGCAATTTCTTCATTTACCTTTGCAAAATCCGAATAGGTGATGACAGCCTCGCCTCTTAAAATCAACCTGCCCTGAAAAGCGATCCTGTGGGGAATGTTTTTAAACACCTTTGCGTTATTGGTAATGACTTCCCCGACTTCGCCGTTGCCTCTTGTCACGGCTTTTGCCAGCGCTCCGTTTTCATAGGTTAAAACGATCGTCAAGCCGTCCAGCTTCCATGACAGCAGCCCTTCCTTTCCGTTCAGCCAGCTTTGCAGCTCCTCCCTGCTCTTTGTCTTTGCCAAAGACAGCATGGGCTTTTCGTGACGTTCCTTGGGCAGCTCGTCGACGGCTTCATAGCCGACGCTGACCGTAGGGCTGCCGGAAAGGGTCATTCCGGTTTCTTCTTCCAGCGCCGTCAGCTCGTCATACAGCGCGTCGTATTCAAAATTGCTCATGATCTCTCTGTCCTCGGCATAATACGCCTTCGCAGCCTCGTTCAGTTGTTCGATCAGTTGTTTCATCCTTTCAATCCTGTCCATAACCGTCTCCCGTTCTACTCGTTTTATTGCCCCGATTGCAAAGTATTTTTGATCTGAAGCCCCGCAATTTCATACAGCTCTTCCAGCTCTTTTCCCTTCAGCACGCGATATTCCCCGGGCTTTAGTTTATCAAGGGTCACATTCGCCACCCGGATTCGCTTTAAAGCGTGCACCTCATAGCCCAGCTCCCTGCACATCCGGCGGATCTGCCGGTTCAGCCCCTGGGTCAGAATGATACGGAAGGTAAATTTTCCGATTTGCTCCACCTGACAGGGTCTTGTCCGTTTAGCAAGCTCCGACAAATATACGCCTTCCGACATCCCTTTTATAAATTCGTCGGTAATCTCGCTTTTTACTTTGACCACATATTCCTTTTCATGCCGGTTCGCGCCGCGCATCAGCGCGTCGATCAAATCCCCGTCGTTGGTCAAAAGAAGCAGTCCCTCGGAATCTTTATCCAATCTTCCGGCATAGGTTACCCGCACCGGATATTTCAGCTCATCGCTTAAAAGCTTATCCGCATGCTTATCCCGCTCGGAACAGATCACGCCCACCGGCTTATAATAAGCGAGCACCGCGGTATCCTGTCTGCCTGCGATGATTTTGCCCTGAAAGCAGACCTTATCGCCCCGTTCCACCTTTGTGCCGGGTCTTGCGATCCTGTCATTGACCGTTACCTGACCGGTTTCAATCAGCTTATCCGCATCCCTTCTGGAACAGATTCCCGCCTGCGCCAAATATTTATTTAAACGTATTTCCTTTTCGTTCGTTTGAAATTGTTTTTTCCCGCTCATCGGCATTCCCGTTTTTTTAATCTTGTTTCAATCCTGTTTCCGTTTTATTTTCTCTATTTTTATCCTTAACTATCATACTTTAAATTGATATTTTTTTCCAGTATAAATCCGTTTCTTTTCGGTCATAGTATGAGTGTAGGCATCTTTTTTGGAAGGAGGCATTCACATGCGAAACAAAGTTTTTGACTGTATCGTTTTGACCATCGTCATTATCGGTGCAATTAACTGGGGACTGATCGGCTTTTTCGATTTCAATCTGGTCGCTGCGATCTTTGGCAGCATGAGCTGGATTTCCAGAATCATCTATGCGCTGGTAGGTCTTGGCGGACTTTATTTAATCAGCTTCTATACCAGCCTTGGTTCTGGCGAAGCCTAAGCCCGTATCAAACTGCATAGAACTACCCGTTGATAAAAAGCGGATGACAGCGCCTCGCGCCTGTTGTCCGCTTATATTTTAAATTCTTTCATATCCATTGACAAACCACCGGAATTTTTGTATGATAAATACGCTTTAGCGATTTAAAGCGTGACAACCGGAGCCGCTGGTAACAATGGAGGAAAGAAAATGAACACTACGAACTGCAATGAAAGAACTTTGATGGATTACTGCCCCGATATCAAGGTGGTCGACTGTACCATGCGGGACGGCGGACTGGTAAACAATTTTGCGTTTACCGATGAATTTGTAAAGGATTTATACGAGGCGAATATCAAAGCCGGCGTTGATTATATGGAATTTGGCTATAAAGCTTCCAAGGAATTATTTGACCCCAAAGATTTCGGTAAATGGAAATTCTGCGATGAAAAGGATATTCGCGCCATTGTAGGCGAAAACAACTCCCCTTTGAAAATTTCCGTTATGGCTGATGTGGGAAGGTGCGATTATAAAAAAGACATTCTGCCGAAAAAGGACAGCGTCATCGACCTGATCCGCGTGGCGACCTATATTCACCAGATTCCCACCGCCATCGAAATGATTGAGGATTTTAAACAGAAGGGCTATGAGGTAACGGTCAATATCATGGCGGTATCCAAGGTAAACTCCGATGATCTGGACGCAGGCTTAAGACTCCTTTCCAAGAGCAGCGTCGATGTGATTTATCTTGTAGACAGCTTCGGCTCCTTCTACCCCGAACAGATCACAAAGCTCTCTCAAAAATATGTGGAAATTGCCAACGCTTCCGGAAAGATTGTCGGCATCCACGCCCACAACAATCAGCAATTAGCATTTGCTAACACTATTGAAGCGCTCCGCAACGGCGTCTGTCTGCTGGACGCAACCGTAAACGGCATGGGGCGCGGCGCAGGAAACTGTTACTCCGAATCGCTGTTGAGTTTTCTGAAGAATCCCAAATACGACGTGCTCCCGATTATCCGCTTTGTGGAGAAGCATATGCTGAAGCTGAAAGCAGAAGGCGCCGTATGGGGCTATGATATTCCTTATCTTCTGACGGGTATTTTAAACAGCCATCCTTCCACGGCGATTAAATTTATCAAAGACGGCAGAACCGATTACTGCAAACTGATGCAGGAATTGATGGATATGGAATAAAGAGCATTATAAAAAGGGGCTGCCGCATTCATAAATTTTTGTAGAGCGAAAGCGTGTTTCCGTGATCCATACAAAAATTTATAAATGCGACAGCCCTTTTAAAATCCCTAATACTTTTTCCTGAATCTCTCTGATTTAAGCAGCGTTTTTATTTATATATACATACTCAACTTTTTCCGGCATCAGACTCTTTTCAAAATATACAGCCAATAGCTGAGCGCCAATTCCTACTTTTTTAAAAGTTGAAAACGGAACTACCACATCCTTTATTTCATTATTATCCAACCGAAGCGTCAAAATATAGCTATTATAAACCCGCATTCTCCAATCCATTACCTCAAATGTCTTATACATATCCTTCCAGGAATAACGAATATGAGGATTAACCACATCTTTTTCGATACACTTAGCATTGCATACAAAAAATATTTCATCTCTAAATTTTTTATAATACCCCTTCAATACAAATATTCCTGTAATATATATAATTCCATAAATCACTAAAACAGCAATATAATACTTTATATAAAGAAAACCGGCTTGTCTCAACCCATCACTTCTTGCTTCCTCTATTTCTTTTCTCTGATTTTCCACATATTTTTCCTTGAGTTCCATAAGAGTAAGCGTGTTCATTGGATTTGAAGATGTTAACATTCCATATTCTTCCATATCCTTCATAGCCTGCACCATATAATAATCAGGGGGACTGGTAGGCGAATAACCAAGGATTTCCTGTGCAATTTCTTCCCCTTTAAATGATTGACAAATAAAAATAATTAATATGATCACAGCACCCAGAATAGTTTCTGCCCACAAGAGCACCCTTTTTGCATGCTGCATAAATTCTTTTTCTTCCTCAAGGATTACCATTCTGTCCTTCTCATTTGCCTTTCTCCATCCTTCCTCCAACTTTATTCTCCTCCCTGATCTGACACTATACTGATAATCAATTTATCTAAAAAATCCTTTATATATTCACAATTTTTTTTCACACCAATTTTCCAATACGCATCTTTCACAATGCGCTTTTCTTGCCGTGCAAACGCTTCTGCCGTGATAGATCAGTTGGAAATTGATGCGGTTCCAATGTTCCCTTGGCAGTACCTCCATCAATTCCCGCTCCACCTGCGTCGGATTTTTCCCTTCCGCCCATCCTATGCGTTTTGAAATGCGAAACACATGGGTATCCACGGTCACCCCCAGTATTCCGTAGGCATCCGCAAGAAACAACGTTGCTGTTTTTCTTCCCACTCCGGGCAGCTCGACCAGTTGCTCAATGCTAACAGGAACTTTCCCGTTATGTTCGTTCAATAATTTCAGACAACAGTTTTTGATATTCTTTGCTTTCATTTTATAGAGTCCGATGCTTTTGATTGCCTGCCCGATCTCTTCCACAGGAGCCTCTGCAACCGCCTTTAGAGAAGGAAACCGTTTCCACAATGCGGGAAGCGTTTCATCCACCTGCTTATCGGTACTCTGGGCGCTGAGCATAATGGCGATCAAAAGCTGCCAGTCATGGTCATGGAAAAATCCTTCCTTTGTCACTCCGTATTCCCGGTCCAATCGTTTTAAAATCTCTTCCGTCTTCTGTTTCGTCATCATTACCAACCGTTTTCCTGTCTGTACTATCCTGTTTCTTCTGTTCCCTAAAAAAGCGCGCATATCAGCGCGATCCCAATTAAGATTATAAGGAAAGCGCCTTTATCTCCGCCGCGGCGGAGCACAAAGTTTTGCGGATCTTTGGAGTTAATATAAACAACATATTCTTGCTTTTCATAACCATCCAATTCTTTCAGAAAACGATCCGCAAGATAAAGTCCGATCATGCACGCTCCCCACAGAAAGCAGTACGCCTCCATAAAAATGTACTTCCGCTTCCTTCTCTTCCTTACATTGCCATGCAAAAACCAACCATGAAGCATAAGTCCGACTGTAAAGATCATAATCCCCAGCCAGACCGTCTCCTGCATCAAGCACAAAAGAATGATTTCAACCGCGATGGCTATGAACCATGGTATTATATTCATTGCATCTGCCCTCTCGTTTAATTTGCCCTTCTGACCGCCTCTTTCATGGACTTCACATATTCTCCCACATAACGCGGCGCGTCTTTTCCGTACTTCGCCACCAGTTTTACAATCGCGCTGCCTACGATAGCTCCGTCGGAAAGAGACGCCATTTTTTCAGCCTGCTCCGGCGTGGCTATGCCGAATCCGATGGCGCAGGGCGTATCGGTCACTTCTTTTACCAGCTTTACCATAGCGCCGATATCCGTTTTGATTTCTTTTCTGACTCCGGTCACGCCCATTGAGGATACGCAGTATACAAAGCCCTTCGCCTCTTTTGCGATCATTCTGATCCGCTCATGGGAAGTGGGCGCGATCATGGAAATCAAATCCACGCCGTAGGTTTCGCAGACGCCGGATAATTCGTCCTTTTCTTCATAAGGGATGTCCGGTACAATCAAACCGTCCACGCCGCATTCCACGCAGCGTTTCATAAATTTTTCCTTGCCGTATTTTACTACCGCGTTAGCATAGGTTAAATAGACGATGGGAACCGTCACTTTTTCCCTCGCTTTTTTTACGGTATCAAACAGCTTATCCGTGGTGCAGCCCGCCGCCAGCGCCCTCTCGTTTGCCTCCTGGATTACCGCGCCCTCTGCAATCGGGTCGGAAAAAGGAATCCCGATTTCGATCAGATCCGCGCCCGCTTCTTCCATGGCGTATAAAATCTGTTCCGTCGTCTCCAGATCCGGATCTCCTCCGGTTACAAACGCGATAAACGCTTTCCCGTTTTCAAATGCTTTTCCGATCTTACTCATAGATTTCCACCCCCCGATATCTGGCGATCGCCGCCACATCTTTATCTCCTCTTCCGGAGATCGTACATACAATGATCTGATCCTGATTCATGGACTTCGCCATTTTCATTACCTGTGCAACCGCATGGGCGCTTTCAATTGCCGGAATGATGCCCTCTGTGCGGGATAAGTACTCAAATGCCTGCACCGCCTCTTCATCCGTAATCGGTACATACTGCGCCCTGCCCGTCTCATGGAGCATCGCATGTTCGGGTCCGATCCCCGGATAATCAAGCCCCGCGGATATCGAATAAACCGGCGCGATCTGTCCGTATTCATTCTGGCAAAACAGCGATTTCATACCATGGAAAATACCTTCGCTGCCGTTTGCAACAGTCGCCGCGTTTTTTGGATTATCAACGCCTAACCCTGCCGCCTCGCAGCCCACCAGAGCGACTTCCCGATCCTCTATAAACTCATAAAAGCTTCCCATGGCATTGCTGCCGCCGCCCACGCATGCCACGACGGCATCGGGCAGCCTGCCTTCTCTTTCCAGTATCTGCGCTTTGATTTCCCTGCTGATAACGCTTTGGAAATCCCTGACGATCGTCGGGAACGGATGAGGTCCCATCACGGAACCCAGCACATAGAGCGTATCGTCCACCCGGTTGCTCCACTCTCTCATGGTCTCGTTGACGGCGTCCTTTAAGGTCATCGTGCCGCTGGTAACCGGGTGTACCTTTGCTCCCAAAAGCTCCATGCGGTATACGTTCAAAGCCTGGCGCACGGTATCCTCCTTGCCCATAAAAATCTCGCATTCCATATCCATCAGCGCCGCTGCCGTCGCCGTCGCCACGCCGTGCTGCCCTGCGCCGGTTTCCGCAATGACTCTTGTCTTTCCCATCTTCTTTGCTAAAAGCACCTGCCCCAGCACGTTGTTGATCTTGTGGGAACCCGTATGGTTAAGATCCTCCCGCTTCAGATAAATCTTCGGTCCGCAAAGATCCTTCGTCATCTTTTCCGCATAATATAATAAAGACGGGCGCCCCGCATAATTTCTATTCAAATCATCTAATTCCCGGACAAACTCGGGATCGTTTTTATAATGCTCGTAAGCATCCTCCAACTCATGTATGGCGTTCATCAAAGTCTCAGGCACATACTGACCGCCATAATTGCCAAATCTTCCTTTCTTCATTTTGACTCCTTTCTGACTGTATCTATCATTTCTTTTATTTTTTCTATGTCCTTGCAGCCGTCTGTTTCCACTGCGCTGCTAACGTCTATTCCATAGGGATTTCTCAACCGGATCAGCTCCGACACATTTGACAAGCCTATTCCTCCCGCCAGAAAATAGGGAATACCGATATCTTCATCGGGCGGCAACCCGGCAATATCAAAACGTTTCCCGCTTCCGCCGGGGATCCCCTTTACCCTGGCGTCAAAAAGCAGATAATCCGGCTGTAACATTCTTGCTTCGTCAATCAGCCGCCTGTTTATTTGCAGGATTTCCTGTTCCCGCTCCCCGGTTACCTCCAGCGTCGCATCAATTCGCACCGCTTTGATCATCGGAATACGGACTCCGTCCGTCTTTGCCAGTTCCTCTTTCAATTGGTTTACATAATATATATCTTCCTGCCCGTGAAGCTGAATGGCGTCGATGGCGCCTTCCCGTACCAACTTTACCACATGCCCGACCGGTTCGTCCACAAAAACTCCCACGGCAGAAATTTCGGGAGCCAGCGCATCCTTTAACGCTTTCGCCGTCTCATCGGATACGAAGCGTTTCGTATGGGCAAAGACAAAGCCGATGTAGTCGGGTTTATACTGATTGACCGCCGCAATATCCTCCATGCGCTTCAGCCCGCAGATTTTTATCCTGCTCATTCCGTCACCCTCCTGTCTGATCTCAGTCCTTTTCACAGCCCTTTCGCAGCTCATCAAGCATCGCCTTCTTATCGGGGCTTTTCATCAGCGTCTCGCCGATCAGCACGCCGTTGACACCCGCTTCCTGCAATACCCGGATATCGTCCGCTGTTTGGATACCGCTTTCCGCCACAAACAGAACCTCCGGCGGCACCAGCTTCCGCAGCCGTTCGCTGTTATGCACGTCTACGGTAAAATCCTTTAAATTCCGGTTATTGACGCCGATGATCCTCGCACCGGCGCGTACCGCCATGGCGATTTCCTCCTCGTCATGCGCTTCCACCAGAGCCGATAAGCCCAGTTGATCGCAGATCCCGATATATTCTTTGATTGTTTCTTCCCGTAACAGGGCGCAGATCAACAGCACCGCGGACGCTCCCAGGACTTTCGCCTGATAGATCTGGTACGCGTCCACCGTAAAATCCTTCCGAAGAACCGGCGTTTGTACCTTCTTTGTAATTTCCTGCAGATACCTGTCGCTTCCTAAGAATTTACTGGGCTCCGTCAGCACCGAGATACATGCCGCTCCGGCATGTTCGTAAGCCTCGGCTATCTCCACATAGGGAAACTCTTTTGCAATCAGCCCCTTGGAGGGCGACGCCTTCTTTACCTCGCAGATAAAGGAAATGCCCGGCTTTCGCAGCGCCTGTTCCACGGGAAATTCCCGTTCCCTGTCCGTTACGCATTCCATTGCAAACGCCCTTGCCCTCATTTCTTCCGGCGATATTTCCTTCTGATCCTCCGCCACTCTTTTGCGCGCCGTATCGGCGAGGATATCTAAAATCGTCTCCGCCATTTTAATCTCCTATTCATTCGTTGCTCTTACAAACGCTTCCAGCTTTTTTGCCGCCTTTTTCGCAATATAAATGCAGGCGCCGGCATTGAGCACTACCGCGTTGCGTTTCGCTCCCTTTTCTCCGGCAAGGATGGCTCTTGTGATCCTTGCATTTTCCTGAGGATCTCCGCCGACCATCTCTTCCTTTGCCGCCGTCGCAAGACCGAACTGCTCCGGCGTAATCTCATAGCTCTTCAAAGCGCCGTCCCTGATTTCACACACAAGGGTAGGCGCGCTGATGCTGATTTCATCCAGTCTGTCCGTACCGTATACCACCATGCCGCTTTTGACCCCCAGCTTCATCAAAATCTCCGCCATGGGTTTTACCAGCCCTTCCTCATATACGCCCATCAACTGCATATCGGCAAACGCCGGATTGGATAAAGGTCCTAAAATATTAAAAATCGTACGGATACCCAGCTCCTTTCTGACAGGCGCTACAAAGCGCATTGCCTTATGATAAATCTGGGCAAACATAAAGGAAATATTTTCTTCTTTTAACACCTTTTCCATCTTAGACGGTTCGATCGTAATATTGACCCCCAGCGCTTCCAGCACGTCCGCCGCTCCGCATTTACTGGAAACGCTGCGGTTGCCGTGTTTTGCAACGGGGATTCCCGCCGCCGCCGCTACAATCCCCGTCGTTGTGGAAATATTAAAGCTGTATGCCTCGTCTCCGCCCGTGCCGACAATTTCCAATACGTCCGTATCATGGTTCAATTTGGTGGCATGCTTTCTCATTCCGTTAGCGGAAGCTACTATTTCATCAATGGATTCGCCTTTCATGCGAAGCGCGGTCAGATACGCCGCCATGTGCATCTAGCTCGCTTCTCCGCTCATAATCTCATCCATACATCCTTCCGCCGTTTCATAGCTTAAATCTTTTCCTTCTACCAGTTGTGCAATTGCCTCTTTAATCATTTTTTTATCCTCCTAAATCCGATTACTGTTTTCTATTTATTCAAAAAGTTCTGTAAAATGACCGCTCCGTCCGGCGTCAGCACGCTTTCCGGATGAAACTGCAATCCATATACCTCATATTCCCGGTGCCTGATCGCCATAATCTCGCCGTCCGCCGTCGTACCGATGACCTTCAGGCATTCCGGCATTGTTTCAGGATCAGCCGCCAGTGAATGATACCGCGCCACAGGTATCCGCTCCGGCAATCCCTCAAAGACCGCCTCCTCTTTATCAAGATCCATCAGACTCTGTTTCCCGTGCATCAGTTCCTTTGCATAAGTGATCGTTGCTCCGTAGACCTCGCAGATGCCCTGGTGTCCGAGGCAGACGCCAAGGATTTTGCTCTTATTCTGCATTCTCCTTACCACATCCTCACAGATGCCCGCATCCTGCGGTCTGCCGGGTCCCGGCGATAAAATAATATATTCCGGCGCCATTGCCTCCACTTCGTCCACCGTCATTTCATCGTTGCGGATAACCTTGATTTCCTCTTTTGCGATGGTTCCGATAAGCTGCACCAGATTGTAAGAAAAGCTGTCATAATTATCAATTAAAAGTATCATGATCCGTTCACCTCGCTCGCTCGTTTTACCGCTTCAATGACTGCGCCCGCTTTGTTGGCGCATTCCTGATATTCGTTTTCCGGCACGCTGTCCGCCACAATGCCGGCTCCCGCCTGAATGTATACCTTATTTCCTTTTTTTACCGCAGTCCTGATCGCGATACACACGTCCAGATTGCCCGAAAAATCCAGATAACCGATAGCTCCGCCGTAAATGCCCCGGCTGTCCTTTTCCAGCTCGTCGATAATCTCGCACGCGCGGAATTTCGGCGCTCCCGAAAGGGTTCCCGCGGGAAGCATCGTTGCAATCGTATCGCACCCGTCTTTTTCTTTTTTCAGCCTGCCGCATACCACGGACGCAATGTGCATGACCTTGGAAAAACGGTGGATTTTCATATATTCCTCTACGACAACGCTGCCGTATTCCGAAATTTTACCGATATCGTTTCTCGCCAGATCCACCAGCATATTGTGTTCGGCGCATTCCTTTTCATCTTCTAAAAGCTCCCGTTCCAAAGCCTCGTCCTGCGCGGTATCCGCCCCTCTTTTTCTCGTTCCGGCAACCGGAAAGGTCGTCAGCTTTCCGTTCTCCAGTTTTACCATGGTCTCGGGAGAAGTCCCCGCGATCTGCAGATCCCCGCACTGGATAAAATACATATAGGGCGAAGGGTTCGTAGTCCGGAGCACCCGGTAGGTGTTTAACAGGCTGCTCTCATAGTCCGCTTCAAACCGTCTGGAAATAACGCCCTGGAAAATATCCCCTTCCCTGATATAATGTTTTGTCTTTTCCACCATCCTGCAATATTCCTCCTTGGAGGTGTTGCAGGTAAAATGCACTTCCTCCTGCGCCGTTTCCGGTTTCAGGGGCGCGGTATCGTAGATCATATGAATGATTTTCTCGATCTCCAGGACCGCTGCATTGTACCCAGTCTCTCCCTGCTCGCTCCGGTAATTGACAATAACAATGATTTTTTGTTTCAGATGGTCGTATGCGATGACCTTATCGAACAGCATCAGGTTATAGTCGTCAAATTCGCTTTCCTTTAAATGCAGTTTCGGCTCCGCATACCCGATCATCTCATAAGAAAAATGTCCCACAAAACCGCCTGTAAAAGAAGGCATTCCTTCGATTTTAGGTGTTTTAAATTTGGCAAGCTGTTCCCGTAACGCCTGCATCGGATCTTTCTTTTCCTTTTGCTCGATGGCTCCGCTTTTTATAGTTACCACGCCGTCTTTACAGGAAATCTGCATCAGCGGATTGACGCCTAAAAAGGAATATCTCCCCCATCGGCTCCCGCCCTCCACACTTTCCAGTAAAAAGAATCGGCTGTCTACCTGCGCCAGCTTCCGAAGCAGAGTAATCGGCGTTACAACGTCCGCGTAGATCTCCCGGCATACGGGAATAATGTTGTATTCTTTTTCGTATTGCTTTGCCTGTTCGTAATCCGGATCATACATTTTGGGTTACTCTTTTTTTAGAATTTGTGAGATTTTGGGGACGCTATGCCATACGCCGCGCCATAGCGTGAAGAGGACTTCACGCCTGATGCGGCGTTCGCCGCATAATCCCCAAAAAGTCTTGCCGATTTCATGCAAGCATGAATCGGCAGGACTTTTTTAGGATTGCGTGGCTCATTGCTCGCACAAAAAAAAGCTCTGTCCCTTGAGGGACAAAAGCTTAATATCTTCTGCGGTACCACCCTGATTGATAGATAATCTATCCGCTTATTCTGCATACTCACAATATGCACCCTCCTGATAACGGGCAGGGAACCCGTTGGCGTCTACTCCCTGATCGGTTTCAAGCCACCCTCGCAAGTCCATTCAACTGTTTCCTCCATACTGCATCCCACCTGCCGCAGCTCTCTGTGATGTGCTCCACAGCCTACTTCTCTCGCTCATCGGTTTCTGTTTTGGTTTATCTGTTTAACTGAATAAAGCATAAGGCAATTTTAAAAATCTGTCAATCCCTTTTTTCAATTTTTGCGACTTTCATGCCCTTTGTGTCTTTCATGCCTTCGCCGTTTTTGCCAAACATTTCCGCCTCAAAGCGCCGGGACGGTCGGTAACAGAGCAGCGCGATCAAAATCAAAACCGCCGTAGTCGCCAGACTCACCGGATAAGCCGTCAAAATAGTCTGAAACGTCCTGCTCATGGGAAATACCGTATGAATCCACACAATTCTTACCACGCAAACGCCGATGGTTGTCAAAACAGCCGGAACAAAAGAAATCCCAAAGCCTCTGAGATATCCCGACATAACTTCATAAAGCATACTGAACGCATAAGCCGTAAAAATCATAACCAGCCTCGTATATCCCAGCGCAATGACTTCGGGCTGGTCCGTAAAAATCGACAGTAAAAACTTTCCCGAAAAAAGTACCAACACCACGGAAGCGGCAGAAGCAAGCGTTCCCTCCGCCAGACACAGGGCAAGAGTTTTCCTGCAGCGCTTTAACTGCCCCGCGCCAAAATTCTGTCCTACAAAAGTCGTACATGCCTGTCCGAAAGAATTTAACACATCATACACCAGACACTCAATGTTAAACGCCGCACTCGACGCCGCCATGACAACGGTTCCCAGGCTGTTGATCGCAGACTGTATGACAATGTTAGCAATGGCAAACACCGCGCTCTGTATCCCCGCCGGAAGTCCGATCCGTATAATTCTTTCTAAGCTGTTCCGGTCAAGGCGCAGGGCTTTTATCTCCAAACGGATATCCTGATCGCTCTTAATCAGTTTCCGGAATAAAATCGCGGAACTGATGATATTTGCTAAAACCGTGGCGATGGCGACGCCCTCAACCGTCAATTTCAGTACGATAACAAAAAACAGATTGAAAATCACATTTAATACGCCCGAAACCGCAAGCGCCTTTAACGGGCTTTTTGTATCGCCGATACTTCTGAAAATGGCAGCCTCAAAATTATATAAAAAGATAACCGGCATTCCCAGCAGATAAATCCTAAGGTAAGCCAAAGCTAAAGGAAAGACATCCTCCGGCACATGAAGGACGCCAAGCAGCTTTGCCGCAATCACCTCTCCGATAACCGCCACAAGCACGCCTCCCATCAGAGCCAGTACCACCGAAGTATGAACGGCACGATGCACGGTATCTTTATCGTTCTTTCCAATTGCATTGGCTATGACGACATTCGCTCCCAGCGCAATCCCGATAAAAAGATTCAGAATCAAACCGATAATGGGGCTGTTGGCTCCTACCGCGGCGACCGCTGCCGTCCGGTTCGCAACGGCAAAATTTCCTACAACGGCAATGTCGGACGCGTTAAAGAGCTGTTCTAAAATCGCCGTAGCCGCTACAGGCAGGGCATAGCGGGGTATTTTATTCCATAACGATCCATGCAGCATATCCGTCTTCGTTCTGTCAGCCCTCTGCATGTCCGCCCCTTGCGTATCCGCTTCCTGTGTATCCGCCTCCTGTATTTCCGTCTTTTGTATATCAGTTTCCGCTCCCATCAGAGCCTTCCTCCTTCTGCAACTCTATAGCTTCAAAATATCATGCCCGATTGTTACCGGCATATAGGTTTTTGCATCCAGCCTGTTCGCAAGCAAAAGCCACAGCTTCATATACATCGCCGCAGGCGACGCCACCGGCAAGACCACGGTACCTTCTTTTTGATAGGAAGCCACCGTCTCGTAAGTAACGCCTTCCGGCACGCCCGCAACCCATACCGGAACCTTCCTTGCACGGGCTTCGTTCATAAATTCTTCAAAACCGCTCTCTTTTACCGGGAGCGTGCCCGAATGATACGTATCCAACAAGACCGCATCGCAGGAATCCGGAATCCAAAACTGCATTCCCGGATAAGGTCTTACAAAGAAGACGGATACCTCCGTCAGATGTTCGCATTTCAATAAAAACGGAAACGCAGCATCCCCGGCGTCTTTTTCTCCGCTTTGCGCGTTCGTCCTGCATACACCCTGTTCCAGCCTGGCATAAAAACTGTCCGCCACACTCAGGACGCGGTCGCTGTAGTTAGCCTGCGGCAAAAGCCTGGTGGCGCGGTGCAGATACAGCCCGTCGGTATTTTGATAGGAACAGAATACCCCTTTATGGTTTCCCTCCAGAATCAGCGCCATGGCTCCTTCAAAATTTGCAAAACCGTTGCTTCTTTTATCCGTCAGGGGATAATTTGCCGACACCATAACGATAGGAATATCCGCATCCGCAAATACATATCCCATTGCCGCAGATGAATAGGCAAGACTGTCCGTTCCCGTCGTAATCACAATGCCGTCATATCCGCCTGCCGTTCCCTTCCTCACTGTGCGCCAAAGCGTTTCCAGATGCTTTCCGCCCAGATTTTCACTCAATATTTCGTAGGGACATACCGTTTCAAACAGAATTTGCGTCTGAAACCGCTCCTCATAGGCGCGCTGCTTTTCCCCTGCAAATTGTTCGATCAGCAATCTGCGCGGGTTCTCGCCTCCGGGCGACAAGAAATTATCCTTTTGAACGCTCCCGATGGTCCCTCCCGTAAAAATGACCAATATCTTTGTTTCACCCATCAATTCTCTCCTATAATGTCAGAGTTAAAATGTCCTCTTAACTTTTTCATCACATGAAAATATGCCGGAATCAGGAAACAATCCGCACAGACCCAGGCAACCGGGCTTGCAAAGCACGCCGCCGTAAACCCAAAGATCGGCACAAACACAAATCCCACTACGCTTCGCGCCGCCATTTCACAAACGCCCGCCAGAATCGCAAAGGTTGAATATCCGAGTCCCTGTATCATAAATCTGACAATATTTACAAACGCAAGAGGAATATAAAACGCCACGTTTGCAATCATAAAATAATGAATCTGCCCGATAATCGCCGTTTCGTCAGCCGAGACAAACAGCAAAGACAAACTCTTCCCGAAAAGCAGGACAAGGACTAAGGCGATCAAAGCATAGATGATGCCCAGCTTGGCGCAATCCTTTATGCCTTCGTCAATTCTGTCCAGATAGCCCGCTCCCACATTCTGTCCGCCGTATGTCGCCATCGTAGACCCCATAGCGTCAAAGGGACAGCATAAAAACAGGGAAATTTTACCGCCTGCCGTTACAGCCGCCACCGCATCGGAACCCAAGGTATTTACCGCCGACTGCAAAATCACGCTCCCGATCGCCGTAATGGAATACTGCAGTCCCATGGGCACGCCCATTTTGCAAAGCGTTCCGATACATTCCGGATCAAAGCGTCTCTCCTCCCCTGTCATCCTGAGAATATCATACTTTTTCATCATAAAGATCAGGCTCAGTACGCCCGATACTCCCTGTGCAATAACCGTAGCAAGAGCGGCTCCCGCCACCCCAAACGGAAAGATCAGCACTACGTCCAGGACAATATTGGACAAGGACGACAGGATCAGAAAATACAGCGGCGTTTTGCTGTCTCCCAGGGATCTGATGATGCCCGAGACCATATTGTACAAAATTGTGGTGGGAATCCCCGCGAAAATAATAAAAATATAGCGGTAAGCATCTTCCATAATATTATCCGGCGTCCGCATCCAGATTAAAATATTGCGGCAGAGAAGGCAGACCGCAACCGTAATCACAACGGCAAAAATGACGGACGCCCATGCACAGCCCGCTACAAATTTTCTTAAACCGTGATCGTCTCTCGCCCCGAATTTCTGAGCGATGGGAATGGCAAAGCCGTTACAGAGCCCGATGCAAAATCCCAGGATCATAAAATTGATCGAACCGGTGGAACCGACCGCTGCCAGCGCCTCCACGCCCAGCATTCTTCCTACGATAATCGTATCCACCATATTATAAAACTGCTGAAACAATAAGCCGAATAATAAGGGTACTCCAAAGCCCAAAATCAGCTTCATGGGGGAGCCTTTTGTCAAATCCTTTGTCATAATCCAAGATCTCCTTTTCTGATATCGCGGACATATTAGCACATCGTTTGACAAATGTATATATAGGAAATCGGCTGTATCAAAAAAAATACAATCACGTTTTGCCGATCAGCGCGCGCACCTTTTCCTTAACCTCCGCTACCTCCCGTTCAAACTCCGCGGCAGAGATTCTTATAGCGCCGTGCCCCATAATAATCAACTGTTCCAGCCCGTCCGAAGTCGCTACCCTGACTCTGTGTTTCGCCCCGATATCTCTGGTTACCTTTTCGATATACATATCCGCCGTTTCCGCCTCTTTGGTGTAAACCACATGGATATTATGATACTTTCCGATCTCTCCCATATTGCCTTTTACCTTATAAGCGTCAAACACCAGAATCAAATGGCATTTGGTAAAGCCCTGATAATCACAGAGAATGTCCATCAGCCTCCCTCTTGCGGCGTCCAGGCTGACCTTGGCAAGCTCTTTCAGCTCATCCCATGCAAAAATAATATTATAGCCGTCCACCAGTAAATAATCTTCCACGGGCGCGATATTTTTATTTTGATACCTTCGATAATATTCTCCCGCGTCAACGCTCTTTCCGCCGGATACATACCGTGTCTTTCTGCCGCCGTATTCTTTCCTCTTTGCCGGACCGAACTCCCGCAGCATGATTTCCTCCAGCTCCCGGTCCTCATAAACGCCTTCCCGGTATCTTCGCCCCCGCTTTTCCTGCCGGAGCTTTTCGCGGATTTTATCGTCTACGGTTTCCGCTTCGGACGCCTGTTCCAAAACACGACTGTCCGCGTGCATATACTCCCGCACTTCATCCCACTTCACATAAAAACCGGAGCCATGGGCGCAAAATACCGATCCCGTGGGATTCTCCGTATCCGCTTCACTGTCATAACCGATCCGCTCCACGACCTCGGAAGCATTATGGCACGGACCGTAGCCTGCCGCCTGCAAAATCAGCCTGCCGCGCCCTTTCGTATAGGCGTTGACCTCACTCATATAATCTACGGAGGTTACCACCGGCACCCTGCCCGTTAAAACCGACATTTCCCCTTCCGTTCGCGGCGGCGTGGAGGCGCCGCTCATCCGCTGTATATCGCCCATAGCCCTGCCAAGCTGTTCCGTCGGCACGGTCAGCTCAAAATTGTGATAAGGCTCTAACAGCACACATTCCGTACTTTTTAACCCCTGTCTGAGCGCCCGGTAAGTCGCCTGTCTGAAATCCCCGCCTTCCGTATGCTTTAAATGCGCCCTTCCCGCAACCAGCGTGATCCGCATATCGGTAATCGGAGAACCGGTCAATACCCCCGGATGCTCCCGCTCCGAAAGATGGGTCAGAATCAACCGCTGCCAATTAAGACCCAATTCATCCTCGCTTACATCCGTATCAAATACCAGCCCGCTTCCCTGCGGCAGCGGCTCCAACAGCAAATGCACTTCCGCATAATGCCTTAAAGGTTCAAAATGCCCGACGCCTTCCACAGCCTTTGCAATCGTCTCTTTATAAACAATGCTTCCGGCGCCAAACTCTACCTCCATGCCAAAGCGCTCTGCAATCACGGATTTTAAGATCTCCAGCTGCACCTTTCCCATAATCCGCACATGGATTTCCTGCAAAGCCTCGTTCCAGACCACATGCAGCCCCGGGTCCTCTTCCTCCAGTTGCCTCAGCTTTGCCAGCATCGTAACCGGCTGCACCTCCTTTGGCAGGATTACCTGATATGTCATAACCGGGGAAAGCACAGGCTCCGCCGTCTCCTCCTCAATGCCGATCCCCTGTCCCGGATAGGTCCTAAGCGGTCCCGTAACCGCACAGACGCAGCCCGCTGCCGCTTCCTGCGCCAATTCATACTTGCTGCCGGAATACAGTCTGATCTGGTCAACCTTCTCCCCCCGCAGCATTCCCTTTACCTGCAGACTGCCGCCCGTTACCTTTAAGTAAGTCAGACGGTTCCCCTGTTCGTCCCTGGCAATTTTATACACCTTTGCGCCGAACTCTCCGGGGTAACACAGGTCACAGCAATAATCTCCGAGTCCTTTTAAAAATTCCTCTATGCCTGTAAACTTCAACGCCGATCCGAAATAGCAGGGAAATACCTTTCTCTCTGCAATCAACAGCGCTAACGTTTCTTTTGTCAGGAAACCGTTTTCCAAAAACTCCTCCATGGCGCTCTCTTCGGTCATTGCCGCCTCTTCCATAAAACCGCCGTCATCCGCAAAATTCAAAAATTCTCCCTTTAGCCGGTTCCTCATTTCCAAAAGAAACGTTTCCTTTTCCCTGCTGCCGAAATCCTCTCCCAGCAGATCCGTCTTGTTGACAAATACAAACGTCGGGATATGGTATTGTTCCAATAACCGCCACAAAGTCTCCGTATGCGCCTGTACCCCGTCCGTTCCGCTGATGACTAAAATCGCATAATCCAACACCTGCAACGTGCGTTCCATTTCCGTTGAAAAGTCCACATGCCCCGGCGTGTCCAAAAGAGTCATTTCCAACTCGTCCGTTACAATACGCGCCTGCTTGGAAAAGATGGTAATCCCCCTCTGACGCTCCAATGCAAACGTATCCAGATAAGCGTCTTTATGATCAACTCTGCCCATATTCCGAATGGTCCCGCCGCAATAAAGCAACGCTTCCGATAAAGTTGTCTTTCCCGCATCCACATGCGCCAAAATGCCCACTACCGGCTTTTTCATCAAGAGATCCGTCCTTTCATCCTTTATCCTTCATCTTTTACCTTTTCCATTTTCTCATCTAAATACGAAAAAAGCAACGACCATATATCAAATCCGTTATTCAGATATAACTTTCTGTTCAACCTCTGTATTTCCGCTTCAGCTTCTTCTGTCATTTTGACATCCGGCGGAGCAAGGCGGCATATTTCTTCCAGCGTATCCGCATCGCTGCAGTCTCCAATCGCCCGGAACGCCTTTATAATATCAGGAGCGTAATGCCCGATTGAATTTTCAAGAAAGCCAAAGATTCCTTCCATCGTCAGCTCTGTATCAAACGCAATTAAAAAAGCCGCGGCTTGAATAAAATCCGCGCATTTTTGCCATTGCCCGCAATCAACATCCCACAACTCGGCTGCAAGTTTTTCACAAAGCGTTTCCCCCGTAAACTGTTCGATATCTATTTGCTTTCCATCAATCCACCTCATAATTTTACCGACTCGTCTCCTATTCACGATTTCAAAAAAATGCCGGATTTAAGCCATTTAAGCCCAATCCGGCACTTCTTATTATCACATATTTTTGTGCATTTTACTATTATACGATACCCTGAGCCTTCATAGCGTCAGCAACCTTTAAGAAGCCTGCGATATTAGCGCCTGCTACGTAGTCGCCTTCCTTGCCGTATTTCTTAGCCGCATCGTCCAGGTTATGGAAGATATTTACCATAATACCCTGTAATTTAGCGTCAACCTCTTCAAAGGTCCAGCTCAGTCTTTCGGAGTTCTGGCTCATCTCCAGCGCGCTTGTTGCAACACCGCCTGCATTGGATGCTTTACCGGGGCAGAACAATACGCCGTTTTTCTGAAGATATTCTGTTGCTTCCAGAGTGGTAGGCATGTTAGCGCCCTCTGCTACTGCGAAACAGCCGTTAGCTACCAACTGTTTTGCATCTTCAAGATCCAACTCGTTCTGTGTCGCGCAGGGAAGAGCGATATCGCACTTAATGCTCCATACGCCGTGCTCTCCGTTCTTCTTTTCATGGTACTCCGCGCTGGGTCTTGCTGCCGCGTACTCTGTCAGACGCGCACGTTTTACTTCTTTGATCTCTTTTAATAAAGCGACATCAATTCCTTCGGGATCATAGATCCAGCCTGTGGAATCGGAGCAGGTAACAGGCTTGCCGCCCAACTGCTGTGCTTTCTGGATTGCGTAGATCGCAACGTTGCCGGCGCCGGAAACAGCAATTGTCTTTCCTGCAATATCTTTACCGTTGCACTTTAACATTTCTTCCGTTAAGTATAACAGACCGTAGCCTGTAGCTTCCGTTCTTGCCAAAGATCCGCCGTAGGATAATCCCTTACCGGTTAATACACCTTCATATGTATCACGGATTCTCTTGTACTGACCGTACATAAAACCGATTTCTCTTCCGCCTACGCCGATATCTCCTGCGGGAACGTCTGTGTCAGCGCCGATATGTCTGTAAAGCTCTGTCATAAAGCTCTGGCAGAAAGCCATAACTTCTCTGTCGGATTTGCCCTTCGGATCAAAATCGGAACCGCCCTTGCCGCCGCCGATGGGAAGTCCTGTCAGGGAGTTTTTGAAAATCTGTTCAAAACCTAAGAATTTAATAATGCCTAAGTTTACGGAAGGATGGAATCTGAGTCCTCCCTTGTACGGTCCGATTGCACTGTTGAACTGTACACGGAAACCGTTATTTACCTGCACCTGTCCCTGATCGTCTACCCAGGGTACGCGGAACATAACGACTCTTTCGGGAGTACAAAGCCTCTCCAACAGAGCCTCTTTTCTGTATTCGTCTTCATTTGCTTCAATAACAACTCTCAGAGATTCTAAAACCTCTTTTACTGCCTGATGAAATTCCGGCTGAGCGGGATTTTTTTCAACGATCAGGCTGTATACCTCGTCTACATACGACATCTTCATGTCCTCCTTTGGTTTAAATATGCAAGTACGGGCTTTAACCCAAAAATAATTATATAACTAACGCATTCCATGTACAAGAAAAAATTTTATCGCACTTGCAAAAATTTCTTTAAAAATTTTAGTGATTTTTACCAAAAAGCGAACTCTTATTGCCCAAAAAACACAACTTTATTTCTCAAAAGGATAAACGAGACCGATCTGCTCCCTGATCAGATCCATCTGCTTCATCATTTTCATGATTGTCGCATGGGGCATCTGGTCGCATTCTTTTTTCTTGCGTTTCAATGCCTTTCTGCAAGCCTCCACCTCATATTCATAACCGCTGATCTGCTTGGGCGCTTTCTTGGACAGTTTCTTTTTGTAATCCTTGTCATACACGGTCAAAGACTCAAAATTATTGATGTTTTCAATGATCATGACGCCTTCGGTGCCCTGAATGATGCCCTTTCTGTCGCTGACCGTCTGCATGGAGGTATTTAAAACAGCCATACTGCCGTCCGCATACCGGATTGTAATACTGTCGTGGGCGTCCACGCCGTCCGCCGTCATAACCGCAACGGAATGAATATCCGTTACCGCCGCGTCATTTACCATATCCGCGAAGTTTAAGGGATAAATCCCCACATCCAACAGTGCGCCCCCGGCAAGCTCCGGCTTTAACAGGCGCTCCTTATGTAACATCGGATAGGCAAGGTTCGCCGTAATCATCCTAGGTTCCCCGATCGCGCCGCTTTTTAATACCTTTAATATCGTCTCATACATGGGCATATAACGAATCCACATCGCTTCGGTAATAAAGACGTTCTTTTCCTTCGCATAGGCAAGCAGATCCTCCGCCTCCTTTGCATTTACGCAAAAAGGTTTTTCCAAAAGAACCGGCTTTCCCGCGTCGATGCACATTTTCGCCTGCTCATAATGAAAGGGATGGGGAGTCGCAATATAGACAAGCTCCAGATCCTTGTCCGCCAACATTTCTTCATAACTGCCGAAAGGCTTTGTAACATGATGCAGGGAAGCAAACTCCATAGCTTTTTCCATGCTCCTTGACGCGACCGCATAGCACTCCGCCGTTTTCATTTTGGAAATCGTATCCGCCATGATCGCCGCAATTCTTCCGGCGCCTAAAATACCAACCTTTAATTTTGCCATAATGATACCTCCTGAAATCATAAAAAATCGGGACTGCCGCATTCCTAAGCATTCCTGAATGTGGCAGTCCTTATTATATCATTTCTGTTTAATTGATTTCAACAAATTCCGTCTTAATATAAGCCGTCTGACCGTTATAATTGATCTTACACCAGCCGTCCGCCTGTTCCATAATCAGATCATAGGTTTCGCCCTGGTAGGCGCTTCCCAGATATTCGCCGTCCGTAGACGCCGACGCGCGCACTCTGACGGCTTCCTTTACGGTAACCTTGCCCGTTGCCTGCTCCGTAGTCTCCGCTGTCTGTTCGGGCTCTGTCGACTCTTCGCTTTGCGTATCCGCAGTCTGATCCGCAGGCGCTTCATTGGTGCCTGCCGCCTGGAGAAATTCGGATTTGATATATCCTTCCTGACCGTTATAATCGATCTTGCTCCAGCCGTTGTCCCTTGTCTCATATCTGGTCAAAGTCGTGCCGGCTTCCACCTGTCCGATCCGGTCCGCATTTTCACTGTCGGACGCGCGCACATTTACCTTTGTAGTCGCCGTAACGGTCTCATTAACCTGTGTGGACATCGCTTCCTGCGCCGGCTGTTCCGCATTTGCCGTTTCCTGCGCCGCCTGCTGTCTTGCCGCAACCGCGTCGTCCAGCTTCTGGTTCATGCTTTCCAGATAATTTTTCAACTGCTCGTCCGCTTCAAGCGCATTGGTATAATCCGTTGCCACCTGATTGAAGAAATCCTTGATCGTCTGTTCCGATCCTACCTGTTTGACGTACTCCATGACCTGTTCGTCGACAATGCTGTCAATATACAGGCTGCCGTCCTCCCTGGTGGATACATAGGTTGTCGCCAGCCCGGGCGCTTTGGTCTCAATACCGACAAATTTCATTTCGCTGTAAATATATACGATATATGTGCCCTCGGTCATACCGGGTCTTGTGTATACCTTAATGTTGTCAATATACTCAATATCCTGCGCTTTGGTCTCGAGCCTGATCTTTTCCTCCTCGGTAACTTCGGATTTTACCGACTCTACAGTGGCGGAATCGCCTACTTCAAGCGCTTTATAATAAGTCTGAACCAAATTCAAAATCGCTTCATCCGTAGTCTCTGTCAAAGGCTCCGACGTTGTATCGGAGGATACGTTATTGTTGTCCGACACTACCGCATTATCCGAAACCGCTTCGTTCTCATCGTCCTTTTTGGAACAGGATACGCAGACAATGATCAGAATAATCAAAACAAGCGCTAAAGCGCCGCCTATCACACCGTTTCTGACTTTTGTATTTGTTTTTATGGTTTCCACCAATCCGGCTAAGCCTCCAGTCGGTTTATTTGACATGGTTCTCTTTCCTTTCTAATGGTTTGGGATGTACCCGAGAGGAATCGAACCCCCATCGGCTGAACCGGAATCAGCTGTTTTATCCATTAAACTACGGGTACAAATTTATTACAAAATTATTACAACGCGTATATCATAGCATAAAAAGCTGAGTTTGACAAGATTGTTAATGTTTTTTCACAAAATGTTCCAATTTTCCGATTCAGTCCGCTCTTTTCTGATGAACTATTTCTCCCTAGTATCCCGCCGGCATACGAAGCTCGTCGCGTTCCAGATCATAATAATAGAAATGATCCGAAAGCACCTCTTCTTCCTCCACCTGGCTGCGGTTGACATCGACGATGATCTCATTTAACGCATCGGCGTCCTCGGTTCCGTCGGCGGGCAGCAAAATAACTTCATGGATGCTGCTTGGCAGAATAATCAGATCCGAATGGATTCTCTGCGCGATCCGCCTTAATACGCCGGGATAGTAGATGACCGACGCGCCGAAATAATTCTGCCGGTTGGTAAGAACATACATCGGAATGCCCCGCGATTCCCGTCTGAATTCGGCGACCACCTTCGGAGACGGCTCCACGCCGTCCTTCTTTAATATGGCAATAATAATATCGCAGATATTATCTATTTTTACCGGCATTCTGCGTCTGGTATTTTCCACCGCCAGATCATAAAGCTCCCCTTCACTGATGTTCCACATTTCCAGATGACTGTTCTCAATCTGGACGGAAGCGTTTTCCCCTATGCCGCCCTCGATATAAAAATAAAAGGTCAGCGCAAGATCCATAAATTTGATATGGGGAATCACTTTCAGCCGCTCTTTGTTTTTTTCATATCCCACTACTTTTAATAAAATACTGGATTTCGCCTTTGCAAAATCGCTGACGAAAGAGAGGTCCACATTTTCCTTCTCGGCTCTGTCATAAATGTCCGCAATCTCCTCTGCGATTTCCCCAAGGTCAATTCCTTCCAGATAGGACCGGTAAAAATTGTCCAGCCTGATATTGGGGGATATGTTGTTTCCTTTCTGCAAAATCGCGACGGCATGATAATGAACCCCGTTATTTCTGAATGTCTCGTGAATATCGATTTTGGCGTCGCGTCCGAATTTCTGATACAATTTCTCCCTTAACTGTTCTGCAAATACATTAAAATTAGTTTCTTTCATCCTTGATTTTCCTTTCGACTTGTCATAGATTTTGTTAGATTTGCAATTAGATTTGAAAACAGATCCGATGCTAATAGATCTGCAATAGAAAAGGCAATAGATGAGAATCTATTGCCTAAAGCTTCTGATATCAGGATATCCGTATGGATTACGCATTAAACGCGGGATAAGTATTCGCCCGTTCTGGTATCAATCTTAATCTTGTCCCCCTGGTTTACAAACAAAGGAACCAATACCTGAGCGCCGGTCTCAACGATGGCGGGCTTGGTAGCACCTGTCGCCGTATCACCTTTAAAGCCGGGCTCTGTCTCCGTAATCTCCAATTCTACAAACAGCGGCGGTTCAACTGCAAATACGCTTCCGTTATGGGAGCACATTTTAACCATTTCGTTTTCTTTGACAAACTTCATAGCGTCGCCGATCTCGTCCTGATTCAATGCAATCTGCTCAAAGGTCTCGGTATCCATGAAGTTGTACAGATCGCCGTCTGAATATAAATACTGCATATCTTTTCTATCAATACGTGCCTGAGGGCATTTTTCAGTGGGGCGGAAGGTCTTCTCTACAACGCCGCCGCTCTTGATATTTTTTAATTTGGTTCTGACAAATGCCGCTCCTTTGCCGGGTTTTACATGCTGGAACTCGATAATCTGATAAATATTGTTATCTAATTCGATGGTAATACCATTTCTGAAATCACCTGCAGAAATCATGATTTATTCCTCCTAAAATTTTTCACGTTATAATCCTTTAATAGTTTATAATAAAAACAGGCATTTTTCAACTATTTTTTTGCAGATTATCTTTGATTGTCCGTCATACCGTCCGTTTCCTCTCTCACTTCCGCATCAATCAGCAAAAAATCAATCGCTTCCAGATAGCCTTCCAGCCCGTGTCCGTAGATTTGCAGATTGCACGCTTCCTTTGTCACGGAAGTTTTGCGAAATTCCTCCCTTTTGGTAATATCGGAAATATGGACTTCCACCTTAGGAATCGTCACGCTGGCAAGGGCGTCCCGAATCGCATAGCTGTAATGGGTATAGGCGCCGGGATTGATCACGATGCCTTCCGTCCCGTCAAAATACGCGTCCTGAATCCGGTCGATGATCGCGCCCTCATGATTGCTTTGGAACACCTCGATCTCGCAGCCGCACTCCTGTCCCTTTCTGCCGATCAGCTCCAACAGACCGTTATAGTCGGTCGTCCCGTAAACGCCTTTTTCCCTGATTCCCAAAAAATTGATATTGGGACCGTTAATTACCAACAGTTTCATTTTCCTATCTCCTTTTCCGCTTCCAGTATTTCTCCGATAATCGTCTCATAAGATTTTTCATCCACATCGATCACGGCGTCCGCCGCATCCTCGTAAACAGGTCCCCGCTCCTTCATCATGGCGCGGATCTTCCCCTCCGGGTCTTCACCGCGCAAAAGAGGTCTTGTGGTATCGTTTTTTAACCGCGCATAAATCGTTTCGGATTTTGCCCGCAGATAAATTACCGTTCCCAGTTCTTTTAACAAAGCGCGGTTTTCCGCCTTCAACGGGAGCCCGCCGCCTACCGATATCACGTAACGGTCCGAGTAATCTATTATTTCCTTCAGACATTCCGTTTCCATCCTGCGAAACGCCGCTTCCCCTTCCTGATCAAAAATCTCGGATATTTCCCTGCCCTCTTTTTGCTCGATCATCTTATCCGTATCTAACAGGGCGATTCTTTCCCGAAAGGAAAGCTTTTTGCCCAGGGTCGTTTTGCCGCAGCCCATATAACCGATTAAAATCAAATTATTCTTCAACTCTCGTCGCTTCCTTTATCCTTTCATAAATCTCGTTTGCAAGTCCGTCGTCCACCTGCACGCCGTTCCAAAGCTCATAAGCGATGACGCCCTGATACAGCAGCATTTTCAGCCCGTTGCAGGCTTTCGCCCCGGCATTTTCGCAAAGCTTCATAAACCGCGTCTTTGCCGGCTTGTAAATCAGGTCCACCGCCTCGTCCACCAGCCCGTAAAAAGCCGGATCTTCTATGACCGCCGCGCCGCAGTCCGGATATAAACCGACGCTGGTCCCCTGGATGCACAGATACTTTTTTGGGGGAAGCTTTCGATAGCCGTCCAGGGGCATTGCGACCACCTTCTCGCATTCCATGGCGCGATTGACTTCATCGGCTACGGCACGCGCTTTATCCACGGAGCGGTTGAGCAAAAAGACTTTTTCCGCTCCCTGATAAACCAGCAGAAACGCTACCGCTCTTGACGCGCCTCCGGCGCCCAGCAATATCGCTTCTCTTCCCTTTATTAAAATGCCCTCGGATTCCATCGCCCTTCGCAGCCCCGTCATATCCGTATTATAGCCTTTGTATCCGCCTTCTACAGGCACAAGGGTATTGACCGCGCCGATTTTTTCCGCAAGAGGATCAATTTCCTTTAAAAAAGGGATGACTGCGCTTTTATGGGGAACCGTAACGTTCAGCCCGCCGATGGAAAGCCCGTAAGCCCCTTTTACCGCTTCTTCTACATGCTCCCGTTCCACATGGAAGGGCACATAGACCAAATTCTGACCCATGCGCTCGGCAAGGGTGTTATGTATCATCGGGGATAAAGTATGTTCTACCGGACATCCGATCAGTCCGCAGGTCTTTGTTTTCCCGTCGATTTGTACCATTTGATTTCCTCCGTCAACTAATGTTTTTGCTTTTTCAGTTTCCTTTGATAAAAGAAAAGCACGATTTTTTCCAGATATCGTTTGAGCACAATCTGAATCTCTTCTTTTTTATCAATGGGTCTGACCAGAATACTGTAAATGCCGCACCGCCTTGCTCCCCAGACGTCGGTAAACAGTTGATCTCCGATAAACACCGTGGTCTCCTTATCGGAACCCATCAGCTCCATCGCCTTCTCATAGCCTTTTTTACCGGGCTTGCCCGCTTTATAAATATAAGAAGCCCCCTCTACCGCATCGCAGAACATCTTCACGCGGGGCTCCTTGTTGTTAGACAGCAGCATCATGGAAAAACCCAGACGATGAAGCCTTTGAAACAAAGCGATCGCCCGGTCGTCCGCCGGCGCCCCATGAGGCACCAATGTATTGTCAATATCAAAAATCAGGGCGCAGACGCCTTTTTCCCGCAGCTTCTCAAAGTCAATCTGATAGGTGGAATCCACCCACAAATCGGGATAAAAACATTCAAACATGCCGTTCTCCTTTTTTGCAATATCAGTTTATCTTACCACACAACAGCAAATTAAAAAAGCCCCGCAGACTTGTTTTTAAGCAAATCCACAGGGCTTGAAGATACTTTTTCCATTATTTGACCATCACAATTCCGTCTCCTGAAAGTCCGCCGGCAAATTCCTCCGCCGCTTCTTTCGCTCCGACAAAGTAACGGTATTGTTCCAACACGCTGTCCTTTTTCATATCGGAAATAACCTGTTCCATGTCAAGCAGCTCCATACTACTGTCCTTTCCGATATAGTCATAGGTCTCGCCGGCATTAAAATCCGGCGACAGGTTCTTCGGATCAACCGTCTTAAAATGCTGATGCGGCATTTCCTGCGTATCCGGCAAGCCGTTTTGCACCGCCGCATCTGACTGCCGCCCGGAAAGCTCTGCCTGTTCCTGCAGTTTTTCCTTTTCCGTAACGCTATCCGTTTCCGCTTTTTTTATCGGCTCCATGGAATAATTCTGATAAAAGCCGCCGATTTTGCCAATGCCCATGACTCTCACCGCCTTTGCTTACCGATTGTATCGTCCTCTTTTATTTCTTTTCAATGATTATATCGGCAAAAACTTCAAGATGCTTGACTGTTTATTGCGACAAATTTATACTGGAATCATCAAAAATATTCTTTTATTCAATTTGGGGCGGGAGTATATGAAGCAGCGAAATACATTACTGGAGTTGTGGCGTTTCTTTTTTTGCATGGCGGTTTTAGCCCTTCACTTTTTCAATCAGACAAATCTGGATTATTTTCATGCCGGATATCTTGGCGTGGAATTTTTCTTTCTCGTATCCAGTTATTTTATCGGAGCTTATTATGATAAAAGCCAAAACGGACAGCCGTTTTCGGCGCGCTTAAAGTCCGTATTTTCCTATTGCGGGACAAGAATTAAACGCCTGTATCCATTTTATCTTCTGGCGCTGTTTCTGATGCTTTGCGTCAGGACCCTTATATCGCCCCATCCCACTCTGCCCGGCGTCCTTACCACACTCAAAAACTGTTTTGCCGAATTTCTCATGCTTCAATGGACGCCGCTTGGAAACGAAGTGCTCATCAGCGCCGGATGGTTTGTCCCCGCCGTATTCTGGGGCGGACTTTTCTTTGTGCTCCTGCTTGCCCTGACCGGAAAATTCGGCGGATATGTTCTGTCTCCGCTTATCAGCTTTTTGATTTACCGTTACTATTTCAATCTGATCGGAAAAATCGACGTGATCTTTTCCTATCACAGCGTATTGCGCGGCATCGCCGGAATCGGTTTTGGCGTGTTCCTTTATTTTCTCTGCGGCAGACTGCGCGCATGGGTGGCAAATCGCCGTAACAGCGTCTTCATTTCCGGACTTTTCTGCATTTTTGCAAGCCTTCTTTTCCTTTGTCTATTCCTCTACACTAACTACGGGCACCGCTCAAAGTGGGATTTTCTGATTATCGCTTTATACGGAATCGGCTTGTTATTTCTGATGTCCGGCTTCCTGAAGCTGCCGGAACCGGTCAACCGGCTTTTCCTGTTTCTCGGTAAGCTCACTTATCCGATCTATATTTTCCAGATGCCGGTTATTGAGCTGATTTTTGCTGCGCTCTAATAAAAGCTGTCTTTGCGCCGCTTTCCTCTGCTTCGCTTTCTTTTCTTCCCGCACCTTCTGTAATCTTTCTTCCAGCTCTTTCCTTGCTTTTTCCGTCCCGGGGTCAGCCTCGTCCACCGTGCACACTTCCGCCGTCATACTGTCATATCCGTTTATTTTGATGCTGCAGCTTACTAATTTTGCGCCCCGGGCTTCCACTGTGGATTTTATGCCTTCAACCGCCTTCGGAATCAGGGAGAGATTATATTCCAGCCATTTTGCCGTCTTTTCATCCCCTGCGGCTTCCGTTAAAAGGGAACCGTTTATGTTTACCGAATATCCGGTGCTCCTGAGACACTCATATTTTTCTGTTAAATAAGCGCGGTAGTTATGTTTCCGGTCATATGCTTTACCTGTAGAACCGCCGTTTTGCCGGACCTTGGAATATCCCGTTCCGTATGCGGAAACATTTGAAATCATAACCATATCTTTTCCCTCCCGTCTGCCTTTACGCTTTGATATCAAAGGTGTTTGGCGCACTTTCCGCAGCCGCCGTCTCAGAGATCAATTCTCCTATTACCCGTCCGGTTACGCTTTCTATACTTGTCCCTGTAACCCGGATCGTACGTATTCCTGATGTTAGCCCCGCTTTTTCTTCTTTTTTCTGCGTCCGGTTCTCCTGCCGCCTTTCTTCTTCCGCTTTTTTCTGCATCCGCTTTTTCGCTTCCCTTTCTTCCTCAGCCTTCTTTTCCTTTGCTCTTCTTTGAGCGTTTTCCCTTTTTATTTTTCCGTCCGGATCGTTGGTACAGCCGCCCATAAAGGTAATATTGCCATCGTCTCCGATCACATAGGCGGCATAAGTACAAACCGGACTTCCCGGCATAGTTTTTGTAAAATTTGCAAGCGACTTGACGCAATCCGGGATCGCCGCCAGATTTTCCTCCAGATATTTTGCCTTTTCCGGATCTTTCATACACTTTTTTAAAAAAGCGCCGGATACGGATACCGTCGTCGGTATCCCCTGCATGAAAACTTTTCCCGTATTTACATAGCTGTATTTTCCCTGCAAATACTTTGTATATTCGCTTACGGTTCCAAAGCCGGTCTTAATCCGCTCGGTTCGCGTTACGCCGGGCGTCGGGGTTTTCAATTCCATTTTCATCCCTTTGATTTCCATATTCTGTTTTCCTTTCCGCATACAGGATTCCCGGCACATCCTTGCCGGTACATCCCTGTTTTCTATTAGAAATATCGGCAGAGACGCTGGGAAACAAAACGGGATATGTAGTCAACGGACGTTTTCATGATGTAAACAGACAAGGCGGTAGCCGATGTATCCGGCGGCAAGTCCCACGACAACGCCGCCTATGATATCCGTGGGATAATGTACATACAGATACAGTCTCGAAAAAGCGATGAGGACTGCAAGCGCCAGCGCCGGTTTCCACAGCTTCTTTTCGCCCGCAAGATATAACGCCGTCACAGCCGCAAAGGAAGACGCCGTATGTCCCGACGGAAAGGAAAAGTCATGGGGTCTGGCAATTAAAAGCTGCACCTGCGTATTGACATCGCAAGGGCGTATCCTGCCGATCAGGTTTTTCAATATCCCATTGCACAAAATAAGATCCACGCACAGGGCTGCAAGCAATATCGCGCCCGACCTTCTCGTTTTCTTAGGTATCATCAAAACGACCGTCAGTAAAATCCAGATCATTCCCATATTTCCCAGCTTTGTAATCAGGGGAACGACGAAATCCCCTATGGGCGTCCGTAAGCTTTGTATCCAATTTAAAATGCTCAACTCCACATTCATGCCATTCTTCCTTTCTTTCAACAATACAGTCAGGATAAAATCTATTGTTAAATAAAAAGAGGTATTCCGTTTAAACAAATTCTAAACCATTTTCCGGCATCCGGATACCGATAAGAAAAAATGCCGCCTTTATCCATATAAAAAGCACGGGAACCAATCTGCCGGCAGATTGGCTCCCGCGTTTTTTATCAGTCTCTGTGATCGACGGCGCCGGATAACTCCGGCGTCTGTTTGATTGCAAGAAAAGCGTCCCGGGGGCTGCAAACATCTTTAACCGCCTGTTCCATTGGGCAGATCCCCGTGCCCTTCCGGTTGATAATAGCTTCTGTTTTTGTATCGCAGACAGCCGTAATCCCGTTTTGCGAAAACAGCTCCAACGCGCCCTCGCTCATAACCGGAGCATAGACTTCCTTTATCCCCAACAAAATATAGAGAAAAGCCGCCGCCCTGCCGACTATCTTATCCGCGGCGCTGAACCCTTCCGGCACCTTACCGGATTCCACCCATTCTACCAGGGGTAAAACGCCCCGCTTCGCCGTGGTATAGATCCGGTCGCCTTTGCACAGGACACAGGTATAGGCTCCGCTTTCCAGCAGGTCCTTCGCCTGCGATAAATCACCGCTCATCTTTTCTCCTGTTGTCTATCCAGAAAACAATCAGCGGCAGCAGGCTCCACTGAAGAACCAGTCCGGGCAGACCGGTTACGATACTGTTCCAGATGACGGATACACGGACCGCCTCGTTTCCAAACGCATATACGCTAAGCAAAATTGCCGCTGCACGGATAACCCTGCCGGCAACCTGTGATATTGCAACTTTTCCGATTGCAGGAATTTTTACATTTCTGCAAAGCCCCGCCGCAAGTCCGTATCCCGCCAGCTCAAGCATCATGAACGGAAGCATTGCCGCCCCCGGCATTCCGGACAGCGCAAAACTTACGAGCGGACCCAAAAGCCCGGAAACCGCTCCTGCATAAGGTCCCGCCAAGAGTCCTACTAAAATAATCGGAAGGTGCATCGGCAGAAACGTCTCTCCAAGCGCCGTGCCCAATCCGGATACGGCTCCGAGCGCATGAAATGCCTGCGGCAGCGCAACCGCCGCTGCAATTGCCGCAACCGTCGCCCATACCTGCGTTTTGACGGACAGGCGGGGCTTTTTCATTGTAATTGTCATTGTATTAGCCATCATGAAAAACTCCTTTCCCTTATTTCGCAACTTTGTTTCACAATTACTCTAATATGTATATTTCATCTGTGTTTCTTGGGGTATACCCGCTATTCCAGCATAGCCGCCGTATCCTCCAGATACCTTTTGATGGGAAGATGCTGGGGACAATGCTGCTCGCAGCGACCGCATTTGATACAGGCGGACGCCTTCCCAAGTTTCATATCCCCTGTATATTGACCGTATTGCTGTTTTGCCCGGGCAATCTGGAGCTCGCCGAATTTGCTGATGTCATTCATCAGTTTAAAATAATCCGGAATGGCGATCTTCTGCGGGCAGTCGTCCACACAGTAGCGGCAGCCGGTGCAGGGAATATTCTCTTTGGAAAGAATGATCTTTGTGACCCTGTCAATCAACTGCTTTTCCTCTTCTGTCAGGGGCTTAAAGTCCCGCATATAAGAGAGATTATCTTCCATCTGCTCCATATTGCTCATACCCGAAAGCACCATAACGACCTCCGGCAGGGACGCGGCAAACCGAACCGCCCAGGACGCCACGGACTTACCAGGGTCCGCCTCCTCCAAAAGCGCTTTCGCTTCCTGTGGAATATTTACCAGCAGACCGCCCTTTACCGGTTCCATAACCAAAACCTTTTTGCCGTGCCGCACGGCAGTCTCATAACACGCACGGGACTGAACGTCCGCACTCTCCCAATCGACATAATTGATCTGAAGCTGCACATACTCCATTTCCGGGTGCCGCGTCAAAAATTCCTCCAGCACTTCCACTTTATCGTGAAAAGAAAAGCCGATATGCCTGATCTTTCCTTCTTGCTTTTTCTTTTGAACAAAATCAAAAGCGCCGATACGCTCCGCTAACTCCAGATACTCCTTGTTCATGGCGTGCAGCAGGTAATAATCAAAGTATGCTACGCCGCAGCGTTCAAGCTGCCCTTCAAAGAAATCCTCAAGCTCCTCCGCCTTCCTAACAATAAAGAAAGAGAGCTTATCCGTAACGGTATAGGAATCACGGGGATAACGCTTCGCCACACATTCCCGGAAGGCAATCTCACTGTTTCCGCCGCCGTGATAAGGCGTCGCCGTGTCAAAATAGTTAAACCCTGCCTCCATGTAGCAATCCGCCATTGCGGACATCGCCTCATAGTCGATCTTTGTCGTATCTTCCGGGTCGGGAAGCGGCAGCCTCATTAACCCGAAACCCAATTTTTTCTCATTCATTGCATTCCCTCCTTTGAATACATTGCAAACGGCGGATATCGCCCAGCAATATCCGGTCCATTTTATCAAACAGGACGCCAGTTGTTTTTACCCTCTGTCCGACGTGCTTTCCCGCTACCGATAGCTGGTATGATACCCCGGATTTGTACCGGGACGAAGCGCATTGGGGTAATAGATATCGGTTGCAATATCACGGGTCGCTCTTTGAAGCAGGGCAAAAACATGCTCCGGATTCTCTATATCAATAATGGTATGCTTTCCTTTTCCGTTTGCTTCGTCATGAACATGGATATGGATATCGCCCACACCGAGCATCCGGTCAATCAGTCCGACACTTAAATGCAGATCCTTAATATTCTGATAATAGATGTTTTTATATTCATACCCGATACAGCCATCTCTAAGCAAAACCCTCTTATCCGTCACAAAATAATAGGTATTATCAAACACTATTTTTGTGGTAAAAACATTTTTCAACCACAACCAGACCGGAAGCGCGTGCAGCGCCATAAAACAGCAGATAAAAATTCTTACACCGATATCGCCCGTTGACCATACCAGGGAAAATATTAAAACATCAATTCCTCCCCATATGATGACAAAGGGCAGCGTCTGAAAAAAACGATTCCAAAAGAACGCCGATAACTTGGGCTTTCCCTGCCATAAAATCGTTTCGTTTTCTTCCAACATCTCATACATTACATTTGAATCATTTACCATAGATATCTCCCTCCATTATTATGATAGCAATTATCGCATCAGTCACCTGCTTTTATGGTATCGCATTCAGCCACTTTTAAAAAGCCTAATTTCTCTGCCAGTTTATTAGAAGCCGTATTTCCCGCATGACAAGCCCATACCGGCATCTTATGCTGCTTTAGACAAAACTGTATCATCCTCTGTGCAACAATATATGCAAACCCGAGATTACGGTATCGGCTGTCAGTCTCTACGCCGATATCGATTTCCTCGCTGCTGACTGCCGCCGAAAACGCCCATGCCGCCACATGAGACCCATTCGTAATGCAATACCCTTTTCCTTTTTCAAGAAAGCTGTCATCGTGATCCCAGGAAAAAGCAGGCGTTATTCTACCGTTGATTTTTAAGAGTAATTCTTTCGTTATCTCACATAAGCCATACCCCGGAGGCAGCGCCGCCTCAATAACCGGAGCATCGTTATGGTATTCAAAAAAATGTCGCTTCTCAACAACAACTCCTGCCTTTGTGCGAAAAAAGCGCGTAATGAAATCACGATCGCTAAACAGAACAAAACGCCTTCGCGCAGTATTGCTTTTGTCCGTCATAAAATCATATACAGCTTCCAGAAAACACGCATCACATATTCCATAACAAAACGCAAAACCGCTGTAATGCCAATATAGTACCGAACGGCTGTCTGAGACGGCGTTTATAAACAGTTCCCCGGATTGAACCGCCTCTGCTATAGAACAGGGATAAACCCTGCCGCAACCGGATTCGTCAATATATCGGAGATACTTTGTATAGTCTTTCGGTTCAATTTTGTACATATTCAACTCCTGAACAGTTCTGCCTTGGCACCCTACAATTCTTCAGCTTCAATTCCATTCTCCCTCAGCACCCCGGTCAAAGCCTTATATTTTGAAGACATGATCGTCATTTTCTTCAAATTGTGAAACTGACCCAAATCTGCCGCCGTCAATTTCCTGATATCAAAATAGTCATCTTCTCCATCCCAAAACGGAATAATCTGATGATAAATCTCATTACCGCCGTCCATATTGATTTCCGTTATCTCATCGGCAAGTCTTAAGGGAACCGGAAGCTTTTTAAACCAATTAACCGCTTCCCTTATCGGCCCATAACCTTCCTCTTCAATATCAATTTCTCTTCTTTCATATTCTTTGGCAAATTCATAGATGTCAAATCGGGGAGACAACAGATTTTTTTCATACATAAGTACCTGTACCACGGCAAGCTTAAAATTAAAATCAGACACCTCCAATACCGGTTCGGACGCTTTCTCCAACTTATATTTTGTCGTTTTAATCTTCGGCTCAACATATGATATCTCAAAGCTTCTTGACATTTTAATTGCAGCATCTTTAAATTGATCCGGGACTTCCTCTAACTCGTCAATCAAAAACGTGGCAAGTTCAAAGCATCCCTTTTTCAACACGCGGGAAAAAACCAAATCCTCTTTCCATTTACAGTCTGTATACGGTTTCTTTTCTATATATATCTTTCCGGAAAATACGCCGTCTATCAGATCATTTATCGTCTCGCCTTCCGATATCCGCACAATAAAAGATGTGTATGTTTCCATATCGTCCGACAAATAACCCGCTATTCCATATTTGTCCCATATGGATACTACGCTGCAATAATCTATTTCCGCATTTTCAATCTTGCGTGTTCTATACTCTCCCAATAACTGATCTACAGCATTCTTTTCAAAAGGAGGATAAATTTCCTTATCACCCAAAGCAAGTCTGTCTTTATATACGACGATCTTTTCCATTTGCCCCCTCGCTTCCTATCATTGCGGCTCCGCCAGTTTTATTTGGTTTTATTTTAACATGACGGCTGGTTCGTTTCAAGATTTCTGCATCTATGGGCGTATAGCTTGGATATGTTTTCAAAAGATTCCTTTCATTCTATAATGATAGTGAAAAAATTGTATCACGATTATCGAATACAATACGATTTCGGGAACCAAATCATATCGTACTCAGTAGAATGTCTGGATAGTATCCTTTTTCTGAATAATCTGAATCCTAAGTGTTGATATTTTTCCGCCTTTTCCATACTATCTGTACAAACCACGCAAGGCATATTTGATTCTTCTGCTTTGTTAAACGCAAGTTGAACAAATTTTCTCATATATCCTTTGTGCTGGTATTCCTTTTTTATGACTAACATTCTGATATGCACACAACCGTCTCTTTTTAGCAATGTATCAATAGATTTACCGGACTTCAAAAAATTCAGTCCCCAAATTATAGCACCGCATAATCCCATTCCTTTTACTATGCCTATAAAAAATTTCAGAATGCCGTTGAAACTTGTTTTATCTTGCGGCGTTGAAATACTGATATAGCCAGGCGTATGCTCTAAAGTATGTACCCATCCGCTTAACAGCCCCATCTGCACATATCCCGTTACAAAAGCAATTTTCCCTTTCTCTCCTTTGCATTTGTAATACAAGCCTTCTTCGTTGTTTTCAAATCTATAATCGCTAAAAGTCCGGGCTATCATTTCAATTTCATCTTTCGTGAGCCCGGATATCATTTTATCAATTTTCATTGCCGTACCTCTTTAAATATTTTGAGAAGTTTCTCATCAGCATATGTGCAAGAGCAAGATTGAATGCAATGACAGAAATTCCGATAAAGCTGTAAAACAGCACTTGATAAAACGAATATTCAAGCAGGATTATGCTTTTGTAAATCACGTACACGCTTACAGGTAACGCAATAATACTTGTGATTAAACAGGGCACATACTTTCTTATCACGATCGATTGTCCAATATGTATCAGAAAGTGAAATGCACAGCCAATAAATCCTCCCATCCATAATCCATACCAATTGGTAAGTAATCCATATTCATAGTGTATTCCAGCGTAATTCACTCATGCCGATGTGTAATGTAAACTACTATCGAGGTGAATTACAATGCAGGACATCAAACAAAATCTTGCCATCGCAGTGCGAGAAGCCCGGACAGAACTCGGACTCTCACAGGAAAAGCTGGCTGAAATCCTTAATCTGGATCAGCGCACCATACTCAATATTGAAGCAGGACGTGGCAATCCTAAATTTGAAAAGCTGTATCCCTTAATTACATACCTGAAGATACCTGCCGATAAAATTTTCTATCCAGACAGCCGGAGCCAGTCCCCAAGTCTTCAAAAGCTCCTTACCCTGCTCAACGATTGCACGGAACAGGAAGCTAATGACCTGTTGCCTATGGTTCGCTATCTGCTAGATTTGATGCGTAAGCAAGACCATCCAACACCATGAGAAACCCAATAGAATCCCTTGCGAAGCTAATGGGTTTCTCAATGTTCAAAACTTTTATTTCTTCAAAGTAGGTTGGTGTAGCCGCACCACCCTACTTATTTTCTATAATTTTGCTGCCATATCCCCTTTTTATAGGCTAAACTAATCTGCATACTGTAACGTTCTCTCATTACATTATTGCTAACATCAGAGGGAGCGATGAACCGCAATAACGATTCATCGCTCTTTTTTTTAATTTTTTCCAATTATTGTCCTATTTTCTCACCTGTAAAAACATCACATTTTAAAATTCCGTATATTCTGTTCCAGTATATCCGCCGTTCCTTTTAATTTTGCCGCAGACTGTTTCACTTCTCTAAATCGCTCCGACACATTTGTAATGACTCCGTTTGTCTCCTGCGTATTTGTCACGTTGCTTTCTGCAATGTCGGATTGGATCTATACTATAAAAGTGGACACAAACATAAACAAACCGTTATAATAAACCA
>OIWU01000036.1_pt1 | contig 181490 bp, 165 predicted proteins | sample 1587711 | NCBI WGS metagenome assembly OIWU01 (sample SAMEA3888909, study PRJEB22519) | human gut metagenome | biome: human gut; feature: human-associated habitat; material: faeces | place: Denmark | collected 2010 | reverse complement strand
TGATATCTGCATCCGGATATATGCGCCGGATTCCGGCAGAGGCACTTTCCCCGGCTTCGAGGGAAGTCATGCTTCCTTTAAAAGAATCGATGGCAATAACAACGTTCATGTATACTCTCCTCCTGATATCTGATGGTTGTATTACAATGGTGTGCAGCACTGTCAAAGTTATTGCAATGTGTAAGTACGCGTATAATAAATTTTACAGCATTTTCTTACGACACCTGTCAGTATAACGACGCCAAGCATACCAAGAAAGGCTTCCAGGCTAAAATAGCAGACAATAAATCCGGCAGCGACAGCGAGTATAAGTGCAATCTGTACACTTTTCTGACTGGCGAGAGCCTCAATCTGCTGTGCGCGTTCATCATGGCGTTCGTTGTACAGACGTTTTAACAGTGCTTCATCTTTGAGCGCTTTGCTGTTTTTACAAAACTGCAGTATTACAAAAATTTCCACTACAATAACCAGACCAAGTACAAACCCATGCACAAATTCTGCAGAGTGCGGATTTGTGTAGGCAGAGGTCAGTACACCGGAGGTGTTGGTACACTGTGCAATTAGAAAAAGCGCTGCGATAATCAGATAGAAACGGTTCTGTGTTTTGATTTCCTTTTTCATTTTTTCCATTTTCTTTTCCATAGTAAATTACTCCTCATTCTCAATTTCACTGAAGTCAAAAACTTCTTCAATCGTTAAGTTAAAGTGATGTGCGATTTTATAGGCGAGTCCTAAAGAAGCGGTATATTTACCTACTTCAATAGAGGTGATTGTCTGGCGGGTAGTTCCCACGATATCTGCCAGTTCGCTTTGCGATAGTTTATTGGCTTTGCGCAATTCTTTGATACGGTTTTTCATTGGTGATCCCCTTTTGTTGAACATCAGCCCATGCAAAATTTGCTTTCAGCAAATGGGCTGACACTATCGTTTTGCATAGCTTGCTTTGCAAAAATAGAATAGTATACTTTGCATAAAATGTCAAGCAAACTTTGCAAAAAAAGTAAAAGGTTGACATATGTTTACCTAAGTGCTACGATGAGGTAAACAAAAGATTACCAAATGGGAAGATGAAAGGAAAAGAGAGACGGTATGGAAGAAAAAACAATGCTTTCGCAGGGAGAATGGAGAATTATGAATCTGCTCTGGAAGAAGAAAAACCGCACGATCATGGAGATGGTCGAGGATTTTGCAGGGGTGACGGACTGGGATAAACATACGCTTATTGTCATGTTAAAACGCATGGAGGCAAAAGGCGTGGTTGCCTACGAAACCGTCGGACGTGCAAAACATTACTATCCGGTCGGAAAACAGGCGGATTTTGTGCAGCAGGAAACAAAGAGTTTTTTGGACAGGGTATATCGGGGAAGTTTTGGAGAGATGCTTACGACAATGGTAAAACAGGAACAGCTCAGCGAGCAGGATCTAAAACAATTGCGGCAGCTTTTGGAAGAGACAGAAGAGAAAGGGTAAATATATGGGAAAGTATGTGTTAGCAGCGGTTCTGGTTTCTTCTTTGTTAACCTTGTTTCTTTTACCTGTAAGGAAAGGCCTGCGTAGATTTGTGGGAAGTATCGGAGTTTATGCACTGTGGCTGTTTGTGGCGATCAGCCTGCTTTTGCCATTTCCACAGATGGTTTATAAGGCGGTAGCAGGAAGAGAACTTTTTCAACAGCAAAGCAAATTCAGTGTAATGAATCTTGTGGATCTTGCGCAGAAAAATCAGAAAGCTGTGGATAACAAATCAGAAAATGAATATAACTCAGTAAAAAAGACATCTTTATCCACGGGGGAAACAGCGCAGAATAAACTTTCACAACAAGGGGATATAATTGATGAAAGCAGTCGAACAGATCCTGCACGATTAAAGGAGGAAGAAGTACAGACATGGAAGGATTATGTGAAAACATATGGGTTATATGAAATCTGGCTTTTAGGCTTTTTGCTTCTTGCGGTCAGACAGTTTGTGCAGGAAAGAAAATTCAGAAAATATCTGCTGGAGGAAAGAAGCTGTGTATCTGTACAAAGTACAATTGAAAAAGGCAGCAGACGGACATGTTATGGAATACCGTTGGAAGGAAGCCCGTTTTTGTTTCGTTCGCGTGGAATAAAGCTGGATATTTATCTTCCGGAGCAGATACTTCCAGAAGATGAAGTTGTTGACTATGCTGTTTTGCATGAATCGATGCATCAGAGACATGGGGATATCTGGTGGTCGTATTTGCGAAATTTTCTTGTTGCGCTTTATTGGTTTCATCCACTGGTCTGGCTGGCAGCAAGGTTGTCACGGGAAGATTGTGAACTCGCATGTGATGAGGCTGTGGCGGCACAATTATCGGAGAAGCAGAAAACTGCATATGGAAAAAGTCTGTTGTTTGTCGCGGCTTTGCAGCATAAAACGGGCTTTTTCTCAGTAGCAACAAATATGCAGGGGAGTAAATCACAATTGGAAAAACGAATCCGCTGTATATGCAGTAAACAAAGAAAGAGCAAATGTGTCACTGCACTGGTACTTATTCTTGCAATCGCACTTTGTGGATGCGGCATGACCACTTCGGTAAAAACCAGTCATGCGGACACAGAAACAGTAACACTAACAGAATCAGGCACAGAAATGGACACAGAAACAGTAACGCAGAGACAGACTGTGATGGATATCACGCTTGAGGTACCAAAAGGTCTGACATTAGAAAGTTATGATGCGGCGCTTGGCGATTATGGCGGATGCCTGTTGAAACCGGATGCGTATGTTGGAGGTTATGCGCCAGATGAATGGAAAGCCGCCGGATATGTCATGCGCTTTTCTACACAAAACAATGAGGGAAGTTTTGGTGTTTTGTGGCAGGGGGATCAGATTTCGGATGTTACCATCCAGTGGAACCACACAGAGATGAAAAGGCTGGGAAATCTGTCTGGATTAGCATCTTCGGCTTATCTGATACAGACGGAACATGATCTGTATACGGCGGCGGAATGGAGTGAATTGGAGAACACAGAAAATGCGGAACCGGTAAGCAACTATTGGTGTATTATGATGGCAAGGAAGGGCGATGCATATGGATATGCAATTGCATTAAATGCAAAAAATTATACGAAGCAGGATACAATTGCTTTTGCGAAAACTGTACAGTACGACAAATAAAATATAAAATGTGGTTGCAACAACATATTCTTTTCCTGTTTTTGTGTATATTGTAACGGAAGAATGAAAAAAATGTTTGTAAGAGAGTCTATATAAATGGGAAAGGATAAAATCATGGAACACAACAAGCGGGTAGAACAGATCAAAACATATCTGGAGCGGCTGAGCGCCGGGGAAGAATTGGAAAAAGTAAGGGCAGATTTCGCAAAAGAATTTAAAGCGGTTGATCCGGCAGAGATTATGCAGGCGGAGCAGGAACTTCTGCAAGGTGGCACACCGCTTGAGACCGTGCAGAAATTGTGTGATGTCCATGCGGCACTGTTCCGCGGCGCAACGAGTGAGGAAAAAGTTGCCAACGCGGAAAAAGCGGTTGCGGCATCGGTAAAAGAGAAAAAGTTGGCGGCTACCGCGGCTTTAACCGGAATCACCGGACATCCGCTGCAGACGTTTACCCACGAAAATGAAGTGTTGGAAAACGTCATCCGGGAATGCAGGAACGAAATAGAGAAAACCAATACCCTTTCACCGGAGCGGTTTGGAAAGCTGCGGGAAGTTGCGATCCATTATGCAAAGAAAGGGGATCTTCTGTATCCGCATCTGAAAGTAAAATACGGGATCAGCGGCCCGTCGGATGTGATGTGGACAACCGATGATGAGATCAGGGATGAACTGGCGGCACTGGCAAAGCAGCTGCCGGTTCAAAAGACGGAAGATCACTGGCTGGAACGTTTTCGCATTGTGTTGCAGCGTGTGGAGGATATGATCTACAAGGAAGCCAATATTTTCTTCCCGAACTGTGCCCTGAATTTCACGGAGGAAGAGTGGTTTGGAATTTATCGCGATTCGAAAGATTATCCGGTCTGCTTTGGTGTGGAAAATGCGACCTGGGAGGCGGCAGAGAAGTATCTGCATACAGAAAATTGCAGTAAAGATGTAAGGAATGGAGAAATCATCATGCCGGGCGGGCACCTGACCGTTGCGCAGCTTACCGCAATGCTCAACACGATTCCTCTGGAGATCACATTTGTCGATGAGGACAATATCAACCGCTTTTTCAACGAAGGACCAAAGGATTTCAAACGTCCGGGCATGGCGATCGACCGCGAGGTATTTTCCTGCCATCCCCCGAAAGTGGAGCAGCAGGTGCGGCACATTATCGGGGAATTCCGGAAGGGGACGCTCGACAAAGTGCCGATCTGGATGGAGAAAAACGGAAAAACCATGCTGGTTACCTATATGGCGGTGCGGGATGCATCAGGCACATATCTCGGGACCATGGAGCTGGTGCAGGATATGGGCTTTGCAAAAGAGCATTTCCTTTCCGACGTAAAAGCAAAAGAAGCAGCGCTGCGCGCAGGTATGGAAGATTAACTTATTTTTGTTTTTCCATATGATTTAATTCCGGGAGCACGGTAGCAAGCATCGTGAGAAAGCACAGGCTTCCACCGATCACATTTGAGACCGGTTCCGCCATAAACACACCTCTTGTTCCCATGCCAAGTGCATATGGGAGCAGGTAGGTCAGCGGCACAACAATAAATACCTTACGAAGCAGGGAGAAAAAAATCGCCTGCTTCTTTTTATTTAATGATTTAAACGTGGTCTGTCCGATGTATTGCAGATCCATGAAAATAAATGCGGCAAAATAAAGTTTTAAGGCAGGAACCGCGTCTTTGATCAGCTCGCTGTCGGAACTGAAAATCCCGATCAGGAAATGCGGTGCAACGATAATGACCGACCACATGGCGGCGGTATACACAAAGATCATAACCGCCATTGTACCAATTGCCTGTTTTACACGCTTCGGGCGGCGTGCCCCGTAATTGTAGCTTAAAATCGGGGAACTTCCCTCATTCATGGCATAAATTGGTGTCTCGACAAGCTGCCGGACGCTGGAGATGATTGTCATCACGGAGATATAGATATCGCCTCCGGTCACGGAGAGTACGTTGTTGCAGCAGATGCTGACTAAACTGTTGGTAAGCTGCATAATAAATCCTGCGGTTCCGAGGCTTACGATGTTTTTGGCAGTTTCCGTGCACCGGGAGAGTTCGCTTCTGGTCAGAAACCGTACGTTAAGCTCCGATCGTTTTTTCAGAAAATAGAGGACAAATGCAGCGGAGAGTGTCTGGGAAATCACGGTTGCAATTGCAGCACCCCGGATTCCAAGCGAAAAGACGAAGATGAAAACCGGATCGAGAATGCAGTTTGCCACCGCGCCGATGGCAACGGATGTCATGCCGGTCATGGCATATCCCTGCGCGTTGATAAACGAATTCATACCGGTGGAGATCATGGACGGAAGTGTGCCGAGCAGATAGATCATCAGGTACGGGTATGCATAAACCAGAGCAGACTCGGAAGCGCCGAACAGACGCAGGATCGGGCGCGCAAACAAAAATCCAATGACCATTAAAACAATTGCGCCGCCGCAGACCATCGTATAGGAGGTATTCATAATTTCGGAAGCTTTCCGGGAATTATTTTCCCCCCGCCGGATGGAAAAAAGCGGAGCACCGCCGCTGCCGAACAGGTTGCTGAAAGCCGTGATGATCACAATAATCGGAAAACATAAGCCGACCGCGCCGAGAGCGGTTGTGCCGATATGCGGGATTCTTGCTATATAAATGCGGTCTATGATGTTGTAAAGCAGGCTTAAAAGCTGCGCAACCAGCATGGGAATCGCTGCGTTTAAGATGTTGCTTGGTATGGAACCATGTTCAAAATCAATTCTTTTCACAATCATTTCATTTCTTTCTTTTTCATTTTGACTTTCTGTTGACATTTAGTATACCATAGATTAACATATATGAAAAATATTACTTTTATGAATTAACTAAACAAAAAATGTATGGAGAGAAGCTATGGATGTAAAACAACTGGAATACTTCCGGGCAATTGTGGATGCTGGTACGATCAGCGGTGCGGCGCGTGTTCTCCACATGACACAGCCGCCGCTGAGTTATCAGGTAAAGATGCTCGAGGAAGAACTTCAGGTGCAGCTTTTTTTGCGCGGCACCAAAAAGATTACATTAACGGAAGCAGGAAAAACACTGTATGACAGGGCGGGCAGTCTTCTTACCATGGCGGATATTACCAAGCGGGAAGTCATAAAGGCAAGCCAGGCGGCAACAATCCACATCGGATTTACGCCGTCCACGGTTTCTATGATGTCCGATTACCTGATCCGTTTTTCCACGTCGCATCCGGATATTCGCTTTGATATCCACGAGGGATCGACATTTACGCTGCGGGAGCAGTTGGAAAACGGCGTGGTCGATATCACGACACTCCGGACACCGATTGTGCTCAAAGGATGTGAGAGCAGGACTTTGATGCAGGAAAAGCTGCTTGCAATGGCGGCTGCAGGGAACCCAGTTTTAGAAAAAAACAAAGATGGGATCACGCTCGAGGAACTGTCAGAGCAGAAACTGATCCTGTCCCACCGCTACCGCAGTTATCTGTTGTCCGCGTTCGAAAAAAAGGGGCTTTTGTGTGACATTTACTGTGAGTGTGAGGATGCCAGAACAGCGATGACCATGGCGGAAAAAGGGCTTGGAATCGCCATTCTTCCGGCTTCTATGCACAAGTTGTCGGATCAGATGAAGTCCTGTGATATTCTGGATGCGGATCTTACGACGGAACTTCTTCTCGCGTGGCGAAAGGGACGCATGCCGGAGGAAGTGAAAGCGTTTCTTGAAATGTGGAGATAGAAGTATCGTGCAATTCTCCCGGAATTTATCCGGTATGCCATGGAATAATATAAAACTCCGGGCGCAAATGTATATGTGCCCGGAGTTTTTAAATTGTGAATTTAAATTTATCGCCGATACATAATTGCTTACATCTTTGAACAAGTGAGCAATCAGTATTATAGATTGTACTCTCGATTCGAAGAAGTGGATAACCTTTTGAAATCCCCAAAATTTTTGATTCCTGTGCGGAGGCAAACACAATATCTAAAGTTTTGTCGGAATGATCAAAAATAATATTGTGGTTTTGCAGCACATCATAAAGGGAAGTGTCATTTAAATTTTCTCCAAATAAAAAAGAAAAGGATTCAGGAAACCGGTTGATTTCTAACAATACCGGTTTTTCATCGGCATAACGAATACGTTCCAATACGAGAATCTTTTTATCGGGTGTAATATGCATGAGTTCCATGTCTTTTTCGGTAGGATCTTCTATTGCAATTTTAATGGTTTTCGCACCTGGAACTGCTCCCATTGTACGGCACATTTCAGAAAATCCGGTAACACCTTTTGAGATATTTCGCTGGATTCTTTTTTCGGCAACAAAAGTTCCTTTTCCGGATTTGCGGTCCAGATATCCTAATTCTGATAAACCTGCAAGAGCTTTTCGGACAGTGACCCGGCTGACATTGTAGGTTGTACTTAACTCATTTTCTGTTGGAAGACGGCTGCCTGCTTTACGTTTTCCGGTGTCAATCTCTTCTTTTAACTGATCCTCAAGTTGTTTGTATAGTGGTTTGGCAATTGTATTGTTTAATTCCATGAAAAACCTCGTAATGTGTTTTGATTTATATTATACAATATATTATAATACAAAGTTTCAGAATTGTATATATTTATTTTAAAAGCTGTTTTATATTGACAAATGTATTATATTGTATTATATTTTGGATAGAAACAAACGAGACAAATAAAAAAAGGAGAAATGAATATGAGTTATACAAGCAAAGACATTAAAAACATTGTAGCAGAGATTTTGGAGAACAAAAAAGACAAAGGAGGTGTTAAGAGCCTGTATTTTGTTGGTTGTGGAGGGTCTCTTGGAGCTTTGTATCCTGCAAAAACATTTATGGAGAAAGAGTGTTCAAATATTAAATCCGCGCTGATCAACAGCAACGAATTTGTTCACAGTACACCAAAAGATTTTGGAGAGAATTCGATCATCTGTCTGTCCTGCCATAAGGGAAATACACCGGAAACGATTGCAGCAGCAAAGCTTGGTAAGGAAAAAGGAGCAGCAGTAATTATTCTTACATGGCTGGAAGAATCTGAAATTGTGGAGTTTGGTGACTATATTATCCAGTATTCATTTGATGCAAGTCCGGATCATCTCAAAGGTGATATTGATTATGCTGGAGAAAAAACAATGTGTGCGCTGCTCGTAGCAGTGGAAACACTTCAACAGACCGCAGGATATGAAAATTATGATAAATTCTACGAAGGACTTGGTATGATTACCGGAATTATCCGGAATGCAAGAAAACATGTACAGGCAAGAGCTGAACAGTTTGCTGAAACATACAAGGACGATACCGTTATTTATACGATGGGAAGCGGAGCCGGCTATGGGGCTGCATATATGGAAAGTATTTGCATTTTTATGGAAATGCAGTGGCTTGATTCCAGCAGTATTCATACAGGAGAATATTTCCATGGACCGTTTGAAATCACAGATGCAAACCGTCCGTTTATGATTCAGATATCAGAAGGATCTACCCGTGAACTGGATGAAAGGGCTTTAAAATTCCTTCATACATATGCAAAGAGGATTGAGGTTCTGGACGCAAAAGAACTTGGATTATCTACAATTGATGCTTCTGTTGTGGATTACTTTAACCATTCACTGTTTAATAATGTATATCCTATTTATAACCATGAACTGGCTGAAAAGAAAGAACATCCGCTTTCAACACGTAGATATATGTGGAAAGTAGAGTATTAATTCAGAACATATTTAATTCGGGCAAAAGAATTTATAAGCAGACAAAGACATTGTATCCTATGTTTTTGTCTGCTTATTGTATTATAGATACAAAACAATACATATATAATACGGAAATAGCCTGGAGACGAAAATGTGCACAAAAACCGGAACTAAAATATAGGATAATTGACGAAAAACACACAGGTTCTTGACAAAGGTATGATACAAATATAATATTAAGACAGATACAAAACAATACAAACAAGAGCGATGTACGAGAATTGTATTAAAGTTTGTATTGTACGGATATGCGCACATCCAAAATGTAACTGAAAAAGACATAAAAGAGAGGGAGGACATGAATATGTTCTGGGTAGAATTAATACTTGTACTTGCCATTATATTTTTGGGGGTACGTAAGGGTGGTACATTTTTAGCAATGGCTGGTGGTGTTGGAATGTTAATTATGACATTTTTCTTTCATGTTACACCGGCAGATCCGCCAGTTACCGTTATTTTAATTATGATTGCGGTAATTGTAGCAGCTGCAACAATGCAGGCATGTGGGGGATTGGATTTCCTGGTTCGCATAGCAGAAAAGATTCTTCGCAGGAACCCTAGGATGATTACGGTACTTGCACCGGTTGTAGCATATATTTTTACATTTATGTGTGGTACAGGTCACATTATTTACAGTTTGCTTCCGGTAATTAATGAAATTTCTATTGAGACAGGAGTTCGACCGGAACGCCCGATTTCAGCATCCATTATAGCTTCCCAGCAGGCAATCACGGCATGTCCGATTTCAGCAGCAACGGTAGGTATTCTGGCTTTTATGGCTGAAGCAACGAACTATAAAACGGTTAATATTTTTACACTGCTTGTAGTCTGTATCCCGGCAACACTGATTGGTACAGTCGCATGTGCTCTTGCTGTAATGAAGAAAGGAAAAGAACTGGCAGAAGATCCGGAATTTCAGGCTCGTGTAGCATCCGGACAGGTTCAGACTCTTGTGAAAAATGAGAATGCTGCAGAAGTTAAAACAACAAAAGAGGCAAAAATCTCTGTTGCAGTATTTTTGGTTGCCATGGTAGGTATTGTATTGCTTGGCGCAGTAAGTGCATTAGTTCCAACACTTTCAGATGGAAGCAAATTACCGCTTACCACAGTAATTGAGATTTTTATGCTGGTTGCAGCAGCCGTAACGGTATTAATTACAAAACTTGACAGCAATAAGGTACTGGATCAGCCAGTATTTAAAACAGGAATGTTTGCTGTTGTTCTGGCATTTGGTCTTTGCTGGCTGGTGAATACATTTATTGCAGATCAGTCATCGTTTATTACAGATAATATGTCAGTTCTCACGAATGAACATCCATGGATTTATATCATAGCAGTGTTTATTGTTGGGGCAATAACAACAAGTCAGTCATCCTCTACAATGATTATGGTTCCGATTGGTATTGCATTAGGGCTTCCGGCAAATATTATTGTTGCTGGCTGGATTGCATGTTCATCAAATTATTTTATTCCTGCTTCCGGTCAGTGCGTTGCAGCAATTGCGTTTGATACCGCGGGAACAACAAAAATTGGAAAATATGTGTTAAATCACAGCTATATGCTTCCTGGCCTTGTATGTACTGTAGTTTCAGTAGTGTCAGCAATTTTGATAGGAGCAGTAGTATTTTAAAACATAAGGAGAAAATCTATGAAAGAACCAAAAATTATAGCGATTGGAGATAATGTATGTGATAAATATTTATCTCGTGGGAAAATGTATCCGGGAGGACAATGTGTCAATACATGCGTATATGCAAAATGGAATGGTGTCAATTCGGCATATCTTGGAAAATACGGTAATGATGAAGTTGCTGAATGTGTGCAGGAGACATTAAAAAAATTAGAGATTGATGATACGCATTGCCGGCATTTTCAGGGAGAAAACGGTTTCGCTTTGGTAACACTGAAAGAAACAGACCGTGTTTTTCTTGGCTCAAATAAAGGTGGAATTGCAAAAGATCATGCATTTGATTTCAACGAAGAAGATATGGATTATATTCAGCAATATGATTTGATTTACACAAATCTTAACAGCTATATTGAACAGGATCTTTCAAAATTGTATCAGACAAAGGTTCCGATTGCCTATGATTTTTCAATGCGCTGGACAGATGAGTATTTGAGGGATGTATGTCCGTATGTAACTGTTGCAATTATGTCATGTGCACATTTGTCAGAAGATGAACGGGAGAGAGAAATGAAAAAGGCACAGAAATATGGTGTTTCTGTTGTTCTTGGAACTGTCGGAGAAGAAGGCTCTTATGTATTATATAAAGATAAATTTTTATATACAAAAGCAGTATTGGCAGAGGATGTTATAGATACTATGGGAGCGGGAGATTCTTATTTTGCGGCATTCCTAAGTGATATGTTAAAAAATTCCCCACAACATAAGATTTTAGATGGTTCAGATGAACAGATGTATGTAAAAATTCAAAATGCAATGAAAAAGGCATCGGAGTTTGCCGCAAAGATGTGCGCAAAAGAAGGTGCATTTGGATATGGAGTACCAATTACAGGAAGAACAGAAATTTAGGGAGGTATAAGTATGAAACCAGAGATGTATGAAAATAACGAAGAGGGAATTTTATGTGTCTATAAAAATCCAAAGTGGCTTGTATGTATTAAAAACTGGAAACCGGACAATGATATTAATGGGATTAAACACTTGGAGATCCATCATTCGACCGATGAGCAGTTTATTCTTGTACATGGTAAAGCGATTCTGATTACCGCAGAAAAAAAGGAAAATGGTTTTTCTATTGATCTGACATTGATGGAGCAGGGAAAAGTATATAATGTTCCGGCAGAATGCTGGTTTTATTCAATCACCCAGAAAGATACAAAAATAGTATATGTACAAGATTCCAATTGCTCTATGGAAAACAGCGATTTTTGTGATCTTTCGGAAGAAGAAATAGCATGGATTCAGGAAAAAGCATCACGGCTGCTGGCATAACTAAAGGATAGATTTATATGAAGAAACAATATATTCTTTTTGATTTTGATGGTGTTATTGTAAACACGGAACCTCAAAATGCTCATTATCTGCAGGAAACTCTCAAATCGTTTGGTGTATATATGGATCACGAAGAGTTAAAAGGATTTATTGGAGTTAACAGCCGTGAAAAAATATTGCATTATTTGAGCCGGTCGAAAGAAAATGTTTCATGGGAAATGTACCAGAAAAGAAGAAAAGAGATGGGAAATACCTATGAAAATGATGCCATCTGTCCCATGCCGGGATTACAGGAATTATTTCAATGGATGAAGGGACGGAATCTGAAAGCCGGATTGGTAACATCAACGAGCGCGAAATATATTATTACGGCTTTAAACCGGATCAAAATGACAGATTATTTTTCAGTTATTGTATGTGGGGATATGTGTGAAAAAAGAAAGCCCTATCCGGATGGGTACTTAAAGGCGATACAGTTATTGCAGGCTGAAAAAGATGAGGTTGTTGCAATTGAGGATTCCTCAACCGGTATTCATGCGGCAATACAGGCAGGAATTGATGTGATTGGTTATACTGGCTCAGGAATAAAACAGGATACTGGAGAGGCGACTGCTGTTTTTTCTTCATTTCAGGACATTCAGCATTTTTTGGAAACAGCAATTTTATAAGTGTAACAGCATACGTTATATAGCAGGCGGCAGATGATTTCTGCCGCCTGCTAAGTTTATCAATATTTGTAGTTATAGCTCCTCTATGCAAAAAGTCTGCCAGAAGAACAAAATAGGACATATAAAGAAAAAAGGGCAAAAATATCCCTTTGTGTAAGACAAATGGGATATATGGATGAAAAGGTGCCTGAAATGTCCTGCTGTGATATCTGTATGGGACATATAGACAAAAAGATAATAAAAAAGTCCTTCTGTAAAAGTCAAACGGGACATGTGGACGAGAAGATGCTACAAATGTCCTGTTATGACATTTGTATGGGACATAATAAGAACTTTTTTTCACATATGTCCCAGCTGACAAGAAAAACAGGACATAATAAGAATTTTTTTTCGCATATGTCCCAGCTGACAGGAAAAGCAGGACATAATATACAAATTTTTCTCCATATGTCCCGGTTTTTCATAGAATCCATATTCATAAAATATGAAAAAGTATTATGGACAGAAAACATCAATGAACAGTAAGTATTTGTAAAATTATGAATAGAATATCAGAAGGAATATAAGTGCAAAGACAGAATGTTTGTGGTATGCTAGAGACAGGAATCTGGTCGTAACGGTTTGTTGGTAAAATGGTGGATGGTTACGAATGACATTACGGAGGTGTTAGGCATGGGAAGTTATCTGAATCCGGGCTGCAAAGGCTTTGAGGAGAGCTTAAATTCCGCAATTTATGTAGATAAAACTGGGTTAATCGAAAAAGTTAATGCGGTTGTTGACACACGGCAGAAATATATTTGTGTCAGCCGTCCGCGGCGATTTGGAAAATCTATGGCGACGGATATGCTGGCAGCATATTACGATCAGAGCGTCGATACGGCGCGGTTGTTTGATACTCTGCAGATTGCAAAGGCAGAGACTTATCAGAAATACCGGAATCAATATGATGTGCTGAAAGTGAATATGCAGGAATTTTTAAGCATGACGCACAGTATGGATGAAATGCTTGCGGTTTTTCAAAAACGCATGATTGCAGATCTGAAAAGAGGATATCCTGATTATGTCATGGATGGAGAAGACAGTCTGGTGTTTGCGATGAAAGACGTATATGCACATACGAAGTGCCCGTTTATCATACTGATCGACGAATGGGACTGTCTGTTCCGCGAGTACAAGCAGGATAAAGAGGCGCAAAAAAAATATCTGGATTTCCTGCGGGTATGGATGAAAGATCAGGAATATGTGGCACTTGCCTACATGACCGGAATTTTACCGATAAAAAAATACGGTTCGCATTCGGCACTCAACATGTTTACGGAATATTCCATGACCAATCCACGCGAGATGGCGGAGTTTTTCGGTTTTACCGAAGAGGAAGTGCACGCATTGTGCGCAACATACAAGCGCAATTTTGAAGAAGCGCAGGCGTGGTATGATGGCTATGAACTTGTCGCAATGGACGGAGAAAACCCCAAAATCTATTCCATGTACAGCCCGAAATCAGTGGTCGATGCAATGTTAAGCGGTCTGTATGATAATTACTGGAATCAGACCGAAACATATGAGGCATTAAAAATTTATATCCAGATGAATTTTGACGGGTTAAAAGATGCCATTGTGCGGATGCTTGCCGGGGATCGTGTGGAAATCAATACAGGGACATTTTCCAATGATATGACAACATTCCAGAACCGGGATGATGTTCTGACACTCCTGGTTCATCTGGGTTATCTGAGTTATCACTGGATGGACAAAACGGTGTCGATTCCAAACAAAGAAGTGTCACAGGAATATGTAAATGCAATCAGTACCATGGACTGGCATGAGGTGATTGATTCTGTCGAAGCGTCGAAAAATCTGCTGGAAGCGTTATGGATGCAGGACGAAGAGGCAGTGGCAGCAGGCATTGATAAAGCGCATCGTGAGATTTCCATTTTGCAGTACAACAATGAAAATTCGCTGGCATGTACGATCAATCTGGCGTTTTATTTTGCACGGGAATACTACACGATCATAAGGGAATTTCCGACAGGAAAAGGGTTCGCGGATCTGTGTTTTATTCCAAGAAAAATGCATGCAGACAAACCGGCGGTTGTGATTGAACTGAAATGGGAAAAATCCGCACAGGGAGCCATTGCGCAGATCAAAGACCGGCACTATACAGATGCCTTAAAGGAGTATCGGGGAAATCTGCTCCTTGCCGGAATCAACTACGACAGAGAGACAAAAACGCATACGTGTGTGATTGAGCAATTAACAAAAGAAGACTGACAGGAGGAAAGCAAAATGAGCAACGTATTAGAAGAAATGAAAACCAGAAGAAGTATCCGTAAATTCAAACCGGATGCCATCCCACAGGAAATTTTAGACCAGATCATCGAAGCAGGAACCTATGCGGCAAACGGCAGGGGTGCACAGAATGTCATCATCATTCAGGTGACAAACAAAGAGAAGCGCGATGAAATCGCAAAGAAAAATGCAGAAATCATGGGAAGTGAGGGTGATCCGTTTTACGGCGCACCAGCAATGCTCATCGTTTTAGGAAAAAAAGACTGGCCGACACATGTTTATGACGGCAGTCTTGTGATGGGAAACCTCATGCTTGCAGCCCATGATCTGGGAATCGGCAGCTGCTGGATTCACCGCGCGAAAGAGGAATTTGAAAGCAGCTGGGGCAGGGAACTGCTTGCATCCCTTGGGATTGAGGATGAATATGAGGGAATCGGACACTGTGCGCTCGGCTATGTGGACGGGGATTATCCGGATGTTATTCCAAGAAAAGAAAACCGCGTATTCTATATCAGATAGGGCGGAACTGCCATGAGAGAAGAGTATCGCGTTTATTATGAAAATTATGAAGAACTGGCCCAAGAAGAACCTGGTGCAGAGATTCCTTTGCAAAAGGATATTGTGTGGGAAAATAAAAATTCCCAGAGTGAACGATGGAAAGCATTGTCGGTTTTTGCCTGTCCACAGGGGCTGGTACTGGAACTGGCAAAGCAGGTGGCATCAAAACAGTACCTTGCGTTTTATGAGAAATGGAAAGAGGCGGACGAAGACCGGCTTACGGATCGGCAGCTGTCGCAGATTGAGGAAGAATCCCCACTTGGTGAATGCCCGGCAGTGTTGCTTACCTGTAATGGGGAGGAACTGCAAAGCGACGGAACCATGGGGATGGGCTGGTATCCGTCAGACATTCTGGAAAAGCTGGAATGGGAACAGGATCCGGAGGCAGAAGCCTGCAGGCAGCATTATGGTTTAGATCCTGCATACCTCTGGTGGATCGGGCGTTTTCATTTTATGTGGAAGCAGCCGGTAACTGCCAGTAAGATACAAAACCTTGTGCTGACATTGCAGGCAGAAGAAAAAAGAATCTATGGAGAAGAAAGTTTTATTCTTCGCACAGGCGATCAGATCCGTTTTTCACATCCGGTCACAGGGCAGACCTACCGGCTGGATGTGCTGGAAATAGCAGAGGAAGAAATACCGGCAGAACGGATGCCGGACAATGATATCTGTTACCCACGTTTTGCGCAGAGCATGCGCTACAAACTGACACCCGATGATCCGGCCGTTTCTCTCGAGGACGATTCCCCGGCAGAAAGAATTTATAAAAAGAATCCGGACGGTTCCCAAAGCGAAGTGAGTGGGGCGATTTCATTTTTTCTTATGGGAAAATTGAAACCAGAGAAGCAGAACCGTCTGACAACCGGAAATCTGCATTATGCCCCGGTTACGGAGACCGCGTGGATTCCGGTATTTGAGGTGAAACGAAAGGAAGACATTACGGTCGAAGCGATGCCCGGACACAAAAATTAAGGTAGAAGGACAAACGCCGGATTGCGATAACGAAAAAAGGAGACAAAAAATATGCCTTGTACAACGATATTAGTAGGAAAAAATGCAACCTATGATGGTTCAACCATGATTGCGAGAAATGATGATGCAGGTGGAAATGATCACTTTACGCCAAAGAAAATGATCGTGGTGCAGCCAAAGGAGCAGCCACGTGTATACAAAGCGGTACTTTCTTCTGTAGAAATTCCGCTTCCAGAAAATCCGCTTCGCTATACGGCTATGCCAAATGCAGTGGAAGGGAAAGGAATCTGGGGTGCATGCGGAGTCAATGAAGCACGGACTGGAATGACGGCAACCGAGACAATCACATCCAATCCACGTGTACTCGGTGCAGATCCGCTGGTGGAAAACGGCATTGGAGAGGAAGATATTGTATCGTTAGTACTTCCTTATATCCACAATGCAAGAGAGGGTGTTCAGCGATTGGGAGAACTTCTGGAAACCTATGGCACTTATGAAATGAATGGAATTGCCTTTTCCGATCAGAATGAAATCTGGTGGATGGAGACCATTGGCGGACATCACTGGATTGCACGCCGTGTGCCGGATGATGCGTATGTGGTTATGCCAAATCAGCTTGGAATTGATGCATTTGATCTGGATGATGCATTTACCATGCAGGAAAATCATATGTGTTCTGCAGATATGCGGGAGTTTATTGCGAACCATCACCTGAATCTATCCATGGATGGCACTCTGAATCCGCGCGAAGCTTTTGGCAGCCATGACGATGCAGATCATGTGTACAATACACCGCGTGCGTGGTATATGCTGCGCTGCCTGAATCCACACACATACAACTGGGATGGACCGGATGCGGATTTTATACCGGAGTCCGATGATCTGCCATGGACACTGGTACCGGAGCGCAAGATTACGGTGGAAGATGTGAAATATGTGCTTTCCTCGCATTATCAGGGAACGCCTTACGATCCATATGGAGCGTATGGAGATCCGGGGCAGCGTGGCATGTATCGTTCCATCGGTATCAACCGCAATGATTTTGTTGGTCTGGTACATATCCGCCCGGAGCATGGAGAGGATGCCAATGTACTGGAATGGGTTGCGTATGGTTCCAATGCCTTTAATGCCATGGTGCCGTTTTATGCACAGGTGGAGAAAACTCCGGAATATGTGGCCAATACGACAGCAGAAGTTTCTACGGATAATTTTTACTGGGTAAGCCGGATGATTGGTGCGATGGCAGATGCCTCTTATAAGAAATCGGTGTTCCATGTCGAGCGGTATCAGGAGAAAGTGCTGTCTAAAGGACATGAGATTATCAATCATTATGATAAGCTGCTGGAAAAAGAAACCGACGCAGGAAAGCGCATGGCACTTAAGACAGAAGCAAACAATGCGGTGGCAGATATGGTAAAAAAAGAAGCCGCCGATACACTCGATAAAGTTCTGTTTGAACTGTGTGGACAGATGAAGAATGCATTTGCCAGATCCGATGCTTAACGCATCAGTTTCCGCCGCAGAAGCAGATACGCCGTGATCATAACCGTACCGGTCAGTACCCAGGAGATCGGATAGATAATCATAACAACCCAGAATTCATGTATGGCACGGCAGACGGTGTTGATCCAGATAAGGCGCAGCACGCAGGAGCCGACCACGGTGATCAGAGCCGGTGTCAGGGAATGGCCAAAGCCACGCATGGCACCGCCGCTGATCTCGTAAGTGGAGGTCAGAAGTTCCAGTGTGGTGACGATCAGAAGGCGCTGTACGGCAAAAGTCAGGACATTCGGATCGGTCGTGTACAGGCGAAGGAAAAAGTCCCGGCCAAGTACAAAAATACCGGATAACAGACCACAGAATATCACGGAAAAAATCATGCAGAGACGGTATACTTTTTTGCACCGCTGAAAATCCCCGGCACCGTAATTCTGGCTCGTAAAAGTAACGGTAGTCTGGGCAAATGCGTTTACCATAAAATACGCAAAAAATTCAAAGTTCAGTGCAGCTGCAGATCCTGCGATAGCGTTTGATCCAAAACTGTTAATCATGCTCTGGATGCAAACGTTGGCAAGGGAAAAGACCATGCCCTGCAGACCGGCAGGAACGCCAATGATCAGGATTTTTTTCAGTTCGCCCCAGTCAATGGACAAGCCAGAGAGGCTGACACGGATTGGTTCCTGTTCATGCAGTAAAATATAAAACAGAATACCGGAACTTACAATATTAGAAACAACGGTGGCAATTGCGACACCGGATACTCCCAGATGAAATACAATGACAAGAATCAGGTTCAGTCCGGTATTAATGATTCCGGCGGCAATCAGGGCATACAGCGGGCGGCGGCTGTCACCGATGCTACGCAGGATTGAGGAACTGAAATCATAAAGCATGATAAATGGCATGCCGAGAAAATAGATCCGCAGATATAAAACTGCCAGATCGAGAACATCTTTTGGCGTTCCCATCAGTGTCAGTACCGGTCTGGCAATGAACTGCCCCAGTACAAGCACGAAAATGCCACTGCATAAAGCGACAACGATGGCGGTGTGAATTGCCCCTTTTACATGTTCTTCGGCTTTCTGTCCGATGTAGCGGGAAATAATTACGTTGGAACCGAGCGAAATCCCGATGAACAGATTAATCATCAGTGCGATGAGCGAACTGTTGCTTCCCACGGCCGCCAATGCACGGCTGCTTGCAAAACGGCCGACCACTGCGGTATCCACAGAATTAAATAATTGCTGTAAGATGCTACTGGCAGCCAGAGGCAGAGCAAAAATCAGTAATTTATTCCACAGTGTTCCGTGGGTCATATCAATTGTATTTTTCTGCTTTATTTTCATAGTTATAAAACCTTCTTTTTATCCTGTTTACTGGCAAACACGATTATAATCCCGGGCAAAAACAAAAGTCAATAGCCAGGCAGACGGGTTTTGACCTTTTGCATAATTGGGTATATAATCAACAAGGAGACAGGGAGAGGTATATCAAAATAAAGGTAGGGTATGAAAAAGAAAAGAAGAACGAAGAAGGTAGCGTTTTCCATTCGGAGCAAGCTGCTGTTATTGCTGTCTGCATCAATGCTGCCATTTCTGCTGATTGCAGTATATCTGTTAATTTCCATAGCTAATTACAACCAGACATATCATGAGATTGTGGATCATCTTACCATTGCAAACACCTACAATATTCAATTCAAAGAACAGATGGATGAAAGTCTTTACAAAGTCGTTGTGGGATATGTTTCAATGGACAATATTGCAAATGATGAGACGCTTAAAGACCCGTATGTGCTTATCCGGAACCTGAAGAAGAGCTGTACCGGTTTGCGGGATGTGACGAGTGATTATGAAAGCCGTATGTGGCTGGATAGTCTGCTGCGCAATGTAGATACACTTAAAAACCGTGTGGATGATATTGCAGAAAATGTCAAAAAGGGTGATCGCTACGATGAGAATATCCGGCAGCTGGATGACAATATCTATATCCTGACAGAACTGATTCAGGAGGACATTCAGTACTATATTTATTATCAGACAAATTACATGGAGGCTGTGACAAACACCTTAAACCAGCAGATCCACACATTTGTTATTGTGTTTGCTGTAGTTCTTGCGGCACTGGGGATTGTTGTCGGAGGCGCAGGTTTTTTTGTTACGTCCGGAATATTACGCCCGCTGAGACAGCTTTACAATGCGACCGGAGAGATTTCGGAGGGAAATTTTGCTGTGCGGACACACGTAAAATCGCACGATGAAGTGGCGGTGCTTGCACACGGATTTAACGATATGGCGGAAAATATACAGATTCTGGTGAATAAGGTGCGTGAGGATGAACAGAAAATGCGGAAGGCAGATTTACGTCTGCTGCAGGAGCAGATTAATCCCCATTTTCTATACAACACACTGGATACGATTGTATGGCTGATTGAGTGTAACGAGACAGAACAGGCAACGGAAATGGTTGTTACCCTGTCTGATTTTTTCAGACTTGTACTCAGTCATGGTCAGGAATTTATCAGTATCCGCATGGAGGAACAGCATGTCAGGAGTTATTTGCAGATTCAGGAGACCCGTTATCATGATATTATGGAATATCATATTTTAATAGATCCGGAACTCTATGGCTATCAGATTCCTAAAATGACATTGCAGCCAATCGTAGAAAATGCACTGTATCATGGGATCAAATGCAAGCGCTCCAAAGGACAGATCTGTATCCGTGGAGAAAAGAAACAGGATCTGCTGATACTGACGGTGACAGATGACGGCGTGGGGATGGAGGAAGCCGATCTGCAGGATTTGCAAAAAGAGATTGAAAAGCCATGCAAACAGACGGATCGTGGCTTTGGACTCGCAAACGTCAATGAACGCCTGCACATGTATTTTGGCGCGGAATATGGGGTAAAGATTGCATCCAGACCGGGGGAAGGGACGCAGGTGACGATCGTGATTCCGGCGGTGCACAACGTAACAGGGGAGGCGATAACATGAAAAAGAAAGGCAGATGGATACCGGTCATCGGGTGTTTGATGCTGGTGCTTTTTCTGGCAGGTTGTGGAAAAACGATAGATATTCAAAGTACGGCAGAGCAGGAGATTCCCAGTCAGAATCAAATTGTGGTAGGGGTGTCACAGCTTGGCAGCGAGTCTATGTGGCGTACCGCAAATTCGGCATCCATCCAACAGGCACTGTGCAAAGAAAACGGTTATTTTTTACTGTTTAACAATGCCAGGCAAAAACAGGAAAACCAGATTAAAGCAATTCGCAGTTATATTTCGCAGCGTGTGGATTATATTGTCTTTTCACCCATTGTGGAGGATGGCTGGGAAACCGTGCTGCAGGAAGCAAAAGAGGCTGATATTCCGGTGATTGTCATGGATCGGAATGTCAGCTGTGATCCATCGCTGTATACGGCGTGGGTCGGTTCCGATTTTACGGAAGAAGGAAGAAATGCCGCGCGCTGGCTGGAGGAAGACCTGAAGGGGAAGAAATTTGATCAAAAGGAAACGGTACATATCGTGGTACTGCGAGGGACTTCCAATGCATCTGCAACGTTAGGGCGCACAAAAGGGTTTGCAGAGATTGCAAAGACGCATCCGAACTGGGAAATTCTGGATTCCGATGATGCTGATTTTACCACGGCAAAAGGCAGAGAAGTGATGGAAAAATATCTGCAGAAATATAAAGATATTGATGTGGTTGTATCGCAGAATGATGATATGACGTTTGGTGCAATCGAGGCAATTCGTGCGGCCGGAAAGACGACCGGGACGGGAGGCGATATTACGCTGATTTCTTTTGACGGAACGAGGAGTGCACTTGAAAAAGTAAAGTCCGGCGTGATCAATGTGGATATTGAATGTAATCCGTTGCAGGGAACATACATACAGGAAATTATCAACCGGCTGGAAGACGGTGAGTCGGTAGACAAAATTAATTATGTAGAAGAAAAAGTGTATACACAAAAAAATGTGCTTTCTGTTTTGGGAGACAGAGTGTATTAAAGGGGATAAAACAAATGTTAAAAGTATTTTTGGTGGAAGATGAGACCGTTATCCGTGAGGGGCTGCGGGACCGGATTCCCTGGGAACAGTATGGGTATCGGTTTGTCGGGGAGGCAGCAGACGGTGAAGTTGCACTGCCGCTGATTCGAAAGACACGTCCGGATGTACTGATTACCGATATTAAGATGCCGTTTATGGACGGGCTGTCACTCAGCCGGATTGTGCGGGAGGAATTCCCGAAGACAAAGATACTCATTATCAGCGGTTATGATGATTTTGAATATGCGAGAGAAGCAATTTCCATTGGCGTGGATCAGTATATCCTGAAACCGGTTACGAGAATGAGTCTGCGCAAGGTGCTGCAGGAATTAAAAGAAAAAATCGAGGCAGAGCAGGAGCAGGAAGATTTTCAGAGCAAACTGGCAAACGAAATGCACGAATATGAGCAGTTTTCCATAAGGCATTTCTTTGAGCAGGTGTTAGAAGGCGAGCTTTGTGTAACAGAAATTTATGATGAAGCTGCCAAATGGTCGCTGGATCTGTCAGCATCGTGTTACAATCTGCTGTTTTTGTACGTGCAGCAGGAAAAAGAGAATGGTTCCGAGCGGGAGATGAATACTTTTGTGCACCTGCAGGAAGAAATTCTGCAGTATTTTCTGCGTTTTCCGCAATATATCCTGTTTCGCTGGAACGTCAACTGTTATGGGGTTTTAGTCAAATGCGATGCGGAGGAAATGGAAGATTATACACAGCGGGCGATTGCACAGATCCAGATGAACTGCGAGTCACAAAACGCCAATGCAGACTGGTATGTTGTTGTGGGAACGCCTGTGGAACGGCTGTCGATGCTGAAAGAGTGTTATGATCGTGTAAATCATTATGGTGCATATCGTTTTTTGTATCCGCAAATGCATGTACTTTCGGAAGAGACATTAAAAAGTTATCTGCCGGCGCAGGATGACACGCGGATTGCGGAAGTAGATGCGACAAAAATGTCACCGGAAATTATCTCGGAATTTCTGGCAAAAGGAAGCAGCAAAGAAGTATACAACTTTGTAGAGTCTTATCTGCAGAGCATATCCGAGGTAATACATTCCGTGATATTCCGTGACTATGTTGTGCTTAATATCCGGTTTACGGCGATTGCGTTTATGGAGCGAAACGGTGTGACAAAAGAAGAATTTCTGGCGCATATCGGCAAATACGGAACCAATGTGCATGTGCAGCAGGACGAGGTATTTGAATATTTCCTGAGTATTTTACAGACGGCAATCGATCTGCGTGATGAACAGAACACCAATCTGAGCAGTAAAACGTTAAAAAAAGCACTTGCTTATATTGATGAGCATTACACGAGTGAGAATTTATCGCTGGGTACCGTTGCGTGCGAGGTACAGGTGGGTGCTAATTATTTAAGTTCTGTCTTCAGTCAGAATATGCAGAAGACATTTACCGAATATATTTCGGAAAAACGTATGGAAAAGGCAAAAAAGCTACTGAAAAGTACGGAACTTCCGACATCGGAAATTGCCGCACAGGTGGGGTACAAAGATCCTCATTATTTCAGTTTTGTATTTAAAAAGACGCAGGGGTGCAGTCCGCGTGAATACCGCAGCAGTATTTAAAGCTTCCAGGGAATTTCTGTGGAAGAGACTAAAATCCCCTGCAGCTGGTGGAGGAGAACCCCGGCGGCGCGGCTGCCAGGCGCTTCGGCCGGGGTCAGGGAGAGAAACTCTGTGTGTCCAAAGTGGCACAGGTAGCTGTGGTCAAAGGAGGCAACCGTAATCTCCGGTGGCTGTGGCAGGTCTGAGACAGCACGGCAAAGTGCATAGGCAATGGTATCATTATAACAGACAATAGCGGTGCAGGAAGAAATGAGTTTCTGCATCGCTTTTTGTATGCCATAGTCCGGATCATTGGAAAAATACCAGCATATCAGGGAATCTTCCGGAAGTGCACCTGTGTCCCGCAGGGCATGCAGCATCCCCTGGCAGCGCAAAAGTCCGGAACGCATATCCGCAGGAAAGATCGCACCGATGCGGGTATGGCCGGTGGCGAGCAGATGCCGGGTGAGCAAAATGCCACCGCCAAAGTCATCCATGGTGACGCATGGGCAATTGGTCAGTTCCGGATAGGATTCCTGTAAAAAGAGAACAGGGCATTTCTTTTTCTGCAGTTTACGGTACAGATCCAGATTCGGGTTCGTGCGCGCAGTTTTTACACCTTCCACAAGCAGGGCGCGCGGCGGCTGGTGGAGAATCTTCTGTAAAAGAGTATGTTCTGTGGAAAAGGTGTTTTCCGTGATGTGTACAGTCGTGGAAAAGCCCTGTGCCGCAAGTGTTTTTTTGATGTCATGCAAAAGCATCGGATACAAATAAGCAGAGTCACTGGAGAGCAGAAGGTCGATCCGGTCTTCTCCGCGGCTGCGTCCCGTGATATAGGACCCGCTTCCCTGCCTTTTTTCGATTAATCCCTCCTGTTCCAGAACGGACAGTGCCTGCCGCACGGTCTGGCGGCTCACTTTATAGCGCTGGCTGATGGCAGCTTCGGTTGGAAGCCGGTGAATTCCATTGGCTGTATAATCCGGTAATTGTTCGCGCAGGTGTCCTGCCAGCCATTTATATTTGATTGCCATAAAATTTTTCCTTTCTTTGGTGGAAACAGGCGTGTAATTATTTTTTTTATCAAAGAAGATTCTACCTTTTTCAAAAACAATCCACTTTTCCAGAGAAATTTATCGTTTTCACCAATAAGATTTCAGACAGAATCTCATCAGAAATTACAGAAAATACCATAAAATCAAAAGATTTTCCACCTCAAATCAAAGATCTTTCCACATAAAAATAAATTTGTATTTTTTTTAGATGATATCATACAAAATATGTATTGTAAACATATTACAAACCGTTTAAAACAGGCATAAATCGGATTGAAACAGAAAAATACGGATGGTATAGTAAATGCACAAGCAAACAAAAGATTTCATATTGGGAGGTAAAAGGGTATGAAAAAAAGAATCTTAGCAATGTTGACAGCAACAATGATGGTACTTGGACTGGCAGCCTGCGGGGCTACCGATACAAAGGACGGAGCCGGAGATACATCAGCAGCCGGCAGTAGTTCGAGCGGAGATCTGATTAAGGTCGGAATCATTAACAATGATCCAAACGAGTCCGGATATCGTACCGCAAACGATAAAGACATGAAGAACATGTTTACAAAAGAAAACGGTTACGATGCATCATTTGCATACAGCTTAAAGAACGATGAACAGATTACAGCAGCACAGAAATTCATTCAGGATGGTGTGGATTACTTACTTCTTTCCGCAGCAGACACATCCGGATGGGATTCCGTATTAAAGGATGCACAGGATGCAGGAACACAGGTAATTCTTTTTGACCGTGTTATCGATGCAGATGAAAGCCTGTATGCAGCATCAATCGTATCTGATATGGATAAAGAAGGACAGACTGCATGTGACTGGTTAAAGGCACAGAATCTTGATGAGTATAACATCATTCACATTCAGGGTGTTATGGGATCTGCAGCACAGAAAGGAAGATCCGGAGCATTAACAGATACAGCAGCAGCTGAAGGATGGAACATTGTAAATGAGCAGACTGCAGAGTGGAATGCAGAAAAAGCACAGCAGATCGTACAGTCTGTTATCGACAGTGGAGAGAAATTCAACGTTATCTATGCAGAGAACGATGATATGGCAAAGGGTGCTGTTGCCGCTCTTGACAAAGCAAATATTTCTCACGGTGTTGGCAAAGACGTTGTCGTTATGGGATTTGACTGCAACAAGTGGGCATTACAGGAACTGTTAGATCAGAACTGGAACTATGATGGACAGTGTAATCCATTCCAGGCTTCTTACATTGCCGATGTTATCCAGAAATTACAGAACAACGAGGAAATCACAGAGAAGACCATCATCATGGATGAGAAAGGTTTTGATGCAACAACCATCACAGAGGATGATGTAAATAAATACGGTATCTAAACAAAACAGGAAACATTTGGCGCGGCGCCGCGTATGAGGAAAACGTAGCGCCGCGTTTTCTAACCAAAAAAGCAAGGGGTGAATAAGCTGGTGAAAGAAAATGTTGTATTACAAATGAAAAATATCCACAAAAACTTTACAGGGGTAAAGGCATTGCAGGCGGTTGATTTCTCCCTGCGTGAAGGAGAAATTCACGCGCTGATGGGTGAAAACGGCGCGGGAAAATCTACATTGATTAAGGTGCTGACCGGCGTATATGAAAAAGATGGGGGAGAAATTTTCCTCAAAGGAAACGACAAAGCAGTGGCAATTCATTCGCCGCAGGATGCACAGAATCTTGGAATCAGTACCGTGTATCAGGAAATTACGCTTTGCCCGAATCTGTCGGTAGCAGAAAACATGTTTATCGGACGAACAAAAGGAAGAATGCAGAACTGGAAAAAAATGAACGCCGATGCAGACAGAATTCTGCAATCACTCGATATTCCGGCAAAAGCAACACAGCAGCTGGCAAACTGTTCCATTGCAATCCAGCAGATGGTAGCCATTGCCAGGGCTGTAGACATGGATTGTAAGGTGCTTATCCTTGACGAGCCGACGTCTTCTCTTGACGATAAAGAAGTGCAGAAGCTGTTTGGGTTAATGAAAGACTTAAGAGCCAGAGGTGTAGGAATCATCTTTGTTACACACTTTCTGGATCAGGTATATGAGGTATGTGACCGTATCACCGTGCTGCGGGACGGCAAACTGGTGGGAGAATACGAGATTGAAAAACTTCCACGTGTGCAGCTTGTTGCAAAGATGCTGGGCAAAGAGCTGGACGATGAGGCGCAGATCAAAGATGAGACGCAGGTATATCATGCGGATGAAAATGTTCCACCGGTATTTGAAGTGGAACAGTTACAGAGTAACGCAGGCATCAAACCATTTGATTTCTATATAAGAAAAGGAGAAGTCAATGGATTTACCGGTCTGCTGGGATCTGGACGAAGTGAGTGTGTGCGTGCAATTTTTGGTGCGGACCGTATCATTGGTGGAAAGATCAAAAAGAACGGAAAAGAAATCAAAATTACAAAACCTATAGATGCTATGAAAAACGGAATTGCTTATCTGCCGGAAGACCGAAAGGTGGATGGTATCGTTGGAGACCTCTCCGTCCGCGATAATATCATTCTTGCAGCACAGGTGCTGCGCGGTTTCTTCCGTCCGTTCAGCAAAGCGCAGGCAAACAAATTTGCGGACGAATATATCAAGCTGCTGGAAATCAAGACGGCATCGGCGGATACACCGATTAAATCTCTCTCCGGTGGAAATCAGCAGAAAGTAATTCTTGCCCGCTGGCTTCTGACACATCCGGAATATCTGATCCTGGATGAGCCAACGCGAGGCATTGATATCGGAACAAAAATTGAAATTCAAAAGCTGGTGTTAAAGCTTGCATCCGAGGGTATGAGTGTGACCTTTATTTCTTCGGAAACAGATGAAATGCTGCGTACCTGCTCCCGTCTGATCGTTATGCGCGATCGCAGGAAAGTAGGCGAAATCTCAGGTGAAGACTTAACGCAGAGCAAGATTATGGATACCATTGCCGGAGGTGAAAAAAAGAATGGCTAAAACAAGAACATTACAAAAAAAGAACTTTATGGATATATTCAGCGGAAAGCAGATTCTGATTCCGATCGTGGCCCTGGTGCTGCTGGCGGTATTTAATCTGATCGCCGATCCATCGTTCTATAAAATAACACTGGACGTAAACAGCGCCGGAAATCATGTATTATCCGGTTATCTGATCACAATTTTGGACTACGGCTCAGAACTTGCCATTCTGGCAATCGGTATGACGTTAGTTACAGCAGCTTCTGGAGGACAGGATATTTCTGTTGGTGCAGGTATCGCGATTGCCGGTTCGGTTATCCTTCGTGTACTTTGCGGCACAAATTCCCGTCCGGATCATCTGCAGGCTCCAATCATTGTAGCCTTTCTCGTAAGCTGCGTGGTAGCTATGCTCTTTGGTGCATTTAATGGTATCCTCGTTGCCGGATTTAAGATTCAGCCGATGGTAGCAACCCTGATTCTTTATACTGCAGGGCGTTCCATTGCAGCATGGATCAACAATAACGAACTTCCGGTAATCAGTGATCCGTCGTTTGGATACTTTGGTGGTTTTATTCCGGGAATTCCAATTCCGACTCCGTTTTTTATTGCGGTAGCATGTATGATCGTTATGGGACTGGTTATGAAATTTACAAGCCTTGGTTTGTATACGCAGGCAGTCGGTATTAATGAGAGTTCTTCACGATTAAACGGATTAAATCCGGCATTTATCAAGTTTTTGAGCTTTGTTATTTTAGGACTTTGTGTGGCAGTGGCAGCACTGATCAAAGTAAGTCGTATTTCCACAATTAACTATTCTGTTATTGCAAAAGATATTGAGATGGATGCGATCCTTGCAGTAGCACTTGGAGGAAATTCATTAAGCGGTGGCAAATTTAATCTGCCGGCATCTATTCTGGGTGCATATGTCATTCAGTTTTTAACCACAACACTGTATAAGTTCAACGTAAAATCCGAAGCAATCTCTGCTTATAAGGCAATTGTTGTTATTATCCTAGTTGTCATCAGTGCTCCGGTGGTACGGGAAAAATTTGCATCTTTTTCACAGAAGATGAAAGTAAGAAATGCAAAGGAGGTAGGCTAATATGAAATCAAAATCCTTAAAAAAGGTATCACTTTCCGATGCCAACCTGCTTTTGACAATCACCATCGTTGTATTTTTCCTGATGTATATCGGCGCGATGATTTTTGAGGGCGGCGGATTTTTAAAACCACAGACATTTTTTAATATTTTAAACGCCAATGGCGCATTGATCATTACAGCATGCGGACTTAGTCTGGTTATGATTACCGGAAGCATTGATATTTCAGTCGGCGGTGTCGTTGCACTTGTAAGTATGTGCTGCGCGGTATATCTGGATTTCAAGGGCGGAAATGTGTTTGTATCTCTCCTGATTGCACTTGCCATTGGTCTTGGATTTGGGCTGGTACAGGGATTTTTGGTAGCGTATCTGGATATTCAGCCATTTATCGTAACACTTGCAGGTATGTTCTTTGCAAGAGGTATGACTTCTATCGTACATACAGATCCGTTCAATGTACAAAATGAGGCATTTGTGAAATTGAAAGATACCCGTGTAATTGTTCCGGGAATGGGATCTGTCAACCGTATTGGCAAATATGTGAATGCATATGTGGAAATCGGTGTGATTGTGGCAATCCTGATAGTTGTGATTATGTTTGTCATGCTTCGCTGGACGAAGCTTGGCCGTTCGTTTTATGCGGTTGGAGGTAACCGCCAGAGTGCTCTTATGCTTGGAATTAACGTTAAAAAGACACGTTTTCTTGCGCATCTGCTGAGTGGGCTGCTCGCCGGTATTGCAGGCTATGTATATTTCCTGCATGTCGGTTCCGGTGCGGCAACACATGCAAGCGGAATGGAAATGAACGCGATTGCATCATCCATTATTGGTGGAACACTCCTGACCGGCGGTGTCGGAAACATCATTGGAACATTCTTCGGTGTACTCTCCCTCAGTACGATTCAGAATATTGTTTCCTCCGCCGGACTGGATCAGGCATGGTGGACAGGCATCACAATTGCAGCAATGCTTTGTCTGTTCCTGGTGATCCAAAGTGTCGTTCTTGCAAGAAAAAAGAGAAAATAGTTGAAAGGTGTATTGACAATTGTCGAATCAAGTGCTATGTTTTTTGTTAACGAAGAGTCATAGAGCAAATGCATCGAACAGAATACGATCACAATATACTTTTTTCCAGAGAGTTGTCGGGCGGTGCGAGACAACAGACAGATATGGTGACCATCCTCTGTGAGCTGTGGGCTGAATTCCGTCAGGACAGTAAGCTTCACCGGTATTCTACCGTTATCAGGAACCTTATTTCTGCAGAGGGGAGTCTGTTGAGATGAGAGTGAGTGGTCGTTTTATACGGCAAATAAAGTGGTAACGCGGAAGCATAACATAAGCCTTCGTCTTTATATACTGATAAGAGGTATATAGGGACGGAGGTTTTTTATTCCTGTTCCATTCTCTTTGCAAATATTAAGAAGGGAGTCGCCAAATGGCGAAAAAACAATGAATGGTTTAGTTATCGTATTAATTGCAATTGTGGTACTTGGTGCCGGCTATCTGTTATACGGACGCTGGCTTGCCAGCAAATGGGGGCTGGATCCGAAAGCAAAAACTCCGGCTTATACGCATGAAGATGGACAGGATTATGTTCCTTCCTCCAAACTGACAGTGTTTGCCCATCAGTTTTCTTCCATTGCAGGTGCGGGACCTGTCACCGGACCGATCCTGGCATCCGTATTCGGCTGGGTGCCGGTATTGTTATGGCTGCTGATCGGAGGTCTGTTTTTCGGAGCCGTGCAGGATTTCGGTGCACTGTATGCTTCCGTTAAAAATGAAGGAAAATCGATGGGAATGATCATCGAGAAATACATCGGAAGAACCGGACGGAAATTATTTATGCTGTTCTGCTGGCTGTTTACCCTTCTGGTTATGGCAGCTTTTACCGATATGGTTGCCGGAACGTTTGTCGGAAAAGGTGTGGAAGGGATGACAAAGGCAACAGGCTATGCGAATTCCGCAGCAGCATCCATTTCCATGTTGTTTATCGTTGTTGCCATCATCTTTGGCCTGATTCAGAAAAAGGTCGGGAAAATGAAAGAGTGGGTTCGCGCAGTGGTTGCCATTGCCCTGCTGGTTGTCATGTTTATCATTGGTATGAAACTTCCAATGTATGCGACAAAGAGTACCTGGATCTATATTGTTATGGCATATCTGTTCCTTGCCTCTGTCATGCCGATGTGGCTGCTCATGGAGCCGCGTGATTACATGACCACTTTCATGCTGCTGGGCATGATCATTGGTGCGGTTGTCGGTGTCATTGCCGAGCATCCGACTATGAAGCTGAATGCATTTAGCGGATTTAATGTAGATGGCAGTTATCTGTTCCCTACCTTATTTGTAACGATTGCCTGTGGTGCGGTATCCGGATTCCACAGTCTGGTTTCTTCCGGAACATCATCAAAGACCATCAGTAATGAGAAAGATATGCCGATGGTCGGTTATGGTGCCATGGTGGTAGAGTCACTGCTCGGAGTCATTGCACTGGTTGTTGTTGGTGCGGTTGCCGTAAACGGAACAAAGCCGGAGGGTACTCCGTTTTCTATTTTCTCTGCTGGTGTTGCAGGATTTTTCGAAAAATTCGGTATTCCGGTACAGGTTGCTACCGTATTTATGACGATGTGTGTATCTGCACTGGCACTGACCTCTCTCGATTCTGTTGCACGGATCGGACGTATGTCGTTTCAGGAGCTGTTTTACGGGGATACTACTGACACTTCCAAGATGCCGGGCTGGCAGAAAGTTCTGACTAATAAATATTTTGCAACAATTATTACCTTATTCTTTGGTTATTTACTGACTCTTGGCGGATACAATAATATCTGGCCACTGTTTGGTTCTGCGAACCAGCTGCTTGCAGCACTTGTACTGATTGCACTTGCGGTATTCTTAAAGACAACCGGAAGAACCGGCTGGACACTTTACATACCGATGTTTGTTATGCTGGCAGTTACGTTTACCGCACTGGTCCAGAAGACCATTGCACTGGTTTCCAATATTGCCGGTGGCCAGGCAACCTTCCTGGTGGATGGCCTGCAGTTTATCGTGGCAATTCTTCTGATGGTTCTCGGTGTGCTGGTTGCGTTCAGCTGTCTGAAGAAACTGTTTACTGCAAAGAAGCAGGAAGCATAAGCTATTTGTTCTGTTTTCTCCATTCCCGAGGGGAAATACCATAAATATTTTTAAAAGCACGGGAAAAATGAAGCTGATTTTCGTATCCGACAGCAGAGCCGACATCTGCAATGGATAAGGAAGTCAGCTTTAATAATTCCGTAGCCTTTACCATTCGGTAGTTCATAAGAAATTCCTGTGGGGAGCGACCGGTCGAGTTGCGGAAGATTTTTCCGAAATAACTCCGGTTGATGCCACATACCGCAGCGATATCTTCAATCGAAATAGTATTCTGAAAATTCTGTTCCATATAATTGATCGCTTCTTTTATATAATAATCACTCATGCGCCCACTGGAGATCAGCGTTGCTGATTTTGCCGACTGCAGCAGATAATCCAAAAACAGATACAGATGCCCGATCAGATGGAAGGAGGATTCCTGCGGATGATTGACGATATAAAGCATTTCATCGGCAAGTTTTTCCCGTAATTCTTTGGAATGGGAATGATAAACGGGCGCGTCTTTGCACAAATCTGTGACACTTAAAGCCTCTTTTACACGTAAGCCGTCAAATTCGATCCATATATATTCCCATGGAAGCTGTTCATCGGCAATGTAAGTATTGATCTGCCCCGGGAAAATCATAAACCCCTGTCCGCTTTTTATAGAATAGGTCCGTGTTTCTCCTTTGGAATTGTCTGCCATGAGTGTTCCGGTTCCGGAAAGAATGTAGTGAAACAGGTAGTGGTTGCGTGTTGCAGGTCCGAAAGAATGACCGGGATCACACTGTTCGTATCCAAACTGATACATGCACAGATCAATAAAATTTTCATTTGGAAAAATATTAAAAAATGTATTACTCATAAAACACTCCGTATATACCAAAATGCGATATTAGTATCTATTATAGCACAAAATATTGCATTTGGGTATAAAATTAAAAAAATATGGGTATTTAAGGACGCATAAAGGTATGTTATAATCAGATTATCAAAAAGGCAAGCGGATATATTTAAGAAAAGGAGAGAGGAATATGGCAAAAAGGAATATTTTCCGTGGTCTTGCGGCTGTGCTTGCACTCGGTATGTGTATGACAGGACTTGCTGGATGCGGAAACGAAAAAAGGGCGGATGGAAAAACGGAGATTGAAGTGGTTTCCTACAAACCAGAAGCAGTTAAGGCATTTGAAAAAATTGAAAAGCGGTTCAATGAAACACATGATGACATTCATTTGACGATTTCATCTCCAAATGAAGCAATGACCATTTTAAAGACACGTTTTATCCGGGAGGATTATCCGGATATCATCGCAATCGGAGGAGATATCAACTACTCCAATTTTTTAGATGCAGACCTGTTTGAAGATATTTCCGGTCTGGATGAAGTTCAGACAGTCAAGCAGGCATATCTGGATATGGATAAGGAACTGGAGTTTATTCCAAAAGATGGCACATACGCACTTCCATATGTGGCAAACGCGGCAGGAATTTTATATAACAAAGATCTGTTTGAGGAAAATGGCTGGAAAGTTCCGACCACCTGGCAGGAATTTACCACATTGTGTGATGAAATAAAACAGAGCGGAACACTTCCGCTGTATCTGGGCTTTAAAGATACCTGGACCTGTCTGGCTCCGTGGAATGCGCTGGCAGTCGGACTTACCGATTCGGATACCTGCAATCAGGTAAATATGGGAAATACCACATTTTCCGATACGTATGGACCGGTAGCAGAAAAGATGCGTGCGCTTTTGGATTACGCAGAAAAAAATCCGTATGCATATGGTTATAACGATGCATGTACAGCATTTGCCCGTGGGGAAGCTGCTATGTATCCGATTGGAAGCTATGCGATTCCGCAGATTAAATCGGTCAATCCGGATATGAATATCGGCTCTTTTACATTTCCTGCAAATGATGAGGAATCAGACAATGTATTAAATTCAGGAATTGATTTACAGTTTTCTGTGATGAAAGCATGCAAAAACAAAGAAGCAGCATATGAAGTTTTAAAATATCTGTATGACGATGAAACCATTCAGATTTATCTGGATGATCAGGGCGGAATCGCCTGCAAGGATGGGGATTTTGCAATTCCGGAAACACTTAACGATATGCGTCCTTACATTGAAAATAACCGCATGGCAGATTATCAGGATCACCATTATCCGAGTGAGATGAGCGTGGATGCCATGATCCAGACGTTCCTGCTGGATACAAGCGACAATGCACAGGAAAAGTTTTTGAAAAAATTTGATTCCGGCTGGAAACGCTACAACCGGGATCTGATTCGGAAAGTACAGGATTATCAGAAAGAACAGGAGGATGCACAATGAAAAAGAAAATGTCAAACAGGGACAAAACATTCTGGGCGGTTGTCATACCGGTTGTGATCTTATTTTTTGCATTCAATACACTTCCAATGATCAAAGGTGTGATTTACAGTTTTACCAATTATAAAGGATATGGAACTTACGATTATGTCGGATTCCGGAACTATGCGGATCTGTTTACGGATTCCCGCGTGGGAAAAAGCTATTTGTTTACGTTTAAATATGCACTGGCAGGAACGATACTGGTAAATGTGCTGAGTCTGATCATGGCAGTTGGATTAAACAGTGCAATCCGTTTTAAAAGTGCACTGCGCGGTATTTATTTTGTACCGAATATTTTAGGAGGACTTGTCATCGGCTATATTTTTAGTTTTATTTTTACTTACATTCTTCCAACTGTGGGAAATGTGTTCCACATTGGATTTTTACAGAACAGTATTCTTGCAAGTGAAAAATACGCATGGATTGGTGTGCTGATTGTTGGTGTATGGCAGGCAGTTGCCATGAATACCATTATTTATATTTCCGGTCTGCAGACTGTCCCGGAGGAAGTTTATGAGGCGAGTATGCTTGATGGAGCAAGTAAATGGAAACAGTTCTGGAAAGTAACATTTCCACTGGTTATGCCGTTTGTAACAATCAATCTGGTATTGAGCACAAAGAATTTTCTCATGGTATTCGACCAGATCATGTCCTTGACCAAGGGAGGTCCGGCACAGAGCACCGAATCGATCTCTTACCTGATTTATAAAAATGGTATGGATGGCGGACAGTTTGGATTCCAGAGTGCAAATGCAGTCATTTTCTTTATTGTGATTGTGGCAATTTCACTTTTCCAGATGACAGTCATGAATAAGAAGGAGGAGCAGTTATGATGAAAGAAAAACAGAAAACAAACCGGGTACTTACGATTGTTCTGATTTTGGGGACGGTTACCGTATTTTTTCCACTGTATATGGCAGCGATCATTGCGTTTAAGAAACCAAGTGAGATGACAAACGATGTGGCGGGTGCACTTTCTTTCCCGAAACAATGGAGTTTTGAAAACTTCCGTCAGGCAATGGAAGTGACCGATTTCTGGCGTTCTCTTGGAAACAGTTTACTGATCACTCTGATAACGATCGTACTGGCAATTCTGATCCACTCGATTGCAGGCTATGTGATCGGGCGGGGCATGGCAAGAAGAAAAAGTTTCCGTTTTATCTATCTGTATATTGTCAGTGGTATGTTTGTTCCATTTTCCATCTTAATGATGCCTCTGGTAAAACAGACGGCACACATGGGACTTGGAAACCGTGCCGGTGTCATCGTGTTGTATCTGGTATTTTACATGCCAATGAATGTCCTGCTTTACAGTGGATATTTAAAAAATATTCCGGAAGCACTCGAAGAAGCAGCAGATATTGATGGGGCAAGTACCTGGACGACTTACTGGAGAGTGGTATTCCCGATGATGAAACCGATGCATGCGACGGTTGCGATTCTGACAGCCCTTGGAACATGGAACGATGTTATGACACCGCTTGTGATCATGTCCGGAACCGGACAGAATACGCTGCCGCTTGCACAGCTTAACTTCCAGACACAGTTTGGAACCAATTACAATCTGGCGTTTGCCTCCTATATTCTGGCACTGATCCCGATCCTGATCTTTTATATGATCTGTCAGAAACAGATTTTAAATGGTGTGGCAAACGGTGCAGTCAAAGGATAAAGAATAAACGAGGTGACTTCTATGGCAATTATATACAATCCAAATAAAAAAATATTTACCCTGCATACGGCGCATACAACTTATCAGATGCAGGTTGATCCACTGGGATATCTGCTGCATCTGTACTATGGGGAAAAAACAAACAGTTCCATGGATTATGTCCTAACCTATGCAGACCGCGGATTTTCCGGAAATCCTTATGCAGCGGGCATGGACCGCACCTATTCGCTGGATGCGCTGCCACAGGAATATCCGTCCCTTGGCACCGGAGATTACCGCAATATTGCACTGAATATCAAAAATGAAAAAGGGGTGGAAAGTGCAGATCTGCTTTTTAAGAGCTATGAGATCCGAAGCGGCAAGTATCAGTTACAGGGACTTCCGGCTGTCTGGGCAGATGAAAACGAAGCACAGACACTGGAAATAGTCCTTGCAGATGAAAATGCACAGGTTGAAGTGCATCTGCTGTATGGCGTTTTAGAAGAAACCGATATCATTACAAGGAGTGTCCGGATTAAAAATATGGGAACCGGACAGATTACGATCGAAAAGGCAGCGGCAGCCTGTCTGGATTTTGTACAGGGAGAGTTTGATGTCCTGCGGTTTTATGGAAAGCATGCCATGGAGCGCAATCTGGAGCGCACCCCGCTGGGACATGGAACGATTGCGTTTGGCAGCCGCAGGGGAACATCCAGCCATCAGTATAATCCGGCAGTAATTCTGGCAGAAAAAGGGACAACAGAGACGGCAGGCAGCTGCTATGGCATGCTGTTTGTATACAGCGGCAATTTCTCCTGTGAGGCGGAAAAAGACCAGTTCAACCAGACGCGCCTGCTTCTTGGATTAAATGAAGAACTGTTTTCCTACCCGCTCGCGGCTGGAGAAACCTTTACGGTGCCGGAAGTCATTTTATCCTATTCGGCAGATGGATTGTCTGCGCTTTCACAGCAGTATCATAACTGCATCCGAAATCATGTGTGCCGCAGCAAATATGTCCATATGCAGCGTCCGGTGCTGATCAACAGCTGGGAGGCAGCCTATTTCGATTTTACGGGAGATACGATTGTGGATCTGGCAAAAGAAGCCGCTTCCCTTGGAATTGATATGGTAGTGATGGATGACGGCTGGTTCGGGAAAAGAAATGATGACAATTCTTCCCTTGGGGACTGGCAGGTCAACGAAAAGAAACTGGGGGGCAGTCTGGCAGATCTTATTACCCGTGTGCATGAGCAGGGCGTGAAATTTGGCATCTGGATTGAGCCGGAGATGGTCAATGAAGACAGTGATCTGTACCGGGCGCATCCGGATTGGGCAATCCGGATTCCGGGGAAAAAGCCGGTGCGCTCGAGAAACCAGCTACTGCTTGATTTTTCCAGAAAAGAAGTGCGCGACTGTGTATTTGACCAGATCTGTGCCGTGCTAGATCAGGGAAAAATTGATTATGTCAAGTGGGATATGAACCGCAGCATGGCAGATGTTTATGCCGGAAATCTTTCCTATGATTATGTGCTTGGTGTCTATGATTTTCTGGAACACCTGTGCAGCCGCTATCCGGATCTTCTGCTGGAGGGATGCAGCGGTGGCGGAGGCAGGTTTGACGCGGGAATGCTTTATTATTCCCCACAGATCTGGTGCAGCGACAATACCGATGCGATCAACCGCACAAGAATCCAGTACGGAACTTCGTTTTTCTATCCGGTTTCCGCGATGGGGGCGCATGTTTCGGCGGTGCCAAATCACCAGACCGGACGGGTGACAAGTTTCCATACCCGTGGGGTGACGGCGATGGCGGGAACCTTCGGTTATGAATTAAACCCGGCGCTTTTATCGGATGAGGAAAAACAGCAGATCCGGGAGCAGATCAAAACGTACAAGAAGTATGAAACGCTCATTAACGAGGGAACGTACTGGCGGCTGTCGGATCCGTTTACGGATGAAATTGCGGCATGGATGTCCGTCTCAGAGCAACAGGATCATGCACTGGTAAGCGTAGTGCGTCTTATGGCAGAGGCAAATCAGGCGACCGTTTATGTCCGCCTGCGTGGGTTAAAACCGGATGCCGTGTATCTGGAAGAACAGAGCGGCAGGCAGTATTCCGGTGCAGCACTGATGCATGCGGGAATTCCGCTTCCACCGTTTACCAGAGAATATGAGGCATATCAGTTTGCTTTTACAGAACTGAAAGAGGCTGGAACATTATATGAAAAAGTGCAGAAATGGTGTGACAGGAATGCCAAAAATCGAGTGGTCATCAGCCTTTACGGTGGCTCCGGTTCCGGAAAAACAACACTTGCAACGGCATTGCAGCAGTACTTTTTAAATGACGGAACGGGTTGTTATCTGCTCTCGGGCGATGATTATCCACACCGGATTCCAAAACGCAACGATGAAGAACGGATGCGTGTGTATAAAGAGACAGGGGAAGACGGACTGCGTGGATATCTCGGAACAAAGAAAGAGATTGACTTCGACCGGATCAATGAAGTGCTTGCGGCATTTCATGAGGGAAAAGATACGATCACATTGCGGCATATGGGACGGGAAGATGGCGAGATTTCATCGGAAGAAACCGATTTTTCCGGAATATCCGTATTACTTCTGGAGTGGACACACGGAGGCAGTGATGATTTACATGGTGTGGATCTGCCCGTCTTCCTGGAAAGTTCCCCGGAGGAGACAAAGGAGCGGCGCATCCGCAGAAACCGCGATGAGAATGCCGCAAGCCCGTTTATCTGCCGCGTGGTAGAACTTGAACAGGAAAAACTTGAAGTGCAGCGCAAAAATGCAGGATTAATCGTGGGAAAGGACGGAAGAGTTTATGAACCATAAACCGATGCTCAATGCATATCCCGACAGCCTTGGAGGAAATCTGGGAGATATTGTAACATTGCTAAAAACTGAGGCAATGCAGGATGTATTTTCTTCCTTTTACATTCTGCCGAGTCTGTATCATTCCGATCTCGACCGGGGATTTTCCGTGATCGACTATGACCTGAATGAGCAGCTTGCCGACCGGGAAGACCTTGACCAGTTAAAGAATATGGGGATTGACCTGAAACTGGATTTTATTTTAAACCATGCTTCCGCACAGTCCCCACAGTTTCAGGATCTTGTGGAAAAAGGGGAGGCTTCTGCGTACCGCGATTTTTTCATCGACTGGAACCGCTTCTGGGAAGGGCATGGAACCATGACGGAGGAAGGCTATATCCAGCCGGAGGAAAGCTGCCTGAAGCAGATGTTTTTCCGCAAACCCGGGCTGCCGATCCTGATGGTGGAATTTCCGGATGGAAAAAAGGTGCCGTACTGGAATACCTTTTATCAGGAAGTGCATGGCAGACACTATCTTGGACAGATGGATGTAAACATCCAGTCGCCAAAGGTGTGGGAGTTTTATCGTGAAACACTGGAGAAAATAGCTTCTTATGGAGCGGCGATCGTGCGGCTGGATGCCTTTGCCTATGCGCCGAAGACACCGGGAAAGAAAAACTTCCTCAATGATCCGGAGACATGGGAACTTTTACAGAAGATTCATGCGCTGGCAGAACCTTTGGGACTTACGCTTTTGCCGGAGATCCACGCAGCGTATGACGAAAAAATATACCAGACGCTTGCAGAAAAAGGCTATGCGACCTACGACTTTTTCCTGCCGGGACTGGTCATTGATGCGATTGAGAACAGGCGCGGAACATACCTTGCGGCATGGGCGAAGGAAATTGTGGAAAAGAAGATCTCCACGGTCAACATGCTTGGCTGTCACGACGGCATCCCGCTTCTGGATTTAAAGGGACTGCTTCCAAAAGAGGAGATCCAGTCGTTAATTGACCGGATTGTATCCCGCGGAGGCATGGTCAAAAATTTACATGGACAAAAGAATCTGTATTATCAGGTAAATGCCACGTACTACAGTGCATTGGGAGAGTCGGATGAAAAAATGCTTCTGGCGCGGGCCATCCAGATGTTTATGCCGGGCAAACCGCAGATCTGGTATCTGGATCTGTTTGCCGGAAAAAATGACCATGAAGCGGTGCAGCGTGCAGGGGAATCCGGACATAAGGAAATCAACCGGACAAATCTTTCCGGTGATCAGATCGCGGAAGGACTGAAAAAAGATGTGGTTCAAAAACAGCTTGCGCTAATCCGTATGAGGAATACCCATAAGGCATTTTCGGAAGGTGCAGAGGTGACAATCTCCGGAGAGGAGAGTTCTCTGGAAATCCGCTGGGAATATGACGGGGCATATGCCGAATTGCATGTAAATTTTGAAGAGGGGACTTATACAATAGAAAGTAATTGAGAACAGAACGATATTACATGTAAAAAATAACATGAAAGCAAGAAGGAGATGCAGGAATACCGGTATCTCCTTCTTATGGGTTTAAATCCATAAGCTCATTGCCATGTTCCCGTAACCATTTGCGGGAAACCTTATAGTCTGGAAGCACACGCTCCACCTGTGCCCAGAAGCGTGGTGAATGGTTCATCTCCAGCCGGTGGCACAGCTCATGGACAACCACGTAATCCAGCACTTCCGGCGGTGCTTTCATCAGCAGGCAGTTAAAGTTAAGATTGCCCTTTGCACTGCAGCTTCCCCAGCGTGTACGCTGGTTTCGTATGGTGATCCTGCCATAGGTCACGCCGACAACCGGGGCATAAAACCGTACCCGTTCCGGAATTACGCGCAGTGCTTCATCTGCAAGCACCTGCAATTCCCCGGGAGTTAAAGGTGCGGCTTTCGGGCGTGCAGCTTCCAATTTTTGTTTTTGTTCCATTTCCCGGAGATGGGCATACAGCCAGTCTGATTTTTCATCGACAAATTTACGGATCTGCCAGTCTGCCATCCAGTAAGGTGCCCTTACCAGAACCGATAAATCCGGACGGATTTCCAGTGCAACGGTTTTTCTTTTGCTTCGGATTATTCGAATCTGTGCTTTTTCCATTTCATTTCCATTTCCATTTCCAACAATATATGTAAAACAGATGTTTTGTGTTATGTCATCATTGTACCATCATTTTATTGGAATGCAAAGGGGACAAACCAGGGGGGAATTTCTGAGTGTGGAAAAAGATAAAATTCGCATATTTTCGACAGAAACATTGCAGTGGGAGGGAAAAAGGCGTATGATAAAAATAGTATTTTAAAGCGGAATAAAGAAAGGAACAGAGAAAATGGAAGGACGAAAAAATATGGAAGAGTTTTACCGAAAACTGAAGGTAGGAATGAAGTTGAAGTATGCATTTACTACAGTCATTGTAACGTTTGCTGTTGCTATGGTTGTTTCGCTTGTTTCCATTGTAATGATGAATGTGGATACTTATAAGTTTTACAAGGAAGCATATGCAAACAGCACATTGCAGATGGAAATCCGTAAAGATATACAGCTTGTGGGAAAATATATTTTGTGGTCGATGACAACCGATGATACAGGTTCCACACAGAGTTATCTTAATTCGGCACAGAAGTATGCAGATCAGGTTGGAAAAAATGTTACCACACTGGAGAAGTCTTATAATGATAAAAAGAAAGTTGCGGAATTAAAAGATGCGATAGAAGAACTGAAAAAACAGCGGGTAGCGCTCATGGAACTGGCGCAGCAGAATAAAAATGACGAAGCTCTGGCACTGTTTAATTCCGATTATAATGATGCAACAGAGAAACTTCAGGATATATTGGTTGATATCGGAAAAGTGGCATCCGCAGAGGCAAAGAGTCAGTATACATCTGCCAGGGTAACGGGAATTGTGAGCATTATTCTGATGATTCTCATAGGAACAGGAGCAGTGGCTTTCTCCACTGTCATCCGGACCACCATTACCGGAATTATGCTAAAGCCAATTCAGGAACTGGAAGGTGCAGCTGAGAAACTGAAAGCAGGACAGCTTGATGTGGAAATAAATTATGAATCTCCAGACGAACTCGGAAAACTTGCCGGTAATTTCCGGCAGGCATGCAAAACTCTGGAGGTGATTGTGCAGGATACCAGTTATCTTCTGGGAGAAATGGCAGAAGGAAATTTCAATGTATCCAGTAATAATGCACAGATTTATATTGGAAATTTCAGACAGCAGTATGAGTCCATAAGCAAATTAAAACATGAACTGAGTGATACCCTGACACAGATTAATGAAGCATCCGAGCAGGTTGCATCCGGTTCCGGGCAGCTGGCAGGCGGGGCACAGGCTTTGGCAGAAGGTGCCACCGATCAGGCAGGTGCAGTAGAAGAACTGACAGCAACGGTAGAGAGTGTCAGCGGAATTGCAGAATCCAGCGCAGAGAGCGCTTCCGGGGCTTACCAGATGGTACGCACTGCCGTAGAACAGGCAGATCAAAGCAGAGAAGAATTACAGGCATTGACCAATGCCATGGAGCGGATCAGCAGTACCTCACAGGAAATCCAAAACATCATCGGTTCCATCGAGGAGATTGCAAGTCAGACCAACCTGTTGTCCCTGAATGCTTCCATTGAGGCAGCACGTGCCGGGGAAGCCGGAAAAGGTTTTGCGGTTGTGGCAGATCAGATCGGAAAACTGGCGGGTGACAGTGCACAGGCGGCAGTCAATACTCGCGATCTGATTGAAAAATCTCTGCAGGAAATTGAAAACGGAAACCAGATTACAGAAAAGACGGTTGCTGCATTAAATAAGATTCTTGAATCCATGAATGATTTTGCGAATGCGGTAAAGGGCGCCAGCGAGAGTTCTACCGAGCAGGCAAATATGTTAAAGCAGATCGAGCAGGGAATCGAGCAGATTTCCAGTGTCGTACAGAGCAACTCCGCAGCTGCAGAAGAAACTTCTGCGACAAGCCAGGAGCTTTCCGCACAGTCGGAAGGACTGAAGAATCTGGTTGGCAGGTTTAAGCTGGCAGAGTAGGAGAACATAATAAAAAGGAATCCTGTCCGGAAAGATATCCGGACAGGGTTCCTTTTTTTGTAACCTTTCCGATTTTTCGTTTGTATTATTAGTGAAAGGCCTTTGGAAATGAAACATAAAGGAGCGGCTCATGAGACAATCCGTATAGGGTAAACGCATTTTTCCGGGTGGTCAGAATTCCTTCGTCCCGCATTTTGCCAAGCTCTTTGGAAAGCGCACTGCGGTCGACATTCAGATAGTCCGCCAGCCCCTGCCGGTCAAACGGAATCTTAAAATAATTGCTGCCGGCTTTTGCCGCCTGGTTTGACAGATAGACAAGCAGCCGCCCGCGGATCGTTTTCGGGGTTGTACAGAAAATCCGCTGGGAGAGCGCGAGATTTTTGCGCAGGGAGATCTGTAGCAGATTCCGGATAAATTTTGGCTGCCAGGTGCTTGCGGGATGCGGCGTGTGGACGAGAATATCCAGATTCCAGAATAGAATATCGGTCTGGTGGGCAGCAACCGCATCGACCATCAGTGTTTCGCGGGAAAATGCATAAGTTTCCCCGAAAACCTGTCCGGCACCGATGTTGCTCAAAATGCTTTTGCTGCCCCACAGGTCGAGATTTTCAATATTAACGCTTCCGGACAGCACCAGCCCGATCTCGTGCGTGGTGCATCCGGCAGACAAAATCACTTCATTTTTTTCAAAATGTTTCTGGCGCATACCGCCCAGAGCGAGCATTTCTTTATATTCTGATTCTTCCATGCCAAGGCACAGGGGATTTTTTAAATAGATCATGGGTTTCTCCTGATGTTATTTGATAAAATAAGTATATGCAAATTTGTGTCACAGGGCAAGAAAAAGTGAACCGCCCAATGGAGATTCTACTGTGAAAAATGAGGATGGAACGTATACATATACCGTGTATAGTCCTGTGAACATGAAATAAGAACAATAAATAATAATGAAAATTATAAAGAAAATAATACAACTTTTATATTGATTCTTGGCTTGCTCCTGCATATAATATAAGTGAAATTAAACAATGGAGGTGTCTGTTATGGCAATTGCATCTGATTTTTTACAGAGTCTTGTTCCAATTTCACAATTTAACAAAGGGCAGGCTGCAAAGATATTTGATAGACTTCGTTCCGAAAAAGAACTGATTGTTTTAAAAAATAACCAGCCTTCTGCAATTATTCTGTCACCCGAAGAGTATACAAGATTAACGGAGATTGAGGAAGATTATTTTCTTTTGTTGGAAGCAAATAAACGTTTGGATGATAACGGGAATAAAGAGACCGTTTCATATGATTCAGTGATGAAACATTTGGGCATCGGTGAAGCAGAACTTTTGGAAGCGGAGGATGCAGATATCGAATGATATGGAGTATTGAGTTTTTAGAGGAAGCGGAAAAGGATATGAAAAAACTTGACCATTCAGCTCAGATACAGGTGTTAAAAGGAATTAAAAAAGTCAGCCAGAATCCGTTGTCAGTGAGGGAAGGTGGATATGGGAAACCATTCCGGGCAGACATTTCATGTCCGGTGCAGAAAATACGGCAGTTCTCGCTTTATGTCGTGGTTTTTGCCGTGAAAAACAGGTATTGTGATCTGTGAAAGGAGGAGCAGATTTACATGGATGGAAAGCAAGAGGAGATTTCATTATGGATCAGAAAAAGACAGGTTATTTTTTAAAACAACTGCGCAATGAAAAGAAGCTGACGCAGGAGCAGCTTGCGGAAAAATTTCAGATCACAAGCCGCACGGTGTCACGCTGGGAGACGGGAAGCAATATGCCCGATATCAGCATGCTGTTGGAACTTGCAGATTTTTATGAAGTTGATATCCGGGAAATCATTGATGGAGAAAGGAAAAGCGAGCAGATGAATGAGGAATTAAAGGAAACCGTAATCAAAGTAACGGATTATACAGAGACAAACAACGCAAGGCTCTTAAAACGGGTACGGATCATAGGAATTACCGGTGTGATCACAATACTGATTGCAATGGTCATGGACACAGGTGGACTGGCAGTGTCTCCGTTTTGGGAAAGTGTGAAGCGGGATCTGTATGCGTGGACGCTTGGCACGCTTATTGCAAACATACTGTATACAACGGGATGGCTCAAACGTATAAGTGAGAAAAAAGATGTCAGCAGGACGATGCGGATAAGCGGTGTGGTATGTGCGGTGATTGTGATTATATCGCTGGTTTTGCAGGCTGTTTTATAGAAAAACACATGACGGGAGGCAAAAGCCTCCCGTTTTTTATATCACACGCCCATTTTCTTCTGAAACAGGAAATGGGCGGACATCAGAAGATAATGAAGTGATTCTTTCAATTATTAGAATCCTAATAAACAATATTACATAAAGTGAGAAATGTCAAATACAGGTTTTTCCACAAAAACAAATGCACAATATTGTTCAACATAACTAAAATTGTTTAAAGAAATCTAAAATAGTTGCATTTTATGTTCATCCTCTATATAATTTTAAATATAAATAAAATAATTTATAAAATTATAAAATATAGTGGAGAAAACATATGGATAAGAGACTGAAATTTAATGAACCTTGGATTCTGCAGAGAGCAGATCCGTATGTGTATGAAAAGGATGGCTGGTATTATTTTACGGCATCGGTTCCGGCATATGACAGCATTGTACTGCGCCGGGCAAAAAAATTGGCAGATCTTCCACAGGCAGAGGAAGTGGTCATTTGGAAAAAGCATGAGAGTGGTCCGATGAGCAAGCATATCTGGGCACCGGAACTGCACTATCTGGAAGGAAAATGGTACATCTATTTTGCCGGTGGTGAAGAAGAGGATATCTGGAAAATCCGTCCATATGTGCTGGAATGTCAGGGGCAGGACCCATTGGCAGATGCATGGGTGGAAAAAGGCAAAATGCAGCGTGCAGATGGGGATGAATTCTCGTTTGAAGCATTCTCCCTGGACGCAACCGTATTTGAGGATGCCGGAGATTATTACTACGTGTGGGCAGAAAAGGTTGGAGTAGGCAAGCAGATTTCCAATCTTTATATTGCAAAAATGGAGTCTCCGTGCAAGCTGGCAACGGTGCAGGTGCTTCTTACAACACCGGATTATGATTGGGAACGTGTGGGATTCTGGGTAAATGAGGGACCGGCAGTGATTCATCACGGGGATAAACTGTACCTGACATATTCGGCGAGTGACACAGGGGTTGCCTATTGTGTCGGTATGCTTACTGCAACCAGCGGAACGGATCTGCTGGATCCGTTAAATTGGAGAAAGGAGCGTCATCCGGTATTACAAAGCAGTTATGAAAAAGGAATTTACGGACCGGGACATAATTCTTTTACCAAAGATGAAGACGGAAATGATATCATGATATACCATGCACGCACAGAAACAGAGATAGAGGGAAATCCTCTCTATAATCCAAACCGTCATGCACATCTGATGCAGGTTCAATGGGATGAAAACGGAAAGCCGGTGTTTGCGTATGATTAAGAAAAAAATGGTTCGTGTGTTGACCGTTGCAGGGCTTCTGGCATGCCTTGCATCCGGTTGCGCCTCCGGCGGTTCTTCCGTTGGGAAGGAGGCCGCAGCAGATGAGATAAAAAAAGGTGGATTTACGGTTGCAGCATCCTGTCACGATCCGCAGATCATCAGGGAAGGCGATACATATTATATGTTCGGCAGTCATATGGTAGGGGCAAAGTGTCAGGACCTGCGTAAATGGAATTATTTTGCAAATGGTGTTGATGCAGCGAATACACTGTTTGACAATTTGCTGACAGAGCCGTACGCTGCCTTTGATTTTGTCGGAAAAAACACAGATAATGGGTATTCTGTCTGGGCATCAAATGTAATTTACAATGAGACAATGAAGAAATATGTCATGTATTTCTGTACGACATCTTCTTATGTGAAATCGACTCTCTGTTTTGCAACTGCAGACAATATAGAGGGACCGTATACTTATGTGGATACGATTTTATATTCCGGATATGGAAAAAGCAATATCAGCGAAACGAATTTGTACGATGTACTCGGGAAAAATGCAGATATTTCCAGATATCTGGAATATGGTGGATACAACAATAAGGAGTGGCCAAACTGTATTGATCCGGCGATTTTTACCGATGCAGACGGGCGGATGTGGATGAATTACGGCTCATGGTCAGGTGGTATCTTTCTGCTGGAGATTGATCCCACCACTGGATACCCGATTTATCCGGTGGATGACAAGGATGCCGATCCGTATTATGGATATCGGCTGATTGGTGGTGGACATCACTCTGCTGAGGGTCCATATATCCAGTATGACGCAGAAAACGGCTATTATTATCTGTTTGTTTCTTATGGAGACCTGCAGAGTGATGGTGGGTATCAGATTCGGCAGTTTCGCAGTGAAAAGCCAACGGGACCATATGTGGATGTGGCAGGAAATACACTGGAAGCTCAGGACGATCATTTCAATTATGGTTTAAAAATGATGGGGAATTATACATTCCCGAGTTTAAATTATACCTATATGGCACCGGGCGGTCAGTCCACATTTCAGGATGATGACGGGAAATATTACATTACATATCATCAGCGGTTTGACGATGGCACAGAGTATCATGAACCGCGTGTACATCAGATGTACACAAATGAGGATGGGTGGTTTGTTGCAGCACCATTTGCCACAATGGGAGAAACTCTCTCGGAAAAGGGGTACAAAAAATCGGATGTATCCGGTACATTTTATGTAGTAAACCATGGAACAGATATCAGCAGTAAGATTCGCGAAGCGGAGGCATATACGTTTGCGGATGGAAAAGTAACCGGTGGAGAAAAAAGCGGTACATATGAGGTAAAGGAAGGCACAGATTACATTACCATTACACTGGACGGTGTCGTTTATAAAGGGGTATTAATGGAAATGACAGATGAAGCGGAAAATCCGGTGTTTTGTTTTTCGGCTGCAGGAGACAACGAGGAAACTCTCTGGGGCGTACAATATATCAAAAAGGAGTAAAGAGATATGGCAAAGTTAATGATCAACAAAAATAAAAAAGAAGGTACCATTGCACCGGAGATCTACGGGCATTTTTCGGAACACCTGGGCAGATGCATCTATGAAGGACTCTATGTGGGTGAGAACTCTGAAATTCCAAATGTCAATGGGATGCGTACAGATGTGGTGGAAGCACTTAAAGAGATTAAGATTCCGGTATTGCGCTGGCCGGGTGGATGTTTTGCGGATGAATATCACTGGAAAGACGGAATCGGACCGAAAGAGAACCGGAAGAAAATGGTTAATACCCATTGGGGTGGTGTGGTAGAAGACAACAGTTTCGGAACGCATGAGTTCTTTGAACTTTGCCGTCAGCTTGGATGTAAAACTTACATTAACGGAAATCTTGGAAGCGGAACCGTGCAGGAGATGTCGGAATGGGTTGAATATATGACATTTAACGGGGTGTCCCCGATGGCAGATCTGCGCAAAAAAAATGGACATGAGGAGCCGTGGACCATTGATTATTTTGGTGTTGGAAATGAAAACTGGGGATGTGGGGGAAATATGCGGCCACAGTATTATGCAGATGAGTACCGCAGATATCAGACCTATGTGCGCAATTATGATCCGCAGAAACCGATCCAAAAGATCTGTGGCGGAGCAAATGTGGATGATTATGACTGGACAAGGAAGGTATTAGAGACAACCCATGATCACACCGTTCCTGAATTTCATGGATTTATGGATGGGCTTTCCCTGCATTATTATGTGCATCCGGAAGGCTGGGAAATCAAGGGAAGTGCAACGGATTTTGATGAAGAAGTGTGGTATAAGACATTAAAAAAAGCACTTTATATGGAAACTCTTGTGGAACGCCACGGAAAGATTATGGATCAGTACGATCCGGATAAAAAAATCGGAATGATCGTGGATGAGTGGGGCTGTTGGTTTACAGTTGAACCGGGAACCAATCCGGGCTTTTTATATCAGCAGAACACGGTAAGGGATGCGCTGGTTGCAGGGATCACCCTGAATATCTTTAATAAGCACTGCGATCGCGTGAAGATGGCAAATCTTGCACAGATGGTAAATGTATTGCAGTCTGTCATTCTCACAGAAGGACCAAAGATGATTAAGACGCCGACGTATCATGTATTCCATATGTACCGGCATCATCAGGGTGCAACGCTTTTGAACAGTACACTGACAGGAGTGGGCGAAACCGGTATAGGAGAATGGAAAGTTCCGGAGGTGACGGAATCTGTATCTGAGGATGCGGAGCATATCATTACGGTTACATTAAACAATCTTTCTGCGGATGAGGAAAAAGAAATAGAGATTGTGATCGCCGGAGATGAACACATATATTCTGTGAAGGAAGCAAAGGTTGTCTCGGCAGAGATGCACGCACATAATACGTTTGATGCGCCGGAACTTGTAAAAGAAGAAGTGTTTACCGCATATAAAAAGTGTGCAGATGGGATAAAAATCATGCTTCCGCCATGCAGTGTGGTGGAACTGCGCCTGCAATAATGCAAAATGGACAGGATCATATGGAAGAATCAGAACGGTATTGCAGAAAATGCGAACTGGCAAAACAATACGGGGGCGGTCTGGAGGAATATCTTTTGCGGTACCTTGCACAGCTTACGCCGGAAGAACAGGCAGAAGATGTGACGTATGCAAGGCGTCTGGCATGTTGTGGGAAATGCACATGGTATGGGGAGCATATGTGCCGTGCCTGCGGATGCTATGTGCAGCTTCGTGCTGCGGTAAAAGGACAGAACTGTCCCTATGAAAAATGGGAACAAGAAGGAGAGACGCATGATACACGATCCGGCAATATTTTATGATGAGGGTAGTGGAAATTATTATACATACAGTACAGGTGCTATATGCCAGAAATCAAAAGATCTGGTGCACTGGCAGGAAATCGGAAAAGTTGTGGAACGTCCGCCGCAGGAGTCGGTGGAATGGACCGGCAGTGAAGATATCTGGGCACCGGATATCGTAAAGGTGGGAAAAGAATATCGTCTGTACTGCTCCAATTCCAGCTGGGGTGTGCGCCAGTCCTGTATTTTTCTGGCAGTGGCAGACCGACCGGAAGGTCCGTTCGAACCCAAAGGGTGTGTGCTTAAAACAACAGAAAAATTTCCGCAGAGTGTTACCAATGCAATTGATGCAAATATTATCGAGGATGCAAAAACAGGGGAGCAGTATATGCTTTATGGCTCTTTCTGGGGTGGCTGCCATGTATTAAAACTGAACAGGACTACAGGTTTTGCCGAAGAAGAAGGAATCGGGGTATGCATTGCACGACGCCCGAAGTGGCAGAGCGGCAGTATGGAAGGCCCGTATATGGTATACAATGCGCAGAATAATTATTATTATCTGTTTGTTTCCTACGGATCTTTAAAATCCGATTACAATATCCGGGTGGGAAGAAGCCGGAGTATCTGTGGACCATTTATTGATTTCCACGGAAAGGATCTGATTGCGGATGAGGATGAGGATAACAGCATAGGATTACTCGCCATGTGTGGATATCAATGGAATGAAGGGCAGGCATATATGGGTCCCGGACATAATTCAGTGTTACATGATGTAAACGGACGGTGGTATCTTGTATGTCATATCCGCAGGAAAAACTTTACACAACAGGAAGAACCGTCTGAGATGCAGATACGTGAAATTTTCTGGAGTGAGGATGGGTGGCCGTTTGTGGCAGCACAGCCCCTTGCGAAGACAGATACAGGAGACGGGATAAAGCCGGTAACGAAAGAACAGATATGCGGTTTTTATGAGCGGATCACGCTTGCGCCGGCACTGCCGCAGGGAATTACCTGTTCTGTGCCAATGAAACTTGCACCGGATGGATATTATGAGAACTGTTCTGTTCAGGGAAAATGGGAGTATACTGCAGATCACAGGGGCATGATTGCATATGGACCTTATACGGAGGAGGTGCGGGTTTATTGTGGCTGGGATGCACAGCGGAAGTGTGAAACAATTCTGTTGTGCGGACTGCGCAGTGATGGTGTTGCATTCTGGGCGAAAAGAATCGGAAATCTGGTATAATGGATGCTGGTTAAAAAGGCTTTTGCATGGAGAAATAACATGCAAAGGCCTTTTTTAATAAAATTATTCTTCAATTGGTGCGTAATTAATGCTGACTTTAATATCCTGTCCATAATTACCGAAAGATTTACCGAAAATCGTGAGTCCTCCAACGTGCTCTGCATTGTCATTGACTGCCATGCGCAGCTTCATGCTGCTGCGATAGTCCAGATTAAAGTCCCGGATGGTGACATCTGAAATCTGCAATCCGTCAATGAAAGTTCCCTTTTTATTGATCACAAGCATTTTTAACAATCCATACTGGTTCCAGTTCGGAAACCACCAGTCCGGAGTGAAAATACCGCGGACATCTCCGAAATCTCCCGGGGATGTCCAGGTGCCGATGCAGACATCATTTAAATAAAAACTGATATCGGATGGCCAGACGTTATTGATTCCCGGGGCTTCGGAACTGAGCTCGGCAGAGATTAAAATCTGCGTGATTTTCTGGGAACCTGGAATAAAGTTTGGAATTTCATATTCCACAAATCCTTTGGAAAACCAGAGAATATCTGCATTGTAGCGATCAGGATGTGCAAAGTAGCGCGTATCATCCACTTCACCGATCAGATGGGAAGCGGTAGCCAGCCCACAGGTCGGATAGACTTCATAATTGCAGTAATGTCCGACCTGAAGTTCTGCATTGTAAACATTCTGCGCTTCTTCCGGTGCGTCCAGATCAATGAGAATTTTATCCAGATGCAGAGTACAGATTTTCTGGTTTCCGTGCCCGCTGGAATCATTGGAGGTATTGACAATTCCGCATGCCTCCAGTTTTTTTATATGTCCCGTCAGAGCACCGTTCGTAATGTTCAGTTTTGCTGCCAGTTCGTTCATGTTCATTTCTTTGTTTTCAATCAACAGTTTTATAATTTCAATCCGAACATCGGAGCCAAGTGCTTTAAAAATGTCCAGTCCATCATCCAGTGAAGTGATGTGAAGCATAAATTACCCCCTTTTGATTTGTTGTTTCATTTCTGTTTTATAAATTATAGTATCATTTCCGGAATGCGTCAACGCATGAGCGAAAGAAAAAGAATAAAAACGAAAATAATTTAAAAAACGCTAAATAATAACAATTAAATAAAATATTTTAGGAAAATCTAAAAAACATGTTGACATACCTATTTGGCAATTATATAATATAACCAATAAGACCTGACAAATTTTAAAATATTAGTTAATCTGCCGAATGATTTTCAAAGGCGCGTCGGAATCAGATGGTCAGAATAATGAACAGGGGAGCTTATATTTTATTTCATTATGATCAAAGTGGTAAAAAGGAGAGGAAACTATGAAGAAAAAAATCATATCAACATTGCTTTGTACAGCAATGCTCGCAACGATGGTAGCAGGATGCGGAGTTGAAAAGAGTGATGGGGGATCAGACACAGAAAGCTCGGCAAGCTCCGTTGCAGAGATGAAAGGAACCGGTGATAATGAGATCAATATTCTTATTTATGCACAGGATCACGAAAAAGCTGTTTATCAGGAACTAATTGACAAATTTACAAAAGAGCATGCAGATGAGATTTCTACAGTAAACTTTGAAGTGACAACACAGGATGAATACGCAACAAAGATGACAGCTGCCATGACAGCGGGAGAACTTCCGGACATTTTCTATGTGGGACCGGAAGCAGTCAGAAGTTATGTAGATAACGGATATGTACAGCCGTTGGATGATCTCGTAGATGCTACTGCGGTTGACAATCTGTGGCCGGCGATCAAGAGCGCATATATGTATGATGGATCTAATATTGGTTCAGGATCGTTATACTGCCTGCCAAAAGATTTATCCTGCTTTGCATTTGCCTACAACAAAGATCTTTTTGATGAAGCAGGACTGGAGTATCCGGATCCGGAAAATCCATACACATGGGAAGAATTTGCAGATGTGTGCCAGAAACTGACAAAGGATAAAGACGGTGATGGCGAAATTGATCAGTGGGGTGTTGCAAATGCAAATGCATTTGGTTTTACTCCTTATGTATACGGCAATGGCGGTCAGTTCTTAAATGATGATCAGACAAAGGTAGTCATTGATGAAAATCAGAATTTTAAGGATGCTTTCCAGTATTATACGGATCTGACATTAAAGTATAAAGTAACGCCAACGGTAGAACAGGATACTGCGCTTGGCGGATACCAGAGATGGCTGGACGGACAGGTTGCTTTTTATGCATGTGGTACATGGGATGTCGCAGCATTTATGGATGATGCAACATTCCCATACAACTGGGATTTATGTGGATGGCCGGTAGGACCAAACGGAGACGGAAAGTCCACAGCATGGCTCGGAACCGTTGGTTTCGCAGTTTCTTCACAGGCAAAGAACCCGGATTTATGTGCAGAGTTAATACAGTCCTTATCAACAGATCTGGACGGACAGAAAGAACTTTGCGGCGAGACATCCGGTAAGTCTTTACAGATTCCAAACATTATGGATTATGCACAGACAACATTTAAAGACAAAGTAAATGATGGAACAATTCCATATGCAAGCAATGTAGATGTTATTTTCGGATATATTGAGGGAAGTGACAAATATAAAGGAATCTTTACGGAAACAACCTACACTTACAACAGTGAATGGTGGGATACTTTCCTGGAAGGAATGCCGAATGTTCTGACCGGAGAAGTTTCCGTAGATGATTATTGTAAACAGGTAGCGCCAAAGATGCAGGAAGCACTGGACAACGCGATCGAATTACAGAATGCAGCAACTAATAATTAAGATTAAAACGGATTGCCCCTGTCATGGGGCAGTCCGTAGGAAAAGAGTGGGCATATGAGCGGAAAAACAAAACAACCGAAACATAAGATGTCGGCAATGGCGAAGAAAGAAGAAAGAACTGCGTGGCTGTTCATCGCCCTGCCTTTCCTTGGATTTTTACTTTTTATGGCTTATCCGATCTGCTTTGCAGTGTTTGCAAGTATGAGCAAGTGGACGGGAATGAACTCTCTGGTGGATAATTTCTGTGGATTGCAGAATTACATCAATATTTTTCATGATGAAAAATTCTGGAAATCTCTGCTTACAACCATTATTTATCTGATCGGTATTCCAATCGGAATGATCCTTGGACTGCTTCTGGCAATGGGAATGAACCGTAAGATTCCGGGAATCCGGCTGCTTCGGACAATGTATTATGTACCAGTAGTATCTTCACTGGTTGCCGTGTCTATTTTGTGGGCATGGGTTTATAATTACGATTATGGATTATTTAATTCAATCATCAAACTTTTGACCGGACATCATGGTCCAAACTGGCTGGGAGATGAGTTCTGGGTAAAAGTAGCTTTAATCATCTTCATGGTATGGAAAGGATTGGGAACTTCTATTATTCTTTATCTTGCCGGATTGCAAAACATTCCGCGTAACTACTATGAAGCTGCTTCCATTGATGGAGCAAATGGATGGCAGAAATTTCGTCATATTACCGTTCCACTGGTCTCGCCGGTTACGTTCTATATTTTAATTACCAGCCTGATTGGCGGTTTCCAGGTGTTCGTGGAAGTACAGGTTATGACGAATAAAGGTGGAACAAACTATAGTGCAGCAACCGTTGTTTATTATTTGTATGATAAAGCATTTTCAAACGGACAGTTAGGCTACGGATGTGCACTGGCAGTTATTCTTGCAATCATCATCTTCATTATCACGGCTCTTAATTTCGCGGGTCAGGATAGATGGGTGAAGACCATGGACTAGGAGGGAGTCATATGAGTTCAAAAAAAGATTTGGCAAGCTCCCGGCTTGTATCAAAAAAAGAGAAAATTTTTAACTGGATTATCTTTGTATTACTTCTTCTTGGTGCAGTTGTAATGGTTTTCCCGTTAATTTACATGATTGCGACATCATTCATGACAAAAAATCAGATTTTGTCCGGTACATTAACAATTCTTCCGGATCCGATTCTGATAGGAAAATATTCTGAAGTATTAAAAAAGGGACAGTTCATAAACGGTATATTTAATTCTCTGAAGGTTGCAATTCCGGTATTGATTATTGGCGGATTTACCTCCTCCCTCGCCGCATTCGGATTTGCAAAAATGAGATTTCGTGGCAAAAATGCATTGTTTCTGGCATTGCTGGCAACCATTATGATTCCGTTTGCGGTTGTCATGATTCCACAGTATGTCATGTTTACCAAACTGGGCTGGACCAATACTCTGCTTCCACTTATTATTCCGGGATGCTTTGGAAATGTCAGTATTATCTTTTTCCTTCGACAGAACCTGATCGGAATTCCGGATGATCTGATGGAAGCAGCAAAATTGGATGGATGTGGATATTTCCGTACGTTTCTTCAGATTTTTATGCCATTGATGAAGGGGGCTCTGGCAACGCAGCTGATGTTGTGGTTTATGGGAATCTGGAATGATTATCTTGCACCTACTATTTTCTTGAGAAGTGAAAAGAACTGGACATTGCAGGTGGTTATCCGTTCCTTCAATTCCTATTATGCAATTCAGAGTGATTATGCTTTGATCATGGCAGCATCCGTAATTGCAATGATTCCGACAATGGCATTGTTCTTTATTTTCCAGAGAATGATCATTGAGTCCATTGCAATCAGCGGTATCAAATAAGTAACAAATTATAAAATTTGTTTTTTTCAATCCTCAACAAAATATAAGAAAGCAGTTCGCATAAAAATCGCTTGCGCGATGCGGACTGCTTTTGTAGTATTATAACGAACAGACATTTATACATGGTAAAGGGGGGCAGCGTATGCCAAAAGAAAATCCGGTGATTGCTTTTTTAAATAAGATGGCAGATTTGATTTTACTGAATCTGATTTTTCTGCTGTGCTGTATTCCGGTTGTGACGATCGGACCGGCAATTACAGCATTGTATGCTGTTTCATTGCGATCGGTACGCTATGGAGATGGGTATGTTATACAGACTTTTTTCCGATCGTTTAAGCAGAATTTTAAACAGTCTTTTGTGGCGGGAATGATAGGCTTACTTTTTGTGTGCCTGCTTTTTATTGATTTGTTTTTCTGGCGCAATGTGGGACCTGCTTTCATGTCCGTATTTATGACAGTGGTGAGTGTATGCGTAGGCTATTTGGTTTTTATTGTGTTCTTATGGCTGTTTCCGGTGATTGCAAAACTGGAAAATCCTTTGCGTGTGCAGATAAAAAATGCAGCCGCCATGGCGGTTGCCCATTTTTTCCCATATACGCTGTTTGTAAGTGTGATAGTACTGGCGGCAGGCTATATGGCATATACCAGTATCATTACGGATGTGCTGCTGCTTCTGATGGGATTTGCTTTACTTGCATATGTATGTTCATTCTTTTTTTATAAAGTGTTTGCAAAATATATAGACGAGGAACCGGTGGGAGAGGATGACCCATTATATGGAAGCAGAGAGTAAAAAATATGAATTGAAATTTCCTCCCTTTAATGGTAGAATAAATGCATAGTTGCAGGCGTACAACGGTCGATTTTTTGTGCAATATGTCTAGTGATAAAGGCAGAACAGTGGAAGACGGGCGTTGAAATTTTCATTGTGGAAAGCACCGGAAACAACCGTGAAAGCCGAAATGATTTACATAGTATATGGAGGTTTTTTATATGGCAAGATTTACATTACCGAGAGATTTATACCATGGAAAGGGAGCACTCGAAGCCCTGAAAACATTCAAGGGAAAGAAAGCGATCATCTGCGTGGGCGGCGGCTCGATGAAACGGTTTGGTTTCCTTCAGAAGGCGGAAGATTATTTAAAGGAAGCCGGGATGGAAGTAAAACTTTTCGAGGGCATTGAGCCGGATCCGTCTGTTGAGACTGTTATGAAAGGTGCGGCAGTGATGCAGGAGTTTGAGCCGGACTGGATTGTAGCCATGGGTGGTGGTTCTCCGATTGATGCGGCAAAAGCAATGTGGATCAAGTATGAGTATCCGGATATTACTTTTGAGGATATGTGCAAGGTATTCGGCATCCCGGCACTGCGCAACAAAGCACATTTCTGTGCGATTTCTTCAACTTCCGGAACTGCAACAGAAGTTACTGCGTTTTCCATCATTACAGATTATGAGAAGGGAATCAAGTATCCGATTGCAGATTTTGAGATCACACCGGATGTTGCGATTGTTGATCCGGATCTGGCAGAGACCATGCCGCAGAAACTGGTGGCACACACTGGAATGGATGCAATGACACATGCGATCGAGGCATATGTTTCCACCGCAAACTGCGATTTTACCGATCCGCTTGCGCTGCATGCGATTAAGATGATCCAGAGTGACCTGATCCCGTCTTACAACGGGGATATGGAAAAGAGAGATTCCATGCACAATGCACAGTGTCTGGCTGGTATGGCATTTTCCAATGCACTCCTTGGCATTGTACATTCCATGGCACATAAGACAGGTGCAGCGTTTGCGGATTATGGCGCACACATCATCCACGGCGCAGCCAATGCAATGTATCTGCCAAAGGTTATCGCATTTAATGCAAAGGATGAGACGGCAAAGAAACGTTACGGTGAGATTGCGGATTTCATGAAACTTGGCGGAAACACACTGGATGAAAAGGTGGAGCTTCTGATCGCACATCTGCGCAGGATGAACGATGATCTGAACATTCCGCACTGCATTAAAAACTATGGTGCAGACAGCTTCCCGACCGAGCAGGGATTTGTACCGGAGGAGGTATTCTTAGAGAGACTTCCGGAGATTGCGGCCAATGCAATTCTTGACGCATGCACAGGTTCCAATCCAAGACAGCCAAGTCAGGAGGAGATGGAGAAACTCTTAAAGTGCTGCTACTACGATACGGATGTCGATTTTTAAAAGAAACTAAGCAAGAAAAGCCCTGCGGTTTTTGTATACCGCAGGGCTTTTCTTTTTTGCAACAGGTGCTTCAATGAACAAATATGAGTGCTGACCAGGCTAAAGTACATTGGGTATATCAAAACCAGAACAAATATGGTAGAATATACGATATGTAATCTGAAAACAGATAGATAAGAAGATGACAAAAAGGGTCTGGAAATAAAAAAGAAGAATCCGGAGTTATATCGCCGGTAGGGAGGAAAATATTATCATGAGTGGATATCTGATCAAAGACACGACAAAGGAAGAAAGGATTGCACTGATTCGTTCCTGGCAGGAGCCGGACGACTGCGTGGGAGGAAGCGGCATGGATCTGTTTGATATGTATGATGCCTATATCCGTGGGGAGAAAGAGATTGCAGAGATCAATGGGGAATTTCAGGCATCCTATGTAAAAGACACCGAAGACTTAGAACAGCCGGAAGAAGCAAAATCCACTTCCGGAGAACTGACGCAGCTGACAAAGCTTCATGCGCAAGGTGCGCTTACGGATGAAGAGTTTGCGGCCGCAAAGAAAAAAGTGCTTGGACTGTAGCACACAATAATTTTGTTATAAAAATGCAGTGGACGTAGAAATTGTCCGCTGCATTTTTTTATAGAAACAGTTCGTTAACAGGGTACAGTGCTTTTTCCCTGAATCAATATAGGGAGTGTGGTAAAACTCTGAATCAGCAGATCCGGATATTCCAGTTTGCGGATCATCATATTTCCGGCCTGGATACCCATATCATATACGTTGATGTCAATGACCGTTGGGGCAGGATCAATGATGCCTGCATAAGGGTAACAATCAAATGTAAGAAATCCCATGTCTTTTGGAATGGAAAGGGATAATTCGGTAATAGCGCGGGAAACCCCAAGGGCGAGGGTGCTGTTTTCGCAGACGATGGCCTGCGGAAGAGAGGCACGATCCTGCAATACAGGGAGAACTGTCTCGTAGGCTCCGAGACGGGTTGCATTTGTATAACAGATCCTTTTGTTTGGAATATGGTGTTTCTGGTTTAACATGCCTTTTAGAAATCCTTTCAGCCGCTGGCTGGAAAGAATGTCACTTTTCCGGCCCGCTACAAACAGTACATCGTAATAGTTACATGCAAGCATATGGGCGGCGGCATATTCTCCTGCCAGTGCGTGATCGGTGTCTATCCAGCAGAGCCGGCTTTCGAAATTGGGATGGCCGATAATAATATGTGGGACGTTGTCTTTGAGGATATGTTGTGCCAGAACTTCGTTGACCGCTGATCCATGGATAATCAGTCCATCGGCAGAACGGCGCTGTATTTCCTGAATGGCACGTTCGCCCGGATAGGACTCTTCTGAGGTATCCACGAGAGTAAGGGTATAATGGTGCCGTGTGAGTTCATGATGGACACCGGACATGATATCAAACATATGGGGATTCTGATAGGCAGTACCCTGCCCGAGATCCGTCAGGTAAACAATATTTTTGGCAGCCTGTCTGGCAAAGGAAACGGCACGGGCGTTGGGAACATAGTGCAGCTTATCAATGGCAGCCTGAACGCGTGCAACAGTTTCTGGTGAAATGGTCGTCCAGTGATTTAAAACTTTTGAAACTGTGGATTTAGACACTCCGGCTTCATTTGCAACATCGGATATTGTTATAGCCATATTTTTTCCTCCTTAAAAATGTATAAAACTAAAAAGATGGTATAGCGGTTTCCTAACAAAGTCAATAGAAAATAAAGATAAAACGTTGAAAATATAGGAAAATATCAATAAAATAAAATCAGTCACAGCGGAAAACCGCAAAATAATAGCAATATATAGGAAAACAGTTTCCTGGGAGGGAGAAAACATGAAAAAAAGAATGGTGGCAATTGCCCTGGCGGCGGCAATGGTGATGACAACGTTCGCCGGATGTGGGGGAGCAGAAGAAACGGTGGAAACACAAAAAAGTGAAAATACGGAAAAAACGAGTGAAGATGCAGTAAAAAATCTGATAGCTTCCACAAAAGGAACCGTTACATTAAACCTTTGGTGTGATGAAACAGAAAGTTACCAGAAAACGATGAAGCAGTTGGTTGAAGATTTTAAAAACCAGTATGATCAGGTAGATTTTGATATTACAATCGGTGCAGTATCTACAGCTAATTGTAAGGATGAAGTTCTTGCAGATGTAGAAAAAGCGGCAGACGTATTTGTATTTGCAGATGATCAGTTATATGATCTGGAAAAAGCAGGGGCATTACAGAGTGTTGATGCAACATTTACATATGATCCCAAAGAAGAAAATGAGAAAGAGGCAGTGGAGGCGGCTTCCGTGGATGAAACTATGTATGCATATCCTCTTACCGCTTCCAATGGATATTTTCTTTATTATGATTCCAATTATCTTACCCCGGAAGATGTAGCTTCCTGGGACAATCTTTTGGCTGCAGCGCAAAAACAGGGCAAAACAGTCGGCATGGAAGTATCCGGGGCATGGTATTTGTATGGATTTTTTGCGGGAGCAGGGCTTGAGATGTATCGGAATGATGATGGCTCTAATACCTGTAACTGGAATGCTGCGGATACCAAATACAAAGGTGCAGATGTTGCTGCTGCGATCACGGATATTTGTAAAAACAAGGCGATGGTAAATTGTGTGAATGAAGATGCACAGGCTTTTGCATTAAATGGGGAGATGATTGCGGATGTCAATGGAACATGGGCAAGCAATGCGTTTAAAGAAGCATATGGTGATGGATATGCTGCCGCAAAACTTCCTACATTTACGGTAAATGGAGATCAGGTACAGATGGGATCTTATGCGGGATATAAGTTTGTCGGAGTGAATGCATATTCTAAAAATACCGGATGGGCGATGCTTCTGGCAGAGTATCTGACGAATGAACAGAGCCAGAAAACCATCGGTATCGCAACCGGAGAAGAACCTTCAAATATAAAGGCAGCAGCTTCGGAAGAAATTACTTCGGCACCTGCACTTGCGGCATTGACAGAACAGGCAAAATACGCAGATTTGCAGCGGGTAGGAAATAATTACTGGGATCCGGCGGCTGCACTGGGAGAAACATTGGTGGAAGGTACCTATAAGGATGCACAGAGTGTGCTGGATAAAGCGGTTGAAGGTATTACTCAGCCGGCATCCGAATAATGAATGCATATGAGAAGATATTGGAATGAAATAAAAACAGCGTGGGTACAGGGAAATCTCTGGACCCGCCTGTCCCTGCTTGTGATGGGGAGCGGATATTGTGCCTGTGACCGATGGGGAAAAGGAATTTTAATGACATTGATGGAAGTATTCTTTTTTCTCTTTACAGGGAGGGTATCCTGGCAGTATATCAGAAAATTAAATACATTAGGAACCGTGCAGAGAAAGGAAACACTGGATCTTACAACATTACAAAAGACGGTAAATCACTATGATAATTCCTTGCTGATTTTACTTTTTGGAGTGGTTGGGATATTGATCATAGCAGCATTTGTTGCATTATACGTGTCAAATTTTAAGACCGTATTCCGGATGCAGCAGATGAAAGAAAATGGGGAACATATTAATACCCTGAAGGAAGACTGCCGGGAACTGATAAACCGGAAGTTTCATGTGACCTTGCTGGCACTGCCGGTTTTGGGGGTAATTCTGGTAAATGTGATTCCGATTATCTTTATGATATGTGTTGCATTTACCAATTATGATATGGATCATCAGCCGCCTACCTATCTGTTTACCTGGGTAGGGCTAAAAAACTTCCGCCAGTTGTTTACATCTTCTGCCACGGTAACGTTTGGGTATGCGTTTATACGTATTTTGTTCTGGACGTTACTCTGGGCACTTCTTGCAACATTTTCAACGTATTTTGGCGGGATTATGCTTGCAAAGCTGATCAATGACCGGCAGGTGCGCTGGAAGAAAATGTGGCGGACATTATTTGTTATAACAATTGCAATTCCGCAGTTTGTTACCCTGCTTCTGGTTGGAAAAATGTTTGGGGATTATGGAATTGTCAACAGTATCTGCAGTAAGACTGGCCTGACGGATCTGCTCAGACAGATCGGACTTGTGGGAAAAGGACTTTCTTATATTCCGTTTTTGACAAAACCGGGATGGGCGCATGTCATGATTGTGCTGATCAATATCTGGGTAGGGGTACCGTTCCAGATGCTGAGTGCGACGGGAATACTGATGAATATTCCCCATGAACAGATGGAAAGCGCGAAGATAGATGGGGCAAATGAGAGGCAGATTTTCTGGAAAATCACGATGCCATATATGTTGTTTGTGACAGGCCCGAGCCTGCTTACAGCACTAATTGCCAACATTAATAACTTTAATGTGATTTACCTGCTTACAACAGATTACGTTACATCCAACATGAATTATGCAAATTCCAATGCAAAAGAAGTAGATTTGCTGGTTACATGGCTGTTCAGGCTGACAAATGATTATTCCAATTATAAAATGGCATCTGTTATCGGCATCTGTGTATTTTGTATCTGTGCCGTGCTGACACTTATTGGATTTACGAGGATGATTGCAGGGAATAAAGAGGAGGAATTTCAGTAAATGAAAAAACAGTTAAAAATAGTTGGAAAACATATGCTGCTGGCTTTGTTGGCATTTATATGGCTGATTCCAATTGTATGGCTGCTGGTAACTTCTTTTAGTTCATACAAAGGCATTAATACAATGCATTTTTTCCCGCAAAGATGGTCTTTGGACAATTACATGCAGTTGTTTTTCCGGCCGGATACCGTTGCCAATTTTCCGGCCTGGTTTCGGAATTCCCTGATTATTGGAGCAGCGACCTGTGTAATTTCCACATTATTTGTGCTGATGGTAGCGTATGCAATGAGTTGCATGCGGTTTCCGGCACGTAAACCATTGATGAGTATTGCGATTATTCTTGGGATGTTTCCGGGAGTTCTTTCCATGATAGCCATTTATTTTGTAATGAAATTACTGGGGCTGACAGACAGCATGGCAGGGTTAATTATTATTTATTCTGCGGGTTCCGGACTTGGATATCTCATTTGTAAGGGCTTTTTTGATACCATTCCGGTTTCGCTGAGGGAATCCGCAAAACTGGAGGGGGCATCGGAACTTTCCATCCTCGTAAAAATCGTAATTCCATTGTCGAAACCGATCATTGTTTATACGGTGATAAATGCTTTTCTGAATCCGTGGATGGATTTTGTGATGGCAAAACTTATGATCCGTTCAAAAAATCCGGCAGACTGGACAGTGGCAATGGGATTATATAATCTGGTGCAGAGAACCCTTGTGGGAGATTATTTTTCCGTATTTTGTGCGGGTGGTGTGATTGTGGCAATTCCAATTTCTATTTTGTTTATTATCATGCAGAAGTTTTATGTAGAAGGAATTACGGGAGGGGCAGTAAAAGGATGAAAAAAGAAGCAGTTTTACATGTACCGCTGTCACAGTTCGCATATGCATATGATGAAAGAACAATTGTCCTGCGGCTTCGGGCGGCAAAAGGGGATTTAAAAGGTTGTAAAGTGTTTTATGGAGATCGTGTGGATCCCAAGCCACAGATAGAAACATTTGAAAAAGAGATGGTTTGTGCGGCAAAAGATGATTTGTATGATTATTTTGAAACTGTTATTCATGACAGATACAGCCGGTTGTGCTATTATTTCCTGCTCTGGGATGGAAAACAGGAACAGTATTATTATGAGCGCGATTTCAGCCGGGATATCCCGGAGAACCGGACAGAATTTTTCCAGTTCCCCTATATAAGAAGAGAGGATATGCTACATATCCCGCCATGGGCGAAAGATATGGTGATGTATCATATTTTCCCGGATAGTTTTGCAACCGGTTACCGTACCATGGGGAAACATCCGAATGAACAGAAAATCGTGATGAAAAATGGGGAAAAAGTGATTTCGGGAAACCGGCTGGGAGGCACGTTAAGTGGAATAAAAGCGAATCTGGATTATCTGCAGCAGCTTGGAATTAATTGCATTTATGTAAATCCGGTGTTTGCCGCAAATTCGTATCATAAGTATGATACCATAGATTATTTTTCCATAGACCCATGTCTGGGAACAAAAAAGGAAGCAAAAGAACTGGTGGAAGATTGCCATGCACGGGGCATCCGTGTTTTGTTTGATGGAGTGTTTAACCATTGCGGACCGGATTTCTTTGCTTTCCGTGATGTTCTTGCCCATGGGGAAAAATCAGAATATCTTGATTGGTTTTATGGGATGCAGGCACCGGTTGACTATAAAGATCCCCCAAATTATGAAGCTTTTGCCTATGTAAAAGAAATGCCGAAACTAAATACTGGAAATCCAAAAGTCGAACAATATTTGATTAAAGTCGGAGTGTATTGGATACAGGAGATTGGGATTGATGGCTGGCGGCTGGATGTTGCAAATGAGATTAATCATGACTTCTGGCGGCATTTCCGGGCGGCTGTGAGAGCAGTTAAAAAAGATGCACTTCTTATAGGGGAAATCTGGGAGGATGCACAGTGCTGGCTGCTGGGAGATCAATTTGATTCTACCATGAATTACCGGTTTTCCTATTTATGTACAGATTTTTTTGCAAAAAGGACAATGTGTGCGCGGGAGTTTGACGAACAGATGACCAAAATGATTTACCGGTATCCGCAACAGGTGTCAGAGATACAGATGAATTTTCTGGATTCGCATGACATTCCGCGGTTTCTGAGTTATTGTGGCGGAGACCGCAGGAAACTTAGGCTTGCCTGTTTTTATCTAATCATGGGATATGGGATTCCTTCGGTTTTTTATGGAGATGAATGTTATCTGGATGGAAAAACAGAGATACAGTATCGCCAGGAGATGCGCTGGGACACATCGGACACCTTTGCCGGGGACTTGAAGGAGTGGATCAGCTTCCGGAAGACGCATGAAGCATTGAAAAATGGCAGATATCGTGGCATCTGGATGGAAGACGGAGGATTTTATGCTTTCCTGCGGGAGAATAAAGAGGAAAAAGTTCTGGTTATGATCAATAATTCAGACAAACCATATGTCTGTGACGATGGATTCTGGTGCGAAACGGAACAAAAAATCTGTGGGTTCGTATTGGATAAAGTAAAACAATTGCCTGCAATGCAGGGAAAACCCTTCATTATTAAAAATAGATAGTTCAAAAAATGCTGCCTTACATGTAAAATGCAGGGCAGTATTTTTGTGCAATTCTTTTAGTGACATATGAAAAAACCTGTGTTACACTGACCGTACAAGTAAACATACATGGTACAACTTTAGTAGAGAAGCCCGGACAGGCTGTATCTGCTTTTTTAAGAGGGGATATACATTATGGAGAGTATCACAGGAGGAAACACACCAAAATATCAGGAACTGACCGAACAGCTGCGTTTACAGATCGTCTCTGGGGAGATTGCACCGGGGCAGAAACTGCCATCGGAAAATACGCTTTCCGCACAGTATCAGGTCAGCCGTCAGACGGTGCGCAAGGCATTGGCGATTTTGCAGAATGAAGGATATATTTACGCAGAGCACGGGCGCGGTACATTCTGCTCAGAAATGATGCGGCACGCACATCCGTCCAAGAATATTGCTGTTGTAACAACCTATCTGTCAGACTATATTTTTCCCCGTGTGATACAGGGAATTGATGATGTGCTGACCGGTGCAGGGTATAGTATTGTCCTAAAAAATACAAAAAATTCCCGGACACGGGAAGCGGAATGCCTGCAGGAAATTTTAAGCAAGGATATTGACGGGGTTATCATTGAACCGAGTAAAAGCCAGATTTTCTGCCGGCATATGAATTTGTACGAACAACTGGAAAAATCGCATATTCCATACGTGTTTATCCAGGGATGTTTCCCACAGATGAAAGACAAACCGCATGTGCTGCTGGATGATTTTCAGGGGGGATATATGATCACAAAGTATCTGACGGATCACGGGCACAAAAATATCGTGGGAGTATTTAAGGCGGATGACATGCAGGGACAGAACCGTCATAAAGGGTATGTCCGGGCACTGCAGGAGGCGAAAATTTTGTATGATCCGGATAAAGTGGTGTGGTTTCATACGGAGGACCGCAAAATCCATCCCTATGAAGCAATCCGTGAAATGGCAGGAAAAACGCTTCGTGGGCGGATGGATGCGGTCGTTTGTTATAACGATCAGACGGCACAGCTTGTCATCCGTGCATTACAGGAGGAAGGACTGCGTATTCCGGAAGATGTTTCGGTGACCGGTTATGATAATTCTTCGCTGGCGAACCAGCAGGGGCTTCGGCTGACAACCATTGACCATCCGCAGGAAAAGCTTGGCGCCATGGCAGCAGAACTGCTCCTTTCCATGATTCAGAACGGAGAAAAAGAGGAAGGGGAGAGTGTTCTCATCCAGCCAATGCTTATTGAGGGAAATTCCTGCATGGAATACCGGTGACAGCTTGTGCAATCTGACCAAAACAATGCCGGATTAAAATGAAAAAAGACAACAATTTTGTTGATTTTTTGCATGAAAAACAACTTGTAAATACATGCATACAAGTTATAAACTTAGAGTATAAAAACGAACGATATAAAGCATTGATTCTAAGGAGGAACGAGTATGCTGTTAAATAAGGATTACAAATTTTGGTTTTGCACAGGATCACAGGATCTGTATGGAGAGGAATGTCTGGCAAAGGTAGCCCGGCATTCCAAACAGATTGTAGATGAGTTAAACAAGACAGGCGTTTTGCCATATGAAATCGTATGGAAACCGACACTCATTACCAATGAGCTGATCCGCAAGACATTCAACGAGGCTAACAACGATGAGACATGTGCCGGTGTAATCACCTGGATGCACACGTTCTCCCCTGCAAAGTCCTGGATTCTTGGACTGCAGGAGTATCGCAAACCTCTGATGCATTTACATACACAGTTCAATGAGGAACTTCCATATGATACCATTGATATGGATTTCATGAATGAAAACCAGTCGGCACATGGAGACAGAGAGTATGGTCATATCGTGAGCCGTATGCGTATGGAGCGTAAGGTCGTTGTCGGACACTGGAGTGATCCGGTAGTCGTTGACAAGATCGCAAGCTGGATGCGCACCGCAGTCGGCATCGTAGAGAGCAGCCACATCCGTGTCATGCGTGTCGCAGATAACATGAGAAACGTAGCAGTTACCGAGGGCGATAAGGTAGAAGCACAGATCAAGTTCGGCTGGGAAGTAGACGCTTATCCGGTAAACGAGATCGCAGAGTCTGTTGCAGCCGTATCCCAGTCCGATACAAACGCACTTGTAGATGAATACTACGACAAATATGAGATTTTACTCGAGGGAAGAGATCCAGAAGAGTTTAAGAAACATGTAGCGGTACAGGCGCAGATTGAACTTGGATTTGAGCGTTTCCTGCAGGAGAAGAATTATCAGGCAATTGTTACCCACTTCGGCGATCTCGGCGCATTAAAGCAGCTTCCGGGACTTGCCATCCAGAGACTGATGGAAAAAGGTTATGGCTTTGGCGCAGAAGGTGACTGGAAAGTTGCAGCCATGGTACGTCTCATGAAAGTGATGACCGCAGGCATGAAGGATGCAAAGGGAACATCCATGCTCGAGGATTACACCTACAATTTAGCAAAAGGAAAAGAAGGAATTCTTGAAGCACACATGCTTGAAATCTGCCCGTCCATTGCAGACGGCCCGATCAGCATCAAGTGCCAGCCACTTTCCATGGGCGACAGAGAAGATCCGGCAAGACTTGTATTTACATCCAAGGAAGGACACGGAATCGCGACATCCCTCATCGATCTGGGCAACCGTTTCCGTCTCATTATCAATGATGTAGAGTGCAAGAAGACAGAAAAGCCAATGCCAAAACTTCCGACCGCAACCAACTTCTGGACTCCGGAACCGGATATCTACACTGGAGCGGAAGCATGGATTCTTGCAGGCGGCGCACACCACACTGCATTTACCTATGACCTGACGGCAGAGCAGATGGGCGACTGGGCAGCAGCCATGGGCATTGAGGCTGTATACATTGACAAAGATACCAGGATTCGTGATTTCAAGCGTGATCTGATGCTTGGAGAGGTATTCTACAGATAAAAGATAGGTAACATCTGCTTTTGTAAAATGCAAAGGCAGGTGTTTATGACAGAAAGAGAGGTAGAAACAGTGGAAAGAAAAGACGAGATTGTGTCCGGGAAAACATTTCTCGGAATTGAATTTGGCTCTACACGTATCAAGGCGGTACTGACCGATGCAGACCATACACCGATCGCATCCGGCAGTCATGAATGGGAAAACCGCCTGGATCACGGAATTTGGACCTATACCATGGATGACATCTGGGGCGGTCTGCAGGATTGCTACCGGGATTTAAAAAAGGACGTAAAAGAACAGTATGGTGTGACACTGACAAAGATCCGTGCGATTGGATTTTCCGCTATGATGCACGGATATCTTGCATTTGATAAGGCTGGGGAGCTTCTCGTGCCGTTCCGCACATGGCGTAATACAATCACAGAGGAAGCAGCAGCCGCACTGACCAAGGAATTTTCCTATAACATTCCGCAGCGTTGGAGCATTGCCCATCTGTATCAGGCAATGTTAAACAAAGAGGAGCATGTGAAAGATATCGCATTTTTCACCACGCTTGCAGGATTTATCCATTGGAAACTGACTGGGGAAAAGGTACTTGGCGTGGGGGATGCATCCGGAATGTTCCCAATCGACAGTAATACAAAAGATTATGATGCAGCAATGCTCGATAAGTTTGATGCGCTGGCAGAACCATACGGCTTTGACTGGTCACTCCGTGACATTCTGCCAAAAGTTCTTGTTGCCGGAGAAAATGCCGGAACGCTGACCGCAGAGGGCGCAAGGCTTCTCGATACCGATGGCGAACTGGAAGCAGGAATTCCGGTATGTCCGCCGGAAGGTGATGCCGGAACCGGCATGGCAGCGACCAACAGTGTAGCTGTCCGCACCGGAAACGTATCCGCAGGTACTTCTGTATTTGCTATGATTGTACTGGAAAAGGCATTAAAGAATGTGCACACCGAGATCGATCTGGTGACCACGCCATCCGGAGAGGCGGTTGCCATGGCACACTGCAACAACTGCACATCCGATCTGAATGCATGGGTCAACCTGTTTGAAGAGTTTGCCAACAGTTTTGGCATGAAGATTGACAAGAATGAGCTGTTTTCCGTTTTATACAACAAAGCACTCGAAGGTGACGCAGATTGTGGCGGTCTTTTAGCATACAACTATTTTTCCGGAGAAGGAATTACCGCATTTGATGAAGGAAGACCTCTGTTTGCCCGCACACCGGATGCAAAATTTAATCTTGCAAATTTCATGCGCGTGCACTTGTTTACGGCACTGGGCGCATTAAAGGATGGTCTGGATATCCTGCTCAAAGAGGAAGGCGTACAGATCGACAAGATGTACGGCCATGGCGGTCTGTTTAAGACTCCGGTAGTCGGACAGCGCATCATGGCAGCAGCCATCGACACACCGGTTTCCGTTATGGAGACGGCAGGTGAGGGCGGCGCATGGGGCATTGCACTTCTTGCAGCTTACATGGCTCAGAAAGAAGAGGGCGAGAGCCTTGCCGATTATCTGAATGAGCGTGTATTTGGCGGTCAGGAGGGTGTAACTGAAAACCCGGTTCCGGCAGATGTGGAAGGATTTGATCAGTTCCTGAAACGCTACAACGAAGGGCTTGCAATTGAGCGTGCAGCAGTCGAACATTTATAAAATAATAGTTACAGATAAGAAACAGGCAGAATCCGTCGTTTACAGCGGCGGATTTTGTGGATATAGAAAGGACAGAAAGCATGTTAGAAGAATTAAAAAAACAGGTTTACGAAGCAAACATGGAATTGCCACGCAGAGGGTTGATTACTTATACATGGGGCAATGTCAGCGGCATTGACCGCGAGAGTGGCTATTTTGTCATCAAGCCAAGCGGTGTGGATTACGATAAACTGACACCAGACGATATGGTCGTTATGGATTTAGAGGGAAATAAAATCGAGGGTGATTTGAAGCCATCATCCGACACACCAACCCATCTCGAACTGTACAAAAAGTATCCGGATATCGGCGGTATCGTACATACCCATTCTCCGGAGGCTACTTCCTGGGCACAGGCAGGAAGGGATATTCCGCTTTACGGAACGACTCATGCGGATTATTTCTTTGGACCGATCCCATGTGCACGCAGCCTCACACCGGAAGAGATTGACGAGGCATACGAGACCAACACCGGAAAAGTCATTATTGAAACCTTGGAGACAAGAGGGATCAACCCGGTTTACACACCGGGCGTGCTCTGCACGAATCATGGTCCGTTTACATGGGGCAAGGATGCAGCAGAGGCAGTGCACAATGCCGTTGTCTTAGAGGAAGTTGCAAAGATGGCAACCCGTACCGAACTGATCAATCCGAAGGTGCAGCCGGCACCGGATTGTATCCGCGATAAGCATTTCTTCCGCAAGCATGGTGCGAATGCTTATTATGGACAGAATTAAACAATATTTTTATGGTAATATTCGCAAGGAAAGAGAGGGATACTTTTTTAGAAAAGCCCCTCTCTTTTTTCTGCGTAAAATAGACGATTGCGAAAATGTATAGAGAAAATGGAATGACATGTGTTGCTGAAAAATGAATCTTTCAGTATACTATACTTAAATGGATGTATTGGGAAAATAAAAGCAGGAGACGAAGCGTATGCCAGTAGCAGAAAAATATTCACACACAACGGAAGAAATTTATGCATTGCCGGAAGGAAAACGTGCAGAACTGATCGATGGACAGATTTATGATATGGCACCACCGGGCAGAATTCATCAGGAACTGGTGCAGCAGTTGAGCCGTACGATCGGAAATTATATTGCGGATCATAAAGGAACCTGTAAAGTATATCCGGCACCGTTTGCGGTGTTTTTAAATCAGGATGATAAAACATATGTGGAACCGGATATTTCTGTGATCTGTGATAACGGAAAGCTGGATGACAGGGGCTGTAATGGGGCACCGGACTGGGTGATTGAGATTGTATCACAAAGCAGTCAGAGGATGGATTATCTGACCAAATTGTTCAAATACCGTACTGCAGGGGTGAGGGAATATTGGATCGTAAATCCTATGAAACGTACGGTACTGGTATATTTGTTTGGAGAAAATGAGGACAGCACGCAGTATTTATTTGAAGATGAAATTCCGGTGGGAATCTATCCGGATTTTACAATGAGAATTTCAGAATTTGTGTGAACAGTATCCGCAATAAGCATTTCTTCCGCAAGCACGGTGCGAATGCTTATTACGGACAGCAGTGAAAAATTTATGATGGGGAATGCCTGATCCCGGTAATTGTGGGATTTGAAGGCTCTTGAAGTATGAAATGTAAATCATGTAAAAACAGGGGAAAAAGAAATGCCTGTTTCTTTTTGGGGATTTTGTCGCTGATTACGGTAGTATTGTGTCTTTCGGCATCATGTAATGCCGATGGAAGGAAGGCACAAAAATACGAGTATGGAGTATTCTTAAATGCAGACCGTACAGCAGTTCCAAAATTAAAAAATTACGAAACTGTTGTGATTGATGCACAGTATTTTTCGAAGAAAGATATCAGAAAATTACATGCAGACGGTACAAAAGTTTACAGCTATCTTAATATTGGCTCTGTCGAAAATTTCCGGCCATATTATAAAACATACGAGCATCTGGCAATCGGGGATTATGAAAACTGGGAAGAGGAAAAATGGGTTAATGTTGCGGATAAAGACTGGCAGGAATTTATGGATACATTAGCCGGAAAATTAAAGAAAAAGGGAGTGGATGGCTTTTTTATTGATAACTGTGATGTATATGATTATGCCCATAAAAAGGATATTTTTGATGGGCTGACGGTGATTTTAAAGAAAATCCGGGCAATGGGGAAGCCGGTAGTGGTCAATGGAGGAGATATCTATGTGACGGCATATCAGTCTCGTTATGGTTCTGCTGCGGATATTATGACGGGTGTAAACCAGGAGTCGGTGTGGAGCAGAATTGATTTTACAACCAAAACATTCCATACGCAGAAAAAAACGGAGCGGGAGTATTTCTGCCAGTATCTGCAGGCATGCAAAGCGGATGGAATGGATGTTTATCTGCTGGAATACACGACAGACCATAAACTGATCCGCAGGATTAAGAAGTATTGCAGGAAAAAGAAATATGATTACTATATTGCGGATTCGCTGGAGCTGGGTATTTAATACAATGTGTTTTTAAATTTGACTTTAAAAAGTAGATATAATACAATTACATTGTTGAAAAAATGCTGCTGGTACAGCTGGAAGAGCTTCATAAAGTTGTCACCGCTGTTCCAGTGAAATAACAGGAGGATTAGAACCATGGGAGTACATTCCATAGATGCAGAGGATGATCAGTTTGCGTATCGTTATGATACACAGTTACTGATCGACAGAAGAGACAGGGATCTTGACGAGGATGAGATCGCAGATTACATCACGGAAAATTTTGAGGGAAACAGCCTGATTGCGGCTGGAGATGAGGATCTGGTCAAGATTCATTTTCACACGAATGAGCCGTGGAAAATTCTGGAATACTGCAATACGGTTGGAGAAATTTATGACATCGTGGTCGAGGATATGATCCGGCAGGCAGCAGGGCAGCAGGGATAAAAGGCAGAGCGTCCGATACAGAAGATTATAGTGTGATGCTGGAAATGAAAAGAGGTGCTGTCGCATCAGTAAATGATTGATATTTACTGGGCGGCAACACCTTTTTTCTTTTGATGCCATGAAGTATAGAAGGCCTTCCTTAAATGAACTTTAAAAGTTTTAGACTATTTAGAAAAACTTTATTTGTCCCTGTGATACAGCTGCGTTACAATAAATATAACAAAGGGCGGATGGAGGAAATGATATGGCAAATACAACCAAGCTTGCACTTGAAGCATCCTTAAAAGAACTCCTGCGGACAAAATCGATTGACAGGATCACGATCAATGATCTGACGGAACATTGTGGCATCAGCCGTATGACGTTTTATTATCACTTTAAGGATATTTATGATCTGGTGGAGTGGGCATGTGTGGAGGACGGAAAGCGTGCGTTGCAGGGCAAAAAGACATACGATACGTGGCTTGAGGGAATTGCGCAGATATTTGAGGCAGTATTGGAAAACAAGCCATTTATTATGAATGTATACCATGCGGTTGCCCACGAAAAAGTGGAGCAGTATCTGTATAAGCTGACGTATGAACTGATCGTAAATGTCGTGGAAGAAAAATGCAAAGGCATTGCGATTGCAGACGGAGATAAACGCTTTATTGCAGATTTTTATAAATATGGATTTGTGGGAATTATGCTTGACTGGATCGACAAGGGCATGCAGGAGGATTACCATAAGATTGTTATGATGATGGGAACGGCACTCGACGGAAATATTGCGCGTTCGATCGAGAATTTTAAACAGAAATAAAAATTAATCAAAATGCCTGAAATGATAAAAATTTTATCATTTCAGGCATTTTGTAAATGGTATCTTTTCACAGAGATGGTAAGATAACCATATCGTATTTGTTCCACAAATGATCTGTCGTGTTACAGGTTTTATGATTTTATGGGAATTGATTTTGAAATGAATCAGAAACCTGTAACGAAGAAACACTAAATGAGAAGTGTCCCAGAAATCAGAAAGGAGTTTTTCTATGTCAAGTAAAAATAAGAAATTAGGACTTGGAATCGCAGCAGTTGCAGCAGCCGGTGCAGGACTTGTATATGCTGCACAGAAAACCAGCCAGCAGAAAGTAAAGAAGATCGCAAAGGCAGCACCACCGGTTGATTACCGCAACACCGAGCGCGGAAAATATGAAAAGAACAGCAAAGGCATTTATTATACCAACGGAAACTATGAAGCATTTGCCCGGCCAAAGAAACCGGAAGGAGTCGATGACAAAAATGCATACATTGTCGGAAGCGGACTTGCAGCACTCGCAACGGCTTGTTTCCTTGTCAGAGACGGTCAGATGCCGGGTTCCCATATTCATATTTTAGAGGCAATGGATGTGGCAGGTGGTGCCTGTGACGGTATCTTTGATCCGACCCGCGGCTATGTGATGCGCGGTGGCCGTGAGATGGAAAATCATTTTGAATGTCTGTGGGATCTGTTCCGCAGCATTCCATCACTGGAAATCGAAGGGGCATCCGTGCTGGACGAGTATTACTGGCTGAACAAAGAAGATCCAAACTATTCACTTTGCCGTGCAACCGAAAACCGCGGCGAGGACGCACATACCGATGGTAAATTTAACTTAAGCCAGAAAGGCTGCATGGAGATTATGAAACTGTTCATGACAAAGGACGAGGATCTCTATGACAAAACCATCGAGGATGTGTTTGATGAGGAAGTCTTTGACTCGACCTTCTGGCTGTACTGGCGCACCATGTTTGCATTTGAAAACTGGCACAGTGCACTGGAGATGAAACTGTATTTCCAGCGGTTTATCCACCATATTTCCGGTCTGCCGGATTTCTCTGCACTGAAATTTACACGCTACAATCAGTACGAATCCCTGATTCTTCCGATGAAGAAATATCTTGAGGATGCCGGTGTAGAGTTCCAGTTCAATACTGAAGTAACGAACGTAATTTTTGACATCAAAGATGGAAAGAAAGTGGCAAAAGCCATTGACTGCAAAGTAAAAGGTGTAGAGACCGGAATCGTCCTGACAGAAAACGATCTGGTATTTGTCACAAACGGAAGCTGTACCGAAGGTACGATTTACGGTGATCAGAACCATGCACCAAACGGTGATGCCGAAGTGCGGACCAGTGGCTGCTGGAGCCTGTGGAAGAACATTGCAAAACAGGATCCGGCGTTCGGACATCCGGAAAAATTCTGTTCCGATATTACAAAGACCAATTGGGAGTCAGCAACCGTTACCACATTGGATGACAAGATTCTTCCATATATTGAGAAGATCTGTCAGCGTGATCCGCGCAGCGGAAAGACGGTTACCGGAGGTATCGTAAGCTGCAAGGATTCCAGCTGGCTGTTAAGCTGGACGATCAACCGTCAGGGACAGTTTAAGGAGCAGGACAAAGACAAAGTCTGCGTATGGGTATATGGTCTGTTTACCGATGTGCCGGGTGATTTTATCAAGAAGCCGATGAAAGAGTGTACCGGTAAAGAGATTACAGAAGAGTGGCTGTACCATCTGGGTGTGCCGGAAGACCAGATTGAGGACCTTGCAGAGCACAGTGCTGTCTGCGTACCGACCATGATGCCGTATATCACAGCATTTTTCATGCCAAGAACCAAGGGAGACCGCCCGGATGTCATTCCGGATGGCTGTGTCAACTTTGCATTCCTCGGACAGTTTACCGAGACGCCGAGAGATACCGTATTTACAACCGAGTATTCCGTGCGTACCGCAATGGAAGCGGTCTACGGACTGCTCGGTGTGGACCGCGGCGTGCCGGAAGTATGGGGAAGCGTCTACGATGTGCGTGAACTGTTAGACAGCAGCGTGAAGCTGATGGATGGTAAGTCCCCGCTGCAGATGAACCTTGGACCGCTCAATGTGATCAAGAAACCGCTTCTTGGTAAGATCAAGGGAACCGTGATCGAGAAGCTGCTGCGGGATCATGATGTGCTGCGGGATGGCATGATTTAAAAAGATTTTATAAAGGGAAAAACGTCTGAGAATTTTGCATAAAACAAATCCTCAGACGTTTTTGATTACTGATGATTTTGTTTTTTCGCATAGGTATAACCTCCGTTTCGATCTGGAGATATTTTCGTATGAAGTTGTGCCTATTTGATGAAAATTGCGGGGAGGACACAAAAAGTTCACGAATCGACAGAAAATCAGATGTTACATGGAAGCCTGAAACCGGAATTCCCCATGATCTGCAAAGAATCCATAGACACCATGGTATTTTTCGACAACAGAGATCATGCTCTGTACGCCGATGCCGTGGTTGACGGAACGGGATATCGGAATATCATCTGCAAAAACGACAGGTTGTTCATAACTGTTTTTTATCTGGATACATAACTGTGTATTTTTCTCATATACCTTAAGTAAAATATGGCGTTGGGACTGCGGGTTCATCTGCTGGCAGGCATGAAGTGCGTTTTCAAGTGCATTGGCAAATAAACTGCATAGATCTGTAATCTGAAAGCGGGAAAATTCGGTCGCAGTAATGGAAATCTGCATCGGAATGTGGTTTACGGCAGCCTGATTGGCGTAGGAGGATACAATCAGATTGACCGATTCGTTGACACAGTAGCGAATGACAGAACTGTGTTCAAGATTGGTACAGATTTCGTGGATGTAGGAAGTCGCTTCTTTTGGGTTATTCTGATCCAGACAACTCTGGATGAAATTCATATGGTGTCGCAGGTCATGCCGGTAAATGGCTGCCTGCTGCTGGGAAGCGGAAAGCTGGGCAATTTCTTTCTGTGCCTGTGTGGCAGCCGTAGTAAGCAGAATATTTTCCCGTTCTGCTTTATTTTTTTCACTTGAAAATTTAAGCGAGAGAACAGACAGAATAAAAAAGGATACGACAAGAAAACTGTCCATAAAGTCAATAACGACTGCACCGCCCGTGTAGAGCAGATCCGTGTAGACAGTAAACGTGTATTCCAGGACATAGTATACCAGCGGAAGCAGGAAAAACAAAAGCAGTGTCGTGCGGCTTTCATATTTCAGCCGGATGATATACGGTGAGACAAACCGGATCACAAGAACAAGAAGCGGAATGGTAATAATGATGGAGGCAATGTTCGATACAACGGGATTTCTGTCAAAAAAGAAAGCAACAAAGGTGCCAAACCATTTGCGTGGCGTGCACAGCAGATATGCAGACAAAACGGAGATGGCAGAGATTGACAGATTCCGGTGAAAGCGCAGGAAAATTAAGGCAATCAAAGGGATATGGATCAGAAACGGATAGCATTTGTAAAGCACTGATTCCCCCATGATCAGGAAAAAAAGAAGCTGGGCAATGCCAAAGAAAAAAAGCGTCAGGACATAGACACGCTTATGATCGCAAAAACCGATGTCGGCAAGATACAGTGCCGCCACGATGCCGAAAAATAATACAAAAGCATAATTAACTAAAGAAAAAACGGATGAAAGTTCAGGCATAATCATTCCTCCATCTGAAAAGCGAGATAGTGTTTTTTGATATCGGCAACCTTGCGCTGTGCAAGCGGAACGTTTGTGCCGTTGTGAAGACACATATCCATTGTGCCGATTGAGCGGATATAGTTCATATTTACAAGGAACGAGCGGTGCACCTGAATAAATTCCCGGTGTTGCAGAAGGCTGTCGCATACGGACGAGAACAGTTCTGTGCAGACGATCTGTTCCCTTCCACTCGTGTAGTAGATAACTTTGCGGTTCTGGGCTTCTACATAGATCAGTTCGGACAGGGGAATTTTATGTACGCCAATCCGGCTTTTTAGTACAAGAAAATGCCCCTGTTCCTGTGTTTTTACCCGTAGGATGTCATCCATGGCAGCAAAGAAAGCGTTGGAGGATACCGGCTTCATCAGATAATTGGTGGCCTTTACCGTATAACTTTCCACCGCAAAATCCGATGAGGTTGTAAGAAAAATAATATCGGCAGCATGGTCGAAAGTACGGATTTCGCGTGCAAGCTGCATGCCGGTCATATGTGGCATGAGGATGTCGAGCAGATAAAGGTCGAATCGTTCTTTTGATGCCTGCAGGGCAAGTTCAAAACTGCTGTGATATTCTTTATATGTAAGCGAAATATTGCGGGTTTTTTGATAACTGTCCAAAAGCGACCGTATGTTGGTCAATTCCCTTTCATCGTCATCACATAAGGCAATTTTCATAGAGAATCTCCTTCGTTTTCAATACATTTATTATACCGTAGCATTGGACAAATTACTATAGAAATCTGCTGTCATTTATGCACCGATAAAATCATCCGTCAGTTTTCCGTGTTTTTCATAGTTAGTGACCCGTGCAATGTGATTATCCGCATCGACAAAAACAACTTTCGGGTGATGTTCTTTTGCTTCTTCCGGTGTCATCTGTGCATAGCACATGAGAATGACATGATCGCCCACAGCGACCTGACGGGCGGCGGCACCGTTTAAACAGATCATGCCGGAACCGGCTTCTCCCGCGATGGTGTAAGTTTCAAAGCGGTTGCCGTTTTCCACATCGACGATCTGTACCAGCTCATATTCTAAAATTCCGGCAGCTTCTAAGAGATCGGTATCGACGGTAATACTGCCGACATAGTTGAGATCCGCCTGTTTTACCACAGCCCGGTGAATTTTTCCTTTTAACATATTGTACTGCATGAGTAATCTCCTATTTTTCCACGATAAAGTTATCGATCAGTCTGGTTTTGCCAATGTATACGGCAATGGCTACAAGAATGGAACCTTCGAGTTTTTCGACCGGAGTAATGGTGTCAAAGTCAACGACATCCACGTAATCTATCCTGGCAAGCGGCTCTTTTTCAATCTCTGCTGTGATTGCAGACTTGATGACACAAGCGCGTGTTTCTCCGGCATCCACAAGGGCTTTTCCAGCTTTTAAACTGCGGTTTAACACAAGTGCCGCCTGACGTTCTTCGCCGTTTAAATAAGTGTTTCTCGAGCTCTTTGCCAGTCCGTCATCTTCACGGATGATCGGGCAGCCGATGATCCGGGTATCCACATTTAAGTCTTTGACCATGCGACGGATGACGGCAAGCTGCTGGGCATCTTTCTGGCCAAAGTATGCGCGGTCCGGAGTTACAATGTGGAAGAGTTTCAATACAACGGTCTGCACGCCGCGGAAGTGAATCGGACGGCTTTTTCCACAGAGTTCGGTGGTAAGACCATTCATATCCACATAGGAACAGAAGCCGTCGGCATACATTTCTTCCGGTTCCGGATGAAAGATGATATCTACACCTGCAGCTTCGCACAATGCGGCATCTTTTTTGAGGTCGCGCGGATAACTCTCCAGATCCTCGGTTGGTCCGAACTGCATCGGGTTTACAAAAATACTGACAACGACACGGTCATTTTCTTTTCTGGCTGCGTCAATCAGACTTTTGTGTCCTTCATGCAGATAGCCCATGGTCGGTACGAATCCGACGGTTAATCCTTCTTTTTTCCATGCCTTTACGGCAGCTCTTACTTTACTGATTTCTCCATATATTTCCATTTTATAATCTCCTGATTTTCATTGTAATTTGGTTTTATTGTTATTTGACAAAAACAATGCGAATGATTCCGTAGGAATGTCTTAATATAATTTATTCAGAACGGTTTCATCCATTTTGAAGGTATGCTCAGCAGCAGGGAACGTTCCGGCAGCAACTTCTTCTTTATAAGTGCGGAATGCCTCACGCATCTGTTCACCGACCTGTGCAAACTGCTTGACAAATTTCGGTTTCATGTTGGAATACATGGCAAGCATATCCTGATAGACAAGTACCTGTCCGTCGCATCCGGCACCGGCACCGATTCCGATGGTCGGGATATGAATACTCTCGGTAATCTTTGTGGCAAGGGCCTGTGGTACACATTCTAAGACAACGGCAAAAGCACCGGCTTCTTCAACGGCACGCGCGTCATCAAGCAGTTTCTGTGCGGCAGCTTCGCCTTTTCCCTGTACCTTAAATCCGCCAAAGGCATTGACAGACTGTGGGGTCAGGCCAAGGTGGGCACAAACAGGGATGGAAGCGTCTACGATGGCTTTGATCTGAGGGCAGACTTCTTTGCCTCCTTCCAGCTTGACTGCCTGTGCACGGCCTTCTTTCATCAGGCGTCCGGCATTGACAACCGCGTCATAGACGGAAGTCTGGTAAGACATAAAAGGCATGTCGGTGATGAGCAGTGTATCTTTGATGCCGCGGGCAACCGCTGCACTGTGATGGATCATGTCTTCCATGGTGACGGAGAGTGTATCTTCGTATCCTAAAACGACCATTCCGAGGGAATCGCCGACGAGAATGGCATTGACACCTGCCTCATCAATGAGTCTGGCAGTAGAATAATCGTAGGCAGTCAGCATGGAAAGCTTTTCACCCTTTTCTTTTGCTTCCTGAAAAGTTACAACCGTATTTTTCATTTATGAGATCCTCCATTTTCTTTTTTCTGTTCATCAGCAAGTAAAACATGTCTCATGTTTTCATAATTCTGTGCTGGATTTTTTCCTTCTGCAATTGTCAGAAGCCGTGTGCCGAGCATGCGGTACAAAGCGGCATCTTCTGTGTTTAAACAGTGTAAGTGCTTTTCCACGGTTGCGACATCCCCACGCTCGATCGGACCGGTCAGTGCATGGACACAGCCCTGCGAGAGCACATTTTCGATGTTCTGACGGACCAGTGCAGCAGTTGCCGCAACGGCTTTTTCGCGGGAAAATCCGCAGTCTTCGAGAAGCCGGTACCCCGTATCAAGTACCGCGATCACCTGATTGCTTAAGATGCTGGCAGCTGCATGATATTCTGGCTTGGCTGCGGCATCAATCCGGCAGACTTCATTTCCATAGGAAGTGAGTAAGTCGGTGATGACCTGTACGGCATGTGGGTGGCCTTCCACGGTAAAAAATGCATGTTCTAATTGCTGGTATGATGAAAATTTGTTACTGAACGGTAACATGGGATGAACCGAGCAGCAGGATACTCCTGCTTCTTTGGCTCCGGAAAATGAATCGGATGAAAGTGCGCCACTACAATGACATATAATCTGATTCCTGTGTGACATGCCTTTGATTTCCTCCCATACGGGGACAAGGAACGAATCGGGTGTCGTGATGAAGAGGATGTCTGATTCACGCACCAGTTGCTGCACCTGATCGAAACCGGCAGTCTGTGTAAACGCGGCGGCTTCTTTTGCGGCCGCGGCATTGGTATCATAATATCCCACAAGGTCTGCGTTTTTACTCCGGAAATATTTTCCAAGGGAGCAGCCTACGCGCCCTGCGCCTATGATTCCTGTTTTCATGCTACCACCTTCCTTCTGGTAATTAAATGGATCGGATCCTGTGTAACAGGTGTCCGTCGAAATCCTGTGTAAAGGTGACTCACATATTCATTTGGGGCGATACATCATAAATATACCGCAGTCGATACAGTTTCTGTATGAATACCGTTCAGAACCCACTATAACATAATCTTTGGAAAAACTCAAATAAAGTTAAAGAAAAGGCTTGAAAATCCGCATAAAACATGGTATAGTATATCCTCGTGATAACTATTTTTTCCTTGTTCACAGGCTATGTTCTGTGAGCCAGAGACCAAAAGGAGGTAACATTTCGCATGAACAAGTATGAATTAGCACTCGTTGTCAGTGCAAAGATCGAAGATGATGCGAGAACAGCAACCGTTGAGAAAGCAAAAGAGTATATCACTCGTGCAGGCGGTACTGTTACAGAAGTTGAAGAATGGGGTAAGAAGAAGTTAGCTTACGACGTTCAGAAGATGAGCGAAGCATTCTACTACTTCATCCAGTTCGACGCAGCATCTGATGCTCCAGCTAAGCTTGAGCAGGATGTCCGTATCATGGACAACGTTCTTCGTTTCTTATGCGTTAGAAAAGACGAGCAGTAGTATAAGAAAGTAGGAGATTGTATGAATAAAGTCATTCTTATGGGTAGATTAACCAGAGACGCAGAAGTTCGTTACTCTCAGGGGGAGAGTTCCAGTGCGATTGCAAGATTTACACTGGCAGTTGACCGTCGGTTCCGCCGGAACAATGAGGATCAGACAGCGGATTTCATTAGTTGTGTTGCATTTAGCAAGACAGCAGAGTTTTTGGAGAGATTTGGCCGCAAGGGAACCAAGTTCGTTCTCGAGGGTCATATCCAGACAGGCAGTTATACAAACAAGGATGGACAGCGCGTTTACACCACAGATGTTGTGGCAGAGAACGTAGAATTTGCGGAGAGCAAAAATGCAGCTGGTGGAAATGCTGATTTCGGCGGTGCACCTTCTGCTCCATCACCAAGCGGAGCTGCCGGAGATGGCTTCATGAATATTCCGGATGGAATTGATGAAGAATTACCATTCAACTAAATGTTCCATAGAGCATAACATCATATAGGAGGTTAAAGAACATGGCTTTCAATAAAACAGCTGAAGGATCTTCCATGAAGAGAAGACCAATGCGTAGAAGAAAAAAAGTATGTGTATTCTGTGGCAAAGATAATGTCATCGATTATAAAGATATCAACAAGTTAAAGAGATACATCTCTGAGAGAGGAAAGATCCTTCCTCGTCGTATCACAGGAAACTGTGCAAAGCATCAGAGAGCTCTTACAGTTGCTATCAAGAGAGCACGTCATCTGGCTATGATGCCATACGTTTGCGAATAGACCTGGTAATACCAAGGGTTTCAGCGTTTGGAGACGTAGCGTTGACACAAGTTTGACACAACATTTGACCAACGATTCAGAAGATGGATCGTTGGTCTCTTTTTATGTAATGACATAGTGACAATATCTAATAATGTTAAGTTGGTTTATTATGGGAAAGAATAAAATTATGGCATATTATACTTGATTAAGAACTATAGCAATGATACAATAATGCAAAATGTTGACATCAAATACATTTTTACTTTCCAAAATGTTGATAATACGCACTGGTAGAAAGAAATTTTGTTGATGGGGGGGTATTATGTTAAAAAGAAAAGCAATTGCTTCAATAAAAAACTGGGTTAACACAAAAAATAAAAAATGCCTTGTTGTACAGGGAGCCAGGCAAACAGGAAAAACATATATTATTGAACGGTTTGCAGAAGACAATTATGAGGAACTGCTTGAAATCAACTTTAAGCAGATGGTTTCTGCCGTTGACATTTTTTCCGGTGATCTTACGGTAGATAATATGGTTATGGCTATGCGTTTCCGCTTTCCTGAAAAGAAAATTCTGCCAGGGAAAACTTTGATTTTTCTCGATGAGATTCAGGAGTGTCAGGAAGCAATCACATCCCTTAAATTCTGGGCAATCGATAACAGATATGATGTTATTGTGTCGGGATCGCTTCTTGGAATCGATTATAAACGTGCATCGTCTTATCCGGTCGGTTATGTTGATTATCTGAGAATGTATGGGATTGATTTTGAAGAGTTTCTCTGGGGAATGGGGATTTCTGAAGACATGATCGGAAACCTCTGCGCATATCTGGAATCAAAGACCGTGATACCTGAGGCGATTCATTCCCAAATGATGAATTATTACAGACAGTATATAGCAATAGGTGGTATGCCGGAAGCTGTACAGAAATATGTAGATACAAAGGATTTCAGAGAGGTTGATAAGATACAGAGGAGCCTCTTATTGGGATATCAGTATGATATAGCACATTATGCAACTGCGGAAGAAAAGGTAAAAGCAGAGAAATGTTATCTTTCACTTGCAAAGCAGCTGCTTGATAAAGAAAACCACAAATTTCAATATAAAGAAGTTGAGCATGGAGGCAGAGCACAAAAGTATTTTTCAAGTATTGAGTGGTTGCTTCGTGCAGATATGGTACATTTAAGTAAACTTGTGACGGATGTCAGATTTGATCTGGATGATTATGCAAGAGATGATTTTTTCCGGGCTTATACAACTGATTTATCATTGTTGATGGCGATGAAGGACTTTTCATTAAAACAGCATATTGTAGAAAACACTTTAGAGGGAAATTCCAAAGGCGGTATCTATGAATATGCAATAACAGATGCTCTGTATAAAAAGGGATATCAGTTATATTTTTATAAAAATGAGACAACGAAAAGAGAAATAGATGTAGTGATCCAAAAAGATGGAATGGTAGTTCCGATTGAAGTAAAAGGCGGAAATACGAGGGCAAATTCCTTAAAGTCACTTATGAAGAATCATAAAGATATTTCTTATGGGTATAAATTTGCAGATGGAAATATCGGTGTGGGCGAAGATGGTATCATTACATTGCCGTTGTATATGATTGCATTTATTTAATTCATCCATCTTCCACGTTTGGCCCCGCCTCAGATATGGGAAAGAGTTCTGCCAGCTTTAAGACCGACTGCCTTTTGGGATAGCCGGTCCTTTTGCATGTTTCTAAGATAAATTAATCAAAGATGATCAGAGCCATAAATACAACCGGCTCATTGCCAATCGGTTTTAAAGCGTGTCCGCATCCGTCTGGTGTATAGGTTACATCTCCGGCTTTTACAGTGCGTGTGGTTCCGTTATCGTTATATTCTGCGGTACCGGAAAGAATGTAATACGTCTCGCTTTCATTTTTATGTTCGTGATAACCAAGAGAAGATCCCGGCTGAATGGTTACCTGTGCATACAGACCACATTTTCCGTTTAATTCTTTTTCTCCGAGGATGCGTTTGATGGTTACTTCGCCATCTCCGCCGGCCATGTTTTTAACTACTTCTGTTACTGTTTCCATTATGAGTACCTCCTTGTGTAGTGGTTTATGCCATTACTATAGCATAGTTTGCACAAAAGATAAATCTTATTATACGGCTTTTGCCTGTGTCTGTCTGGTTTTGGCTTCGGTCATTGCATAAGGATCGAGAATAGAATCCAGTTCGTTTTCTTTTAACAGACCGTATTTCAATACAAGAGTTTTAACTGGAATATCTGTTTTTAAGGATTCTTTTGCCAGACTTGCAGCTTTTTTGTAGCCGATGTACGGACACAGGGCGGTGGTGATACCGACGCTTGCATCGAGAAGTTCGCGGCAGCGTTTTTCATTTGCGGTGATGCCGAGGATGCAGTTGGCGGTCAGGGTGTCCACTGCGTGTGTCAGTGTGGTAATGGAGTCAAAAAGATTGTAAAAAACAACCGGTTCAAAAGCGTTTAATTCCATCTGACCGGCTTCTGCCGCCATAGTGATGGTCGTGTCGTGACCGATAATATGAAACGCAACCTGGGAGACAACTTCCGGGATGACCGGATTGACTTTGCCTGGCATAATGGAAGAACCATTCTGCATGGCCGGAAGTGTAATCTCACCGAACCCGGCTTTTGGTCCGCTTGCAAGGATACGCAGATCATTACACATTTTGGATAAGTTGATCGCACATGCTTTCAGGCAGGAGGAAACGCGTACAAATCCGTCCAGATTCTCGGTGGCATCAAACAGATCGTCGGCCTGGGTCAGCGGGTAGCCGGTGATCTTTCCAAGGGTTGGCACAATATTATCTAAATAAAACGGGGACGTATTGATTGCTGTGCCGATAGCGGTTGCACCCATGTTTACGGTATACATTTCCGTGCGGACTTTTGTAAGACGGTCACGGTCACGGGAAATCATGGTGGCATAAGAATGGAACGTCTGACCCAGACGCATCGGCACAGCGTCTTCGAGCTGTGTACGTCCGATTTTTACAATGTGGTCAAACGCTGCAGCTTTGTCATATAAGGCATCCGTTAAAAGGGAAAGGCTTTTGTCTAAAGGCTTGAGAAGATCGAGAACCGTTAATTTTCCGGCGGTTGGAATGACATCGTTTGTGGACTGTGCCATATTGACGTGGTCGTTTGGATGAACAATGGTGTAGTCTCCTTTTTTGCCACAGAGCATTTCGATGGCGCGGTTGGCAATGACTTCGTTCATGTTCATGTTGGCGCTGGTTCCGGCACCGCCTTGGATGCCGTCAACAATGAATTCTTTGTCAAACATGCCACAGACGACTTCGTTGCATGCCGATTCGATGGCGTTGGCAATTTCCGGTTTCAACCTTCCGGCTTTCCGGTTGGTAATGGCGGCTGCACGTTTTATTTTTGCAAGGTTTTTAATGAAAACGGGGTGTAACCGGGTGCCGGTGATCGGGAAGTTTTCTTTTGCCCGTAAAGCCTGTACTCCGTAATAAGCATCTTCGGGTACTTCCATGGTTCCGATGGAATCTGATTCTAAACGCATGTATTCTTTCATAATTTGCTCTCCTTATATTCATCTGTTGTCAGTTGTCTGTTTTTGTTTCTTTTCTGCGCGCTTTTTTCAATGGGACGAGAATAGCACTCCTGACATCAAAGGTAAATACTTTAAGCGATATTTGGAAAAACAGCCAGAAATTAAGAGATATAGACAAATAAAATAAAGAAAAAGTAGAAGAAACCTAATAAAATAAGACAATTTTACAGGAGCGAGATATAAAAAATGAGCTGTTATTGGGGATTGCAAATGTAAATACCTGTGCTATAATGACCTCATAATTTAAAAATGATTGTGAAAAGAAGGACACAGGCGTCTAAGCAGGTGTCCTTCTTTGCGTATTTATGGAAAAATCGAGGTTTGTGTCATGAAAAAACTGGATAAAGTAGATAAAAAAATCATACAGATTCTGCAGAAAAATGCCCGCACACAGCTAAAGGAGATTGCCGCACAGGTATTTCTGTCATCGCCGTCGGTGTCTGCAAGAATTGAAAAACTCGAGCACGAGGGTGTGATCATCGGCTACACGGCAAGAGTAAATCCGCAGTATCTTAATTACCATATTAAGGCTTTCATCAATCTGGAGGTGGAGCCGCTGCAGAAGCCGGTATTTTATCCGTTCATTGAAAAAATTCCAAATGTGGTGGAGTGCAATTGTGTGACAGGGGATTATTCGATGCTGATTGAGACGTTGTTTGAGACCACGGCACAGCTGGATCATTTTATCAATGAACTGCAGCAGTTTGGGCGTACAAAGACGCAGATTGTGTTTTCTACATCTGTGGAACAGCGGGAAGTGCCGGTTGTGATGGAGGAGAAATAGAGGCCGGTTGCATTCCTTATAGAATCTGGCGTATAATAAGATCACTGAAATAACAGAAAACAGGGATAATGATTGTGATGAAAGAGAATCAGGACCGTAACATACAAAATGTATATCGGCAGATAGTGGAAATTTCAAAAAATATCAGGTAAAAAAAGTAGTATTATTCGGATCACGTGCGCGTGGAACTAATATGCCAAAAAGCGATATCGATCTGGCGATTTATGGGTGTGCAGATTTTGGAGGTTTGTCAGATAGTTTAAATGAAGATCTGTGGTCGCTTTTAAAGTGGATATTATCAATATGGATGATAAATACATGTCATCTGAATTGGTATCCGAGATAGAGAAAGATGGGGTTGTTTTATATGAAAAAGTTTGATCAGTATGTTAGACATTTGCAGGTGCTTGGTCGGGCAGAACAGGAAGATGTATGGCTGGAAATGTTGTGTGATCGAAATGATGCCACACATATTTATAATGAAGAAGCAGCACAGCAACTGGTTGAAAAAATTCTGCATCAGTATATTGGAGTGTTTGTCTCGTTGGAACAGCAGATCCGTGCCCGGTATGGAGATGAGGTGTTAGAACAGCTATGACAAAGTGGTATCGTGCGTGTGTGAACTACATTCATTCTGTGCCGGAATATAACGGTGCACCCGAACAGGAACGATTTACGGAAAAAGCCGCAATTGCAGCAATACATAAATTAAAGCGTTATTATGATGAAAAGCATTTTGTAAAAGACCCGGATTATATGGTGCGGATGGATCGACTGCTTTCGGTGATTAAGGATCATGAGACGGATGAAGAGATGGATCAGTGGAAGATCTGGCTGAAATATTTTGTCACTATGGGTGGCGGTGAGTGGAATGAATTCTGGGGAGATGTGAAATAAGAAGAAAACAGCAGGGAATTTATGATGGATATCATAGATTTCCTGCTGTTTCTGCATAAAAGGATGTTGATACATCGTATGTTGAGGTTTATGATTTTTGAAAATATTCTACAAATTAAATATTTCAAAGAGTTAAGATGTTACAGTTAAAAAGCCAATCATACAGAAAAATGATGATGAGAGATAATCTGCTTGCGAAATAAGAAAAAGGATGTTAACATAATAGCTATCGGAAAAGTTTGGAGAAAGAAAAATAAAAAGATCGGAGGTGAAAGAAGGATGACACAGGAAGATATTGTGATTTTATCACAGTTGTTAGATCAGAAATTTGAACCTGTATACACAAGGCTTGATTTACTGGAGAGTGATGTCAGGGAACTCAAAAGTGGAATGTCTGAAATAAAACAGAGAGTAGCCAGTGTGGAACAGAAAGTAACAGAACTGGATCAGAGAGTAGCCAGCGTGGAACAGAAAGTAACGGAACTGGATCAGAGAGTAGCCAGCGTGGAACAGAAAGTAACGAAGCTGGAACAGAAGGTAACGGAACTGGATCAGAGAGTAGCCAGCGTGGAACAGAAAGTAACGAAGCTGGAACAGAAGGTGACGGAACTGGATCAGAAAGTAGCCGGAGTGGAACAGAAAGTAACGAAGCTGGAACAGAAGGTGACGGAACTGGATCAGAGAGTAGCCGGAGTGGAACAGAAGGTAACGGAGCTGGATGAAAAGGTAACGGAACTAGATCAGAAGTTTACGGTACTGGATGAAAAGGTAACGGTATTGGATCAGAAGTTTACGGTATTGGATCAGAAGTTTACGGTATTGGATCAGAAGTTTACGGTATTGGATCAGAAGTTTACGGTACTGGATGAAAAGGTTACCGGTTTGGAATTGGTAATTGAAAATGAAACAAATGTAAATATCAGACGGATTGCAGAAGGGCATTGTGATTTAGTGCGTAATTTGAGGGAAGCACGCAAAGTAGATGATGAAAAAGAATTGCTTGCCATTCGCGTGACGGTGTTAGAATCTGATATGAGTAAAGTAAAACATCAGCTTGCAATTACATAATCTTGCGGATCGCGGTGCCTCGGCACCGCGACTTTTTAGGATGGGGAAAATATGATTACATTGAATGATTACTTATATTCGGGGGATACAGTTCTTCGCATTTTAAAAAAATACATAGCGGATTTACGTATTTCGGCGGTACAGAAACATAATGAAGTGGATTTAGTGCATTGTAACTTTTTGATACAGATTATGAAACTTTTGGAACACAATGATTTCCTGACTTCGCAATCGCAGAAGATTCGTGAGTTTTATAAATATATGGCACAGGAATATCCATATTTATCTTTTACTTTCAAGGGACGAATTAAGTCGTTGATTCGCGCAGAGGGAAAGTTTAATGGATATATTGTGGAATACATATACGATTATTATGAAAAGAATGGATCATATCCGTCTGTGCCAGAAATCAAGGAGCGTTTGAACTGTTTTCGCGATTTGATCGCGTACCGTATTGTGATTTCCATGCCACGGTGTCATATGAAACAAAAACAGGATCGCAAGAAGGAAGAGATCAGGTATTTATATCGGATTGCCAATGTATTGCCACAATTTTTGGAAGAACGTGGATTTACGGCAGAGCCGACAGGTGGGGTTAAAAGAAGTAATTCTTTACTATTGGATGATGTTGTGCGCCCATATTACAGGGATTATATTGATGGGGAAAGTACAAATTCATATCGTTCGCTTCATATAACGTTTTTTGACAACAGTGCCCGGTGTTATATGGAAATGCAGCTTAGAACAAAAGAGATGGATGATATTGCAGAAATTGGAGTAGCGAATCATTTATTTTATGAAAAGAAACAGGAAACTTCCAGAGGACGGAGAGATGCGATTTTACAAGGCGGCTGTATTTATTTTGACGAGGCTTATGAGCGTTGTAGATTGTTACAGGACCTTGATCTGTCAGGGGTAGATGTAAATATGTTTACGGCAGTGAATAATAGCCTTATGAATGATGGATGTGGCCTTTTTCGGGGGCGGCTGATTTTGCCGTATGAGCATTTATCAAAATTCCAGAATGATATGATTGATTAAAGGAGCTGTAAAATAAGTCCCTAATATAAGAAACGCCAATTCCGGCAAATGTCGGTTTTGGCGTTTCTTTGTATTAACTTTTCTATGGCAATCCTTCCGCAGGCTTGTTTTATTTTATATATGGAACCGTTTAATGCCAGGTCAATGCTGAAATCAATCAGACCGGATTTAATACATTTTTCCGGTTCTTTTCTTTTTTTGATGTTTTCATTTTGGGAACCTTTTCCTTTTTGGAAAATAAGGTATGTTTTTTCTGCAATTTTCCACGAATTTCTGCACTTAACTGGCGGTAGCGTTCCTCCGTCATATCGTTTTGTTCCCGGATGAGATAGTTCATTTCTTTCAGGACGGTTTCACGGATTTCTTTGCTGATATCGAGTGTGAGAGCTTCGTTATTCTGTGCGATTGCGTGCCCTACAATGTCACTCATCAACTCCCGAAATTGTGCCATGCGTTCTTCTGCGGAAAGGGTATTTACAGGCAGGTTGGTTTTATCTGCGTTCTGTCGATCCGGTTTGGCGACAACCGTGTGATGATGTTCCCGGTTACATGCGGGCAATGGACCAGGTGCTGCAGAATCCGGCACGGAAACACCGGCATCTTCGGGGTTTTTATTGTGTAATATCATGCGGATTGCCTTCAGCTGGTATCCTTTTTCTTTGAGTTCTTTGATCTTTTGGAATTCCTGTATGTTCTCTCGTGTATAGTATCGATGTCCCATCTCATTTCGTGGGATGGTCAGGTCGAGTTCTTCTTCCCAGTAACGTAACACATGGGTTTCCACACCGGCCAGTGCGGCGGCATCGGAAATCATGTAACGTACTTTTTCCACGATAACATGTCCTCCTTTTGAGTTATTTATTTTGGGCGATTTCACAATCGCCTTTTGCGTTTATTATAACTTTTTAAAAAGGTGAGTTCAAACATTTTCCATCGTATTTTTCTGACATTTCTCGCAGTTTATAAAAATAGACCTTGACATTTGAGGTTTATAAGAATAAACTGAAGACAGGTTGATAGCTATAAACCTATGGAGGAGAAAAAGATGGAATATGTAAAATTATGTGACAGTGATTACCGGTTTATGTGTGTCGTATGGGAACATGCTCCCATCAACTCCGGGGAACTTGTAAAGTTATGTCAGGAACAGCTTGGATGGAAAAAATCTACGACTTATACGGTTGTACGGAAAATGTGTGAAAAAGGATACATTGCCAATGAGGATGCAACGGTTTCTGTTTTAATTCCAAAGGAACAGGTGCAGGCAGAGGAATCCCGTTATTTTGTGGACCGTACATTTGACGGGTCATTGCCGGGCTTTATCACCGCATTTCTTGGGGGTAAGAAAATTTCCAAAAAGGAAGCGAAAATGCTCAAAAAAATGATTGATGAGCATAAGGAGGGGTGACAGATGATGGAGAAGGCAGGTGGCATTTTTTTGTCGTTTCTGCAACGGAATGGAATTGTGGCAGTTGTAATTCTTGCAGTACTTGCAGTGCGCATGTTTTTACGGAAATGTCCAAAGAAATATTCCTATGGATTATGGGGGATAGTTGGAATTCGCATGATATTTGATCTGCCCATTGCTTCCAGATTCAGTCTGTTTAATCTGGTGCGACTGGTAAAAAGAAAATCACAGCTGACAAAAATTGTGTACCGTACCGGATTTCCGGGGATGCATGCACAGCCGGGCATAAAGCAGGTGACACAGGCGGCGGCCGGATCACACGTTACAGATCAGGCGGCACATACAGCAGGCGGTCTGACAGCTGCCCTTACAACTTCACAGAAGATATGTGCGCTGTTGTTTTTTGTATGGCTGACCGGGATGCTGTTATTTTTAGCATATGGGATCTATTCCTATATAAAATGCCGGAAGATGGTACAGAAGGCAGTTCTTTTAATATCTGCCAGGCAGACGGAGGGAAGTATTCGTTGGAAAGTAAAGATATGGGAATGTGATCGTATTCCGTCTCCGTTTGTTCTGGGAATTTTCCGCCCGCAGATTTATATCCCGTTTCGGATGGAGCAAAAGCAACAGCAGTATATACTTGCACATGAAAGCTTGCATATCCGCAGATACGATCCACTGTGGAAGATGGTGGCATTTGTGCTTCTTGCCGTATACTGGTGGAATCCATTTGCCTGGATCGCTTTTTTCTATATGACAAGAGACATGGAGATGAGCTGCGATGAGGCGGTACTTGCCCAGTTTGGAAATGAAATTAAGCAGGGGTATAGTGCATCCCTTCTGTCCTTTGCGATGGAAAGACACCCGTATTCATTTGCACCGGTTGCTTTTGGAGAGGGGGATGCAGGAAGGAGGATTAAGAACGTGTTGAATTTTAAGAAACCGCATACCTGGGTGGCCGCAATTGCAACGCTTTTGATTGTCATAGTGGCAGTAAGCTGCCTGACAAACCAGAAGCCGTCCGGTACCAAGGCCGTGAATCCGACAGAGACAGTGGAAAGTACACAAAAACCAATACAGGAAAATACGGTGGATGCAAAAACGGAACAGAGTATCCGGGAATGGGCACAGGCATTTTGTGACAGGGACGCAGCAAAAATTATGAAAATGACATCGGAAGAGGCACAGGCAGATTTAGAGAAAGCACAGCTTTTGTGGGTGGACGGGGATGCTCCGTCATTTGGGTGGTCAAGTCCATGGCCGTGGGGATCGTTTGGAGATTCCTTTGGCGGAACCGGAAAAGAGATGAATGGTTACTGGCTGCATGAGATCAACCCGGAGGAACAGATGGCAGAGATTCTTTATTATGTAGAGACATCGGATCCGCATGTGAGTGTATGGATTGAAAATATTCATTATACACAGAAGAACGGAACGTTTCAGATCACAAAGGAAGAGATTAATCAGTTTGCGGATAGTCTGGATGCGAAAACGGATGGCATTTCATCGGTGGACGAATTTGATACAGCTTATGCACAGGGAATCAATGATTCGCAGATGGATTATCGTGTGAATGGCATGGGTAAAATGCTGAATAAAAATATGACAGCAGCCGGTGTATTGACTGAGCCGACAGAGGCAGCACGGCAACTGTTGAATCTGTCTTCAGACGAAAAACTTGTTTCCGTGGAAAAGGATTCTGAGTCGGAAGATCAAACAAAAGTTGGTTTAGAGATTACATTTTTAAAGAGTGGTGAGAAACGTTATATATGCATGATCCAGCCATGGGGAAAAGATGGAATCTGGATTCCGGCAGAGGGGAATGAAACAAAATAAAAATTATTTGACAAATGGCACCGGGCTTTTTATAATGAAAACCAGTTATAATGAAAAGCGAAGATGGGAACAAGTACCGGTGTGTGGAACGAACAGAAAGTAGCCGGAAGATGAGAGGCGCACGGAAAACACAGACGGCTTATGAAACAAACATAAACCGGGCGATAAGGAATCCCCCCAGCAGGCTGGGTCCCCCCTTACCGCAGGGAATACATCCCTGAGCTTTACACCGAACGTATTTCAAGTAGGCTGTAACGGAGTAGTGCCCGTTAGACGCACTGGAGTGTAGCTGCACTCGCGGAGGCAGGCTGTGTGAACAGCATGCGAATTAAGGTGGTAACACGAGAGATCCCCCTCGTCCTTATAATTAGGACGAGGGGATTTTTATTTGGATTTTTATAGATATGGAGCAAAGGGACATAAAGCCCCAGAAAAATCAAAAAAGTTAAATTACAGGAGGAACCCCAATGACACTTTACGACGAACTGGTTGCCCGCGGTCTGATCGCACAGGTAACCGACGAGGAAGAAATCAAGGAACTCATCAACAATGGAAAAGCAGTATTTTATATCGGTTTTGACCCGACAGCTGACAGTCTGCATGTGGGACATTTTATGGCACTGTGTCTGATGAAACGTCTGCAGATGGCAGGAAACAAGCCAATCGCGCTGATCGGCGGCGGTACAGCCATGATCGGTGATCCGTCCGGACGTACCGATATGCGTCAGATGATGACACCGGAGACCATTCAGCACAACGTAGACTGTTTCAAAAAGCAGATGAGCCGTTTCATCGATTTCGGAGAAGGCAAGGCAATGCTGGTAAACAATGCCGACTGGCTGATGGATTTAAACTACATTGATGTACTGCGTGATGTTGGTGCACATTTTTCCGTAAACCGCATGCTGACAGCAGAATGTTACAAGCAGCGTATGGAAAAAGGATTAAGCTTTCTGGAGTTTAATTACATGATTATGCAGAGTTACGATTTCTATACACTGTACCAGAAATATGGATGTAACATGGAATTCGGTGGAGATGACCAGTGGAGCAACATGCTCGGTGGTACGGAACTGATCCGCCGGAAGCTTGGAAAAGATGCGTATGCCATGACGATCAATCTGCTTCTCAACTCTGAGGGAAAGAAGATGGGAAAAACACAGTCCGGTGCCGTATGGCTTGATCCGAACAAGACTTCTCCGTTTGACTTCTTCCAGTACTGGAGAAATGTGGCAGATTCCGATGTGTTAAAGTGCATCCGCATGCTGACCTTCCTGCCATTGGAGCAGATCGATGAGATGGACAAATGGGAAGGTGCCAAGCTGAATGAAGCAAAAGAGATTCTCGCTTATGAGCTGACCAAACTGGTACACGGTGAGGAAGAGGCAAAGAAAGCCAAAGAGGCATCCCATGCACTGTTTGCAGGCGGCGGGGTTTCTGCACATATGCCGACGGTTGAAGTGACTGCAGATGATCTGTACAATGACAAGCTCGATATCATGGCAGTTCTCGTAAAGGCTTCTCTGTGTGAGAGTCGTTCCGATGCACGTCGTGCCGTACAGCAGGGTGGCATTTCTGTGGACGGTGAGAAAGTTACAGACATCAGTACCAGTTACACGCTCGACGAGTTTGCCGGAGAAGGAAAGGTCGTAAAGCGTGGTAAGAAGAAGTTTGCAAAAGTCATCAGTAAATAAGAAGTTCGTATTGACTAACTCAAAGGCCGTTTGTTATAGTTTACCTAATTCATAGACAAAAGTATGTGAGGGAGTAGTTCGCACATTGTGTGACTTGTCAACATACCGGTCATTTGGACCTGGCAAGCCTTAAAGAATGAGACTCATGTGCACCGGAAAAACGTGGTTGCAGTCGCGGTTTTCGTTGGTGTACATTGGGTCTCTTTTTGATATATAAGGACAGAAGCGCAAGGTATGAATCCCCTCACAAAAGGAGAACATAAGAATGGTAATCGAGTTATTTCTGATTGGTGTCGGACTCTCGATGGATGCATTTGCGGTATCCGTCTGCAAGGGTCTTGGCATGGAAAAAATCAACAAAAAACATGCGTTTCTGATTGGATTGTATTTCGGAGGATTTCAGGCACTGATGCCGTTTCTCGGCTGGGCGCTGGGAATCCGCTTTCAGAAATACATTACTTCGGTCGATCACTGGATCGCCTTTTTCCTGTTGCTGTTTATCGGTGGAAAGATGGTGATTGAAGCGGTTCGTGATAAAGACGTGCAGGAAATTGGAGCAAAAGATCTGCCACTGGATCACAAAGAGATGCTGCTTCTTGCAGTTGCAACCAGTATCGATGCACTTGCAGTCGGTATTACATTTGCCTTTTTAAATGTATCCATCATGGAAGCCTGTCTGATTATCGGATGCACGACATTTGTATTATCGGTCATCGGAGTGGTTGTCGGTAATTTTTTCGGCACCCGCTACAAAAGAAAAGCAGAGATTGCAGGTGGGGTAATCCTCATACTTATTGGCTTGAAAATACTATTGGAGCACTTGGGCATTATTGCCTTTTAACACATTATTTTACAGAAAGAGGGAAAAGATATGACAGAATTTATTTCAACATGTTCCATGCCGCTGGCAATTGTTTTTTTGATCGCAGGATTTTTCTTACTGGTCAAAGGGGCAGATGTTTTTGTGGAGGGAAGTTCCAGTATTGCAAAACGGTTTCATGTTCCGGCTATCATTATTGGACTGACCATTGTTGCCATGGGAACTTCACTTCCGGAGACTGCGGTTTCTGTTGTTGCAGCAATCCAGCATAAGAATACGCTGGCAATCAGCAATGTGGTCGGATCTAATATTTTTAATATGATGGTAGTTATCGGGTTCTGTGCTATAATGACCCCGGTTGCTGTACAGAAATCTACATTAAAGCGCGATTTCCCATATTCTGTGTTCGCAGCATTGCTGCTTCTGGTACTCGGTGGTGTGGGAATGAAACTGGGACGTTTTGACAGTGCAGTCTTTCTGGTATTTTTTGCAATATTTATCGGAACCATGATTCGTATGGCTCTGAAAGCAGGAAAAGAAGGCGGACATCTGCAAAGCGAAGAAATTGAAGCGGCAGAGGCACAGAAAGTAATGTCGATGCCAAAAAGCCTGTTGTTCCTTGTGGTTGGTGTAGCTGGTATTGTGATTGGCGGGGATGTCGTTGTAGACAGTGCCAGCAATATTGCATTAAAAATTGGAATGAGCCAGACGCTGGTAGGACTGACCATTGTTTCAATTGGAACCTCGCTTCCGGAACTTGTGACATCTGTTGTTGCAGCCCGCAAAAATGAAGTGGATATGGCACTTGGAAATGCCATAGGCTCTAATATTTTTAATATTCTGTTTGTACTTGGTCTGGCTGGAGTTATCAGTCCGATGCCGTTTTTGATGGAAAACATCATAGATATTATGATTCTGATTGTTTTGAGCCTGTTGATCTGGGGGTTTGCATGGACAAAAGAAAAAATCAGCAGAAAAGAAGGTATTGTGATGCTGGTTTTATATGTGGTTTATGTGATTTATATCTGCATGAGATAGAAACTTCTGTGACAGGATGAATTTTGGAAAATAGTTTTTACAGGGGACAGGATATCAGGACTTTAATTTGCAGAAGATTTTTTGACGGGAACATCAAGCACGCGTTTTACAGCACTTTGTAGTTCCGGATGCCGGCGATACATTTCGATGACATGCCGTTCATCTGCAGTGATCGGGAAGGATTTGTCTGCAGGGATGTGCAGGAGATTTCCGGTGAATGTGTCACTCTGATACAGTTCACAGAGCAGCAGCAATGTTTCCGTGCGGGGATAGGCCTGATCGCTTTCCCATCCGTACACGGTTTTTTCGGCGACTGCGATATTGTACAGGTCATTCAGCTGTACAACTACGTCATGGATCGTCCAGCCACGATTTTTTCGCATCGTCTTTAAGGCTGCCCCGATTTGTATATTTTTCATGTTGGTGCTCCTTCTCAATTTATCTTTGGCAGTTTTGTACTGGAAAAAACTGGATAAAAGCATATTAGTCTACGGAAAAACAGGTCAGCAAGAAATTCTTGGCATATAAGAAAATATTCTTGAATAAACAGAAAAACGGACGAATAGGGGATACTTTACAAATGGCGTGGAATTCGGTAAAATGGGGAGAGCGAATGTGAGATAAGGAGGCCAAAAACATGGCAGAAAATAAAGGGAAGTTTTATATGACAACCGCGATTGCCTATACTTCAGGTAAGCCGCATATCGGAAATACGTACGAGATTATTCTTGCGGATGCAATTGCGCGTTATAAGAGAGCCGAAGGCTATGATGTCTATTTTCAGACCGGAACCGATGAACACGGACAGAAGATTCAGGAAAAAGCAGAGGCCGCAGGTATTTCACCGAAAGAATTTGTAGATCAGGTTTCCGGTGAGGTAAAGCGGATCTGGGATCTTGTGAATTCTTCTTATGATAACTTTGTCCGTACCACGGATGAGGATCATGAGAAATGTGTAAAGAAGATTTTTAAAAAGCTTTATGATCAGGGTGATATTTATAAGGGATCTTATGAGGGAATGTATTGTACACCTTGTGAGTCTTTCTGGACAGAATCCCAGCTTGTAGACGGCAAATGTCCGGACTGTGGACGGGAAGTGCAGCCTGCCAAAGAAGAAGCTTATTTCTTTAAGATGAGTAAATATGCAGACCGGCTCATTGATTATATCAATACCCATCCGGATTTCATTCAGCCGGTTTCCCGCAAGAATGAGATGATGAATAACTTCCTGCTTCCGGGACTGCAGGATCTGTGCGTATCACGTACCAGTTTCAGCTGGGGAATTCCGGTAGATTTTGATCCGAAACATGTCGTATATGTCTGGCTGGATGCACTGACAAACTATATCACAAAGATTGGATATGATCCGGATGGTTCCACAGATCAGTTTAAGAAGCTGTGGCCGGCTGATCTGCATCTGATCGGAAAAGATATTGTCCGTTTCCATACCATTTACTGGCCAATCTTTCTGATGGCACTGGATCTGCCACTGCCAAAGCAGGTATTTGGACACCCGTGGCTGCTTCAGGGCGGGGATAAGATGAGCAAATCCAAGGGAAATGTAATCTATGCGGATGACATGGTAGAACTGTTTGGCGTAGATGCTACCCGCTATTTTGTATTGCATGAGATGCCGTTTGAGAATGATGGCGTGATTACCTGGGATCTGGTCATTGAGCGTTTCAACTCTGATCTGGCAAATATTCTTGGAAATCTGGTAAACCGTACCGTTTCCATGAGCAATAAATATTTTGGCGGTGTGGTCACATCCACAGGAGTCACCGGTGAAGTGGATGCGGATCTGAAAGCTGTTGTGACAGAAACCCGCGACCGTATTGCCGGGAAGATGGCAAAACTTCGTGTGGCAGATGCAATTTCCGAAGTATTTGCACTGTTCCGCCGTTGCAATAAATATATTGATGAGACAACCCCGTGGGTACTGGCAAAAGACGAGGCACAGAAAGACCGTCTGGCAGAGGTTCTTTACAATCTGACCGAGTCCATCACGATCGGCGCAAGTCTTCTGCACCCGTTCCTTCCGGAAACCGCAGAAAAAATTGTGGCACAGTTATCGACATCATTGCGTGATTTTGATGAGCTCAATCAGTTTGGTCTGTATCCGGATGGAACAAAAGTAACCGATGCTCCGGAGATCCTTTTTGCAAGAATTGACGCAAAAGAGATCCAGCCAAAAGTGGATGCCATTCAGGCAAAGCAGAAGGAAGAGTACGAAAAAGAGCAGAAAGCATTAAATGGCGGAGAGACAGCAGATGAAGCAGTGATTGATATGGATCCGAAGGAAGAGATCACATTTGATGATTTTACGAAGATGCAGTTCCAGGTGGGAGAGATTCTCTCCTGTGAGGCAGTTGCAAAGTCAAAGAAGCTGCTTTGCTCTCAGGTAAAAATCGGAAACACCGTAAAGCAGATTGTATCCGGTATCCGTAAAGATTACACACCGGAAGAGATGGTCGGCAAGAAGGTTATGGTTCTTGTGAACTTAAAGCCGGCAAAACTTGCCGGAGTATTGTCCGAGGGCATGTTGCTGTGTGCAGAGGACGAAAACGGCACACTTTCTCTGATGACACCGGAGAAATCAATGCCAAGCGGTGCAGAGATCTGTTAAACAAGGTCGGAGGCATAAAAATAGGAGGCATAAATTATGGAAATCCTTGATGTTGTAGATGAAACCGGAGCACCAACCGGTGAAACCGTAGAACGCGCGGAGGCCCACCGGGAAGGGGTACGGCACCGCACATCCCATGTCTGGATTGCCCGCAACAGGAACGGACGGATTCAGCTTTTGCTGCAGAAGAGATGTATGCAGAAAGATTCATTTCCGGGATGCTATGATATTTCCAGTGCCGGACATATACCGGCAGGGGATGATTACATTCCTTCAGCAATTCGGGAGTTGAAAGAAGAATTAAATGTGACAGTGCAGGAGTCGGATCTGATTTATTGCGGACAGGTGCATAAGGATGTTGACAGCGAATTTCACAGACAGCCATTTCATGATCACCAGATTTCAAATGTCTATCTGCTCTGGCTGGATCGGGAAGCAGAGGAATTTGAACTGCAGACCGAAGAAATAGAGAGTGTGCGCTGGATGGATTATGCCCAGGTGCGGGGCATGGTGGCTTCGGATACACTTCCAAACTGTATCATCATGGAGGAACTTGATCTGATAGAAAGGCACTTCTTATGATTTTTGAGACACATGCACATTACGATGATGCAAAATTTGATACGGACCGGGAGATGCTGCTTGCGGAATTACCGCAGCGCGGCATTTCGCCGGTGATTAATGCAGGGTCTTCCATTGCGACGACAAAGACAACACTTTCTCTGGCGCAGGAATACCCTTTTCTTTATGCTGCGGTGGGCGTACATCCCAGTGACGTGGATGATTTAAATGAGGACACGTATGCATGGCTCAGACAGCAGACAACGCTGCAAAAGACAGTTGCGGTGGGAGAGATCGGACTGGATTATTACTGGGATAAGGAACCGGAGATACAGGCGAAGCAGAGGTATTGGTTTGTACGGCAGCTTGCACTGGCTCAACAGGCAGATCTTCCGGTGATCATTCATTCCAGGGATGCAGCAGAAGATACCATGAAGATCATGGAAAAGGCATATGAGGATGGCATAAAGGGCGTGATCCACTGTTATTCCTATTCGCCGGAGATGGCACAGGAATATGTAAAGATGGGATATTTCATCGGTGTAGGCGGTGTTGTGACTTTTAAAAATGCCAAAAAGCTGGTAAAGACCGTGGAAATTATTCCTCTTTCGAGCATAGTGCTCGAAACCGACTGCCCGTATATGGCACCGGAACCACACCGGGGAACGCGCAATGATTCACGGAATATTCCGTATGTGATTGCAAAAATTGCGGAGATCAAAGGCGTTTCTGTGGAGGAAGTCGAGCAGACCACACGGGAAAATGCCTTTGCACTGTTTACGAAAGTGCCACGATAAAGGAGAGATATTATGGAAGAGTATGAAGTAATCCGTATTCCGGTTTCGGATGGGACGGAAAAAGAGTTTGCCATCATGGATACCTTTACCGTTGAAGAGAAGCACTATATGGCAGTGTCTCTCATAGCGGAGGATGAGATTCAGGAAGGTGTGTATCTGTATCGATACCGTGATGCGGAAGACGGAGATATCGTTGTGGAACAGATTACGGAACCGGCAGAGTATAAGCGTGTATCCAGGGCATATGAAGCGCGGTAAGGCTGCAAAAGAAGGATGAGAAAGATGAAAAAGTGGAAGAAAAAGCGTGTGGTGGCGGTGCTTTTGACGCTGCTTGTGCTGTTACAGTTTCCGGCAGACTTTGGAAGTGTGGCACATGCTGCACAGAAAAAGGAAATCAGGGGAACGATTTCGGTAGCATCCAATATCTCCCAGCAGGATATGTAGCAGTACCTGGATGGGTTTCATAAGAAATATCCTGGTATTGAGGTGAAATATCAGTCGTACTCGGATTATGACAATGAGGTGTCAAAACAGATTCAGGATAGGGATTATCCGGATGTTTTATTTGTTCCGGGATCGGTGCCGGGAGCATTTACGACAGGAAAGAACTGCCGTTTCTGTTTGCAATCATGGATATTGATAACTTTAAGTCTGTCAATGATACACTTGGACACGCCGGATATGGCGGGTGTTCAGTGCCGCTGTCCATCAGTCTGGGTGCTGTGTATATGACGGAGAAAGTTCCTTATGAAAAACTGTTTAAGGAAGCAGACAGTGTATTATATGAGGTAAAAACCCGTGGAAAAAACAGTTTTGAGATTCGGAAAATTTGAAAAATGATATAAAATGAAATCCCGGAGCATGGAAAATGGCTCCGGGATTTTTTCGAAAATGATTAATTTTTATTTGGAATAAACGGGCTGATCGCTCCGGCGAGCTGTGCAACCGGCATGCTCTGCAGCCATACACGTCCCGGTCCGGTGATAACGGTATTAAAGATCCCTTCCCCGCCAAAGAGCATATTCTTTACACCCGGTACAGTCTGGATATTGATGGAACATCCGGCTGTCATTGCTGCGAGGTATCCGGTATCGACGACAATCTGTTGTCCCGGTGCAAGTTCATATTCTTTGATGTGTCCGTCAAATTCGAGAAAGACGGTGCCGTTTCCAGACAGACGCTGCATGATAAATCCTTCTCCGCCGAAGAGACCGCCGGCAATGCGTTTTTGGAAAAAAACAGACATTTCCACACCAGCGGTCGATGCGAGAAAGGCACTTTTCTGGGCGATAATCTCCTGCCCCGGTGCGATTTCAAATGCACGGATATCTCCGGGAAAGCTGGATGCAAATGCGATCAGTCCGGTGCCGCCCTGCGCGGTGTAGCGGTTGATAAACATGCTTTCACCGGAAAAAGCACGACCGAACATTTTTCCGATTCCACCGCCTGTTGTGGTTTCCATTTTCATATTTGGGGACATCCATGACATTGCGCCCTTCTCCGTGAGCATGGTTTCGCCACCCTCTAAGTTGCAGATTACGACAGGCAATGGTGCCCCTTCAATTGTATAGTTCATAACTACCTCCCTGATATATTGTTTTTCGTTACAATATCATCTTAACGGAACATGGGGATCTTTTCAAGAAAATGTTTCTAAGAGGATTTTTCTTTTTCTAATTCGTCTAAGACGTATTCGCACGCTTGTAGAACAAACCCTGAGAATGAAACATCGTGTTCCACCATAATTGCATCAATTCGTGCAAGCATATCTACAGGAAAACGTATGGTTTTATTTTCCGTTTCTTTTCGATCACTTTTTATTTGAATAGACATAGATGACACCTCCTGCAAAATAATCGTATTACAGTAAAATGTACTTTTCAGCATTTTAAACGCAATACAAACGCAATGCAAAAGTATTGCAAACAAAGAGGGAAAGTGATAATATTGTAAATATAGAAATTTTATAACAAATGAAAAGGAGAATGAAAGAAATGAAAACAAAATTATTTGCAGGCTTAATGGCAGCAACACTGGCTTTTACTGTGGTTCCAATGGGAACAGCACCTGCGCAAGCGGCAGAGGTAGATGCGTATAAATTGGATGGATATGCTATCAATCAAAATGATAATGATGAAATAAGCGTTGGAGATAATGTATATGCTGCAGGATGGTTAACAGATGCCAGTGGAAAAGACGTAGACAAGGATAAATGGACGTTTGTCGATCAAGAGTGGTTTGACAATGGGAATATTGATACATTGTTCTATTCTGATTATAATGATATAAAAGAAGCAGAAAAAGATATGGTGGCTTTTTCCGGAAAAGTTCCAGAAGAGGCATTTGGTAAAAACGTTTATAACTATTGTGGAGCCTATCTATTGACGGATAACCAAAATGCTGTCTGGGCATATGTACCATCGAAATACCATGTAACACACTGGGATGATTCAAAGTCTTACACGGTTGACCGGAATGATGATGGAAAAAGTGTTACTGTATTTACAATTAAAAATACAAAGAAATCCGGTAAAACCATTACTTTTCCTTCCAGTATAAAGATTGGAGGAAAAGATTATAAGATTGTTAAGATTGGAGATTATGCTTTAGATAATGGAAAAGGAACCGGACTTTCCGCGGTTACTTTCCCATCAACAATCAATACGATTGGAAAAGAAGCTTTTAAAGGAGCAGAAAATTTAAAAACCATTACGGTAAAAGGAAACTTAAAAAATATAGGAAAGAATGCATTTTCGGGAATCAATAAGAAAGCTGTCTTTAAGATCAAGGCAACGGAGTCAAATTATAAAAAGATTGTAAATAAGATTAAAAAGGCAGGAGCGCCAAAAACTGCAACTTATAAGCGTATAAAATAAAAATACAGGGTTGTAATCCCCATCTTGTGATGGGGATTATTGTTATTTAAAAGGGAAAAAGTCATGAAAAATATTATGAAAAAATGGACAGTATGGGTATTGTTGGTAATATTGCTTTCATCAGGTTTAGTTACGAATATGTCGGCAGAAACCGTCCATGCTGCTTCAACAAAGAAAATTACAGCATCTGCACAGCTCGTATGTGGAAAAACAGGGATGATAAAAGTGCCGCATGGTTATAAAAGGTGTCGTTTCTCCAGTTCAAATAAAAAGGTCGCAACGGTGGCAGCCAATGGAAGTGTCAAGGCATTGCGTCTTGGAGTGACAAAAATCAGCATAAAAAGCGGAAACAAAAAAACGAATTATACGATTACTGTTGTTCCGGAAAAGAAAAGTGATGTGCACTTAAATCAGGAAGTGATTATTTGCAAACAAAATATACAGTTAAAACTTGTTTCTGATAAATATGATACTAGTCAGGTAAAGTTGTCTTTTGCTTGCGATTTTAATGAGATTAGCAAAGATGGATGGTGGAAATGGAATGATTCATCATATTCTCAGGAGAAAGTTTATATACAGTATTCTTATGGAACGTTTTCAAGTGGTGTTTATATATATGTATGCGATAAAGAATTTTTATTTAGTGGTTTGTTAAATACAGATGAGTGGGAACAAAAAAATATATATGCAGGGGTAAAATATAAGAGAGATTCTTTAAAATGGAAGTTTTTTGATGATAAACCCATGACCTTCAGACAAATAAAACAGAAAGGAATTCGTATAGAACTGGATGGTAAGGAACTGCCAGACGAAATCGTTTATATGCCGGGAGAGCATACGTTTACTATTATTGCGGGAAAGCAGGTCTATACAAAAAATATTTCAGTCAGCTATTCTGTGAAAGATGCACTTATCAAAAGAGATGCAACCGGATTTTCAGAAGAGGGGAAAGCTGTATTTGATGCTGCATTCCATGCGGTTGAACAAAATATAAGTGAAGGGATGAGTGAAGAGCAGAAAGTAAAGGCAATTCACGACTATTTAATTTACAGTGCAAATTATGTAAATAATGGAAATTACAAATCAGCTGAAAAGTGGGCATATGGGGCTGGTGGAGTTTTAATTCATAAAGAAGGGGTTTGCCAGAGTTATGCAATTGCATTTTATATGATGGCAGTTGCGTCAGGATTGGATTGCCGTTATGTGACAGGAACAGCAAAAGGGGGAGGACATGCATGGAATCAGGTAAAGGTTGATGGAACATGGTATTATATTGATTGTACATGGGATGATCCAATTATGAATGGACATAGTGGTGGTGGAGAAAGGTATAAATATTATCTTTCAGAAAATGGATGGTCAAATCATACAGTCGGAACAGTTAAGGATCTGGCTGATGCAGGAATATCTTTCTGGGAAAAATATTACCTGACAGGGGAAGGTTACAAATAGTGTGAAAATAATAGAATCGAGTTTGGCAAGGCGAACTTTTTGACAAGAAAAATTGGAATTGCTTCCATAAACCCATGTCCCCAGGAAAAGAACCAGTGGGACATATGTTGGAAAAGTTGATGCCATGTCCCCAAGAGAACGTGCCGTTGGACGTATATTAAAAAAGTCCGTACCTATGTCCCCAAGAGAACAGGTTGTGGGACATAGACAGGAAAAGATGATGCCCATGTCCCCGAGAAAATGTGCTGAGGGACATATATCAAAAAGATGATGCCTATGTCCCTCGGAGAAGAATCGCTGGGACATAAGCAGGCAAAAAAATTCTATATATCCCGGAGTATAGAAGAAGTGGGACTTAAAAGCTGAGAATAGTTCTATATGTCCCGTCTCGCGATAATAAAAAATAGAAACAATTTTGAAAATTGTATTTATCAGACCAATCAGTTATACTATATGTAAATATGACAAAATGATCTGTTTGTTGGAGGCTCATATGGTAAATACTTTGAAATTACCGGTAGGAATTGACAGTTTTGAAAAAATACGCAGGAACGGATTTTATTATATTGACAAGACAAATCTTATAGAACAGATTCTGATGAATTGGGGGGAGGTAACGCTGTTCACCCGTCCGCGACGTTTTGGCAAGACGTTGAATATGAGCATGCTGAAAAGTTTTTTTGAAATCGGTGCAGATGCTGCACTGTTTGAAGGCTTATATATTGCAAAGAATAAAGAACTATGCGATGCGTACATGGGAAAGTATCCAGTGATATTTCTCACGCTCAAAGGAGTGGAGGGGCTGACATTTGCGGATGCGAAGAGGATGCTCGGCACGATTCTTGCCAATGAAATGGACCGGCATTATTATCTCAAAACAAGTGATGCATTTACGGACGAGGATAAGGCATATTTCGCTAAAATGCTTACAGGTACGGATGAGAATATAGAAGACAGCATCCGTAAACTGTCACAGCTTTTATATAAACATCACGGGAAAAAGGCAGTAATTATCATAGATGAGTATGATGTTCCTCTGGATAAAGCATATCAGAATGGATATTATCGTGAAATGGTTTCTCTGATCAGAGGTCTTTTTGGTCAGGCATTAAAGACGAATGATTATTTACAGTTTGCATTTCTGACGGGATGTCTGCGAGTATCGAAGGAAAGTATATTTACAGGATTGAATAATTTTAAGGTACTTTCTATTATGGATTCCAGATTTGATGAACAGTTTGGATTCACAGATGATGAGGTAAAAAAACTCCTTGCGTCGTATGGTCTGGCTTCACATTTTCCGGAAACAAAGGAATGGTATGATGGCTATCACTTTGGAAATGCGGATGTGTACTGTCCATGGGATGTCATAAATTATGTGGATGAACTTAACTATGATCAAGCGGTCGAACCACAGGATTATTGGTCTAATTCGAGTGGAAATGCGATCGTCCGCAGATTGATCGATAAGGCGGATGTGCAGACCAAGGATGAAATTGAGCGTCTGATCGCGGGAGAGTGTATTGAAAAGGAACTTTCACAGGAACTTACGTATGATGAGCTTGATAAAAACATTGGAAATCTGTGGAGCGTACTTTTTACGACCGGATATCTGACAAAACAGGGGCGTACAGCGGATGGAAAGATACGTTTGGCAATTCCAAATAAAGAGATAAAAAATCTTTTTATCAAGAAAATCAGGGAATGGTTCCGGGATACGTCCGCGAATGACGGTAAGAGACTGGAAGAATTCTGCAATGCATTTTTAGAAAAAAATACAGAAAAAATAGAGCAGCTCTTTGGAGAATATCTTTGGAATACCATAAGTATACGTGATACAGCAGTTGCAAAGGAAAAGAAAGAAAATTTTTACCATGGCATTTTACTTGGGCTTTTGGGATATAAAGCAAACTGGCTTATAAAGTCAAATGCAGAGTCAGGAACCGGCTACAGCGATATTCTTGTTGAGGTGCCGAACAACAGAACAGGAATTGTGATAGAACTGAAATATGCCGGGAATGGAGATCTGGATGCTGCATGTGCCGAAGCTTTGAAACAGATGGAAGAAAAATCATATGTCGATAAGCTGAAGCAGGACGGAATGCGTAATTTTATCAAATATGGAATTGCATGCTTCAAGAAGGATTGCAGGGTTGTGATTGCTGGTTAGCAGGAAGGAAACAAACATGGCAAAAGTAATCATGGTGCAGGGCACGATGTCAAATGCCGGAAAAAGCCTGATCGTTGCAGGACTTTGCCGTATTTTTGCGCAGGATGGCTATCGCGTGGCACCGTTTAAATCACAGAATATGGCGCTCAACTCCTACATCACCGAAGACGGTCTGGAGATGGGGCGCGCGCAGGTCATGCAGGCGGAAGCGGCGGGTGTGAAGCCTTCCGTGCTTATGAATCCCATCCTGTTGAAACCGACCAATGATGTCGGATCACAGGTGATCGTAAAGGGTGAGGTGCTCGGAAATATGCGGGCGCGGGATTATTTTGCGTATAAGAAAAAGCTGGTTCCGACGATCTGCGAGGCTTTTTCGGAGTTGGAAAAGCAGGCAGACATTATTGTGATGGAAGGGGCGGGAAGCCCGGCAGAGATTAATCTGAAATCGGATGATATTGTCAATATGGGGCTGGCAAAACTGGTCGATGCACCGGTGCTTCTGGTGGGGGATATCGACCGTGGCGGCGTGTTTGCGCAGCTTTTGGGAACTTTGATACTTTTAGAAGAGGATGAAAAAGCCCGTGTGAAGGGTCTGATTATTAATAAATTCCGCGGGGATAAGACAATCCTTGATCCGGGAGTGGAGATGCTGGAGGAACGCGGCGGCGTGAAGGTTGCCGGAGTAGTTCCATATATGCATCTTTCCATTGAGGATGAGGACAGTCTGAGCGGTCAGTTGGACAACCATGATGTAGGCGTGATAGATCTGGCAGTGATCCGTTTTCCACGGATCTCCAATTTTACGGATTTTAACGTATTTGAACGGCTGGAGGATGTGTCCGTGCGCTATGTTTCTTCGGTGCAGGAACTGGGGCAGCCGGATATGATTTTTCTGCCGGGCAGCAAAAATACGATGGGGGATCTGCGCTGGATGCGGCAGAACGGTCTGGAAGCCGCGGTCAAAAAGCTGGCGGCGCATATCCCGGTCTGGGGGATCTGCGGTGGCTATCAGATGCTGGGGCGTACCATTTCGGACCCACATGGGGTAGAGAATGAGAATTCGCTACGCGAACCGCTCCATCCGGCTCATTGCGAAGCAATTTCTCATGAGCCGGATACAATTGCCGTGGAGCGCATAAAGCGCGACGGGGCACTACCCCTGCGTGGTATGGAACTGCCCCCTCGTGAGACTCGGCGGCAATCGCACGCAGCGGATGAGAATTCGCTACGCGAACCGCTGCGTGGTATGGAACTGATCGACACCGACACGACCCTGATGCCGGAAAAAATGCGTACGCAGACACGTGGAAAATTTGAGAATGTGACCGGTATTTTTTCCACACTTTCCGGATTGGAATTTTCCGGCTATGAGATTCATATGGGAAAGACAACGGTTTCCACCGGGGAACATCAGACGCCACTGGTACAGCTGGCAGATGGCAGAACCGACGGGGTGCAGCGCATGGAAAAAGGCAGCGAAGCACCCGGCGTATACGGCAGTTATGTGCACGGCATTTTTGACGATGGAGACATTGCCGTGCGCATAGTACAGGCATTGGCCGACAAAAAAAGGGTATCATGGAAACCGGAGGCAGGCGGCGATTATCATGCATTTAAGGAACAGCAGTATGACAAGCTCGCACAGGGATTGCGGGAGCATCTGGATATGGAGTATGTATACTCTATTTTGCAGGAGAGCCGGATTTCCTCTTGATTTTTACAATGTTATAGATCCCGACACAAATCAGGACAATGGATAATACCAGAAGAATGGACAGTGGGTATTCGAAAATATAGTGATAGGAATCGGCATACGCACTACCATAGAGATCCATATATTTGAATTGTTCCCATTGACCCAGAAATGGAAGCACACACAACAGGAAAATTCCGGTTATGGTCATAAAAATAAAGGGAGTTCTTTTAGCAGGATTTTGGATTTTATTTTGGTTTTCTGCTGAAGCATCTGGTTTTTTGAGCATTGTGTCAATTGGAACATGGAATTGCTCACTGATTAAGAGCAGGGTATGGATGTTTGGAACAGAGATTCCCATTTCCCATCGCGATACGGCCTGACGAGTAACGCCTAATGTTTGAGCAAGCTGTTCCTGGGAAAGATGATGTTTTTGTCTTAAATCAAGAAGAATGTGAGCGATAGTTTGATTATCAATTTTGGTTTTATTCATATCAGCACCTCCTTTTTCTTATCATACATTTCATGGCTGAAAGAAGCAAGAAACAGGGAATTGCATTTGCGCAATTTACAATTGCAACAGGAGAATACATTTGATTACAGGAAAAGAAATGGAGAAACTTAAAATCATTTCACCGGACGCACAGATCTACGCGCAGGTAAAAGCAAGCTGGGACAAAATTGCCAAACCGCTGGATGGTCTGGGGCAGTTTGAGACAATGTTTGCGCAGATCGGCGCAATTACAGGAAGCAGCAGCCTTTCCATTGAAAAAAAAGTGATCCTCACCATGTGCGCAGACAACGGCATTGTCGCAGAAGGGGTCAGCCAGTCCGGACAGGAAGTGACCGCGGTGGTTGCAGGATTTATGGGGCAGCAGGCAAGCTCGGTTGGCAAAATGGCGCGCCGCGCCGGTGTGGATGTGATCCCGGTCGATATTGGAATCAACACAAAAGAAACGCTGCCGGGGGTGCGCGACTGCAAAGTGATGCAGGGCACGCGCGATTTTCTGCAGGAACCTGCAATGACAGAGGAAGAAGCGTTGCAGGCATTGTCTGTGGGAATTGATCTGGTCCGGGAGTGCAAAGACAAAGGCTATCAGCTGATCGGTACCGGAGAGATGGGAATCGGAAATACGACGACGAGCAGCATGCTTGTGGCGGCACTGACTGGACGCACAGCAGAAGAAGTGACCGGACGTGGTGCCGGATTAAACGACGCGGGGCTGTTGCGCAAGCAGCAGGTCATTGCGCAGGCACTGGAGAAATATGAAAAAGAGATCCGGTCAGCGCATGCACTTTCCATGCTGGCGGCATTCGGCGGTCTGGATATCGCGGGAATGGCAGGTGTATGCATCGGCGGAGCACTGTATCATGTGCCGGTCGTTCTGGATGGGCTGATCTCATCGGTCGCGGCACTGGTGGCGGAGCGGATCGTGCCGGGTGTGCGGGAATTTGTTCTGCCGAGCCATCTGAGCAAGGAACCCGCGGCAAAATGGATCGCGGAGGAATTGAACCTTCATCCGGTTATTGATGCAGGACTGGGGCTTGGGGAAGGCACAGGAGCCGTGATGCTGTTTTCCCTTCTGGATCTGGCACTGGCACTCTACGAGGATCAGACAACATTTGATACGATGGAAATTGCGCAGTACGAGAGGTATGGGGAAACAGAATGATCACTTTGGTTTTGGGCGGAAGCGGCAGCGGAAAATCGGCTTACGCAGAGCATCTGCTGGATGGAAAAACGAATAAATATTATATCGCAACCATGCAGGTGTACGATGCGGAGGGCGAAAAAAAAGTTGCAAGACACCGGAGACTTCGCGCGGGAAAAGGATTTGTTACGATTGAACAGCCGCGGGATATCGGGGAAGTAGATTTTTCGAAAAGAGCACAGCAAGCCATGGAACCACCGGATCGCGCAGGGCAAAATGTTACGGAACGTCCTCGCTGTGCCCTGCTGGAATGTATGTCCAATCTGGTTGCAAATGAGATGTTTTCCGGTGCGGACATCGTTTCGGAAGATGTGGTTGTCGGACACATATTGCAGGGAATCAAAAACCTTTCCACAAAAGTGGACGAGTTGGTGATCGTCAGTAATAACGTGTTTGAGGATGGCATTTCCTATGATGCGACAACGCAGGCATATATCCGTGCACTCGGACGCATCAATACGGGAGTGGCGGCGTTGGCGGATACGGTGACCGAAGTCGTTGTCGGGATTCCGGTTCCGGTAAAAGAGAGAAAGGAAGCAGGTTATGCACATCATTAGAGGAATCGCGGTGGCGTTTTCCACCTATTCAAAAATTCCGATGCCACAATTTGTGTGGAAAGAAGAAGACATGCGTTACAGCATGTGCTTTTTTCCGTGGATCGGGGCAGTGATCGGTGCTATCCTCTGGGGATGGTTTCGATTGTCTGCGTTATTGGGAATCAGTACGCTTGCATTTATTCTGATATCAGCTGCGCTCCCGCTTATTATCACTGGGGGCTTCCATGTGGATGGGTTTATGGATACCATGGATGCATTGCATTCGTATCAGCCCAGAGAGCGAAAACTGGAAATTTTAAAGGATTCCCACATTGGAGCTTTTTCCATGATCAAGCTGGCGGAATTCGGGTTGATTTATGTGGCGGCTCTTTCCCAGATTGTGGATTACCGTGCGCTGGAAGTGTTTTGCTGTGGATTTTTCCTGTCCCGCTGCCTGAGTGGCCTGAGTGTGGTCTCCTTCCGTTCCGCAAAAACGGATGGGATGCTCTATCATTTTGCGAGTACCGCACATGAGCGTGGGGTAAAAGGGGCACTTTATACACAGACGTTGTTGTGTGTACTGTTTATGCTCTGGCTTTCGCTTCTGGCGGGAATTCTGGCGGTGGCGGCGGCATTTGCAGTGTTCGGTTACTATCGCTGGCGCAGTTACAGGGAATTTGGCGGAATCACCGGAGATACGGCGGGATATTTTCTGACGCTGTGTGAGGGGGCAATGGCGGTGGCGGCAGCCGTGTCAGTGTTGATTTGAAAAAGTCGCACTACTGGTGCAAGAAGGATGATGAATTGGGGTATACTTGAAATTGGTGATTGTGTATGATATAATGCAATCAACAAAGAATGAGGCGATACTTTTACAAGTACACCAAAAACGAACCCCCAGTAGTTGCCGCTACTGGGGGTTCTTCTCATTTTGTATGGTCGAGCATCCATTCAGGTTAATTGCCGCTAATGTTTACTGTCTAACCATTTGCAGATATAATAGGTGACTATACCTGCCACGACAGAAACAAAGAATGAAACGATAGAATCCACAAAATACATCTCCCTTCTGTTGCCAGAATGGGAGCGAAAACAAAAGGAGTATAGCATAAATAGATAAATTTGTCGAAACGTGGTAATATAAAATATCAAGCAATAGGGAGTACATTAATGGAATTATACATTGGCGGCACTGCTCAGGGGAAAAAAGTATATGTAACACAGGTGCGGGGCATCGCGGAAGCACGGATCTGGGACAATTTTGAAGAATGGTTTCGAGAGAAATTGCAGGAAAGTGCCCCGAAGTCTCCATCCCCGGAAGCAGAAAGTATGGCTTATCTGGAAAAACATCCGGATACAGTAATTATCTGCGATGAAGTAGGCAGCGGAATTGTGCCGCTTGATTCGTTTGAGCGGGAATATCGTGAGCGGCTGGGACGGCTGCTCTGTGAAATTGCAGCAAAAGCAGAAAGGGTGGAACGGATTGTATGTGGAATTGGACAGAGAATCAAATAGAACTGTATCTGATCCGGCATGGAATGACGCTGGGAAATGTAGAACACCGGTATATTGGCAGACAGACGGATGAACCGCTTTCGGAGGACGGCAGACAGCAGCTGGAGAAAAGAAAAGACCAATGGGCACAGGTATGCAGGACATGGGATATGCCATATGTATTTGTAAGTCCCATGCTTCGCTGCCGGCAGACCGCAGAAATTTTATTTCCGCAAATTCCACAGATCGAAATTGATCCATGGCGTGAAATGGATTTTGGAGAATTTGAAGGAAAGAATTATGCACAGCTGAATGGAGATCCGCGCTATCAGGCATGGATTGACAGTGGTGGAACGCTGGCATTTCCGGGAGGTGAGAGCCGGGAGGCTTTTATGGCAAGATGTGTGGATGGGATGGAGCTGGTTATGGAACAGATCCGGCAGCAGCTGGCATACAGAGCGTGTCCAAAGTGCCGGGAAACGGAAGACAACGGTATGATACAGGAGCCGCTTCCGGTGGCGGCTGTGGCTCACGGGGGTACGATCATGGCGCTGCTTTCGCACTACTGTGGCGGTGATTATTTTTCGTATCAGGTAAACAATGCCGAGGGCTATCATCTGCGCCTGTCCTTACAAGAGAATAAAATGGAGTTAAAAGAAAAAGTATGAGTTATCATTTCTTTGCGATGTTTCTTGGGTTTGTGCTGGATCTGTTGTTTGGCGATCCGCACTGGCTGCCCCATCCGATCCGTCTGATTGGTAATCTGATCGCATCACTGGAAAAACTGAATAAAAAGGAACTGTCAGACACAAAAAAATTTCTGCGCGGGTTTGCGATGGTTGTGATTGTTATCGCATGGACAACCGGTGTAACCGCCGTTATCCTTGAGGGGGCATACGGGCTGCATCCGGCGATTGGCTGTGCCGTGGAAACCATTATGACCTATCAGATTCTTGCTACAAAGTGTCTGAAAGTGGAAAGCATGAAGGTATATGAGCAGCTGCAAAAGCAGAATCTGCCGGCAGCGCGAAAGGCAGTGTCCATGATCGTTGGGCGTGATACGGAACAATTGGATGAAACAGGTGTGGCAAAGGCAGCAATTGAGACCGTTGCGGAAAATGCATCCGACGGTGTGATTGCGCCGATGATTTATCTGGCAGTCGGCGGACCGGTGCTTGGATTTGCCTATAAGGCGGTGAATACCATGGATTCCATGGTGGGATATAAGAATGAAAAGAACTTGTATTTTGGAAGGTTTGCGGCAAAGCTGGATGATGTGGTAAATTTCATCCCATCCCGCGTGGCGGCACTGCTTATGATCGTGGCAAGCTTCCTTCCGGGGAAGCGTTTTAGCGGGATCGGGGCATGGAAGATCTGGAGAAGGGACAGCCGGAAACATGCCAGCCCGAATTCTGCGCAGACCGAGAGTGCCTGTGCGGGAAGCCTTGGCATCCAGCTGGCAGGGGATGCCAGTTATTTTGGAATGACTGTAAAGAAACCGACGATAGGGGATGCCCTGCGTCCGGTGAAACCGGAAGATATCCGGTGTGCGAATGTGCTGTTGTACCGGATGGCATTCCTTGGCATGGCCGCTTGCCTGTCACTTTTGTATTTTCTGTAAACAGTAAAAAGCCGGACGTTGTGTAAACAGCGTCCGGCTTTTTGGCAGACAGAGTTATCCGAGTTTTTCGTGCTCTACGGAATCTTTCAGATCTTCTGCAAGTATGTAAATATTCTCCAGAACTTTTTTACAGCCCTTCATATTGTCCACCGTGGAATCTGCCATACGCAGCCCTTCGGTGGAAGAGGCAGCCACTTCCTCACCGGTGGCAGAGAGGTGGGTAATATTATCGGAAATAACATTGGTGGAATCAAGGATTTTCTGGATATTTTCTTCTGCCGTATGGATATCTTCCATCAGGTGTTCAACGGTTTCACCGACATTGCCGAATTTCTCCCGTGTATTTTCAATCAGTTCGTTCTGCTTTTCTACGGAAGCAACTGAGTTTTCGATACTTTCGTTGGCACGTTTTGTGTCATCGTTTAATTTGTTGATAATTTCTGTAATGTTGGCAGAGGCATTTTTTGTCTGTTCGGAAAGCTGGCGGATTTCATCGGCCACCACAGCAAACCCTTTTCCGGCTTCCCCGGCACGCGCAGCCTCAATGGAAGCATTTAAGGCAAGCAGATTTGTCTGGTTGGAAATTTCAATAATGGATCCGACAAAGTTCTGGACATCCTCGACTTTTGAAGTCAGGCTCTGGATGACCTGTACCGTGATATTGCTGGCTTCTTCAACGTTCTGTGCCTGTTCCTTTAATTCCAGGACGACCTGTGCACCGGATTTTACGGTAGCATCTGTTTCATGTGCGGCTTTAATCATCTGGTGGATGCCGGCTTCTGCCGCATCGGTGTTGCCTTGGATATTGGAACACATAACCGCCTGTTTCTGGATGGCTTCGGCGGTGCTTTCGGTGCTGTCTGCAATTTCCTGAATAGAACTGTGGCTGACATCAATACTGTTTTCCAAACTGTCAAGCACAGTCATTGCTTCGCCAAAATGCCGGGAAATATTTTCGGCAACGAGAAGCATCTGATCATGGTTTTTCTTCTGCTTATCCGCAGCTTCTGTAATCTCAGTCATGTTTTCATCAAAGAAAAATACAAGCATCCGTGTAATACTGATAGAAGCGTATGCAACAAGGAGCAGGACAAACAGTGCCAGCACCTTGTTGGGCAGTGCAGCAGATGCGTGAGAGCCAAAACCGAGCAGCAGACGGACGATATTTACAAGCAGAAATACGCTGTTTATTATTTTCATAAGCCGTTCATCCAGATAGACCATGGCGGCAATAACGAGGGGAAGCGCGTAAGCCCATGTCCCTTCCGTGGTATTTAGTAAAGCAACAACTGCATAACCGACCATCATGGCGGTTGTCAGGATGATGGCACAGGTGTGCGTCTCCTTTCGGGTCAGATAGCCCAATGCGGAAATGATAATCACACCGACCGAAACCAGACACTGGATCACAATCCGGACAAAGTGGTCACCGTGGTTGGCCGCCAGTGCAGCAAGCATGGTCAGCGTGATATAGGCAAAGATAATGGTGACAGCGAGAAATACCCGCTTGTTGGCTCGTAAATACTGTTTTTCGTTCATGTAATGTTCTCCTTATGCCAAATATGCAAAATCGTTAAATTGTATAATAATCATACCTCTCATAAATACCGTTTGTCAAAGGAAAACAGACAAAAAAAACAGACTTTGTGGATTATTTGCCAAAAAACAGTTTTAAATCATCTTCTACGGTACCAATTCCGGCAATGCCAAACGTGTCCGTGAGGATCTTTGCCACATTTGGGGAAAGGAATGCCGGAAGGGTCGGTCCCAGGTGGATATTTTTTACACCCAGTGCCAACAGTGCCAGCAGCACAATCACTGCTTTTTGCTCATACCATGCAATGTTGTAGACGATCGGCAGATCGTTGATATCATCGAGACCGAATACTTCCTTCAGTTTCAGGGCAATCACAGCCAGAGAGTAGGAATCGTTACACTGTCCGGCATCAAGGACACGCGGTATTCCGTTGATATCGCCGAGATTCAGTTTATTATATTTGTATTTGGCACAGCCGGCAGTCAAAATAACCGCATCTTTTGGAAGTGCTCTGGCAAAATCCGTATAGTAATTGCGGGAGTTTGCCCGTCCATCGCATCCTGCCATGACGACAAATTTTTTGATCGCTCCGGAGTTGACGGCCTCAACAATCTGGCTGGCAAGTGCAAGTACCTGATTGTGGGCAAAGCCACCAATGATTTCACCGTGCTCGAGTTCTTCCGGAGCAGAACAGTGTTTCGCCTGTTCGATCAGTGCCGAGAAATCCTTCTGTGCACCGATTTCGCCATCAATGTGTGTGCATCCCGGATAGCCGGCAGCACCGGTGGTGTACAGCCGGTCTTTGTAGCTGTCCTTTGGTGGAACAATACAGTTGGTCGTCATCAGAATTGGTCCGTGGAAACGTTCAAATTCTTCTTTTTGTTTCCACCATGCATTTCCGTAATTTCCGACAAAGTTCGGATATTTTTTGAATGCCGGGTAGTAGTGGGCAGGAAGCATTTCTGAGTGTGTATACACATCTACACCGGTTCCCTGTGTCTGTTCCAGAAGCATTTCCAGATCTTTTAAATCATGACCGGAGACAAGAATTCCCGGATTTTTTCCAACACCGATATTCACTCTGGTAATTTCAGGATTGCCATAGGCACCGGTATTTGCAGTATCGAGCATCGCCATGCCTCTGACACCATAGTTTCCAGTTTCCAGTGTGAGTGCGATCAGGTCATCGGCTGTGAGGGAATCATCCAGTGTTGCAGCGAGTGCCCGCTGCAGGAAGGCATCGATTTCCGGATCATCCGAAAGCAGTACATTGGCGTGCTTGGAGTAAGCGGACAAACCTTTTAATCCGTAAGTGATCAGTTCACGCAGACTGCGGATGTCCTCGTCTTTTGTGGAGAGAACCCCTGCCTCTTTTGCCTTGGCAAAGAGCACATCATCCGATGCGTCAGAGCCATCTTTTGTTTTTATATCCCAGAAAGCAGCTTCCGGCAGACCTGAGGTATCTTTTACCTGTAAAATGAGTGTGCGGCGCACGGACAGAGTGTTATGAATCCGTGCGATGATCGCCTCATTGTCGAAGTTGGCATTTGTGATGGTGGTAAACAGATTCCAGGTGATCAAGTGGTTGGTTTCTTCTGAAACCTTTGTTCCTTCTTTGCGCAGCTGGGTTGTGACCGCGGATAATCCCTTGCTCACATAGATGAGCAGATCCTGCATAGCTGCTACTTCCGGCTTTTTGCCGCAGACACCCATCTGGGTACAGCCGCTGCATCCTGCGGTTTCCTGACACTGATAGCAAAACATTTTATGTTCCATAATAAGATACTCCTTTGATTTTATTTTGTAAGCAAGAAGTAATTTATCAGAAAGCAAATGGAAAATATGTTGTTAAAACCACAATTGACGAGAAAATGAACTGGTGATAAATGGGAATATGCAGTAAAATAGGAAAAAGAAAAGCTACAGGAAAATTATATGGGGGATTACAGATGATGAAAGAATATATTATGGCACTGGATCAGGGAACGACAAGTTCCCGCTGTATCCTGTTTGATCATGCAGGAAAAATCGTCACGATGGCACAGAAAGAATTTACACAGATTTACCCGCAGCCGGGCTGGGTAGAGCAGAATCCGAGGGAAATCTGGTCCTCCCAGATGTCGGTTGCCATAGAGGCAATGGCGAATATCGGGGCATCATCAAAAAATATCCGTGCCATTGGCATCACAAACCAGCGCGAAACCACAATCGTCTGGGATAAAAAGACCGGGGAACCCGTATACAATGCGATCGTCTGGCAGTGCCGGCGCACGGCAGAACAGATTGACGAACTGAAAGAAAAAGGATATGGACCGATGCTGCAGAAGCGGACAGGTCTGGTGCCGGATGCTTATTTTTCCGCAAGCAAGATCGCATGGATTCTTGATCATGTGAAAGGCGCGCGTGAGGCGGCAGAAAAAGGGGAACTTTTGTTTGGTACGGTGGATACATGGCTGATCTGGAATCTGACCAAAGGGGCGGTGCATGTCACGGATTATACGAATGCGGCAAGAACCATGTTGTTTGACATACACAGATGCTGCTGGGAGGAAGAGATATTAGAGCTGTTTCGCATTCCCAAAGAAATACTGCCGGAAGTGCGGCCGTCGAGTGGTTTCTTCGGAGAGACACAGGAGCAGATTTTTGGCGGTAAAATTCCTGTGATGGGTGTGGCAGGAGACCAGCAGGCAGCATTGTTCGGACAGTGCTGTTTTGAAAAAGGGGATGTAAAAAATACCTATGGAACCGGTTGTTTTCTTTTGATGCATACAGGAAAGGAACCAATCATTTCCAGACATGGACTGCTTACGACCATTGTTGCGGGTACTGCAGGGGAAGTGGAATATGCACTTGAGGGAAGTGTTTTTGTGGCAGGGGCGGCCATCCAGTGGCTGAGGGACGGGATGCGTATGATCCGTACCGCAGGACAGTCCGAGGAATATGCCAAGAGAGTCCCGGATTCCAATGGTGTTTATATTGTTCCTGCATTTGCCGGCATGGGGGCACCGTATTGGAATCCGTATGCGCGCGGAACGATTGTCGGGCTGACACGGGGATGCAAAAAGGAACATTTTATCCGTGCGACATTAGAGTCTATTGCCTATCAGGCGAAAGATGTCATTCACGCCATGGAAGAGGATGCCGGCGTGACGCTGAACGGTCTGCGTGTGGACGGAGGAGCCAGTGCAAATAACATGCTTGTACAGTTTCAGGCAGATATCATTGATGCGGCAGTACTTCGACCGGAATGTATTGAGACAACAGCACTCGGAGCGGCATATCTGGCAGGACTTGCGGCAGGTTACTGGAAAGATAGGGATGAAATCCGGGAAAACTGGCAGCTGGGACGAAGGTTTGAACCGGTAATGGACTCAGGGGAGCGCAAAAAGCTGCTCAGGGGATGGCAGAGAGCCGTGCGGTGCGCACGGCTCTGGGCAGAAGATGGGGAATAATGAGATTTATTTGTTTAATTCCGTTTTGATATTTTCGATCAATGGATCAGCCTGTTCCATCATATTGGAAATGTCCTCATAGATAAATCCCTTTTCTGTCATCAGGCTCTTTAAGCCGTCAATATCGGACTGAACCTGGGCATAACGGGTTTCATGGGCTTCCATGTCTTCCCGGAGCTGATCCACCTGTCCGCTGCAGTTTTCCACAACCTCATTGATGCCGCGGTGAACATTTTCTACGCCGGACACAGAATCATTGATATGGGAAAAGATATTTTCGGTTGTGTCCATCTGTGTGCGGGAAGCATCCAGTGCATCCTGTACATCCAGCAGAGAATGCGTCAGATTTTCGGAGCTTGTCTGCAAACCTTCCATACTTTTGTTTACATCACCCACCAGTTCTTTGATGCCAATGGAAAGTTTTGTGACTTCATCTGCAACAACGGCAAATCCTTTTCCGTGTTCACCGGCACGGGCCGCTTCGATGGAAGCATTTAATGCCAGCAGGTTGGTCTGGTTTGCAATGCCGACAATGTTTTGCATGGTTGCATGGATTTCATCAAAGCGGGCCTGAAATTCATCGTAGATTTTATGAATCTCTGCGAACTGCGTTTCCACTTTGACAGAGCTTTCTTTCAGATCACGGATATCCTGCATGGCATCATCGGATACGCTGGTCACATCGGTGATTACATCCGTAAATTGGCCGGAAATTTCTCCGATTTTTCCGAATTCTTTTTGAAGGGAATCAACAGCTTCGCGGATCGAGGCATTGTGTTCAATGACATCGGTGTAAGAGTCTTTTACTTTATCAATCTCGCGTACTGTCTTGATCTCTTCTTCTACGAGAGATTCCTTTTTGTCAATGACAAAATGGCTGAGAAAAGACATGGATGTCAGACAGTCTTCTATTTTCTTTTTATTGGAAACCTGTGGAACAGGTGTTGCGGTTCCTGTGGTTTTCTTTTTTCCAAACATAAAAAGTTCCTCCTATTCAAATACCACGCAGACCATCGTCTGGTTTACATGCTGGTTATTATACTGTTCGCCACCGCCGACAATGCCAAGGTGTGGTCCGAGAACTGCCATGTCTTTTGCATATGTAGAAAAATATCCCTCTTTTTCGTAGAGCAGATACCGGTAGATACAGTCAATGGATAAAACCAGGGAAATATGGGATGCGTCCTGCTGGATCTGCTGGCGTGTCTGCTGTTCTGTTGCTTTGTAGTCACCGAGACTTAAGAAATAAATGCAGTCGTTTTTATTGATTCGTTTGTAGTTGGTCAGTGTGCCGTCTGCATCCATTCCGTTCATGGAAGAGATAAAAACCTGATCGCCTACCGCACGTCCCATAGGATTGACCAGTACGTTGTCGATGATTTTATCACGGGGAATGTCAAGTTCTGCGCTGTATACGTCTGCGGCAGGCCTGCCGTCAAGTTCGATGAGTGCTTTACGGGATACATCGACTTTTGTGGCAAAGTGACTCTCGGCCGATGTTTTTTCATAGATGTTTTCTTTGTATACACGTATTTTCCCGGTGGTATTTTTGATCAGGGCATAGACGCAGGCATCTTCATATAATTCTCCGTTGTATGCAACGACCGGAGATTTGCCGTCCGGGACACCGAAAACGGTGCCTCCTGCCAGATGGATGCCCTTTGTTTCCAGACAGGATGTAAACGTGGTTACCAGCTTTTCTTCGGAGCCGGTACAATATTCCACGCATACCGTATCGTCTGTGCCGGGAGAAATCTCTGCAATCTGCTTGAGAAGCTGCGTTGTGCCCGCAACCGGACAACGGCTGGCTTCCGTGAGGATACCACAGCGGATCTTCACATCAGAAAAAAATCCAAGAACCGCAAGACCGGAATCACTCACCTGTCCGTTTACGAGTCTGGTTCCGATCGTTCCGATACACGGAGTATCCGGAAAAAGTTCTTTTAGGCGTGAGGCAGTTTCTTTGAAATGTTCATAAGAAGCCATAAAAAGAATTGCACTTGGGGATGTAAGTCCCTGTACTGCCTGATGCACGGCAGTTTCCGGCTGTCCCACACCTGTGCCGATGAATGTTTTCATGGAAAATTCCCCCTTAAATCTGATCTGTTTTTCTTATAGTATATTTTTTCTGATTTAAAATAGCAACAGAATTTTATGTTTTCACCGACAAAAAAGATTTTTTTCTTGCACTTATTTCCTGTTTTGCGTATAATTTTTAATGTGCGCGTACAAAGCACATTTGTACGCAGGAAAAGCCTTTTGAAAAAGGAAAATAAGGAGAAAAATTATGTGGACAACAATCAATGCATTTTTAAAGACCGTGGACAACTTCGTCTGGGGAGTCCCGCTTATGGTATTGATCCTCTGCGGCGGTATCTTACTGACCGTGCGTCTGGGAGTCCTGCAGATGCGCAGGCTTCCGCTGGCACTCAAGTGGATGGTCAAAAATGAAGAGGGCGGCAAGGGAGAAATATCCAGTTTTGCAGCTTTATGTACGGCACTGAGTGCAACGATCGGTACGGGAAACATTGTCGGTGTGGCAACTGCGGTATGCGCAGGCGGCCCGGGGGCATTGTTCTGGATGATTGTGGCGGCATTTTTCGGAATGGCAACAAAATTTTCCGAAGGATTACTTGCCATCAAATACCGTGTAGTTGACAAAGACGGACACAGTCTGGGTGGTCCGTTCTACTATATTGAACAGGGAATGGGACCGAAATGGAAATGGCTTGCAAAGATTTTTGCCTTTTTTGGAGTCTGTGTAGGTCTGTTCGGAATCGGAACATTCAGTCAGGTGAACGGTATAGCCAGTGCCATCCAGAACTTTTTTGACCCGAATAAGGTTCATACCATGGCAATTCCGGGAATCGGAACTTATTCCTGGACGGTTGTAATCGCTTCCCTGATCCTTGCATTTTGTGTGGGTGCCGTGTTGATTGGCGGAATCAAGCGTATAGCAAGTGTCAGCCAGATTGTTGTTCCGTTTATGGCAGTTGCATATTTTGTATTTGCATTGATTTTAATTATCTGTAATATTACAAAAGTCCCTGCAGCGGTTGTTACGGTTGTGCAGGGCGCATTTCATCCGCGTGCAGTCACCGGTGGTGTGGTAGGCAGTATGTTTGTTGCCATGCAAAACGGTGTTGCAAGGGGCATTTTCTCAAACGAGGCAGGACTTGGTAGTGCGCCGATCGCAGCGGCAGCAGCACAGACACATGAGCCGGTGCGTCAGGGTCTTGTCAGCATGACAGGTACATTTATTGACACGATTGTGATCTGTACACTGACCGGACTTTCCATTGTACTGACCGGAGCATGGCAGGTGGATGGACTCGAGGGCGTTCAGGTTACTACATATGCGTTCCAGAACGGACTTCCGTTCCCTCATGTGGTATCTTCTTTTGTCCTGATGATGTGTCTGGTATTTTTTGCCTTTACAACGATTCTTGGATGGGATTATTACAGTGAGAGATGTCTGGAATATCTGACCGGTGGAAATATGAAAAAAGTAATGGTGTTCCGCTGGATTTATATTCTGGCAGTATTTATCGGACCGTATATGACGGTAAGTGCTGTCTGGACGATTGCCGATATTTTCAATGGTCTGATGGCACTGCCGAATATGATTGCGCTGTTTGCTTTAAATGGTGTGGTTGTATATGAGACAAAGAAATTTTTTGAGGCTGGTAAACATAAAAAATGAAAATATATTTAATCAGGCACGGAGAAACGGACTGGAATCATATCAACCGTTTTCAGGGAAGGGAAGATATAGAACTGAATGCGGCAGGAATTGCACAGGCAGTACGCTGTGGGCAGACGCTGCAGGGACTGGGGATAGAAGCTGTGTATACAAGCCCACTGAAACGTGCACACTGCACAGGGGAGGAGATTGCTGCACAGATCGGGTTAAGCAGAGACGGTGTAGAGCCGATGCAGGAGCTGATTGAGCGGGATCTTGGTCCGTTTTCCGGACAACTGGTAAAAGATAAAAAAGAGTATTTTGCACTTGCGGCAGGCGACCATGTCGAAGGAATGGAGCCGTTTGCCGATGTGCAGAAACGCATGGAGCGTGCGATAGAGCTTCTTGCGGCAACGGGGCATCAGGCAGTGGCTGCGGTATCCCATGGAGCGGCAATCAATGTGCTTCTGGCAGGGCTTACGAATCATGAGATCGGAACCGGAAAGACAAGACTCTACAATGGGGCAATCAATGTGATTGAAGGGTCACAGACCGGAGGATTTCATGTCCTGCACTGCAATCTGCCGCCGGATGATCCCAAGACACGGCAGATTCTGCTGCAGGATCGGTAAAGCAGATTTTATCATGCAGCTATAGATACAGGAGGACAGGATGGGATACGAGCGGCTGGAAAAAAGTCTGACGGACACGATCAAAGAGGAACAGGCAAAACTGGGATTTCGAAAAGAAGCCATCCGGTTATACTATCCCCTGTCCTCTCTGAATCACTTTTTTGACGTGCAGGAGGGAGAAGAACAAATGCTTCATCGCCTGCAGCATCTGCCGGAAACCTGGCAGGAAAAACTCGGGGATGTAGGTGTGACGGCAAAAAAAGAGCGTTTCTGTTTTTATATTCCGGAACAGGGAAGTGTATATGTCCATGAGCATGAAAAGCCGGATGAATTTATCCGGGAACTGGTGGAACTGGTTGGCAGGCATGGCTGTACCATGCAGGAGATCCGGGAACTGTTCTGTAAACATTCGTCCCATGTGGAATGTCAGAAGATCGAAAATGGGGAATTCGACTGGATGTTCCGGTTTGCGGAGGATGAGGAAGATCCCTATTATTATTGTTTTAAGGATGAGGGAATCCATATCATTTACCATCGTTTTTTGCCGGAGGATTACAGGGAGTTTGGAGTCTGATGGAAACAGACACAGGTAAGGCAGCGGATCAGCAGGGAGAAAATTATGGCACAGACAATATTACTTTTTCGTATAAACCGGGATAAATACGCAGTGATTCAGAATGTATGCAGGACATTAGGCATTCGTATCATAGATGTTGCCCGCAAGGATTATTCCCAGAAACTGGGCACGCTGGCGCAGATACAGGGATTTACCAGAGAGGCAAAAAAATATGACGGTCCGGAATTTCCGGCAGAAATGCTGATTTTTTCGGAAATGAATTCAGATCAGGTGGATGCATTTCTGGCAGAATATAAAAAGTCGGGTGTGGAACCAATTGCACTAAAAGCTGTAATCACAGGCAATAATATTTTCTGGACAGCAGAGAGGACGCAGAAAGAATTGTTGCGGGAACATTTATTTATGAGCAATATTTACAAAAGCAATATGTGATTTGCACAAAAAATTTACGTTATTTTTGTTGAAAACTACCAAAGACGGTGCTATAATGTATACAAGAAATGAGAAAATCATTTCGAACATATCAGCCCATATGACATAAGATAATTGAGAAGGGCGCACACCAAAATAAAAAAGGAGGTGTATCGATGATGTATGCAATCGATCCAACCATGTCCTTTGCTCAGGTAGTTCAGTATTACAAGGATTACGTGAAACGGACGAAGAGCTACGGACGCAAACCGGTATCCTTCCTGCGATTTGTAACAGGCAGATACTAAAATCGGATGATCCGGTGGCAAAGAAGCCGCCAGCTCACCCGATTTTTCTTTTACTACGGAAATAAAACAAGATAAAAACGGCATAGCTGTGATCCGGTACATATTGCAGGGATCACAGGCTATGCCGTTTGCTGTTTAAACCGTTCCAGTATCCGGAATCACGGCTGGGCCGGATTCTTTTTCATACAACACATTCCGGTTCCGGATGATCCCCAGCAGAATCCCCACCAGAATGGAATTGGCAACTGTGCCGGTAAGCCCGTAAGATAAGAACGGAACAGAGGCGGTATAAAACAGATTGATGCCAAAGTTCGTCAGTACATAGTTGAACAGCTCAAGGAGAAGGACTCCGCTGGCAGTAGTACCAAGCAGCATTGCCAGACGGTTGCTCTGCCGCAGCGCACAGTGCATGCTGTACAGCGCAAAAAAGGCAAGTGCAGCGATGATTAAAATGCCGGCCGCAATGCCGAACCACAGAAAAATACTGTGCAGCAGATAGGTAGAGTAAAGTTCTTCCCGTGGAAGACGGTCACTGACAGAACTTCCACCGAACAGGGAAAAACGTGTCTGTTCATACTGCAGGGCAAGTCTCGTAAAGCCAGGTCCGTCGTCAGTATGCTGCAGTCCGAGTGCAGTCAACAGGCGGTCATACAGATAGGTTTGCGGACGTAAAAACAGGCTGCCTGCCAAAGCTGCGATTCCGATATAAGGAAGAAGTGTCCAGCACCAGAGAACCTTTTTGGAACCGGGCAGAATCCTTTTTTGGATACAGATTCCAGACAACAGGACGGACAGAAAAACAAATGCCAGAACCGGCGGCCATACAAAACCACTGGTGTGGCTTAGGATCACTCCGAAAAACAGGAGTGACAGCACATGCAGCCAGACAATGATTTTCCATCCTTTTTCCCGGTTGGAGTATAGCAGCAGTGCATAGGACAGTGGATACAGCAGACACAGATAATAGCTAAAGGTACGGGTCTGCCAGAAAGAGAACGTGCCCGGAAAGAAGCAGGCGAGCAGCGCAAATCCCAAAAACAGACCGTATAAAAACCAGCTGTATTTTGACAAACACATGTAATTGCTGAACATCCCAAACAGAATAATGCCGAAGCCAATCACCTGATAGAAAACGGCATGCTGCATAAACGCGGTGTTGGAATAGGTGGTGTTAAGTGGTTCAGAACCATACAGGATATATTGCATGAAAATTCCGGATAATGTAAGAACCACCGCAATGCCGAACAAAACACCCGGAAACCGGGGACGGTGGATCCGGTTTAATTCCGTGCCGGCTGCAACCGGGTCTCCCATCTGCCGGACAGCTTCTTTTTCTGCTGCGTCCGGAGACATTCCTGTATCTATATAATCCTGCATCTGTTCGTCAATGTGTTCCTGAATTTCTTCCAGCACATGGGTACGTGCATGTGGGTTTAAAATCTGTTCGCCCAGGGTCTGCAGATATTCTTTTTCCTCCATATCAGATTCCTCCTTCAAAACTTAACACATTGCTTACAGCAGCCTGATAGGTCATCCATTCCTGCTTTTTTTCGGAAGAATGATGCCGGCCGGCCTCTGTCAGCTGGTAATATCTGCGTTTTTTCCCGGAAGAGGCATCCTCATAGGACCGCACATAGCCCTTGCTCTCCAGGGAGTGGAGCAGTGGATACAGGGTGCCGGCTTTTAGTTCAAAGACGTTGTTGGATTTGCTGCGAAGAGCTTCAATCATTTCGTAGCCATACATATCTTTCGTTTCCAAAAGGCGCAGAAGCAGCAATGCCATGCTTCCCTGTACGAGATTTTTGTCAATACCCATGGTATATGACCTCCTTTCAGTGATAAGTACTATAGACTGCCTATACATGAAAGTATATATCGACAGTCTATACATGTCAAGCAAAGGGAAAAGCGTTGTGCAATATGCATGAAAAATAGAAAGGAAAACTTACTTATTTCACAAAAATGAGAATAACACTTGCGAAACTGTGCAAAAAAGGTGTATACTCTGCTTACTGAAAACGTTACCGGAAACATTGCCGTGAACGTTTTCGACCAGGGGCTGCCGTATGGACGGTAACTCTACGAACGTATTTATTTTAGGAGGGTGAAAATATGAAAAAGAAAATTGTATCAGCATTAATGGTTGCCGCAATGGTTGTCACAGCATTCGCAGGATGCGGAAGCGATAAGGGTGGCACATCCACACAGGGTGGAGACAAGACCAGCAAGAGTTCTGGAAAGGTTTACATGTTAAACTTTAAACCAGAGACAGACGAAGCTTGGCAGGATCTGGCAGAGACCTATACCGATCAGACCGGTGTAGAGGTAAATGTGCTTACTGCAGCAGACGGACAGTACAACACAACATTACAGTCCGAGATGGCAAAGTCAGATGCACCTACCATCTTCAATGTGGGAAATTCTTCCGCAGCACAGACATGGAACGATTATACATATGATCTGAAGGACTCTGAGCTTTACAAGCATCTGACAGATAAGTCTCTTGTAATCAACTCTGATGATAAGGTAGCTGCCATTGCAAACTGCTATGAGTGCTACGGCCTGATCTACAACAAGACAATTCTGGAAGGATACTGTGGCATGGATGGTGCTGTAGTTTCTTCGGTAGATGAGATTAACAACTTTGATACTTTAAAGAAAGTTGCAGATGACATCAATTCCCGTATTGATGACATCAATAAAGAACTTGGAACTGACCTGACAGAGGCATTTGCTTCCGCAGGACTGGATGACGGATCTTCCTGGAGATTTGCCGGACATCTTGCCAATATGCCACTGTACTATGAGTTCAAGGATGATGGATGTGACCTTACAGCCGGGGAAGAGTCCATTAAGGGAACTTATCTTGATAACTTCAAAAACGTATGGGATATGTATGTATCTGATTCCGCAGCAGATCCTAAGACATTAAATTCCGGTGCATTAAATGCAGAGTCTGAGTTTGGTATGGGAGAGGCAGTCTTCTACCAGAATGGTGACTGGGAGTTCGCTCCGTTAACAGATGAGGAAAACGGATATGTCGTTACAGCAGATGACTTATCCATGATGCCAATTTACTTTGGTGTAGATGATGAGAATGAAGGACTTTGTGTTGGTACTGAGAACTACTGGGCAGTGAACGCAAAGGCATCTCAGGAAGATATTGATGCAACACTTGAGTTCTTAAATTGGGTAATCACTTCTGACGAGGGACGTGATGCCATTACAAATCAGATGGGACTTACTGCTCCATATGATACATTTACAGGTGATTACGAGACAAAGAATGCATTTGCACAGGCTGCAAACAAGTTAATGACTGACGGAAAAACATCTGTAGCATGGAGCTTCAATGCTACTCCAAACGTAGATGACTGGAGAGCGGATGTTGTTTCTGCCCTGACTGCCTATACCGCAGGTGAAGGTGAGTGGGATGCTGTAAAGACCGCATTTGTTGATGGATGGGCAAATCAGTGGAAGATCGCCCATGAAGATGATGCACAGTAATCAAAGATGATGGGAAAAGGGGTAAGTGGCATGCCGCTTACTCCTTTTTTAAAAGAAGCACCTGCAGTGCAGGCTGGTACTGGCAGGGGCTGCAGTTAGTGAAAGGAATGTATTATGGAAAAAGCAATTAAAAAATATTTCCCGATTTTTCTGCTTCCGACAATGATTGCGTTTGCAATTGGATTTATTGTACCGTTTGTATATGGAATTTTCTTATCTTTTTGTAAGTTCACAACCGTTACAGACTGGAAATGGAAAGGGTTACAGAATTATTCGAGAATCTTTTTTGTAAACGGAAAGTTAGACACAACATTTATTCATTCATTATGGTATACAGCGTTATTTACGGTTGTATCGGTGCTGATCATCAATGTGATTTCATTTCTCATTGCGATGGCACTTACCAAAGGCATCAGGGGTACCAATCTTTTCCGTACCGTATTTTTCCTGCCCAACCTGATTGGTGGTATCGTACTCAGTTATATCTGGTTAATGATTTTTAACAGCGTATTATCCAATTTCTCCAAGACAATCGTATCCACACAGTGGTATGCGTTCTGGGGTATGATTATTGTAGTATGCTGGCAGCAGATCGGATATATGATGATTATCTATATTGCAGGAATCCAGAATATTCCGGGAGAATTAATCGAGGCGGCAAAGATTGATGGTGCAAATTCCTGGCAGCTGCTTCGGTATGTAACACTTCCGATGCTGATGCCGACGATCACCATTTGTACATTCCTGACGCTGACCAATGGATTTAAGTTATTTGATCAGAACTTCGCTCTGACCGGTGGTAATCCGGCTAAGATGTCACAGCTTCTGGCATTAAATATTTATGACACAATGTACGGCACGACCGGATGGCAGGGCGTTGGTCAGGCCAAAGCGGTTATCTTCTTTATTCTGGTTGCAGTTATTGCGCTGATTCAGAATAAACTGACCACAAGCAAGGAGGTGCAGGACTAATGGCTAAAAAGAATAACAATCAGGTAAGTGCTGTCCGTCAGGCAAAACATGGCTGGATCTGGACACTGGCATTTACGGTTATCAGCATTTTATGGATTGCACCCATTCTGGTAGTCCTTTTAAATTCCTTTAAAAGAAAAGCCTTTATTTTCAGACATCCGTTTACACTTGGAACAGAGCCGCTTTCCGCTGGCTGGGATAAATTTATTCATGGTGTTGAACGTGCATTCTGTGGCTGGTTGAACTATTCCAACGGTATCCGTAAGACAAATTTCTGGAACAGTTTTGGGATTTCCCTGTTTATTACAGTAGGGTCGGTTGCATTGATTATTATCTGCTGCTCCATGTGTGCATGGTATATTACCAGAGTCCATACAAAAGTGACGAAAACAATTTATGTACTGTGTCTGTTTTCCATGATTGTTCCATTCCAGATGGTAATGTTTACGTTATCAAAATTTGCAAACCTTTTACATCTGTCCAATCCTCTTGGAATTATTGTTGTATATCTGGGATTTGGAGCGGGGCTGGCCGTTTTCATGTTTACCGGCTTTGTAAAGGGAATTTCCCTGGAAATTGAAGAAGCTGCAATGATTGATGGATGTACACCATTACAGACCTTTTTTAAGGTGGTTTTTCCAATTTTAAAGCCAACGACGGTAACGGTAGCAATCCTTGAGGCAATGTGGGTATGGAATGATTACCTTCTGCCGAGTCTGGTGTTGAATATTAATAAGTATAAAACCATTCCGATCGCAATCCAGTTTCTGAAACAGAGTCATGGACAGATCGACTGGGGTGCCATGATGGCAGTACTTGTTCTTGCAATTCTGCCAATTATTATCTTTTATATTGTGTGCCAGAAATATATAATAGAAGGAGTTCTTGCAGGTGCTGTCAAGGGCTAGAAAATAGACCTTTCGTCTGTATATACGAGGTGAAGGAATGACAATTGTAGATATTGCGAAAGAGGCAGGATATTCTGTCAGTACGGTTTCCCGTGTCCTGAATGGAAGAAGAGATGTCAGCGAAGAAGCCCGTGACCGCATTATGCGAATTGTGGAAGCTTACCAGTTTGTACCAAATAACAATGCCAAGCATTTAAAACAGACCGTGAGCCAGAGTATTCTGATTCTCGTAAAAGGTACTTCGAATATGCTGTTTACAAATATCATAGAGGTAATTCAGGATACTATCGAGGGATCGGATTATTCCCTGCGGGTGCATTATCTGGATGAAGATGCAGATGAAGTGAAAGAGGCTGTGCGGATGTGCAGGGAACATAAGCCAATGGGGATTTTGTTCCTTGGAGGTAATATACAGTACTTTCATGAAGAATTTGAACTGGTCAATGTTCCGTGTGTGCTGGTGACAGATCGGGCGGATAAACTGGGATTTCGGAATCTTGCATCAGTTTCAACAGATGATATGGCAGCTGCGGAGATGGCGGTTGATTATCTGTTTGATCACGGACATCGCGATATTGCTGTTATCGGGGGAGATATGGCATTATCTTCCCCAAGTAAATATCGTAAAGCAGGAGCGAAGCGCAGCTTTATAAAACATGGCTGTGAATTTGAGGAAGAAAGTTATGCGGTAGCGCGGTTCTCATATGAGAGTGCATACAATGCCATGAACCGGATGCTGGCTTCCCAAAGATCCATTACAGCGGTTTTTGCCATGAGTGATGTGATGGCAGTTGGTGCCATGCGCGCAATTTTTGATGCGGGTCTGCGGGTACCGGAGGATATCTCGGTGATCGGATTTGACGGAACACTTCTTGCAGATTATTATAATCCAAAGATTGTGACGGTTTGTCAGGGGTATGAAAAGATTGCCAGAAAAAGTATTGATCTGTTGTTTGGCATGATTGATCTCAACAAACCGGCCACACATGAACTGGTTCCATTTAGTTTAAAAAACACAGAGAGCGTAAGCTCTATTTGATTTCTGCTTATTTTTAAGAAGCCGTGCAGCTTGCTGCACGGCTTTAATTGATTGAGGGACGGAGCAGCCGGTAGATGGCTGCTGCAAGTGGCACGGCAAACAGGATTCCCCAGATACCGAATGCCCCACCGCCGACAATGACTGCGGCAAGTACCCAGATGCCGGGCAGCCCGATGGAATGTCCGACCACACGGGGATAGATAAAATTGCCTTCGATCTGCTGGAGAATTGTTAAAAAGATAAGAAATACCAGTGCTTTTACCGGGGAAACCGTAAGAAGCATACACGCACCGGCTGCGGCACCGATATAAGCTCCGATGACCGGTAGCAACGCGGTTACACCTACCAGACAACCGATCATGGCAGCATAGGGGAGACGCAGAATCCACATGCCGATGGTACAAAGCATACCGAGGATTACGGCCTCTATGGTTTGCCCTGCCAGAAAATGATGGAAGGACTGATTGAGAACCGTCAGTACGTAACGTATTTTTTTCCCTTGGAAAACACCGAAACACCGGTCGATCAGGGAACTGCCCATCCGTAAGAGGGATTCTTTGGCAGCAAGCAGATAAAAAGAAAACATCAGTCCCGGCAGAAAAATTAAAAGCCAGCTGCCAAGTTTCTCCAGGGAAGTTTTCATGCCTTTTGCCAGACGGGGGATTTTTACAATCAGTGTATCCCAGCAAAAGGGTTCATTCATCCATGCCCGGATTTCGTTTCCCATGCCAAGATCCATTTGCAGATGTTCGTTTGCCCACTCACACAGTAATTCTAAAACCTGGGGGAAATCGGTTGCGATGATCCGGATGCAGGATAACAGCTGAGGGACGATCATCCACCATAAGATCAGGATCACAAGCACAAGCGAAAGGTAGGAGAGTGTCATACATAGGGGACGCTGTAAGGGCGCAATGGCTGCCATACGGCATATTCTTGCATACCCTTTTTCGTAAAAACACATAAGGATATTAACTACATAGGCAATCATACAGCCGATCAGCAAGGGAAGGACTGCGCGGAAAACAGTTTTTGCAATTACTGCCAGAATGGGCAATACATAAAATAGTGAACCATACATAGGGCATACTCCTTTTCCTCTACAAATATTTATTAGTTTGGGCAGAAGAAAGCGGGATTATGTAAAAATAAGGAAATGTTAAGGTAGAATCATGGTTTCGCCACTTGAAATCATGGAAAAAGAAAGCTAGAATACAAAACAGATGATAGATTCTGAAAAGTACTGTTTATTTTAAAGAAGGGATTCGATGATGAAAAAAGGACTGGTCATGGAAGGCGGAGCCATGCGCGGAATGTTTACCGCCGGAGTCATCGACGTGATGATGGAGCATCAGATAACATTTGACGGAGCGATGGGCGTGTCAGCAGGGGCAGTGTTTGGCTGTAATTATAAGTCCAATCAGCCGGGACGCGTCATTCGTTACAATGCAGCGTACTGTAATAAACCGCAGTATGCGGGACTGCGCACATTTTTGAAAACAGGGGATATGTTCGGGGAACAGTTCTGTTATCATGATATCCCGGAGCATCTTGATCCGTTTGATTATGAGACTTACCGCAAGAATCCGATGGATTTTTACGTGGTGGTGACAGATGCCAAAACCGGGAAAGCTCTTTACAAAAAAGTGGATCGGTGTGATAAGACAGAAATGGAATGGATGAGAGCATCGGCATCCATGCCGATTGTGTCAAAGCCGGTCTGTGTAGACGGATATGAATTGCTTGATGGAGGCGTAGCAGATTCTATTCCGGTGCAGAAAATGCAGGAACTTGGGTTTGATAAAACGGTAGTGGTTCTGACGCAGCCGCGGGATTATGTGAAAAAAAAGAATCAGCTGATGCCGCTGGCGAAAGTATCGCTTCGCAGGTATCCGGCGATGATTGATGCCATGGAACACCGGCATGAGCATTACAACGAAGAACTGGAATATATCAGGGAAAAAGAAGAACGTGGGGAATTGTTTGTCATTCGTCCGCCCAAAAAGATAGAAGTCAGCAAAGTAGAAAGAGACCGGCAGAGACTCCTTGCCGCCTACCGCATGGGACGGGAGACGATGAAGGAGCATATGCGCAGTCTCGAGCGGTTCCTGAAATAAGCACCTGTTACAGGAATCGGTAAATCAGGATCGCCAGCACAATTCCGATGATGCCGGCGATCGTTATTTTTATGGTTAATCCAAATGTGAGCACCAAAATTCCCAGATCAAGTACCAGTGGGTTGGAAAGACCAAAGGTCTGTCCGTAATTCAGCCAGCGGAGAGCCGGAACACCGGCACTAAGCTGACCGATAAAGCCACCCAGTACAACACCTGCGAGAATCATCAAAAGAAGTGCCCAATAGTTTTTTCCAGCAGTTCCTTTTGCCATAAAATATCCTCTTTTCTAAAGTCTAGACTCCTATCATATCATAAAAAGTGAAAAATCACAAAGGATACATGTTTTTTGTATAGAACAGCATTGAAGCCTTTGGTTTTTTGTGATAAATTAAACATATCGGCATGAATTGGTATATGGGGGAGGACAATTGAAAAAAATAGCATTGATATCAGACGGCTGGCGCCGGATGATCACGTATGCCTGGGTAGATGGGATCATCCGGCGGATCAGGGAACTGGATGAGGATATTGCTTTGTATCAGTACAATTGTTATGGCAATTGGAGCAAAGATGCATTGCATAATACGGGCGAATATAATATTTATAATCTGCCGGATCTGTCAGCGTTTGATGGAATTATACTGGATGGAAGCAATATTGTGGATGTCCGGCAAAAAGAAAAGATTGTAGAACGCCTGCAGAACTGTGGGGTTCCGGTTCTTTCCCTGGATTGGTATATCAGCGGATTTTATTATGTAGGCGCAGATAACCGGCGTCCGATCCGTGAACTTATGACACATTTATACGAAGTGCATGGATGCCGCAGATTTGTTTTTGCCGGAGGCCCGGAAGATGCTTTCGGAAATTTTGAACGTGTTGCTGCGTACTGCGAATGCCTGAAAAAATATGGAATGACATTGGATGACAATCCGATTTTATGTGGGGATTACGACTATGAGACCGGCGTGAACTATATGCGGGAGTATGTCCATAGCGGCTCGAAACTTCCGGATGTGTTTGTCTGTGCAAATGACAATATTGCGGCAGGAATCTGTGCAGAGGCAGAACAGTGGGGGTACCGCGTACCGGACGATTTTCTGGTGACGGGCTTTGATAATCTGGATAAGGCAGCCTATTTCCGTCCGCAGATTACGACTGTATTTCAGGACCGGGAGGAGATCGGAAAGCTTTGTGTGGATGTACTGCTCCGTATCTGGGAAGGAAAACCGGTGGAAGAACGCAACTATATTCCGGTTACCTGTATTTACGGAGAAAGCTGTGGCTGTCCGAATAACGGCATGGTAAACTACCGCGAATATATAAAGGAAAAGATTGTTGCAACGGTCAAAAAAGATGAAGATGATTCCCTTCTCGTGGAATTGGAAGCGCAGATGGCAAGGTGCAATGGTTTCCGGGAAATTTTTGAATATATTGTTGACTATTTCCAGAAACTGAGATGTGACGGGGTATATTTTGTGGTGGATCGCAAGCTGTTTGCGGCCGATGAGGATACGGATTTTCCGGTGGAAGGCTATGATGAAAAGAATCTTGTGGTGGCAGATGGATTTGAGAACCATAAGAGAATGGCATTTGCCAGTGTCGGGGAACTGAACCGCCATCTGGAAGAAACAGGAAGCCAGAATGCCTATCTGTTTACCCCGATTCATTTCCGGGAACAGTCGGTTGGCTATCTGGTAATGAAAAACGGACGATTTCTGTATGATAATCCATATTATTATGACATTCACAGCACGATTGTAAAGACACTGGAAACGCAGTTTAAGCAAAAACAGCTGGAGAATGCCGTAAATAAACTTCAGATGTTGTACAACCGGGACCCGCTGACCGGTATCTGTAACCGGATTGCGTATACGGACATTATCCGTCCGGCATTTGCAAAGTATCAGGAAAAGGGAATAGCATGTGCGCTTGTCTTTGTGGATGCGGATGATTTTAAATCTGTGAATGACACATATGGACATGAATTTGGAGATCAGGTACTGATAAGAATTGCACAGGTTCTTGAGGAAGAATGCCCAGAACAGGGATATGTATGCAGATACGGAGGCGATGAGTTCATCGGATTTTTCCCATATGCGACTTCCAAAAAGGCACAACAGTACACGGATCGTGTGCAGAGCCGGCTGACCAAGGAAAACATTATGATCAGTATCGGTGTAGAGCTGACGTTTGCGGGGGGAGAAGAGACTATAGATGAGTATCTGTCACTTGCCGATCAGAATATGTACTGCCAGAAACAAATGCGCAAAGAAAGCAGGAAAAATATCGATTGATAATAGATTGACAAATTTATCTTACCAATGTATAGTAACTTAGTAGGAATACTAAGCTTTAAATGCTGTACATTTTTTTTAAGAAAGAAGAGATATATTATCATGAAGATTTCAACAAAAGGCAGATATGCCATGAGACTGATGCTGGATCTGGCATTGAACAACACAGGAGCGCCGATCAGTTTAAAAGATGTTGCAAGACGTCAGGAGATTTCCGACAAATATCTGGAGCAGATTATTTCCGTATTGAACCGCGCCGGTTATGTGCGCAGTGTGCGTGGAGCACAGGGGGGATATCTGTTGCGTAAAGCACCGGAGGAGTATACCGTTGGAATGATTCTCCGCCTGACCGAGGGATCGCTGGCACCGGTTGCATGTCTCGATGAGGGAGACGACGTCAACTGTGAGAAACGGGAAGACTGTGTTACCCTGATTCTCTGGAAAAAGATTAATGATGCCATCTGCAGTGTTGTGGATCATATCACATTGCAGGATCTGGTTGACTGGCAGAGAGAAAAAAATGGGGATTATGTGATATGAGGTATCTCGAAGAGACATCTCATGCGATGTGCTCCTTATTAAAAAAGAAAAGAAAGTAGGAAGAGTATGAGTAAATTAATATATCTGGACAATGCGGCTACCACACAGGTATACCCGGAAGTTCTTGATGCGATGCTCCCGTATTTTACGGAGCATTACGGTAATCCGGCAGCTATTTACAGCTTTGCAGGAGAGTCGGAGCGTGCGGTCGCAAAAGCAAGAAAGCAGATTGCAGATGTGATCGGGGCAAAGACCGAGAAAATTTATTTCACCGGAGGCGGAAGCGAGTCCGATAACTGGGCACTCAAAGCAACCGCAGAGGCATACAGCAGCAAGGGAAAGCACATTATCACATCCGCGATCGAGCACCATGCGATCCTGCACACAGCACAGTGGCTGGAATTGCACGGATTTGAAGTGACTTATGTCGGTGTGGATGAAAATGGTAAGATTAAGCTGGACGAGCTTGAGGCAGCCATTCGTCCGGATACAATTCTCATCTCTGTCATGGCAGCAAACAACGAGATCGGAACCATCGAGCCACTGAAGGAAATCGGTGCGATTGCAAAGAAACACGGGGTACTGTTCCATACCGATGCGGTACAGGCATTTGCACATGTGCCGATCAACGTGGATGAGATGAATATCGACATGCTCAGTGCCAGCGGTCACAAGATCAACGGACCAAAGGGAATCGGAGTCATGTATATCCGCAAAGGCGTAAAGATCCGTTCTTTCATTCACGGAGGTGCACAGGAACGTCAGCGCCGTGCCGGCACACACAATGTTCCGGGTATCGTCGGAATCGGGAAAGCAGCGGAACTTGCAGTGGCGAATATGCAAAAGAACACGGAGTATGAAATAAAGCTTCGCGATCATCTGATTGAGCGTGTGCTCCATGAGATTCCGTACACCCGCTTAAACGGAGACCGTACCGACCGTCTTCCGAACAATGCCAACTTCTGTTTCCGTTTTATCGAGGGAGAATCCATGCTGATTCTTCTCGATCAGGCAGGGATCTGCGGCAGCAGCGGAAGTGCCTGCACATCCGGATCGTTAGACCCGTCCCATGTGCTTCTGGCAATTGGACTGCCGCATGAGATAGCACACGGAAGTCTTCGTCTGACACTTTCCGAGAAGACAACCATGGAAGAGATTGATTATACAGTAGACAAATTGAAGGCAATTATCGAACGTCTGCGCAGCATGTCTCCTCTTTACGAGGATTTCGTGCGCAAAAACAAGGAGGAGTAGTATGTACAGCGAAAAGGTAATGGACCATTTTAATAACCCGAGAAACGTAGGAGAGATCGAGAACCCGAGCGGTGTTGGCACTGTTGGAAATGCAAAGTGCGGAGACATCATGCGTATGTACCTGGATATTGATGACAATGGCATCATCCAGGAGGCAAAATTTAAAACTTTCGGCTGCGGTGCAGCAGTGGCAACCAGCAGTATGGCAACCGAGCTTGTAAAGGGCAAGACGATCCAGGAAGCACTGCAGGTAACCAACAAGGCCGTTATGGAAGCACTCGACGGACTTCCACCAGTGAAGGTGCATTGCTCCCTGCTGGCAGAGGAAGCAATTCATGCTGCTTTATGGGATTATGCAGAGAAACACAATATCAAGATCGAGGGATTAGAGCGTCCGGTTAATGATATCAGTGAGAAGGAAGAGGCTCCGGAAGAGGAGTATTAAATGAAAGAAAAAGTAGTTGTAGGCATGTCCGGAGGTGTGGATTCCTCCGTGGCAGCCTATCTTTTAAAGGAACAGGGATACGATGTGATCGGTGTCACCATGCAGATCTGGCAGGATCAGGATGTCTTTGTGCAGTCACAGGAAGGCGGCTGCTGCGGACTTTCCGCAGTAGATGATGCCCGCCGTGTGGCAGAGCGTCTGGAAATTCCGTATTATGTGATGAACTTCAAGGAAGATTTCCATAAATATGTCATTGATTATTTTGTATCCGAATACGAAAAGGCACGCACGCCCAATCCGTGCATTGCCTGCAACCGCTACGTCAAGTGGGAATCCCTGCTGCACCGTTCGTTAGAGATCGGTGCAGATTACATTGCCACCGGGCACTATGCGCGTATCATGCAGCTTCCAAACGGGCGTTACACGATCCGTAATTCTGTCACAGCGGCAAAGGATCAGACCTATGCACTTTACAATCTGACGCAGGAGCAGCTTTCCCATACGCTTATGCCGGTGGGCGATTACGATAAGCCACATATCCGCCAGATTGCAGAGGAGATCGGACTTCCGGTTGCCACAAAGCATGACAGTCAGGATATCTGTTTTGTGCCGGATCACGATTACGCCTCCTTTATTGCACAGGAAACCGGAAAAGAAAGCAAACCGGGTAATTTTGTCGATGAAGAAGGAAACATTATGGGACAGCACCGCGGGCTGATTCATTACACGATCGGGCAGCGCAAGGGTCTTGGCATTTCTTCATCCACGCCTATTTTTGTCAAGGAACTTCGTCCGCAGACAAACGAAGTCGTGCTTTGCAAGTCCGAAAGCCTGTTTTCTCGTGACTGTCATGTGGATAATATCAATTATATGGCAGAAGAAAAGTTGACCGGGCCGGTCAAGGCTATCGGTAAAATCCGCTACTCGCATGCAGGTGCACCGTGTACGCTGTATCCGCAGCCGGACGGAACACTGCTGGCACAGTTTGACGAACCGCAGCGTGCCATGACACCGGGACAGGCGGCAGTGTTCTATCAGGATGATCATGTGCTGTGCGGTGGGACGATAGAAAAAGAATAGCATATAACAATAAGTCTGGATTTCAGAAGCAGCGAATGCTATAATGGGTTCAGGCTTATTTTTGTACGATAAACAGACAACACCAAAAGAGGAAATGATATGAAAGAGATTATTTTTTTACTTGTGTTGTTTGTTGCAAATGTGATTCAGGCGATTACCGGATTTGCCGGGACTGTGCTTGCCATGCCGCCATCCATGTATCTGCTTGGTATGGATGACGCGAAGGTAGTACTCAATGTAATGGCACTGTTGTCCGGACTGATGATCGCAGTGATGAGTTATCACCATATGAACAAAAAAGAACTTGCAAAGATCTGCGTATTTATGGTTGTGGGTATGGAGATCGGTATTCAGATCTGTAAGGCAGTTCCTTCGGAAAAGTTTCTCCTTGTTTTATATGGAATTATTATTATTCTGATTGCAGGAAAGAATTTGCTGTATCACCGGGAACATACGCTGCCGAAAGGTGTTCTGCTTGTGGTTCTTTTGCTGGCAGGCGTGATTCACGGAATGTTTGTGTCCGGAGGGGCACTGCTTGTAGTTTATGCCACGCAGGTATTAAAAGATAAAGAAGAATTCCGTGCGACAATCGCACCGGTGTGGGTGGTGCTGAATTCTGTATTACTGGAATCACAGGTGCGTCAGGGGGCATTTGATAATTATAATATTCGGCTGATTCTTATCAGCGTGATTCCGTTGTTTATTGCAACCTGGGTGGGGAAAAAACTCGTAAAAAAGGTATCGCAGAGGACTTTTTTAAACCTGACGTATGTGCTGCTTCTTGTGTCAGGTCTGTCGTTGATACTGTAGTGAGGAAAAAATGAGTATTACACTGAGAGAGATTGTAAAACAGGTAGAACATCTGGAAATGAAGCTGGTGGCTGGAGAAGCGGGGCTGGACCGGGAAGTACTCTGGACACATATGGTTGACAGTGATACGATATCTGCTTTTTTGCAGGGGCAGGAACTTACTTTTACGACAGGCATCGGCATCAGCGAAAAATTACCGCTTCTTAAGCTGGTACAGGAAGTGTATCGCAACGGAGCCAGCGGGATTGTGATCAATATTGGACCTTATGTTGAGAAAATCGGACAGGATGTTTTGGATTTTGCAAATGAAAAAGCGTTTCCGGTATTTGAAGTGCCGTGGAAAATCCACATGGCAGAAATTATGCGGATTATCTGTTTTGACATCACAAAAGAACAGCAGAGTCGGATTGAGGTATCCGCAGCACTTAATAATGCATTTTTGTGTCCGGCACAAGAAGAATTGTATACCGTTCCACTTATGAGGAAGGGGTATATGGCAGACAGTATTTATACAGCAGTTACGATCCGGGTGAAGATGCAGAAAAATACAGTGGAAGGCGAGCGTATGGAGCAGCTTTATTCGCGGCTGAGCAGCCATTTGCGCTGTAATTATAAGCGAATACTTTGCTGTGCGCAGGAAAAACAGCTGGTACTGGTTTTATGCGATTATACCGGGACAGAGAAAAAAGATGTGCTGACTTATATTTTTGAACATTTTTGTCAGGAACTAAAAGAAGGGGAGACTGCCCTTTTTTGTGTGGGAAACCAGGCAGAAGGACTTCGCCGGCTGTATAAAAGTTATGAGACCGCAAATCAGATGGCAGATGTAGCAGTTATGGGAAATATTCCAGGCGAACAATGCTGCGGCCGGCATAAACTTGTATTTTATAAAAATGCGGGGATGTTTCGCATTTTGTTTGCATTAAAAGACGAAGAAGTCATGCAGGGGTATGTAGAAGATACGGTACAGCCGCTTCTGGAATATGATGCACTGCACCATACCGATCTGGCAGGCGTCCTGCAATGCTATCTCCGGCATGACGGCAGTCTGCAGGATACAGCGAATGAGCTGATTGTCCACCGGAATACCGTAAACTATAAAATCAATAAGGCATCGGAGATTTTAAAGATGGATCTGACCAGATTGGAAAATCGTTTGCAGGTTATGCTCGGATTTGGCATCTGTCAGATACTTCACAAATAGAATTTGTACTCAAGTACAAAAAAAATTAGACTTTGAAACATTGTATCTGCTTTTTTTATGCGCTAATATAAAGGCAGATCAGACAAAGGCGTCCAATCACAGAAAGAATCTGTGAGATGGACGCTTTTTCTATTTTACAGTAACCAAAGAAATGGTCTGTTTATCGAAAAAATAAGCAAAAGTTCAAAGCATGAAGGAGGATACAATTATGAGTTTAACAGGAAAAGAAATCGCACAGATGCACAAAGATTACGTAATGCAGTCATGGTCAAAATCCGGTGTAGATGCATTACCGGTGGAAAGAGCAGAGGGAATTTATTTTTACGATTATGACGGGAAAAAATATGCTGATATGGCTTCCCTGCTGGTATGTTCAAATCTGGGACATGAACTTCCAGAGATTGTAGAGGCAATCAAAAAGCAGGCAGATAAGATGTGTTTTATGGCTCCGGCTTATGCGTCCGAACCGAAAAGTGTGCTTGCCAAGATGCTGGTAGAACTGGCAGGCGCAGATACATATAAGAGAGTATTTTTTACAAACGGTGGAGCCGAATCCAATGAAAATGCAATTAAAATGGCACGTATGGTAACCGGCAGAACAAAAATTTTTTCCTGCTACAGAAGTTATCATGGAGCAACCCTTGGTGCATCCAATGCTTCCGGTGACTGGAGAAGATATGCAGCAGAAATCGGAGGTGCGAATGGATTTGTACATTTCATGAATCCGCAGATGTACCGTGATGGCTATACAAAAGGAGTGGACGATGCTGAAGTAACAAAGAAGTATCTGGATGCACTGGATCTGCAGCTTCGGTATGAGGGTCCGCAGAATGTAGCTGCGATTGTGATGGAATCCATCGTCGGGGCAAATGGAGTGATTCTTCCACCAGACGATTATATGGAAGGCGTGCGGGCGTTATGTGATAAATATGGAATTCTTTTAATCTGTGATGAGGTTATGGCAGGTTTTTACCGGACAGGAAAAGCATTTGCCTTTATGAATTTCGATATCAAACCAGATATTATTACATTTGCAAAAGGCGTGACCTGTGGTTATGTGCAGCTTGGAGGCTGTATTGTAAGTAAAGCGGTTGCAGAATATTTTGAGGAACATGTTCTGCAGTGTGGACTTACCTACAGCGGTCATACATTAGCATGTGCAGCGGGTGTTGCAGCGCTGACTTATTATAAGGAGCATGATATTGAGGGACATGTGGCAAAGATGCATGAAATCGTAGCTCCGTTTATGGATGAGATGGTAAAGAAACATAAATGTATCGGTGAGGCAAGATGCATTGGATTATTTGGAGCCTTAGAAGTTGTAAAGAACAAGGAAACCAGAGAGCCGATGCAGGAATATGGAGTACCTGGTCCGGTGATGCCATGGATTTTTGCAGAATTAAAGAAGCGTGGATTTGCAACATTCGGACGTGAAAACTTCATAGAGATCTGCCCGCCTTTGATTATTACAGAGGAAGAGTTAAAGGAGTATCTGCCAATACTGGATGAAGTACTGACCATGGTAGATGAGAAATATTGTGATTAACCGGAGGAATGCGTATGAACTGGGATTATTTACAGCCTGTTAAGATTTACTTTGGAAAAGGAAGGGTACAGGAAATAAAAAAAATAGCGCAGGAACTGGGGTGTGCCCGCGGGCTTCTGGTAGCCGGACCTTTCTTTTTTAAAAGTGGATTGGCAGAAAAAATTATGAAAGAATCCGAAGGAATGCTGGTTGCTTCCTTCGGGGATGTATCTCCAAATCCGGATGTAACAGAAGTGGATGCCTGTGCGGAAATTATCCGTCAGAATGATATCGGATTTGTGGTTGCCCTGGGAGGCGGAAGCCCGATGGATTGTGCAAAGGCTGCTGCAAGCGTGGCTTTGACACAGGATTCTATCCGGAAATACCATGGGACGGGGGTTGCACTTCCGGCGGAACATTTGCCGCTGATTGCGATTCCGACTACCGCAGGAACCGGAAGTGAGGTGACCTGTGTATCGGTTCTTTCGGATCATGCAAATGGGAAAAAGGCACCGATTGTATCGGAAGGATTTTATCCGAAAGCAGCAATCATTGATCCGGAACTGACCTATACCATGCCGCCGGCTGTGACAGCAGGAACCGGAATTGATGTGTTGTCCCATGCGATAGAAGGGTATTGGAGTAAGGGACATCAGCCGATTTGTGATACGCTGGCGATTCATGCAGCGGCACTTGTATTTAAGTATCTCTATCGGGCATATAAGAATCCATCGGATGAAGAAGCAAGGGAAAAAATGTGCGAGGCATCTGTCATTGCAGGGCTGGCATTCACACTTCCTAAAACGACTTCTTCCCATGCATGTTCCTTTCCACTGACGAACATATATCATATTCCGCATGGAGAAGCATGTGGGCTGACACTGGATTATTTTGTCCGTATTAACGCAAGGGGAACCGGAGCGGAGCGTGTGGAAACACTGGCAAAGGCATTGAGATTTGCGGATGCAGAAGCACTTGCCGATGCAATTTTTGCATTGAAACAGAAACTGGGACTGCGGTGCGATTTAAAAGACCTGCATCTGGAAGAAGAACAGATTGCGGAACTGGTGAAAATCAGCAGACACCCAAACCTTTATAATAATCCAGTGGAAATTACGGATGAAATGCTTGATAAAATGTACCGGTATCTTGCAAATTAGTTTGTTTTTGTAGTTATTATGTGTTAAGATAATAATCATGACGAGGAGGTCAGGTACAGGATACCTGACCTCTTTTTCGTATTAATGATACAAAAGTGGAAAAGGAGAATACTACTATGAAATTAGTTACAGCAATTGTAAGACCGGAAAAAGTAATGGATGTCATCAAAGCATTGGAAGAAAGCGGTTATTTTGCATTTTCTAAATGGGCAATTTCCGGAAGAGGAAAAGAAAAGGGAATTCAGGTAGGAGATGTGCTTTATCAGGAAATGGCAAAAAGCATGCTCTATATCACCGTGGAAGATAAAGAAAAAGATGAAGTGGTGGATATTATTGTCAATAGTGCCAAGAGCGGAGCGTATGGCCACTATGGAGATGGAAAAATCTTTGTTTCAGACATCGAAGAGGCATATACGATCAGTGAAGAAACCAGAGAGGATGAAGATTAAATACCGGTAGAAGGGAGGAATCCGTATGGCGGAAAAAAGAACAAAATTGAAAAAGTCTATGGGACCCGGCTCTATCTGGGCAGTAGCAGTGGGATCAATTATTGGCTGGGGATGTTTTATCCAGGGAGGTCTCTGGACGCAGAGAGCAGGAGGACCGCTACCTTTGTTTCTGGGATTTTTAGTCGGCGGCCTGCTTATGATCGTTGTAGGTTACAGTTATTCCTATATGATTGCAAAATTCCCAGTGGCAGGTGGTGAGTTTGCTTATGCATACAAAGGGTTTGGACGAACCGCATCTTATATCTGTGGATGGATGCTTTCGCTGGGATATTTGTCAATTGTCGCACTGAACGCGACGGCCCTTCCGGTGCTTGCGTCGTATCTGTTTCCGGGAGTATTTAATCGTGGATATCTGTATACCATTGCAGGCTATGATGTGTATATGGGAGAAGTGGCATTATCTTTGTTTTTTATTGTATTATTTGGAATTATGAATTACCGGGGAGCAAAATCAGTTGGAAATCTGCAGCTGGCAATGGTTTTGATCATGTGTGCAGCAGTTGCGGTTTCTGTTGCCGGAACCGTTCTGACAGGTTCCTTTGATGCAGCAAATCTGGCTCCGGCATATGGGGCAGGAGGGAAAAGTTTCGGTGGTGGATTTGTTTCAATTCTTGCTTTGGCACCTTTTTTATATGTAGGATTTGACTGTATTCCACAGGCGGCAGAAGAATATGATTTTCCACCGCAGAAATGTAAGAAACTGATTATTTCGGCTTTAATTGTGGGAGCACTTATTTACGGAGCTATGGCACTTGTCACAGATAGTGTGTTGCCGTGGCAGCAGGTGCTTACCATGAAAGATGCTTCCGGTGCACCGGTTAAGTGGCATACAGGAGCTGTCCTTGACCTTGCAATGGGCAGACTGGGTGTGGGCTTTGTAGCAATTGCTGTATGCATGGGAATCTTCACTGGCATGAATGGCTTTTTCATGACTTCCAGCCGTCTGCTTTTTGGCATGGCAAGGGCAAAAATGCTTCCTTCGGCATTTGGAAAAATTCATCCAAAGCATAAGACACCGTCATTTTGTGTCGTATTTGTTACCATTATCTGCTGCATCTGTCCGTTTTTCGGCAGGGAAGTCATTGGCTGGGTAGTTGATATGTGTTCTGTCGGAACGGCATTTGGATATTTCTTTACCTGTGCCGGGGCATATATATTGTTAAAGAAATATGGTGATCCGACGGATACCAACCGGATTCATCCGGCAGTTGCCATGGGAGGCTGCTTTATCTCGGTTGCAATCCTGTTACTTTTGATTATACCGGGTTCTGCGGCATTTATGGCACCACAATCGTTTATTGCGCTGGTTGTATGGATTCTTTTGGGCGTATTGTTCTACTATATTTCACGAAAGAATTTCATGAAGATTACAAAGCGTGAGATGGATTATCTGATTCTCGGAAATGTGCAGGTGGTACGTGGAATGAGAAAGGGACAGGAGCCAGGACAGGTTGTGAAAGGAAATGTAGTGAATCCGAAACAGTAATAATAGAATATAAAAGATTTACAGAAAGCAGCAGATTATGTTCTAAAAAGCTGTTATAATGTAGGTATAAACTATGAAAGAGTTTGAATGATTTTTAAAAGCTCGCAAAGTCTGGTAAAATGGGCATGTGCGAGCTTATTTTTTGCCTTTTGATATTTTTGGGTGCTAAATTCACTTATACATGAGGCCATGTTATATCGTATGTATATGTAAATATCTCCGCAAACATGGATATGAAGAATGAAAATGCTAATCCTATGCTCACTGCAATAAGTCCATTGTAATCAGCTGTTTTTTCCAGAAAAGTCAAAATTAAAAAAATATTAAGCTTTTACCTGCTTGACACAGAGCATGGAAAAAGCTACCATAAACATGAACAAACTAACAGGAGTTATAAACAACTAACATTCTGAAATTTTGAAAGGAGAAGAATTATGAAAAAGATGCGTAAAGCATTACTCGCACTGTTATTATCCATTACAGTGGCAGGCACATCTGCAGTGCCGGTGATGGCAGCAGGCACAAACACATCCGTACCAACGGTTCCGGCACAGGAGGCTGACAGCTCAAAGGCAGACAAATTATTTACCGCGGTAAAAGGCGATTATGTACAGCTGTTTAAAGACGTTTTATTTGACGTCAGATATGATAAGTACTGGAATGATGACGCGGCAGCCGTTGTCGGTGCCGGCGCAGCAAAGGAGGCAGTAAAGACACTGAAGGCTTCCGTAGGTTCTTCCACTTATGGAGATAAAGCTGATCCAAACGCATTTTACTGTGGATTTATCAATGACGTAAAAGAAGTTTCTTTCCAGGATGGCGGCAAAGTGGAATTCACCACAACCGACAGCAAGAAAGTTTCCCATACCTACAAATTCCTGAAAAAAGATGCACTCAGCGGTGTAATGGAAGGCTATGTATTCCAGAGCACAGATAAGAATGAGGATGAGTTCAAATATGTATTCCTTTGCCCGGATACTCCGGCAACAACTTACCATATCGAATTCCGTTATGGCAGTGATCTGACAGAACTGTTAAAACTTAACACCGGAAAATATGCAAACTGGGTAGGCTCCGGTATGTTAAAGAGTGCTCTGACAGAGAAAAACGAAGCAATGATCCAGAACTGCATCGCTTTATTCTGCACGGAAAATCTTGCAGGGATGAAAACTACAGAAACTGCAGCCCAGCAGAGCACACTTGCCGGTGTATGGGATGCGGATCTGACTGCATATGCCAATAATGCACAGTATAAGAATTCCAAAATGTACTGTGAACTGAAAGCTGACGGAACCGGAGTAACCTATTTTGATCAGAACGGAACCGGAAATTATGCAGAAAATGCATTTACGTTCTTTGCTTATGACAATGATGGAAACGAAGCTACAAACAGCGGTGTATACATTTCCACAGGCAGTGATGAGATCACAACTGCAGGTAAATATACAATTGCAAAGAAGGGTGACAGTACCATTCTTACGTTTGACACACTTGACGGACAATCAATCAGTTATATCAAACGTGACACAAAGGTTGCAGTTGTCAGTGAAAAGACAACACTGTATGTGAAGGGCAAGACCAATGTTCTTGCGAATGTCGTATCCGGAAGCGGAATTACAACTTACACAAGCAGCAATGCAAAGGTGGCAAAGGTAGATGCAACCGGTAAGGTTACAGCTCTGAAAAAAGGTACCGCTGTCATCACAGCAACCAACAACGGCGTAAGCGGACAGGTAAAAATTACCGTAAAAAATCCTACTTTAAATAAAAAGACAGTAACTCTGAAAAAGGGCAGGACAGCAAAGTTAACGGTAAAAGGAAGCATTGGAAAGGTAACTTACAAGTCTTCTAATACAAAGATTGCAACTGTATCCTCCAAGGGTGTGATCAAGGCGAAGAAAGCCGGAAAAGTTACCATTACTGTAAAATCCAATGGTATTACCAATAAGTGCAAAGTCACTGTAAAAAATAAATAAATTTCTGCAAAGTAACAAAATACGAAGGAAGGCCCGTGAGATGTTCATGGGCCTTTTTTCAACGAAATAAAACTTTTTTGCGCTTTATGGTTGATTGCGTGTGCAGGTATAACGTATAATAAAGATATTATTTTTGTAGTCAGTGAAAGAGGCGGTACTATGGTTACAATTAAAGAAATCGCAAAATACTGTAATGTTTCGATTGCGACCGTTTCCAACATTATCAACGGGAAACCGAACGCCAGTGAAGAGACAAAACAGAGAGTGCTTAAAGCAATTGAAGAACTGAATTATACTCCGAACTATATTGCTAAAAATTTAAAGACAAAGCGGACAAAGACGATTGGGGTTGTCGTTGAGGATATTACGGTCTTCTGTGCACCGGAAATTATAGACGGAATCACAAAATGCTGCGAGGAAAAAGGTTACCATATTCTCCTGACCAATCTCCGTTTATACAAGAAGTTTGGAGACAGTTACTATGAAAATGAGAACTTTTTCCAGACAGTCCACAGAGAGATCCGGGAACTGATCTCGAAACAGGTAGATGGAATTGTTTATGTGACCGCTCATGAGCGTGTACTGAAATGTCTGCCGGAAAAATTGACGGTTCCGGCGAGCATGGCATATGGATACACAAAATCTGACAGTTATCCGGCAGTCGTTGTGGATGACTGGCGCGGAGCATATGAAATTATAAATTATGTCATTTCCATGGGACATAAAAAAATCGGTGTGATTACCGGAAAAGAGAGCAGTATTCATACCCATGATCGTCTGCTCGGTTACCAGAAAGCACTGTTTGATCATGAAATTGTTTTTAATCCCGATGCAATCGTAGAGGGAGGATGGACGAGAGAAGGCGGGTACCGGTGTACGGATCAGCTTTTGGAACAGAAAGTTACGGCAATTTTCTGTATGAACGATATCATGGCAGGTGGTGTATATGACCGGTTGACGGAAAAGGGACTTGTGCCGGGGAAAGATATAGCGGTTGTCGGATTTGATAACCGGGAGCTGTCGAATTTTTATCAGCCGCCGCTGACAACGATTGAACTGCCGTTGTACGAGATTGGATATACTTCCTGCCAGAATGTGATTGAGGATATTGAATCACAGGATTCTGGAGAACAGACGGAATCAAAGCACCGGATGGTGGAACTTCCTGTGCCATGCAAATTGCTGGTGCGCGGATCGGTTCAGAATATTTCCGGAAAATAAATAGACAAAAAAAGTCTTTTTAATTTGGTAAAAGTATCTAAAGTTAAACGTTTTATATACGCGAATATTGACAGCAAAATGCAGATATGCTATAAAATTTATAAGAAAAACAATTACGGAAGACGTAAATTTACTTTTTCCGTAATTATTTTTTAAACGAAATGTTAAACGTTTAATGAAGGAGGAGAGATGATGGGAAAAGCGGCAAATTCGAGTATTCCCCTTAAAGATATTCACATTACGGATCGGTTTTGGAATAAATATGTACATCTCGTAAAAGATGTAATCATCCCTTATCAGTGGGACATATTAAATGATCGTCTGGAAGGTGTGGAAACGAGCCACTGTATTGAAAATTTTAAGATTGCAGCGGGAGAAAAACAGGGGGAATTTCAGGGAGCTGTGTTTCAGGATACCGATGTGGCGAAATGGCTGGAAGCGGTAGGATTCGCACTCAGCTATGAAAGAGACGGGGAACTGGAACGGCTGGCTGATGAAACCATTGATCTGATCGGCAGGGCACAGCAGCCGGATGGATATCTGAATACTTATTTTACAATCAAAGAGCCGGATCGGCGCTGGTGCAATCTGATGGAGGGGCATGAACTTTACACCGCAGGTCATATGATAGAGGCGGCCGTTGCGTATTATGAAGCAACCGGAAAGAAAAAATTCTTAGATATCGTAAGCAGGTTTGCAGATCTGATCTGTGAAACTTTTGGGAAAGAAGAAGGACAGTTGCACGGGTATCCGGGACATCAGGAGATTGAGCTTGCACTTGTGAAATTATATCGCGTGACGGGACAAAAACGGTATCTGGAGCAGGCGAAGTACTTTATTGATATCCGTGGCAAAGGAAAAAATTATTTTCTGGAAGAAGAAAAACGACCGGGACATCGGAGGATCTTTCCGGAATTTTCCAACTATGATCCGAAATATTCCCAGTCCGATAAGCCGGTGCGGGAACAGAAGACGGCAGAGGGGCATGCGGTACGTGCAAATTATATGTATTCTGCCATGGCGGATCTCGCGTATGAATATCAGGATCAGGAATTGCTTGAAACGTGTGATACCATCTGGGATGATATGGTACACCGGAGAATGTATGTGACGGGAAGCGTCGGATCATCCGGTCTGCTTGAGCGGTTTACAACTGACTATGATCTTCCGAACGACAGTAATTATTCGGAGACATGTGCTTCGATTGCACTTGCCATGTTTGGAAAACGTATGGCGGAGATGAAAAAAGATGCTTCTTATATGGATGCGGTAGAACTGGCACTGTATAACACCGTATTGTCAGGAATTGCCATGGACGGAAAAAGTTTCTTTTATGTCAATCCGCTGGAGGTGTGGCCGAAGAACTGTATTCCGCGGACTTCAAAGGAGCATGTAAAACCGGTTCGCCAGACCTGGTTTGGCGTGGCATGTTGCCCGCCGAATATCACAAGGACACTGGCATCGCTGGGACAATATCTGTATTTTCAGGAAGATTCCGAACTATATCTGAATCTGTATATCGCAAATGAAACAGATGTCACAGTTGGGGATGCAGCGTTTCATATTACAATGGAAGGAAATTTCCCATGGGATAGCCGGATGCGCTTTGTAATGGAGGGAACGCAGGAAAGAGAAATGACACTGGCATTTCGGATTCCCGCATATGCCAGAAACTTCACAATTTTACAGAATGGCAGGAAAGCAGACACCAAAATAGAGCGCGGATATGCTAAAATAAAAGGGATTTTTGGTAAAACAGTTTTTGAAATCTGTTTTGATGCGCCACCGGTATTTGTGCATGCAAATCCACAGGTCAGAGCGGATGCTGCAAAGACCGCCATCGTAAAGGGACCTCTGGTGTACTGCCTGGAGGAAACCGATAATGGAGACAATCTTGCATCCATTCTGGTGGATACAAAACAGGAACTGACAGAAACATATGACGAGCAGCTTCTGGGGGGATGTGAAGTCATTCACCTGGAAGGAAAAAAGATTTCGCAGAATGGCTGGGATGAACATCTGCTGTATCAGGAAAAAGCGGTGACATTAACACCGGTGCAACTGACAGCTGTCCCATATTGCTATTGGGGAAATCGTAAAAAGGGAGAAATGCTTGTCTGGTTAAAGGAACTTCTTGGATAGGGGGAGAGAACATGAAGAAGTTTTTGTATTCTAAAAAAGCGGCACCATATGTATTTGTTCTTCCGTTCGTTCTGACATTCGCGATTTTCTGGATTCTTCCAATCGGAAAATCTGTGATCATGAGCACGGAAAAGATTTTGCCGGGACAGATCCAGCATCTCGGAATGGGAAATTATACAAGGCTGATCCAGGACCGCGTGTTTAAAGTGGCAGTTGGAAACAGCTTTAAGTATATGATTGCAACGCTGATTCTGCTGATACCGATCCCGATGTTACTGGCATGCATCATTAACGCAAAACTGGTAGGGGAAAAATTTCAGGGATTTTTTAAGTCGGCATTATTTATTCCGGCACTGACATCTGTAGTAGTAGCAGGTACGGTTTTCCGTCTGATTTTTGGAGAGATGGATACCGCACTGATGAACAGCGTTGTAGGATTTTTTGGAATTGCACCGATCAAATGGCTGAAAAATTCCGGAACCGGATTTTTTGCGTTGCTGTTATTGGCATGCTGGCGCTGGTTTGGTGTCAATATGATGTACTTTTTGTCCGGACTTCAAAGCATACCGGGAGATTATTATGAAGCGGCATCCATTGATGGAGCCAATACCTGGCAGAAGTTTATAAAAATTACAGTTCCGATGCTGAAACCTACCATTGTATATGTGCTGACCATCAGTATTTACGGTGGCCTGGCAATGTTCAATGAGAGTTACATGCTCTATGCCGGCAATAATTCGCCAAACAACATCGGACTTACCATTGTCGGATACCTTTACCGGCAGGGAATTGAAAAGAACGATATGGGATATGCGTCTGCAGTTGGAGTTGTGCTTCTGGCACTGGTTCTTTTGATTAACGTTATTCAGCTGGCAGCGACAGGAACATTTAAGAAGGAGGAGAAATGATACGATGAGCGATATGACAATGAATATACCGGTTCGCAAATCTGCGAAGAAACCGAAAATAACTGCAGTCAAAGTTCTGGCATATGTATTTCTTATTGTGCTGGCAATTATCATTTTGATTCCGTTCTGGGCAATTTTTGCGGGAACATTTCAGGAAGGAACCATGCTGATCCGATACGGACTGAATTTGAAAATTGATTTTTCCAAGGCAAATTTCCACAACTATGTCATGCTGTTTACGGATTCCGGAAACTATTTCCGCTGGTTTTTAAACAGTGTGGGACTGACGGTTGTGCAGGTGATACTGACCTTATTTATCAGTGCATTTGTTGCGTATGGATTTTCCGCTTATGAATTCCGGTTTAAAAATGTATTGTTTGTCTGTGTGCTTTTGATCATGTCCGTACCGTTTGAAATGTTGATGCTTCCACTGTATGTACAGATCAACGATATGCATCTGTCTGACAATTATGCGGCAATATTCCTGCCTTTCCTTGCACATGCATCAACGATCTTCTTTTTCCGGCAGTATCTGACCGGCATGCCAAAAGAGATCATTGAGGCAGGCAGAATTGATGGCGCTTCGGAGTACGGAATCTTTTTTAAACTGGTACTGCCGATTATGAAACCATCGTTTGCGGCAATGGCAATTTTAAATGGTATGAACTGTTGGAATAATTTCTTATGGCCGTTACTTGTATTGCGCAGCTCGGAAAAATATACGCTTCCGATCGGACTGAATACGCTGATTACACCGTATGGAAATAATTATGATCTGCTGATCGTCGGGTCTTTCTTCTCGATCCTTCCGATCCTCATATTGTTCTTATGTTTCCAGAAGTATTTTATTGAAGGTATGACTGCGGGTGCAGTAAAAGGCTAGTACGTGTGGCAAAGGAGGAAAAAAACGTGAAACAGGCAAAAATGATGATAGACAAAGCGTTTAAAGTGTCTGAAGTAGACAAACGCATTTATGGCTCTTTTATAGAACATCTGGGCAGAGCGGTGTATGGAGGAATTTACCAGCCGGATCATGCGTTCGCGGATGAAGACGGTTTTCGCAAGGATGTCATTGATCTGGTAAAAGATCTGAATGTTCCGATTATCCGGTATCCGGGCGGAAATTTTGTCTCAAACTTTTTCTGGGAGGACAGCGTGGGTCCGATCGAGGAACGTAAACCACGGCTGGAACTGGCATGGAGAAGTCTGGAGCCGAATACCTTTGGGCTGGGAGAGTTTGCAAAGTGGACAAAAAAGACCGGGGCAGATACTATGATGGCAGTTAATCTGGGAACGAGGGGAATTGCGGATGCCTGCAATCTTCTGGAATACTGCAACCATCCGTCGGGTACCCGCTACAGCGATCTGCGTATCCGGCATGGAGTGAAAGACCCTTACAATATCAAACTGTGGTGTCTGGGAAATGAAATGGACGGGGAGTGGCAGCTGGGCAAAAAGACCATGCATGAATACGGGCGTCTTGCACAGGAAACAGCCAAGGCGATGAAACTGATTGATCCATCCATTGAGCTGGTTTCCTGTGGCAGTTCCTATATGGATATGCCGACATTTCCGCAGTGGGAAGCAACAACCCTGGAGTACGATTATGATTATGTCGACTACGTTTCCCTGCACCAGTATTACGGAAACCTCAATGGAGACAGCGCTGATTATCTGGCAAAATCGGATGATATGGATGCATTTATCCGTTCTGTCATCTCTACCTGTGATTTTGTGAAAGCGAAAAAGCGCAGTAAAAAGACAATTAATCTGAGCTTTGACGAGTGGAATGTGTGGTTCCATTCCAAGAGCGAGGAAGAGGATATCACAACAAACCATCCGTGGCAGATTGCACCGCCGCTTCTGGAGGATCACTATAACTTTGAGGATGCTCTGATGGTTGGACTGATGATGATTACTCTGTTGAAGCATGCTGATCGTGTAAAAATTGCCTGTCTGGCACAGCTTGTGAATGTCATTGCACCGATTATGACCGAACCGGATGGAAAAGCCTGGAGACAGACAATTTATTATCCGTTTTTGCATGCATCCAGATATGGACGCGGCGTGGTACTGCAGCCGTTGCTGGATGGCCCGGCGCATGAGACCGTTGAGCATGGAATGGTTTCGGATATTGTCAGCGTAGCGGTTTACAACGAGGAAAAGGAAGAACTGACGATTTTTGCAGTCAACCGTAATATTAGTGAAGATGTCAGCCTGAAAGCAGATGTGCGCAGTTTTGCAGGATATCAGATTCTGGAGCACCTGGTACTGGCAAACGATGACCTGAAAGCGGAAAACGGACCGGATGGGGAAAACGTTGCCCCGGTAACGGTACAGGATGGTATTCTGGATGCCGGAGAACTGGAAATCCCACTGAAAAAAGCATCGTGGAATGTTATTCGGCTTGGATTGCAGAAGTAAAACGTATAATTATGTGATAAATGCATAAAAACATAATCTTGTTTTTGGATTAAAATAACAAAAACAACAAAAAACAGTAAAAACATATTTACAAGATCTTTTATAAGTGGTATATGTATAAACACAAGGTAAAACGTTTAATAAACGAAACCACATAGTCGTTGGATGAAGGAGGAACAAACTATGAGAAAAAAGAAAGCACTGGCACTTTTGATGAGTGCGGTTATGCTGATGGGGGCTTTTACAGGATGTGGAAGCAAGACAGCAGACACAAACAACACCGGAGATGATTCACAGGCAGCAAATAATGCACAGAGCACTTCGGATGACGTAACCGAATTGGAGTTCTGGACATTCGTGGAACTTCACGGACAGTTTTATCAGAACATGGCAGCACAGTGGAATGAAAAGAATCCGGACAAGAAAGTGAATGTCAATGTAAACGTTATGCCGTACGATGACATGCACAACAAACTTCAGATTGCACTTACCTCAGGAGAGGGTGCTCCGGATTTTGTAGATATTGAGCAGGGTAAATTCGCAAACTTTACACAGGGTACACCGGCACTTATGGATTTGACCGAAGCGGCTGAACCGTATACTTCAACCGGAGATATCGTACAATCCAGACTGGATCTTTACAGCAAAGACGGCAAGTTATACGGACTTCCGACACACGTTGGAGCAACCGTTGCATTTTACAATACAGAACTTCTGGATGCCGCTGGAATCGATTATACAACCATAAAAACATGGGATGATTTCAAGAAAGCAGGAAGCACATATTATGAAAAGACCGGAAAATATCTCGGCACAGCAGATACGACAGCTCTCTGGACAGAGAACCTGCTTCTTGCAGAACTTGGAGGAGAATACACAGATGGAGATACCGTAACCGTAAATTCTCCTGAGATGAACGAGGCAATGGGCATTTTAAAAGATCTTTATGATGCAAAAGCAATCGGAACGGTTCCGGGAGGAAATCCGGATAAGGAAGAGGCTTACGGTGCATTTAACAGCGGCGATTTCGCCTGCGCGATCATGCCAATGTGGCAGATGTCCAGATATACAAGCTATATGCCGGAACTTGCCGGAAAGATTGCAATTGCACCGGCACCGGTTGTTGATAACACCAAAGCAAAATCTGTAGGTGGTGGCGGAACCGGTACAGCAGTTGTTGCCAGCAGTAAAAATGCACAGATTGCATCCGAGTTCCTTGCATTTGCAAAACTTTCCAAAGAAGGTGCCGCAGAAATCTGGGATCTGTTAGGATTTGATCCATGTAACAAAGCCGTATGGAGTGATGCTTCTGTAACCGATAACGAAGATAACATGTATGTACAGTACTTTGAAAATAATCCATTTGATGTCCTTAAAGAGATCCAGGATGGTATCGTAGGACTTGCATCACATGCATCTTCTTCTTATCCATCTATCAATACAGAGTTTACAACGGTAACATTAAATGATATTTTTGAAAACGGAGTGGATGTAAAGACAGCACTCGATCAGGCACAGTCCGATCTTCAGAATGAACTGGGACAGTAAATAATTATAAGTTTCATACAATCTCCTTACTCTTAGTATTAAGAAGGAATGCACGAAAAAAGTGTATTCCTTCTTTTTTAAATTGCTGGTTAACTGTGTGGTTTGGGGTCTTTTGAGTTTCTTAAAAGGGACGGATTTGCGGGGGGATTGGTTTAGGTATAAGTTTTTCTCAATGCGACGGAAGAAGGGGGACATTCTCTTTCTCCAGAAAAATTTACAAGTTCTGCGGTACATCTCTAATGTATCGCCTTGCTCTGGCGTTGGTTTCAGGTACGTGGAGTAAAGTTTTTCAGTTTACGCAATTCACTATGGGTTGTGAGTGCCAGAGCAAGTTGCAAATTTGTTCTTCCGAAAGAAATGTCCCCCTTCTTCCTGTTGGCTGGAGAAAAAATAATTGAGAAACATATTTCCGCAAATCCTGTCTATTGAATAAATATAAAGGCACCAGAACCTGCAGTTAAAGGTGCTCCCAGAAGTAAATGCGTGCAATGAGTGTTTACGGTAAAGTGATAAATGTTTGGGAAGCTTAACATGCAAATAAGTGGAAATTTCATTGCTGGTATTTTGTGAAACAATCGTTCTATTGAAGCTTTTATATGATCGGGCATTATGAACTTATAAATAAAAGACGGGTTCTATATAATCAAAATTCATAGGAAAGATGCCATCGTGGTATCTATGCCAATAAAATTCATTAAAAAATGCCATCGTGGTATCTATGCCAACAAAATTCATGTAAAAGATACCATTGTGGTACCTACACGCTGAAAATTCAACATTCAGATACCGGAAAGTCTCTATAGATCAAAAATTGCTTCTCCAGATACCACGTTTTCGAAAAAACCGGTATCTGGAGAAGCAATTTTTACTATATAGGTGACATTTCCTGATTTCATGCATAAAAATTTTGGAAAACCGTCACCTAAACCTTTAATTTTTCATCTATAGATACCCGGCCTTATCATCAAGTGATTTAACAGGGTATTTTTATGCTTATTCCAGTTCATGGCATTCGTAGCTGCTTTTGAGGCGTCCCTTTAACTGCAGGTTCTGGTGCCTTTATGTTTGTTCCACAGACAGGATTTGCGGACATCATTCTTTTACTTATAGTTTTCCTATCTACAGGAAGAAGGGGGACATTTCTTTCGGAAGAACAAATTTACAACTGCGCCGTAGTTCCATCATGTAACGTTAATAGCATAAAAGTAAAACCTTTGTCAAATCAACCTGAAATCAACATCGGCGCTGACTTGTAAATTTTTCTGGAGAAAGAGAATGTCCCCCCTTCTTCCGTCGCATCGAAAAAACTTATATTTAGAACAATCCCCCGCAAATCCGTCCCTCTGAAAAACAAAAGATCCCAGACCACACAGTTAAACAGCAATTTGTATTGGAAGAAAAACATGATTTTTCACATTCCCCTATTTACATAGTAGGGGAGTGGGGCTTATAATCACACCGTAGAACTCACGGAATACGCTGCGGTCGTATTTCATGAAACGAGGTGGTAAAACGATATGATGATATCCGCAAAAAGCAGATATGCACTGCGTGTGATGGTCGATCTTGCGCAGCACAATTCCGGAGAATTCATTCCGGTCAAAGAAATTGCCACAAGGCAGGGCATTTCCCTGAAATATCTTGAAAGTATTATGACCATACTGACAAAAGGGAAGATGCTTGAGAGTGCCAGCGGAAAGGGTGGCGGTTACCGTCTGATCAAACAACCGTCGGAATATAAAGTAATTGAGATCCTTCAACTGATCGAAGGAAATTTAGCTCCGGTCGCGTGCCTGTGTGAAGGAGGAAAAAAGTGTGAGAGCACCGCAGAGTGTACCACACTTCCGTTCTGGCAGGGATTGGAAGCTGTGATCAATGATTACCTTGAGAAGCATACCCTTGAGGATATGATTTCACAGAAGACGCATTCCTGTGAAAGTTAAACAACATGTTTTATATGGAGGAAATACAAATGTCGGAAAAAAATTTATTAGAGATCAAAGATCTGCACGTAAACGTTGAAGATAAAGAAATATTACACGGAGTAAATTTAGAAGTTGGAAAAGACGAAGTGCATGTTCTGATGGGACCGAACGGAACCGGAAAATCCACCCTGGGCTATGCCATCACCGGGCATCCGAAATATGCCATCACATCCGGACAGATTTTCTTTGACGGAGAGGACATCACAGAGATGCCGGTGAATGAGCGTGCCAAAAAGGGAATCTTCCTCTCCTTCCAGAATCCGCTGGAAGTTCCGGGGGTGACATTGAGCGCATTTATCCGTAATGCACTCGAGCAGAAGACCGGAAAGCGTGTCCGTCTGTGGGATTTCAAGAAAAAACTGACCGAGACCATGAAACTTCTTTCCATGGACGAGTCCTATGCAGAACGTGATTTAAATGTCGGCTTCTCCGGTGGTGAAAAGAAAAAAGCAGAAATTCTGCAGATGCTTATGTTAGAGCCAAAGCTTGCAATCCTTGACGAGACCGACTCCGGACTGGATGTGGATGCTGTCCGTACCGTATCCAAAGGAATCCAGCTTTACAAAGAAAAATGCAAGGGAAGCCTTCTGATTATTACCCACAGCACACGAATCTTAGAGTCATTGCATGTGGATGTCACCCACGTTATGGATGAAGGAAAAGTTGTGAAAAACGGAGATGCTTCCTTAGTAGATGAGATCAACGAAAACGGTTTTGAGGAATTTGAACAGTAAGAAAGGTGCGTGCGAAATGAGAGAAAAGAGTCAGGTAGAAGATATCGACCGCAGCATCTATGATATCCGCGATGAGGAAAAAGATGCATACAGAATGAAAGAAGGTCTGACCCCACAGATCGTGGAGCAGCTTTCCAAAGAAAAGGGCGATCCGGCATGGATGCAGCAGTTCCGCCTGGAGTCCTTACAGATTTACAATGAGATGCCGGTTCCGGACTGGGGACCGTCAATTGAGGGTCTGGACATGGATCACATTGCCACCTATGTCCGTCCACATTCCAAAATGCAGGCATCCTGGAAGGATGTGCCGGAAGACATCAAAGAGACATTTGAGCGTCTGGGAATCCCGCAGGCCGAGCGGAAATCCTTAGCCGGTGTCGGTGCCCAGTACGATTCCGAGCTGGTATATCACAATGTCAAAGACGAGGTTGCCGCACAGGGCGTTGTCTACACCGATATGGAAAGTGCCTTAAAAGGAGAATATGCGGACATGGTACACAAGTATTTCATGAAACTTGTCACCCCGCATGACCATAAGTTTGCAGCACTGCACGGAGCCGTATGGTCCGGTGGTTCGTTCGTCTATGTGCCAAAGGGCGTGCACGTGTCCATTCCGCTGCAGTCTTATTTCCGGTTGAATGCCAAAGGAGCCGGTCAGTTTGAGCATACACTGATCATCGTGGACGAGGGCGCAAGCCTTCATTTCATCGAGGGATGTTCTGCTCCGAAATATAACGTAGCAAACCTGCATGCAGGCTGCGTGGAGCTGTTCGTCAAAAAAAATGCAAAGCTTCGTTATTCCACCATCGAGAACTGGTCCAAGAATATGTACAACCTGAATACCAAGCGTGCCTCCGTTGAGGAAGGCGGAACGATCGAGTGGGTTTCCGGATCGTTTGGTTCCCATGTGGGCTGCCTGTATCCGATGAGCGTTTTAAAGGGGGAGGGTGCCAAAATGGAATTCACCGGTGTCACATTCGCCGGACACGGACAGAATCTGGATACCGGTGCCAAAGTGGTACACGCAGCACCAAACACCAGCTCCTATATGAATACCCGTTCCATCAGCAAGGACGGCGGAATCAGTACCTTCCGAAGCAGCGTGGTGGTGGCAAAGGATGCCAAAGGATCAAAATCAGCAGTATCCTGTCAGTCCCTGATGCTTGATTCCGAGTCGCGTTCGGATACGATTCCGGCCATGGACATCCGTACCAAAGACGCAGCTGTGGGACATGAGGCAAAGATTGGAAGCATCAGCGACGATGCCGTCTTTTATCTGATGTCACGAGGCATGACGGAAGAAGATGCCCGGGCACTTTTAGTCAGTGGATTTGCAGACAACGTATCCAAGGAACTTCCGGTCGAGTACGCGGTTGAGATGAACAACCTGATCCGGCTGGAGATGAAGGGAAGCATAGGTTAGGAGGAGAACAATGACAGAAATGACAATCAATAAACTTCCATCGAAGACCTGGTATTGGTTACATGTCAACGAGACCAAGCTTCCGTGGGACAAAGAACATACAACAGAACTTCCGGAGGAAACCGTAACAGCGGGAAACACCGAAGAGGTACGCTTTTCCATTACCGGAGAGGGAAGATACAGCAGCAAAAAGATCCATATCATAGCACCGGCCGGTAAGCAGGTGACCGTGTTTATGGATTATCAGACAGAGGAAAAACTTGCCGTAAGGACAAGCCTTTCGGTGGAAGAACATGCACGGGTGCGTCTGGTGCAGCTGCAGCACACAGCAGAAGATTCCCTTGTGTACAACCAGATTGAGGGAGAATGTGCAAAAAATGCCCGTATCGAGCTGGTACAGATTTATCTCGGAAAAGGAGATATCTATTCCGATACGACCATCAACTTAAACGGCGATGCGAGCAGCTTTAGGAGCGATATCGGCTATATCGGGCAGCACACACATATCATCGACATGAATGAAGTGGTCAACCACTTTGGAAAGCATACAGAGAGTGAGATCAACGTGGGCGGTGCCCTGCGCGACGGTGCAAAGAAGATCTTCCGTGGAACGATTGATTTTAAGACCGGCTCTTCCGATTCTGTCGGAAACGAGCTGGAAAATGTACTGATGCTTGGCGATGATGTGGAGAATAAAACTGTTCCGGTGATCTTATGCTCCGAGGAAAATGTCGTTGGTAATCACGGTGCAACGATTGGGGAACTTGATGAGGATACCATGTTTTATTTTGCCAGCCGCGGAATCGACAAAGAGCACGCGGAAAATATTATGGCAAGAGCAAACATTGACCGCCTGAAAGGAATCATCAAAGACGACAGCTTTGCCAGAATGATTGACGAAGAACTTGGGGAGGTGTAGCATGACCGATTATCGCAAGGACTTTCCACTGCTGTCAGAAATCGGGGAACATACAGTCGATGGCAGGGAATGGATCTATATCGACAATGCGGCAACTTCCCAGCGTCCACAGTGTGTCATTGATGCAGAACGCGATTTTTACCTGAAACACAATGCAAATCCGCTGCGTGGAAATTATCCGCTGAGTGTGGAAGCAACCGAACTGTATGAAAATGCCAGAAAAGGCGTGCGTGATTTTATCGGAGCCAAATCCGCGCGTGAGATCATCTTTACCAGAAATACCACAGAGAGCATGAATCTTGTGGCATACAGCTATGGTTTAAACAATGTAAATGCCGGGGATGAAATCCTCGTTTCGATCATGGAACATCACAGCAATCTTCTGCCATGGCAGATGGTTGCGCGGCAGACAGGAGCGGTACTCCGGTTTATCGAATGCCGTACGGACGGATCGGTGGATCTTGATCAGGTAAAAGAACAGATTACGGAAAAGACAAAAATCGTAGCAATCACACAGATTTCTAACGTGCTCGGACGTGTGAACCCGGTCAAAGAGATCGCAGCCATGGCACATGAAAAAAATGCCATTATCGTGGTGGACGGGGCACAGAGCACCCCGCATATGCCGGTCAATGTGCAGGATCTGGATGCAGACTTCTTTGCATTTTCCGGACATAAAATTTTCGGACCGATGGGAATTGGTGTGTTATATGGAAAGAAAAAACTGTTAAAGAAAATGCCGCCGTTTCTTTCCGGTGGCGAGATGATCGAATCCGTGACCCGCGAGAGCGCAAAATACGCAGAACTTCCGCATAAGTTCGAGGCGGGAACCGTAAACGCTGCCGGTGCCATAGCACTGCATGCTGCCATAAAATATGCACAGTCTGTTGGCTTTGATGTGATGCAGGAGCGGGAACTTGCCGTGACAAAGCGTGCGTTTGACGGATTGAAAGAACTTCCACATGTGCATGTACTTGGATCCGACCGGGCCGAAGAACACACCGGAATTCTTACATTTACAATTGATGACGTGCATCCACACGATGTGAGCGAGATTTTAATCGCCGATGGCATCTGTGTGCGTGCCGGACATCACTGTGCGCAGCCGCTACTTAATTATCTGGGCATCAGCTCCGCCACCAGGGCAAGCTTTATGTTTTACAATACCGAAGAAGAAGCCGACAAATTTGTAGCAGGCATCGCAAGTATAAGGGAGCGAATGGGATATGGAAAATAGAAGTTTTTATAATGAAATCTTAACCGAGCACAACGTGCGCCCGGAGTTTAAACATGATCTGCCGGATGCGGATATTGTGCTTGAGGGTGTCAACCCGAGCTGTGGGGATGATATTTTCCTGAAATTAAAGACGGATGGCGACACGATTACCGACGGTGCATTTGTCGGGGACGGATGTGCGATTTCCCAGGCTTCCGCAGATATCATGCTTGGCATGATTGTCGGAAAGAAAAAAGAAGAGGCCCTGCAGATGGGGAAAATCTTTATGAAAATGATCAAAGGCGATGCCAGCGAGGAGGAGATTGATTCTCTTGAGGAGGCATCGGCACTCCGCGATATCGCCCATATGCCGGCGCGTGTGAAGTGTGCAGTCCTTGGCTGGAGAACTTTAAAAGAGGCTTTGCTCGGTGAGGATGCGGACGATGATGACGATGAGGATGACGAGTAATAAAGTCGGAGGGTTTTTCATACACATATAGATAAAAATACACGATGCTTCTTATAGAATACTTTACGAATTTTGTGCAGTTTCTGGCTCTGTTAAAATTTTGGAGTCTTAATTGTGGCAAAGCGGAGTAAAATATAAGGAGTATCGTGTATTTTTTTAGGGGTATAAAATAATATCGTAAAAAGTAGTTGACAGCGTTTGGGAAAGGGTGTATATTCATAACAACAGATAATTCCTACTAAAGAAGTATGAAAATAAGGGATTAGATCAGAGAGAGTAAATTGGAGGATAATAAAATGGCAAATATTTATGAAGGAACATTGGAACTGATCGGACACACACCACTGGTAGAGTTCAAACACATCGAGAAGAAGTTTGGCCTTGAGGCAAGACTTCTTGCAAAGCTGGAGTACTTTAACCCGGCAGGATCTGTTAAGGACCGTATTGCAAAAGAGATGATTGAGCAGGCAGAGAAGGACGGAAAATTAAAACCGGGCTCCACCATTATCGAGCCGACATCCGGAAATACAGGTATCGGACTTGCGGCAATCGCAGCAGCAAAGGGATACCGCCTGATCATCGTTCTTCCGGAGACCATGAGTATTGAGCGTCGCAACATCATCAAGGCATATGGCGCAGAGCTTGTTCTTTCCGATGGAAGCAAGGGTATGAAGGGAGCCATCGCAAAGGCAGAGGAACTTCACAAAGAGATCGCAGACAGCTTCATTCCGGAGCAGTTTGAGAACCCTGCAAACCCTGCAGCACACAAGAAGACAACAGGACCGGAGATCTGGGAAGATACCGACGGAAAAGTGGATGCATTCGTAGCCGGTGTCGGTACAGGCGGAACCATCACAGGTGTTGGTGAGTATTTAAAATCCCAGAACCCGGATGTAAAGATCGTTGCCGTAGAGCCTGAGACATCTGCAGTATTGTCTACCGGAAAGGCAGGTCCGCATAAGATTCAGGGTATCGGAGCCGGGTTTATTCCAAACACACTCGATACCAAGGTTTATGATGAAGTAATCCCGGTTTCCAATGAAGACTCTTTCGAGTATTCCAAATATATTGCAAAAGAGGAAGGTGTGCTGGTAGGTATTTCTTCCGGAGCGGCATTAAAGGCAGCCATCGAAGTGGCAAAGAGACCGGAGTTTAAGGGAAAGACTGTAGTTGCCCTTCTTCCGGACAGCGGAGACCGTTATTATTCTACCGATCTGTTCAAGGATTAAGATAAAATTCGGAAAAAGTTCAGACTTTATTTATTCCGTTTTGCGGATGAATCCATTATAATAAAGGCATGTGGAAACCAGAAAGGAAAGTCCATGTGCGGAGAGCTTCATGGAAATTTATTCCCGTGAAGCTCTTTTTATTTAAAACAATTGGGAAAGTTTGTGCTCCGCTTAGGCAGACTAGAAATTCTGAGCGCATCCTTGGCAGACGGACACAAGCCGCGCCGCTGTCGAAACGTTGCCCGGACACAAAATTAGAGCCACGCAATCACTTTCGCAAATTCTAAGATTCTGTCTAATTCGTGCGTATCGGAGAGGCCGCAGCCGGAGCCACCACACGGGAGTCCGCCGGAACTAAGGATTTCACAATTATTTATATAGAAAATTACAGGAGAAAAAGAGGAAATAGATATGAACGAATTAAGTAAAGTAGTAAATGCGCAGCTGCAGCAGGCAGCGGAAAACCTTGTCCGTAACCGTCTGATGTCTGATGAATTTTTGGATTTTGTGCAGGAAAATACAAAACCGCTGGATACGCTGATGGCATATTACAAGTGCGCAATCATGGAAGTAGAGACGAAGTTTAAAGTGTTAAACGAACAATTTTCGCTGGAATATGACCGTAATCCGATCGAGTCCATCAAGACACGTGTGAAATCACTGGACGGAATCGTGCGCAAAGTGCGCCGGAAAAATATTCCGTTGACGCTTTCGGCGATTGAACAGAACATCAATGATATAGCAGGAATCCGGGTTGTGTGCTCTTTCCCGGAAGATATCTATTTACTGGCGGACTGCCTGCTTCAGCAGGATGATATCCGTCTGATCGAACAGAAAGATTACATCAAGCATCCGAAGGAAAACGGATACCGTAGCCTGCATCTGATCGTTGCAGTACCGATTTTTTTACAGAATGAGAAACGGGAAATGAAAGTTGAAGTACAGCTTCGCACCATTGCCATGGATTTCTGGGCGAGTCTGGAGCACAAAGTGCGGTACAAAAAGAATGTTCCGGCAGATGAAACCGAGCGTCTGGCACAGGAACTGAGCGAATGTGCACAGATCAGTGCAGATCTGGACCAGCGGATGCAGAATATCCGTACCCGCCTGGCAGATGCGGAATTACAGCATCCACAGAAACAAAAGAAAGATGAACAGATCCTTCTGGATGTGCTGGGACTGTAATGCCGCTGGTGCTCACAGGTAAGCATGAGAACGGTAACTTCTTTATGCACTGTGCTCCCATGGACGTACTTTCAGATGGACACCGCGGCTGTCGGCGATGCGCTGACACGCCTTAATGTCTTCTTCCGGAAGAATATCCACGATCGACAGCTGCGTGTGTGGGATAAGTTTTCCACATTCTTCTGCAAAATCAAGCATTGCCTCATAAGCATGAGGGAAGGATGGGCGGGTTACTTTTTCGTACTTTTCTGCAGTTGCCTCATTTAAGCTGATGGAGATACTGTCTACCACTTCTGCCAGCTGTGGTACAATGTCACGTTTATAATACAGGTTTCCCAGACCATTGGAATTGACACGGATCGGGAGACCTGTTTTTTCTTTGACATATCTGGCACTGGCGATCAGATTCTCCAGTGCACAGGTCGGTTCCCCATAGCCACAGAAAACAAATTCTTTGTAGCCGGTGAAATCAAAGGCATCAATTGCGGCAATAATCTCACTTAAAGAAGGCTCTGCTTTGTGCCAGAGGGTATCCGCATCACCCACACCATCAAACTGTTTACGGATACAGAACGTACAGTTGCAGTCACATTTATTTGTGATATTTGCATATACCTGATCATTGTACACATATAAAATTTTTGCCATAACAATTCCTTCTTTCTATCGTATGGATTAATCAATTGCGAAATTCTTTTCCGGTTTTTTCGTTTTTACACGTTTGAATCTGCAATCAGGTCAATAAGAAATTTCTCGAAATTAACGCCATCGCGTCCCGGCGTATTTTCTTTCATGGTATCCCCGATACTGTGGGATAAAAATTTCCCGGCAAGCAGAATCGCATCTTCCGTGCATATGCCCTTTGTGCGGCAGCCGCACAATACAGAGGCAAACAGATCCCCGGTTCCGGAAAAACTCCGGTCAAAAAACGGCGATTCGTGCCGGTAAACTCCATTTGCAGTGGCAGCAATATTATAAATGACGGGATGTTTCTCATCACGGCATTTGACACCGGTGATCACGACATCCTGTGGGTGTGAGGCTTTTTTTTGCAGCCGCAGTGCCACATCTTCTGCCAGCTTCAGCAGATCCGTGTTCGTCCGGCAGTGGAGTAAGGCATCTTCCGGGATGTCTGCCAGCAGACAGGCTTCCGTCAGATTCGGCGTGATCACGTCTGCTTCAAGCGTCAGTTCTTTCATTCCATTTAACAGCCCCGGAGTAAAAAACGGATAAGCATTTCCGTCATCCCCCATAACAGGGTCAACCAGAAGAAGCGTATGTTCTTCCCGAAAATGGTGGATGAAATCAAGCACCTGCGAAATCTGTTTCGCCCCGGTCAGAAATCCGCTGTAGATGGCATCAAAATGTGCGTTATTTTTTCCCCAGGCATCAATATAGTCCGGTAACATGGCGGTCAGATCGGTACAGTGATAACAGGGATAACCGGTCTGGCCGGTCAGTACGGCTGTTGCAACTGGACAACACTGCACGCCCAGCGCGGATAATACCGGAATCGCTGCCGTGAGCGAACACTTTCCGAAACCGGACAGATCATGGATAACAGCTGCTTTTTTCATGGAAAACCTCCGAATTGGTGAAAATAGTTCTTTGTATCCTAGTATAGTGTGATCTATCGGTGTGTATATATCCAAAATGGGAAAAAAATATAAATCCAGTCTGCAAAAAATCATGGACAACCATTTGTGTTTTGATAAAAATAACGGAAAAAGCAAGGTTTTGCTGGACAAATATAGTAAAAAGTAATAAAATTATAAGCATATAGGGGTAGGGTTTATACGAAAATCATAATAAGGAGTGCGTTTATGGAACTGATTTACACAAATGATTTATGCACCGGATGCAACAAATGCGTGCGCAGCTGTCCTGTACTTACGGCAAATATTGCAACGCAGGAAGGTTATGTAACGGTAGACCCGGACAAATGTATTGCATGTGGGGAATGCTTTGATGTCTGCCCACATGAAGCGAGAGACTATTATGATGATACGGACCGCTTCTTTGAAGACCTTGCATCGGGAAAGAAAATTTCCGTGATACTGGCACCGGCATTTCTGGCAAATTATCCCAAAGAATACCAGCGTGTGCTGGGATATTTAAAGAGTAAGGGAGTCAACCATATCTGCAGTGTATCGTTCGGTGCGGATATCACAACCTGGGGATATCTGAAATACATTACGGAACACAAATTTTTCGGGGGCATTTCCCAGCCGTGTCCGGCAGTAGTCACCTATGTGGAAAAATATATACCGGAGCTGATTCCGCGTCTGATGCCGGTACACAGCCCGATGATGTGTACTGCTATTTATATGAAAAAATACATGCAGGTCACAGATGAAATTGCTTTCATCAGCCCGTGTATTGCCAAAAAATTAGAGATTACCGATCCCAATTGCGGCGGATATGTTTCTTATAATGTAACTTTTGAAAAGATGATGAAGTATATTGGAAACGATTATGAAGGGTGTGAACCATATACCGATGAACTGGAATACGGACTGGGTTCTTTGTATCCGATGCCTGGTGGACTGCGGGAGAATGTAGAACATTTTCTTGGAAAAGAACAGGTAGTGCGTCAGGTAGAGGGCGAGCATGAGGCATATGAATATCTGCGTTCCTATGCAAAACGTATTCAGCAGAATAAAGAACTTCCGTTTATGGTAGATATCTTAAATTGTGCGAAGGGCTGTCTCTACGGAACTGCCACAGATCCTAAACGGGGAACGGATGATGTCATGCTGACAATCGCAAAACTGCGGAACAGCAAAACCAGTGCAAAACAGGAGAAGGCACACTTTGGCAGGAAGAGCAAAAGCAGGAGTCCGTGGGCAGATACACTGACACCGGAGGAACGTCTGAAAAACTTCATGGACGCTTTTGGAAAGCTGGACATCAACGATTTTATGCGCAGCTACACCAATCGCGCAGTACATATTGAGGAACCGTCCGAACAGGAGAAGAACCGCCTGTTTACAGAAATGAAAAAAGATACCTACGAAGAACAGCACAGGGACTGCGAATCCTGTGGATATTCAAGCTGCACCAACATGGTACGTGCCATCCACAATGGAGTCAACGTAAAAGAAAACTGTGTGCACTATGTGCGGGGCATGGCAGAGGAAGAGGCAAAAAAGATTGCAGAACTTCGCGATCAGGAGCGGACGGAACAGGAAATCCGCCAGCAGAAGATTACAGATATCACAGACCGGTTTATTACCCTGAGTGATAACATTGCAGAATTGAATACGGCAAACGAGGAATCTGCAAATGAAGCAACCAATCTGGCACAGTATATTCAGAATATTTCCCGTCTGTGCGACGAACTGAATGAGTCCATTCGTATCATGTCGGATTTCATCAGTGTATATAAAAAGAGCAATGAAGATATTTCTGCCATTGCAGGACAGACAAATCTGCTTTCGCTCAATGCCTCCATTGAGGCGGCGCGTGCCGGTGAGAACGGAAGAGGCTTTGCAGTGGTAGCGGAGGAAATCCGTACACTGTCTGATTCCACGAAGGAGCTTTTGACACAGAACGACCAGAAAGCCGAGGCAATTCTTCCAAAGATTACACAGAGCATGGATTCGATCAAAGATCTGGTAGAAAGCATGAATACCATGACGCAGAAAGTGTCAACGATTGCCGCAAATACGGAAGAAATTTCTTCCCAGACGACCTATGTACAGAATATGACAGAAGAAATGCGGGATGAGGTGAAAGAACTGTAGATGAAAAATGGCTAAATCTCTGATATAATAATTTGGTCGCAGCGTATAAAAGTTATTATAGTATTGTGATTGAATTATAGAGGTATACAATGAATAAACTTGTGTATTTATATGAATTGGATTCAACAAGAATATCTCCTTGGGAGATTGATAGGGGAAGGAAAGCTCTGTATGAAGAAATAGTAATGAGGGGAAATCGTGTAGTCCTTACGTTTCAACAATTAACAGATTCTAAAATATTCTTAGAATTGTTAAAAGATAAAAAAGATTTTGAAATTATTACATCTTTATTTGAAAATGGAGCGTTACGATTGTCAGAATATTGTGATCCACACACGGGAAAGAGAATATGTTCTGCTTCACAATATCTTCAGAATGCTTTGAAAGGAGGGCGGACGAGATTTATTTTTTCAAATGCTCCAGTGAATAATGAAGATTTAAAGGTAATTCAGTGTGCACAGGAGGCGTTGCAATATTGTAATTTAGACAGCCTGAGAAATTTGAAACAAGATGTGGGGCAATTAGAGAATTATATTGAGCTCATGTTTCATATTAGTATACAACAGCATGCGATGAATCCGGTTAAAGAAGGTTCTGTTTATACATTACCATATATGATTAACTGGGTTCGTAGGGCAAAATTTGATAATGAAAATTTCCAAAAATTATTTCTTTCCGGAATCAAATGTTTACAGGACGTGAAATCAAAAATAATTGCTTCCGGAAAAAATTCACAGAGTAGATCAGTATGGTTGAATAGCCTAAAAGAAGAAAAATCAGTAGAAATAAAAAGTGTGGCGGAGGCAATTGTTGATCTGTGTTACAATTATGTTGTAGAGGATAGCATTTATAATGTAAGCAAAAGATATGCTGATGAAGAATTCTTAAGTGACTTTCAGAAAAGGTTATATGAATTTTGGAAGGAATACAGAGAGGGAAAGCATGCATTAATGAATGGAGAATATCCTTTAAAGCAAAAAATAATACGAAAATTAAATTGGAGTGTTGCTAAAAGGGAATGGGAAAATGTAAAATTAAAGAAGCCAACGGAACCAGCTATTTTGTATAAAAGTGTATTTTGGGAAAACAGGTTATGGGAATGGAAAGTCTTTCTTGGAAATTTAAAGAAATGGTTTTGTGCTTTTATTTATATTGCATTTTTTGTTACGGTAATGAAAAAAGAGGCAGAATTTGAGAAAATTTTTAATGGTAATGAAATTGTTTTGAACCTATACACGATAATAGGAAAACAATGTGGAAATTGGATTGTTGGAATAATTACTGTAGTTATCGCAGGAATTATATCGTCTTTGCTCCTTAAAATTTTAAAAATACCGGATATACTTGAAAGTATACAGACAATTGCACAGGTGCTTATGGATTTCTTTAGTAAATTACGATTCCGAATAATAAAGAGATTTTTATGATATGCGTATTGCATTTGCAGAACGGAAAATAAGAAAGGTAGGGTGAATATTTGCAAAAAAAAGAATAGATTGTGGGACAGATAACAGTTGAAAAAAATGTTGGCGGGATCGAGGGATTGTGTGTGATTACACCGGCCGTACACGGGGATGCCCGCGGATACTTTATGGAGACCTACAATGAACGGGAAATGAAAGAAGCCGGATTCGATATCCAGTTTGTACAGGATAACCAGTCCATGTCCGTCAAAGGCGTACTGCGCGGACTGCATTTCCAGATCAACTATCCGCAGTGCAAACTCGTGCGCGCTGTGCGCGGCAGCGTATTTGATGTGGCGGTGGATCTGCGGGAAGGTTCCGCAACCTACGGAAAATGGTACGGAGTGGAACTTTCCGAGGAAAACAAAAAGCAGTTTTTGATTCCGGAAGGCTTTGCGCATGGCTTTCTGGTCCTGTCCGATGAGGCAGAGTTCTGCTATAAAGTCAATGACTTCTGGCACCCGAACGACGAGGGCGGACTGGCATGGAATGACCCAAAGATCGGTATCCGGTGGCCGGATGTGACAGGTGAGTATCACGGAACACCGTCAGCAGAAGGATATTGCATGGCAGATGGAACGCCGCTGACACTTTCAAAGAAAGACCAGGAGTGGCCGGGGTTGGAGAAAAAATAGAATACGAATAGAATATGGATGGAAAAAGGTGTCTTGAAATAGGGCACCTTTTTTCGTATACTAAAATTTAGATATCTATCACAAAAGAAAATAAAAAGATGTGATAGGAGAGCAGGAAATGTATTTGGGTGCATGGAGGATTCAAAAGATGAAAAAAGCAGAACGGTTAGAGGAAATGATATCAGTTTTTAATTCTTTTCCATTAAATAAGGAAAATTTTGAAGACTTTTATGTGGATACAAGTTCTATCCGGAGCGTGATCAATGCCAGAAGTGAGATTATTAACACTTTGAAATATGGGATTAATCCATATACAAAAATATTGTTAATGGGGCATAAAGGCAGTGGAAAATCCACGGAAATGGTAAAGATTTCAGAAGAATTGAAAGATCAGTATGAAATCATCAATTTTTCGATTGCGCAGGAAGTGGAACTGATTGGAATACAGTATATTGATGTGATTTTTGCAGTTATGAGCCAGATTATAGAATACCTTTCAACCTCTCAGGCTGTTAAAGTAAAGCCAGAAATTTTAGATAAAATGACACAGTATTGGAAAAATGAAATATCCATTGAATTTACAAAAAATGAATTTGCAGAGGCAGAAGCCGGAGGAGAGGTCGGACTTGGATTTTTGAAAAAAATATCGGTGTATGGAAAGGGCATTTTTAAAACAGGAACCGAAACAAAAAAGACGATTCGTAAATCGATAGAACCGAAAATCAGTTACCTGATCAGTTTGATGAATGAAACACTGGAGGATATGAATGATCAGCTTAAGGAGAAGCAGCAAAAGGAACTTCTTATCGTTGTGGAAGATCTGGATAAACTTGATATTGCGGATGCAAGACATTTGTTTGTAGAACACAGAAAGACTTTGCTGGCGCTACATTTGAAAATGATCTTCTCTTTTCCTATTTATATGGCCTATACTGCAGAGTTTGGAATGATCAATGATGATTTTGACAAAGATGTATTGTATAGCATGATCAAAGTGAATAATAGTGACCGGTCGGAAAATGAAGAAGGAATTGCAGTTTTAAAAGAAATTGTATACAAGCGGATGAAAGAGAAACTTGTTGCGGAAGATGCACTCAAATATATGATATTAAAATCAGGAGGAGCAATCAGGGATCTTTTTTCCATGCTTACAAATTGTGCAATACTGGAACTTTCAAAAACCGAACCACAGCAGATTTCCATGGAAGATGCAACAGTTGCAGCTATGCGGCTGAAAAGCACGTATGAAAGATTTATTACGTCACCGGAACAATTTGAGCGATTGATTGAAATTTATAATGATCCACATCCGGAAAATACAGATGAGGTTTTAAGCGAATTATTAAAAACACTTGCAGTAATCGAATACAACGGAGAACGTTGGTGTGGAGTGCATCCGGTATTGGTAGATTTTTTGAGGGAAAAAGGTAGAATAAATGCCTGATCTGAAAGAACAGTTTAAAAAACAGAATAAAATTTTTGATATTTATATGAAAAATGCAAGTATAGGAATCGTTGTTATTGAATGTAACTATAAGGAAATTGGCATGCAGATATGTGAGTATATGCATACCAGTTATTGTTTACAATGTGTAGATTATATGGATTTAAAAGAGGGGATCGTTGAGTATCTCAGAAAAATAGGAAATTCTGAAAATGAGCAGGAGAAATGTATCTGCATTTATAATTTTCCAACGTATTCTGATTCTGTAAATGTGGTGAAAAGTTTAAATATTTCCCGGGAACTGTTAAAAAATGTGATTCGTCTGGTTTTTATCATGCCAACGTTTATGGTAAACCAAATTCAAAGGTATGAACCCAATCTGAGAGATTATATCGGTCTGTTTTTGGAGTATAACCCTAAAAAACAAATTCCATTCCAGCCGGAATATGATGCTCCGTTTGAAAAGCATTTTAGAAAAAAAGAAAAGTTTGATACTACTTTTACTCTATATAAAAAGCAGAAACAACAGGGAGATCAAGTGAGGCGGCTACGTTTATATGCGGCTGCGTTGATAAATGCATGTGTAGCGACAAAAGAAAATATGGATAAGGTTGTCTGGCCAGCATATAGGGAGGCCATACAAGAAATTAAACAATATGCATCGGGGGAAGAAAAGAAAAAATTAGAGGCAGATATAAATATTCTAATGGCGTTGGCATTGTCAAATCAGCAATTTTATGAAGAAGCGGAAAAAATATTTCATAAAATTCTGATTTGTGCATCTGAAAAAGAACGCAAAAAAGATTTTAGTTTCCTGCAAGGACTGGAAGGGATTGCTTTTTGTGAATATGGACTGAAAAATTATGAAAAGGCAGAAAAAATTATTAGCGAGATAATTCAACTTCAGCACAAACAAGAAGAAAATATTGTCCAGATGTGTAAAACTCAAAATAATCTGGCGGCTTGTTATATACAGATGGAAAAATATGGACAAGCGATAACAATTCTGGAGAAGTGTGAAAAAATCATATTAAAAAGTAATTCACATCGATTGGAACATGAATTGTATATAAAAAAAAATCTTATGATTTGCTATTTGAAAACAGCAGGAAGAGACATAGATCTGCACATGGATATGTGGGCACAGATCACGGAAAGAGTGAAAGAGATATATGGAAAAAAGAGTGTCTGGTATGCAGAATGCCTGCTGATTGATGCCTGGTGCCAGGGAATATTGCTGGGAAAATATGAGGATGCAATAAAAGAGGCTGAACTGGCAGTAAAAATTGAAAAAGGAATTTTAGGACAAGAGGCGGAGGAAGTTGAAAAAGCGCAGGAAGTGCTTAATACGATCAGTAAAAATTATTTGAAATGAATGTCAGAGAAAAATTGCGATGTTGCGGAATCGTGATTCACACAAACAGGAGGAAGCAATTTGAAAATGCACCAGATAAGCTCCAGTGGCATCCGGCATTCTGTGCCGCTGCAGGGCTGGAATTCCACGAAGATATTGAACGGCTGGAGTTAAAGCCGGAATACAATCTGAGCAAGGAACCAATCCGTATCGACCTTCTAATCATAAAAGAAGGGAGTACCGGACAAATTAAGAATGAAATCGGTCACATTATGAGAATCTATAATGTGATTGAGTATAAGAGCCCGGAAGATGCGTTGAGCATTGACGATTTTTACAAGACCATCGGGTATGCGTGCCTGTACAAAGGCTATGGAGAATATGTAGATGCAGTTCCAATCAATGAACTGACAATATCTATTTTCAGGGAAACCCGACCGGAGAAAATGTTTTTGACATTGCAGAAGCAGGGACATACAATAGAAGAAAAATATCCGGGAATTTATTATGTGACAGAACATTTACCGTTTCCAGCGCAGATTATTGTGACACACGAATTAGAGCCGGGAGAGCACCGGAGTTTGAGAATTTTGTCAAATCATGCTAAAAAAGAAGATGTGGAAGAATTCCTGAGGAAAGCAGAAAGAATGAATACACCGCGTGACCGGCAGAATGTAGAAGCAGTTTTACAGGTAAGTGTCAGGGCAAATGATGAGTTGTATCGTGAAATAAGGAGGGATGCGAATATGTGTGATGCGTTGAGGGAATTGATGAAGGATGATCTGGAAGATGCCAGAAAACTGGGAGAATCGGAAGGGGAAGTACGTGGAGAAGCAAGAGGTAAAGTCATGGGAGAAGTTGTAGGAGAAGCAAAAATTATTCTTAAAATGAACCATAGCGGAATGTCCCCGGAAAATATTGCATCCATCACAGGTAAAGATCTGGATGAGATCAATGCAATATTGGAAGGAAAGGTTCCGGTGATATTATAAGTAGCATCTAAAAACAACATAAGAAGGTAAAAAGAAGTGATGATGTATGGAAAAGAAGAATACATCATCGCTTCTTTATTTTGATAGGAAAATTATATTGACTGTAGAAGTACATGGGTATATGATCAAAATATGAGAATAAAGTACTGAAATAATTAAATTATTTATAAAAAGTTGAGCTATTTAGTAGAAAGAGTAGATGAGGAATGGAAGATGAATTTATTCAAACGTATGGGAAAATCCAGAATATATATTAAAGTTCCGACGTAAAAGCGTATAGGAGAAAAGTACATATGAAAAAAGAAATTGCGATAAGATTAACTTCGAGATATTTGATTTCGTTTACATATGACAATTGTAAAATAAAATATGATGAGGTGGAACAAGAAACAGGAGCCTGGAAAGTAGTAGAAAAAAATAATAGGGAAAAGGATATTTATGATTATATCAGTGACTCTTTTATAAAAAAAGACCAATGTGAATCGCAGAATAAAAATAATGAGATTGCATGTGTATATAAATATCAAAATCTTAAACAAAACTTTAAATTATTGTATAAAAAGAAAGAGACAAGCTTTAATTTTTATATTAGGGAAGTGCAAATGATTCTTTTTCAAAATGGAATAGGATTATTGTGGTATGCACCTGAAATGCGTGGAGGAAAGTCTGGCACATGTGAGTTTGAAAGTATAGAAGATGCGGCAGAATTTGTATGTGAATTTAAAGAGTTGGCAAGGAGAGAAGAAAATAATTGTGTATATAAACAAGATTTGTATGATTATAGAGAAGGGATGCGAATTCAGGAGAGCGATATTTTGCCGGGAAGAAAAAAATATCAAAAAACAATTAAGTTTTCTATGGGAGTGTGGATAAATGAAATATTAAGTACATTGAATTGTAAATTGAGTTATTATCCATATCGACTATATGGGAAAGATAAAAAAAGAATACCAGATAAGGCCATTTTATTTCATCATGGAATATTTTATGAAAATAAAATAGAATGGGAGAACTATGCTTTTTATTTAACAAGAGGGTATAGAAAAAATTATGGAATCTCTAAGGAAGATAAAATAAAAATATTTTATCCGTTTGAAAATGTATGTTGTTATGCAGCAGGAGAGGGGTGTGGGTATTATGCATTTTCTGAAAAAAATAATAGTGCCTTTTTACAGGATTCGAATAAAATTATTGATGACTACTTTATGATATATGTTTTGGCTTTGTATCAGTTTTATACATTATTAAGTTTTTCGGAAGCGATAGAGAAAAGACTTCCTATAAAAGCAGAGAACTATTTAGACTATTCTCCAATATTAATGGATGAAATAAATACGATTACTGTTAAATTAAATATCTTTTTAGCCAGGAATACATATTCGGTAGTCAGCTATATACAACATCATAATGATTTTTACAAATACATAATAAAACAATTGCGTATAGAAGAAAATATTTCAAGGCTGTCTATAGGAATTGATTCATTAGGAAAACTAGAAAAAACGTTAGAAAAAGAGAAAGAAGACAGAAAAAATTCTTTTTTGGAAAAAGGTTTGTCTATCGTTTCTGCATTAGCTCTTATATCAGTATGGAATGGTATAGACGATTTTTCAAAAATGATAAAAAATACAAAATGTTTATGGAATAAAAATAATATTTCAGGATCGGTGTGTAACATAGTGGTTTTAATTTTTACGGTTATAACATTTATTTTTTTAGGAACATTTATATTTCAGACCATAAAACAAAAAGTACAATATCGGATGGTTAGAAAGAAAAATGGATAAAAGAAGTATAAAAATTTTTCTTACACAATTAGCAATTTAAAATTTTTTGGGGATTATTGATTTTTACGAAAAAAGATGGTAATGCAATAAAACAAGTGTTATAATCAGTGTAGTGAAAGTAGCCTGATATAGAGGGCAATAACTATTGTTGAACTTCCTTTTAGTGTATATCCAATAATTTTATGTGAAAGTAGCCCGATATAGAGGGCAATAACTTTCAAAAGGATTAGATACCGAAAAGCAACTTATAGTAGTGAAAGTAGTCCGATATAGAAAAATAGAATAGTTTGAAAGTGTTATCTTAAATAGATAAGCATTGCATCAATGAGGGGATATATTAAAAGAAGTAAAAGTGAATAGCGAATATTAATCAGAAGCTAGATTGAGGATTATGAATGTTATATATTTCATTCGTAATCCTCATTTTTATCTGAGCAGTGATGCTTACGTTTTACACGTAAACTTGACGTTGTGGTGTGAACAGTAATTGGTGGTGGCTGTATGGGAAGAAAGAAGTTATAGAAAGATTGACAGCATTGTATTTTCAAGCCTATAATTAAGCAAACCTTTAGTATTATGCAGCAATATAGTTAAGTCATATACAATTTAAAAGAGAAGGTAGAATATGAAATTATCAAAAGAAAAGCACATCAGATCAGCAGTAGCAAATGAAGAACAAAATATAGGGGGAGTTCTTTATCATGTTCCTGGTACAGACACAATTGATTTAAATGATCAAATGCTTATTAGAGATAGAGATGTAAAACAATTGTATAATGTTTTTAATCAGACACAGGTAGGCACTAAACCTAAAAAATGGAATAATGATGAAAAGTTATCTCCAGAAGAAAATGAGCGCAGAGCACAACAGAAAAATATTAAAATGAAGAACTATAAATGGAGAGAAGCCTGCTCAAAATATGTCGAATCTTCTCAGAGAACAATAAATGATGTCCTTTTTTATTCTTATATGGAAGCCGATAAGAAGATAAGAAATATGAGAAAAAATGAAGATATTTTGAAAAAAATGCAGGAAGTAACAAAATTACCGAAGTTTTCCGGTGGAAAATTAGAAGATTTTGTAGCGTATACGCTCAGAAAGAGTTTGGTAGTATCAAAAAACAGTACTCAGGAGTTTGATTCAGTAGCTGCAATGGTAGTATTTCTTGAGTGTATTGGTAAAAGTAATATATCAGATCACGAAAAAGAAATTGTTTATAAGCTTTTAGAACTGATTAGGAAAGATTTCTCAAAATTAGATCCGAATGTTAAAGATTCTCAAGGTGCCAATATAGTCCGTTCGGTTAGAAATCAGAATATGATAGTACAGCCACAGGGAGACAGATTTTTATTTCCACAGGTATCTGATAAAGAGAAAAAAACTGTAACCAATAAAAATGTGGAAAAGGAAGGACTGAATGAGTTTCTGCTTAATTATGCAAATCTGGATGATGAGAAGAGAGCGGAAATTCTTAGAAAACTTCGTAGAATATTAGATGTTTATTTCAGTGCTCCGAACCATTATGAAAAGGATATGGAAATTACATTATCTGATAATATAGATAAGGAAAAATTTAATGTTTGGAAAAAATATGAGTGCGGAAAAAAAGTAACCGGTCTTTTTGTCAATATACCGGATGTATTGATGAAAGCAGAAGCCGAGAACATAAAGCTGGATGCTGTTGTAGAAAAAAGAGAGCGCAAGATATTGGCTGACAGAGTACGAAGACAAAATATCATATGTTACCGATATACACGGGCTGTTGTAGAAAAATATAATTCTAATGAGTCACTCTTTTTTGAAAATGATGCTATCAATCAGTATTGGATACATCATATTGAAAATGCTGTTGAACGTATTCTTAAGAATTGCAAAGCCGGAAAGCTATTTAAGCTTCGTAAGGGATATCTGGCAGAAAAAGTGTGGAAGGATGCAATTAATCTTATTAGTATAAAATATATTGCACTTGGTAAAGCTGTATATAATTTTGCACTGGATGATATCTGGAAAGATAAAAAGGATAAAAAGGATAAGGAGCTTGGCATTGTTGATGAAAGAATCCGGAATGGAATAACGTCGTTCGATTATGAAATGATAAAAGCCTACGAAAACTTACAAAGAGAACTGGCTGTCGATATAGCATTTTCTGTTAATAATCTGGCGAGAGCAGTATGTGATATGAGCAATTTGAAGGATAGAGAGTCAGATTTTTTATTATGGAAAAAAGAAGATATAGCGGACAAACTAAAGAATAAGGATGATATGGCATCAGTTTCAGCGGTATTGCAGTTCTTTGGAGGAAAATCCTCCTGGGACATTAATATATTTAAGGAGGCATACAAAGGTAAGAATAAATACAATTATGAAGTTCGATTTATAGATGATCTGCGTAAGGCAATTTATTGTGCCAGAAATGAAAATTTTCATTTTAAGACAGCGTTAGTTAATAATGAGAAGTGGAATACAGAACTTTTTGGAAAGATTTTTGAAAGGGAAACAGAGTTTTGCCTTAACGTAGAAAAGGATAGGTTTTATTCTAACAATCTGTATATGTTCTATCCGGTTAGTGAATTAAGGAATATGCTGGATCAACTATATAGCAGAAGTGTATCACGGGCGGCTCAGGTTCCTTCATATAACAGTGTATTCATTAGAAAAAACTTTCCTGAAGATATAACCAATGTGCTTAGATATCAAAAGCCGGGTTATGATGCAGATACTTTAGGTAAATGGTATAGTGCATGCTATTATTTATTAAAAGAAATTTATTATAATTCTTTTTTACAGTCAGATAAAGCATTACAATTATTTGAGAAATCTGTAAAAACACTCAGTTGGGATGATGAAGAACAGAAAAGAGCGGTTGATAATTTCAAAAACCATTTTTCTGATATAAAAAGTGCATGTACATCTTTGGCTCAGGTTTGCCAGATATATATGACAGAATACAACCAGCAGAATAATCAGATTAAAAAGGTAAGAAGTTCAAATGATTCTATATTTGACAAACCTATTTATCATCATTATAAAGTTTTATTAAAAAAGGCAATAGCAAATGCATTTGCTGCTTACCTGAAATATAATAAGAATTTATTTGGTTTTATCGGAAAACCATTTAAAGCAAATGAGATCAGAAAAATTGACAAGGAACGGTTTTTGCCGGATTGGACATCAACAAAATACGAATCGTTATGTATAGAAGTAAGTGGAAGTCAGGAGCTTCAAAAGTGGTATATTGTAGGTAAATTCCTGAATGCAAGGTCATTAAATCTCATGGCTGGCTCGATGAGATCATACATACAATATGTAACAGATATAAAAAGAAGAGCTGCCAGTATAGGAAATGAGCTGCATGTCAGTGTACAGGATGTAGAGAAAGTTGAAAAATGGGTTCAGGTTATAGAAGTGTGCTCATTATTAGCTTTTAGAACATCAAATCAGTTTGAGGATTATTTTAATGATAAGGATGACTATGCCAGATATTTAAAATCATATGTAGATTTTTCAAATGCTGATATGCCTTCTGAGTATAGCGCGTTAGTAGATTTTAGCAATGAGGAACAGAGTGATCTATATGTTGATCCAAAAAATCCAAAAGTAAACCGGAATATTGTTCATTCAAAGCTGTTCGCGGCAGATCATATTCTTAGAGATATTGTTGAACCGGTATCAAAAGATAATATAGAAGAATTTTATGATCAAAAGGCTGAGATAGTCTACTGTAAAATAAAAGGGAAAGACATTACAGCAGAAGAGCAGAAGGCTGTACTTAAATATCAGAAACTTAAAAACAGGGTAGAACTTCGTGATATTGTAGAATATGGCGAAATAATCAATGAGTTATTGGGACAGCTTATAAACTGGTCTTTCATGAGGGAAAGAGATTTGCTTTATTTCCAGCTGGGATTTCATTATAACTGTTTAAGAAATAATTCTGAAAAAAAAGAAGCATATCAAAAAATTGAAGTAAATGGTGATTCCATTAAAGATGCAATTCTATATCAGATAATTGGAATGTACGTTAATGGCGTTGCTGTATATGCTCCGGATGAAAAAGGGGATATATTAAAAGAACAATGTACTAAAGGTGGAGCAGGAGGAAAGATTAGCGCATTTAATAGATATTCTGAGTATCTCGGATTAGATAAATTAACACTTTATAATGCAGGTCTTGAGATATTTGAAGTAGTTGCAGAACACGATGACATTATAAATCTGAGAAATGGTATTGATCATTTTAAATATTATCTTGGAGATTATAGAAGCATGTTATCTATATATAGCGAGGTTTTTGATAGGTTCTTTACTTATGATATAAAGTACCAGAAGAATGTATTAAATCTTCTGCAAAATATTTTGCTCAGGCATAATGTTATCGTGGAACCGGTATTGGAATCAGGATTTAAAACTATAGGTAAACAGACCACCTCGGGGGCAAAATTATCAATCAGGAGTATAAAATCTGATACTTTTCAATATAAGGTAAAAGGTGGCTCTTTAATAACGGATGCGAAGGATGAGAGATATTTAAAGACAATACGAAAGATATTGTATTATGTGGAGAATGAAGAGGACAATCTAAAAAAGTCTGTTGTTGTAACCAATGCGGACAAGTATGAAAAAAATAAAGAGTCTGACGATCAAAATAAGCAAAAAGAAAAGAAAAATAAGGACAATAAAGGGAAGAAAAACGAAGAAACAAAAAGCGATGCTGGAAAAAATAATAATGAGCGTTTATCATATAACCCTTTTGCAAACCTTAATTTTAAATTACCAAATTAAAATTTGCCTTGAATTATCATCAAAAATATCAATAGATGGTCAAAAACTGACGTATGACAAGCTGAGGTTTATAAGATTGTAAAATTTGTTCAGGATAATGAAAAGTATAAGCCGTTCAAGTACACATAAAAAGTGGGTCAACCTAGACTTATATTGAATAAAATAAAGAAAGACAGTATTTATAAGCCTTTGGTGAATAGTAATATAAACGGTTGACCCACTTTTTAATAGTAATAGGTTGATTTATGCGAAAAAAGATGATAATTTGATATAGAAAGTATTATATATACTGTTTTGAATACAGCTCGATATAGTGAGCAATAACTTTATCATGATATTTTCGCTCCCAATGTTTTTGATGGTGAATACAGCTCGATATAGTGAGCAATAACTCATACAAGTAAATGCATGTAACCTGCCTTTAGCCTTTGCATGTGAATACAGCTCGATATAGTGGAAATAGAATATTTTGGAAATGCTATTTCAAATAGTAGTGCATACATTAATGAGGAAAATGTATTATAGAGAAAGAAAAATAGTAAATATTAACCACAAGTTTTATTGAAGATTATGAATGGTATATATTTCATTCATAATCTTCTTTTTTGTGCACATGGTGTTCTTTCTCAGTTATGATGGGAAAAGAAGATGTAGAAATATTGTAAGCGATGAATAAACATACCGTTTCAAATGTAATTGCAGATCTGATATAATACAGTAAATAAACAGTAAATGACTACTTTACTTATTTTTAGATTTGGATGCTGTCGTATCACTCTTCTTTTCTTAAGCAAAGGTAGCTGATTACTGTGTTTTACTACTTTAGCCAACAAGAGGTAAGCGCCTAGTTTCAGGGGGAATTTAAAATCATCACAAAATTTGCCATAATTATAGATGATAGATGCCAGCATTTT